>Ga0208645_1000060_pt1 | contig 187399 bp, 223 predicted proteins | sample VirMetDEL_Sep_01_FD_184519 | JGI IMG/M metagenome (GOLD analysis project Ga0208645, IMG submission 184519) | Aqueous microbial communities from the Delaware River and Bay under freshwater to marine salinity gradient to study organic matter... | ecosystem: Environmental > Aquatic > Marine >...
CATAATAAACTAATATAGTTTAATCGGAGTGATAGGATTCGAACCTACGGCATCCGCCTCCCAAAGACGGCGCTCTACCAAGCTGAGCTACACTCCGTTAATAAAGTATATTATATATTAAAGTGTTGATTCTGTCAACTATTCTTCAAGATCTTCGTATAGTGGACAGGGTTCTTCAAATAAACATTCGATTCTAAGTTGATTTGTTCTATCGTAAAGATCCCTGTAAAAAATTTCCCTTTCTTCTTCGGTCATTTATCTTTGAATAAATCTTCTATTTGTTTGCGGGTGTTGATCATTTTTTCTTTTTCACGCTCTGAATGTTTATATCCGTGCTTACCATGAAAAATAAAATGACCTTGGCATATCATAGTTATGCCAAAAAGGAATAGGGTCACTACTCCTAACCATTCTACAATGTGATATTCAACCATGGGAATACTGGTGGTATAACTCCTATCAATCTCAGTAGTCCTTCAGCAAATAAAGCAAGAACCACCCAACCGACGCACATACTAATGATAGAAGCATTACGGTTGTGTTGTCGTATTGCTGCATCAATCATCTCCTGACACTCTTGTTTTGTTATCAGACTATTATTTTTTGTCATTTGGATAATCCTTCTCAAGCTCTGTAAGTCTTTTTGCCCAGGTTACTCCACCATCCATACCAACACATGGATTTATGCAAGTGTCATCTCCTAGTTTATTACAAACAAGTCCAGCAAGATCTAATTCATTTCCAGGTTTTCCTGTCCCCGACCAATAATGTTGACCATTTAACCAAAGGGCTCCACACTTAGGACATTCTTTTCTTTCCAAAGAAAGATCAGAAACTTTTCTATTGTCCATTTTCGTACTCCTTAAGGAACTTCTTAAAATCGGTCGTATCCTTAATAAGTTGCCTCTTAAGTCTCCAACCCATCCACTTCATTCTTACCAGTATGAAAAAATATCGAATCTGTAAATCAGCATACTGAACGAGTTTCATGGTCTCATTATATCCAGCAAAGGCAACTAATGCCACGAATGTTAGCATTAGAAGATAAAAACCTGCCATTTTAGATTCCCATATAGATCTATGTAGACATTAAATCATTTCTTAATTATTGAATGTCATTGTTGTTACTAAACGGTGAGTCTCGGATTCGAACCGAGGGTGCCCGTGAAGACACATTAGTTTTCAAGACTAACGCAATAAACCGCTCTGCCAACTCACCCTATAATTTCCAACAAACCAGCGTGTATTTTACGATGGCAGGGAGCACAGAGCATATAACATTTGTCTATCTCTGCTTGGATTGTCTCCCATTTATATCCTTTATGCGCTAAGGTTGCAACCTCTCTTTCTTTATTTGATTTATCTATATGATGAAAATCAAAACAACAAGGAGGGTGATAATCACCACAAAGCTCACAACATCCACGATCCAGTTTAAGTTGATTCAATTTTTCAACCATTAACTGTTTATTGTTCTTTTCTCTTTGGTATTTTACCTTTTTGAATTCAGAACTTTGTTTTTGTGCCCAGAGTCGTTGTGCCTCTCTTTGCTTTTCTTTATCCTTGTATGGCATAAAGTTATTTATGGTTCTAATTTATTTATAAAAATTAGAACTTTTATCGGACTTCAAAATCCAATTTACGAACTTTACGCTGTCTTCTCTGTTCTTGAAATTCAAGATCTTTTTGAGAGAGAACGTTCTTATTCTGTTCTTTATTGTTATAGTTTAACATAACAACTCTAGTTAAGTCAAGTGCTGTAACGCTATCATTTTTTACGGTCATCATATTTGGACAACCACAAACTTGTGTTTTAAAAGTACTTGCAATCTCTCTATTGCAATCTTTGCATCTTACTACTAACATAATCTAACATCCAAATCACCGTAGATGATTTATTTATAATGGGCGATACTGGAATCGAACCAGTGACTCATTCCTTGTAAGGGAATTACTCTACCGCTGAGTTAATCGCCCGATTCTTTTTATTATAACAAACAAATATTATTTTGTCAACTACTTCTACCATAGATATCATCATACCTTACAATATCATCCTCTTCAAGATAAGAACCACTTTGTATCTCTATAATTTTTAGAGGAACAATACCTGGATTTGTAAGTCTATGTTTTTTAGTCTGTGGTATATAAGTACTTTGACCTTCTGCCAGCAAATAATTTTTATCTTCTAATTGAACTAATGCTGTTCCAGAAACAACCACCCAGTGCTCAGACCTGTGGTGGTGCATTTGTAAGGATAGACTGGCAGCAGGATTTACTTCTATTTGCTTTACTTTATATCTAGGACCAACATCAACAACTTTATACCATCCCCACGGTCTTTCAATCATCTCCATTTTTTAATTCCTCCAAATAATCTATCCACCACTGAGGATCTTTTGTCATTCTCCATCTAGGAACATCCATTCCTTTCTCAGAATAATATTCAAATAAAGCACTATCTATAATCTGTCCTATCTCCATATTCCTCTTCCTCTTCATCAACGTCTGCATATGGATTTGCCACGAAGGGTCCTCGTTTTCGTAAAGGTTCTTTTCTGACATAATCCGATTCAGCATTTACGGCTTCTACCCAAACTGCAAGTTTCATTACAATGAATATAATTGCAAGTGGCAAGAAACATGCCACAACTATTAAAGATTGAGTCATGAAAATACCAAAAGTATTTGATCTATTTATATGGAGAATAGGAGACTCGAACTCCTGACTTCAACCTTGCAAAGGTTGCACTCTACCAACTGAGTTAATTCCCCAGGTGGGGAGTGTTAGAGGACTCCCCTATAACGGGGGCGATCAACTCCCCGACCTAGAAGAAACCCCCTAGGATTTAGTTGCTACGGCATTCTGGTTTATCTTTCCAGCGCGAGTAGCAAAGCCACTTACCCGACTTGAACGGGTGACCTGAGCTTTACAAAAACCCTGCTCTATCCAGCTGAGCTAAAGTGGCAACTCCACAACCTGGATTCGAACCAGGGACCAAGTGATTAACAGTCACCGACTCTACCGCTGAGCTATTGTGGATTAATAGGGTTTAACACCCTGTTCCTTGCAAAGTTTGAAGTAGAGTTTATAATACCTCTTCTTCATCTCATCAAGGATTTTGTTGTCCTCTTCAAAACCCAAGTACTTGGTATGGGCATAACACCCTTCAAGTTCACCTATTAATAATAAGATTTTTATTGGGTCCATAATGAATAAGGACAAGAGCGGAGTATCGGAATCGAACCGACGACATCTAACTTGGAAGGATAGCGTTCTACCGCTGAACTAACTCCGCATTTCTAGATGAACTTCTCTGTGACAGTTTGCACATAGCATAGAACACTTATCGAGTTCTGTCAAGATCTTGTTCCAAGACCAAAGGCGAATCTTATTCCAAGATGCTTCCTTCTGACTTGGATCAAGGTGGTGGAACTCTAACACATCAGGATATTTATCATATCCGCAGCGTTCACAAGAACCACCCTTATATGCTACAGCATCTAACTTACGTTGACGCCATCTTTGTATACAATACTGATTAAAAGAAGATTTCTCTTCTTCGTTCATCAGTTTATAAGGTTTACTCATAAGATTAGATTAGAACGTTCTAATCTATTTAGTAAACCAAGCAGGCAAGGTAGGACTCGAACCTACAATCGGCAACTTAGAAGGTTGATGCATTATCCATTATGCTACTTGCCCAGGTGAGAGACTTACACAAGGTTTGGACCCCCCGTTGCTCATGAGACAATCATAACACGTAAAGTGTAGATTGTCAACGGGGCATACGGGACTTGAACCCGTGATCTCCGCCGTGACAGGGCGGCGTCATAACCACTAGACCAATGCCCCAAGGTGGGTAGGGAGGGATTCGAACCCCCGAAGGCGGAGCCGACGGATTTACAGTCCGTTTCCATTAACCACTCGGACACCTACCCGATTGACCTTCATATTATACAGGAGAAGGTCTGTCCTGTCAAATCGTATCGATTTCTTGATCTTCTGTCCAAGAATAATCTTCAATAGCAAGATACTCCAATTTAAAGTTAGTCTCTTCAGAATCATTTGTCAACGGTTCAATCCATTCAAAAAATTCTTCAGAGATTGCTACTGCATCAAATTGAGATTGAATGTCACCTTCTGCGAGTTGATGAACCCTATCTATAGACCAATTAACAATGTCAACAATTAGATCTCCATCCTTAGTCTTGTTTTCCATAGTAGTCTTTTCGGAAGTATCTGCTGAGGATGTTGCTATTGTAGTATGCTGGTTCTCCGTTGTCAAGAGATTCTGTGAGGACATTGTTGACAAAGAGTTGTCTGGTTTCTTCGAAATTTGTTTTGCCCTTTGTTTTATGTAATGAGATAATAGTACGACTAAAATTTGATTTACCAAATTTGAGAACGTCTTCTTTAAGTTCTGGACAAGACCCATAATAGTTCTTCCAATCTGATTCCTGTTTTACTTTTCTTTTTTTGCCCTTTGGTGTTCTAAACGACCAAAAATACTTTCTCCCAATGTACGATCGTCCGTTGGACTTATTGGCAATGTGATACACAAAACCATAAAAGTCCAAAATATCATCAGAAGTAAAAGGTCTCTCCAAATAGGTCCATGGGTTTTCATAATCTATACTCATCTAGAGCGTCCAATACCTTATTGAGGTATTTATGCGCCAAATCCTTTTCCCCCTGCCAAACAGTTTTTGGTTCCTGATCGACTTGGTGCTTCAATTTTAGCACACGCACTTTAAATTCTTCTCTAGTAAGTTGATTTTTTGGCATAAAACTTAATACATCTAATCTAATTATACATAAAAAAATCCCCCTTTGCAGGGGGAGGATTGATCAACCGTTATTTCTTCTTCTCTCTCTTGCAGCGTCTCTTTCCTTCTTCGCTCTTTCAATTGCATCCTTCTTGCCACCTTCACCGTAGTAATTATAAAGAGTTCTTCTATCAGATCTTCTTTCTGCAGGTGTTCTCTCTGGTGATTTTTTAGCAGCAGAATTTCTTGCAACCGACGAACTTCTGCTCATACGTACATCTGGATCTGCAGAGGTTCCAATCTTTTCTGGATTACGACGATGCCAACCAGATTCTGCAATTGCTTCAACTGCTTCTGGTTCCAGATATACCATGATTGATTCTGCATCCTGAAGATCTTCTGCATATCCTTCTACACAGAGATACTCAAGAACCAGATCATAGGTATCAAACTCTTCACCAAGTCTAGAAGCAACTCTACCTGCTTTATCAGAAACTTTACGTGCAAGTCTACCTACTGCACCTTTTGCTTTTGACTTAGCAGAATCTGCTGCATCGCCAGCAGAACGCTTCGCTCTTGCATATCTATTCTTCAAACTTTGCTTTGCTCTTCCAGCAGCATCACCTGCTGCCTGAGCAGCAGATCTACCTGCGCTGTATGCCTTTACAGCACCTCTTGATGCCTTAGCAACTGCACGACCTTTGATGTCCTTCGCAACTGCCTTACGGAGCTCTCCTCTACCCTTAGAGGATTGGGTCTTAAGACCAGCACCCTTCATAAGGTTACGCTTAGAAGCATACTTAGCAAGTCCTACATGGGACTGTTGCTTAGTATCCTTTACCTTTGCCTTTACTGCAGATTTAGCATCACTAGATGCTTTCTGTGCTTTACCAATAGCACTCTTAACTTTACCCTTTACTGCAGCAACTTGTGCTGCTCTCTTATCAGATCTCTCTTTTGCTGCTGCTCTGCCTCTTGCCTCTCTAGCAGACTTCTCAGAAGAAGCCATATATTGCTTTCTTGCAGCAGCACGAGCTGCCATATCTACTCTTGCTTCATCAAGAATTTCTTCAAAAATTTCTTCAATCTCTTCTGGTTCAAAACCTTCATCTAACATATCATAAACCAAGTCTTCGATAACATCTTCTTCTGAGATGATATCTTCAATGATCATTTCATACTCTTCATCTAGAGTATCACTATTCTGAGTATTGTAAGTATAGTCTTCTGTTAAGGATTCTGTCGAAGTATTTTTACTGTAAATACTTAGATATTCATTGTTTAGTGCTCTAAAATCCATGACCTGTCGATTCTAAATACGGATATATTTATTTATCAAAAAGTCAATTTTTAATCCCACGGATCTGGTATTTTAATTTTAGTGCTTGAAGCATCCAAGCGTCCGTCAGTTGTTTTGGTCCGTGAATAAGAACCTCCACCGCTTTTGGATGGAGGTTCGGATCTGATAGTGCTCTTTTCTTCCAGTCTTCTGTCACAATTGAAAACCAGCGAAAGTATCTTTCTTAACATCTTGTTTAATTCCACCAACAATATAAGATTCAACTTCAGTCTCTTGAGGTGCAACCTGAAGACCCTTAGATGAGATCCAATGTTCAGTCCAGGGAAGAGGATTATTCTTTGCTGGAACATCATAAACAGGTTTCAATCCAATAGACTTAAGACGGCGATTTGCAATCCACTCAACATATTGATAAAGAAGTTTATCATTGAGTCCAATCATACTTCCATCTTTGAATAGATATTCTGCCCAACGCTTTTCTTCATTTACACATTGATCAAACATACTGTAAACCCATCTCTCTTCTTCTTTAGCAATTTTTGCCATATCGGGATCATCACCATCCCGCCACTTGTTCATAATGTTTTGAGTGATTGCGAGATGTTGGTTTTCATCTCTTGCAATAAGGGAGATGATCTTAGCACTTCCCTCCATAAGTTTAAGCTCACCGAAAGCAAAAGAACATGCAAAACTAACATAGAAACGAATACCCTCAAGAATGTTGACATTTGCAACTGCCCTGTAAAGTTTACGCTTTAGTTCATAACGATTTTCTTTAAAGTATCCAGCACCCTCTTGTGCATGTACCCATTCATCTGTATTACCATACTGCTGTGCGGCACGGATAAAATCATCATATGATTGAGTTACACTAGAAGCACGTTCAAGAATACGATCATTTTTAATGATCGTATCAAATACTTCTGAAGGATCTGGATAGATATTTTTAATGATATATGTATATGAACGACTATGGATCATTTCCATAAATCCCCATACTTCCATACATGCTTCTAATTCAGGTAAGCTACAGTAAGGAATAAAAGCCATCCCAGGACCACGCCCTTGTACGGAGTCAAGCATAATCTGGTATTTGAGGTTAGAGGTATAGATATGCTTTTGTTCTGGACGAAGTGTTTGATAATCTCCACGATCTTTCTGCAATGAAACTTCTTCTGGTCTCCAAAAATATCCAAGTTGTTGAGTTGTAAGTTTATCAAAAATTGGATATTTGTAGGAATCATACCTTTGGATTCCCAAAGGTTGTCCAAAAAACATTGGTTGTTTTTTAGTATTTACTTCTGCAGTATTAAATACTGTCATTCCAGTAACTTTGGAAGAATTTTTACTTGTGTCTACGAAATTAAATTCCATACTTGCAATTACCCTTAGATTATTTAAAAAATTTAAATTTTACAACTTTCACAATCTTCTTGAGAAGAATTGGTAAGATCATCTAAAATATTACTTAAAGACAAATTATTTTCTTCTACCAATTCATCATCTTTCATATCATAAGTTTGATGGTAGTAAGAAGTCTTCCATCCATACTTATATGTTGATAGGAAGTCGTTAGCAATAACTGTAGTTGGTACTTCTTTATCTGGATAATTTTCTGGATTGTAACTCCAGTTTCCACTGATGGCTTGATCGAAGAACTTCTGCATTACAGCAACAATATTAATATAACCACGATTAGACTCCATATCCCACAACAAAGTATAATTATTCTTCAATGTAGAATACGATGGAACAATCTGCTTAAGAGGTCCTTTCTTTGATTTCTTAATGGACAAATATCCGCGAGGTGGTTCAATTCCGTTTGTTGCATTTGACACAACGGAACTGCTCTCTGATGGCATTTGTGCAGACAATGTTGAGTGCCTGAGACCATAGGTGGAGATAGATGCCCTAAGAGATTCCCAATCATGCGTCAACTCCTGAGAAGAGATCTCGTCAACATCCTTCTTGTATGTATCAATTGGCAGAATTCCATCAGAATATTTTGTACGATGGAAGTACTCACATGCACCCTTTTCTTTTGCAATTTCGTTCGATGCTTTGAGAAGATAATACTGGAAAGATTCAGACAATCCATGCACTGCATCCCATGCTTCTTGAGAGTCGTATTTGAACCCAAGTTTCGCCAAATAGTGCGCTAACCCAATAAACCCTATACCAAGCGATCTACGTGCCTTAGTGGCGATCTCAGCGGCAATTACAGGGTATTTTTGATAGTCTATCAACTCTTCCAATCCACGAACAGATAATTCACAAAGATCCTCAAGTTCAGAGTCTGATTTTACCTTACCAACATTAATAGCAGAAAGAATACAAAGTGCAATCTCACCTTCCCCATCAATATGCTGAAGAGGATCTGTGGGGAGAGTGATCTCCTGACACAGATTAGACATGTTCACTTTATCCTTGAAGGATGAATGAGTATTGCAGTGGTCGATATTCATGATGTAAACACGACCAGTCTCTGCGCGTTCCTTGAGAAGATCTAGAATAAGTTCTTGAGCCCCGACAGTTTTTCTTGGAAGAGACTGATCTCGTTCATAAGATTCATATAGACTGTCAAATCGATCAGTGCCAAAAGCATCATACAAACCAGGAACGTCGTGTGGAGAGAAGAGTGAGATTTCTCGGTTTTGGATGAAACGTTCATAGAAAAGTTTACTGATTTGAATGCTATAGTCTAATCCCCTAACACGGTTGTCTGGGGTTCCCTTATTATTTTTTAAGACAATGATGTCTTCGATTTCTTGGTGCCAGATTGGGAAGTGTACTGTCGCTGATCCACCTCGGATGCCATTCTGTGTACAGCATCGGACAGTTGACTCAAACTTTTTGAGGAACGGTACAACGCCTGTGTGCTGAACTTCTCCACCTCGGATCTTACTGTTGATGCCACGGATTCGACCTGCGTTGATACCGATTCCCGCCCTTTGTGCAACGTAGCGGCCAATTGCCATATCAGAGCTAAAGATAGAATCGAGGGTGTCATCAACATCAACAAGAACACAGCTAGCAAATTGTCGAAGTGGAGTTCGCACTCCCGCCATGATAGGTGTGGGAATGTTGATTTTGTGCTTGCTGATTGCGTCGTAGTATCGTTTTGCATAATAGAGTCTTGTGTGTTTTGGATACTCTGCAAAGATAGTTAAAGCAATCATGATATACATGAATTGTGGAGTTTCATAAATCTTTCCACTGCTTCTATCTTGCACGAGGTACTTATCAACGACCTGACGTAGACCTGCATAAGTGAATAACATGTCACGATCATGATCAATCCAATGATCAGCTTTTGCCAGTTCCTCTTCAGTATAAGAAGTAAGAATCTGTTGGTCATATACGCCTAGATCTACATTCTTTCTAATATGATTTATCAAATTAGGAATTTCATGGATTCTTCCATGGATACTTTTCCTAATAGAAAACAAAAGCAACCTTGCAGCAACATATTGATAGTTTGGGTGTTCAATATCAATCAAATCAGAAGCAGAGCGAATCAGAATCTCTTGAATTTCTGCTGTAGTAATACCATCGTAAAATTGAATACCAGATTGGATCTCAACTTGACTTGCAGATACTCCAGACAAATCTCTACATGCTTGCTCCACCATTACATGCATTTTATCAAGATTGATAGCCTCAACCTTTCCATTCCTTTTAATAACCTTAATTCCGTTGCTCATACTTTTTTCCAAACAGTAAACTTCAGTTTTGCTTCTAGACCAGAATATGTATTTAATTTTATCAGCTTATTAACGTCATGTCCAGCATTAACCATATCATTAATATCCTTTTCATTTATTGAAGAAGGCCAGATGACAACTTTTTGTCCAGTTTCGATAACACGGGAAATTCTTGATAGGATTTCTCTATTGCGCGGTTCGTTATCATATACCCAAACAGCATCGCTAATCCCCCAGTTGTCAATATTAGCGTCAGCTCCACACATAGCAATCGAATTGCAAAGGAATGTGCTGTCGAATGGTCCTTCTGTAACGTAGACAGTAGAGTCTTTCTGAATTTTGTCGAGTCCATAAATCTTTGGTGCTTCCTCATCTAGCATTATAGTAATATACTTAACCTTGCTAGGTCCGATAGACCTTCCTTGTATACCCACTAATTTATTATCATAAACAATAGGTATAATTATTCTAGGTTCATCATATGTAGTATCAACAAAAGTTTTCTTCAAACTATTAACCCAAGTTTTAAATTTGGATGTGTAATAAAATTTATCTGGATCTATATTTCTACTTTCCAAATATGTTTTAGATTCCTCATTTTCTGATGCTTTGGGTAGATCTAATTTAAAAGTTTTTTTAAAAACTGGTTCTTTGAATTCAAATTTTGGTTCACTAGAAACAAAATTCTTACCTGTTTTATTCTCTTTGAATTTTTCCATAGAATAACTCTTATGAAGCGGAGCATCAAACTGCTTCAAAAAATTATTAAATGAAATACTTATACCACAATTATGGCATTTATAATTTAAATTATTCTTGACTGAGTACAAGTATCCTCGGGTCTTATTCTTATTTTTCTGAGAGTCTCCACAAATAGGACACCTAAAATTGTATAGACCAATCTTTACTTTCTTAAATTTCTGAAGTCTTCCAGAGATTAAGTTGACGTATTTACTGTCGATAAGATCCATACTAAGTCAGTGGAATCAACCTATGATAACACTACCAAATTCTTCTGTCAACATCAAAACTTAAAAGACAAACACTGAGTATACTTGTCCATTTTACTACAGTGTTTGATACTTTTTGTAAATCGTAGATAGACTTTGATCTTGTCGTCATGGTTTTTTAGCAACCACAACTATTTATTTTTTATTACTTCAGTATTAGCACCTTTATTGTTTTTATTCACCACCTTATCAGAGTTGATCAATGGTTGTAAGATTCCTGCTACACCTACTATAAAAGTAAGGAGGGTTGCCATTCCTACAATAGTCCATTTTGTTTTCGAAACATCTTCTAATTTCGCCTCTATAGAAGATATTTTATCATCAAACTTATTTTCTAACTCAGTTATCTCCAGTTTAATTCCATCAAACATTTTTAAAATTAACTCATCATTCCTAGCACTTTGATCTATCCTTTCTTCATGCTTTGTAAGAATCTGAGCAATTCTATTATTTCCTTCAGAGATTTTATCGACTGCTGTCTCTAACTTAGTCAGCATTTCTCGGGAGAGATCCTCGTAAATATTAAGTTTGGATTCTAAAACTGCTAACTTGGAATCTCCCCTAAACATTTTACTTACCTTTAGAGTTTTTACTTCTTAAAAATTTACTATACTCTTTAGGTAATTTACGCATAACTTTAGATCTACCATCCAACTTACCTAACGCAGGATCATATCCTGCTACTGGTCCAGATTTATCAGCGGAACCACTAAACCCACCACCAGTACCTGGAGCGTTAGCAACCATATTCTCTCGAATTATCTGGATTACTTTATCGATTGAGTTCATTTGGTTCCTATATTTTTTAATTCTTCTAAACAATATTCATCTATTTGAATGTCGTGAATGTATGTTCTTGGATACTCTGGGATTCTATCCAAGAACATTACAAACGTTTTCATAGTGCTCCAGAGTTCACGTTCTATTTTATAGAATAACATTGGAGTTGTTGCATCTCCAAAAATATTATACAAAATAATAAAATGATTTATTAACAAATGAGACTTTAATTGCCCAGTATTTTTATATCTTTTAAGTAATCTTTTTATATACTTAAAATGATTCAAATCGCGATTAAAGTCTTCTTTTGTTACTGACTGTGGATTCTCATAATTCTTTATAGCGAATAATAAAAAATTATCTTCATTCAACTCCGTAAAATTCATTCTTCACCGTTTATCAGCTAATTGACAATCCTGCAGCATCGGAAGTCTCAGAAGCTCCACCAGCAGTTGTAATAACAACTCTATACTGATATCCATCGAGTGAAGAATCAGTTAGAGTTACACCAAGACCAGCGGTTGCAGATCCAATAACGGTTGCACCATCAGAGAGGTTGGTGTATGCAGCACCAACGCTAGATGCGTACTGCCACTGATAGGATAGTGATGCTCCAGGTGTTGCAACTGCAAGTACATTAAAGAGTGCATCATAAGGAAGATCACCTGTTGTGATTGCAATACCTGCAGGTTGAGTATTAATAGTAATGAACTCGTCTGGAATAGTTGCATCGTCATCTGCATCACCAAATGCCGAATATCCAACAGCACCTGTAGAGATTCCAGAGAATGCAACTAAAGTCTCAGACTTAACTCTCAATTCTCCATGTTGATCAACGTAGGTGTGAACACCAACCCAACCACCATGTGCTACTTCATACTTAGTTCCTCTAACTGCACCAGTCTCAAATTGATCAACACCGCGAATTGCTGAATCTTGAGTATCAGCGTCTGCAAGTGTATATACAGGTTTTTGAGAGATTGTATACTCAACTGCTGTTGGAGTTGCTGCACCGCTCAAATAGCGGATAGTAGCAATACCAAGGGTAGTCTCATCAGTAATTGAAGCAATAACTGCCTCTCCAAAAGTTGCCCCTACACCAATGGTAATAACGCTACCTACAGTAGCTGCTCTAAATGATGTTCCAGTTCCAGTAATAGTATTGTTAGCATAATCAATAGTTACTGTACCAGGAGAATAAATACTGTCCGCTGTTCCCCAGAGTGCCATGTTACTTCCTTAAATTAAATCTAGTATGTTTTTATTTATAAATTTCGGTCAGGCAGTCTCTTCTGTTTTGAATAAAAGTGCCTCAACTACGTCAACTGCTCCGTCATCCAACTTGTTGTCAGTGGACTCTGCTAGAGAGCGAAGAATCGAAATCAAATAACGACGAACTTCCTCTCTCTCAAGGAGATTGCTTAATGTTCTTTTTGCCAGTGGTAGTAATAATGCCCACATAATTTTCACCTTATAGAATATAATATATATACAAAAACTTAGTCAAATCTTGAAGACATCATTTCTTGAGATCTCTTAGCAGCAGCACGACGCGCTGCTATTTTTTGTGCAGGAGATCTTGGAGCACCCCATTGACCAGCAGTGGGTGGTTTCTTACCAGGAACCTTCTTACGCTGTCCAGCAGGTGTTCCTTCCATACCACGAATCATTCTTTTTACATGAGTGAATGCTTTGTCATCCTTCGCACCACCTTTAGCAGTTGGTTTACCAGTCTTGGTATTGATACCAGTTTCTTTTTCTGCACGATTCAATTCATTAATATTATTCGATTCACCAACCATAGAACGAATTCTTTGTCTGGCATTTTCAACTTGCTTCCTTTCAGTATCCTTTTGCTTTGCAGTTACTGAAGGATCACTTTCTTCATTACTTACAACTTTCTTAACATCCTTTGCAACTTTTCCTGCGGTCTTAACGCCAGAAGCAAATCCCTTACCAAACTCAGATGCTGCCTTTCCTCCAACTGTTGCTGCTTTTTTAGCAGTCTTCATTGCTGCATTATGGCGATCCATTCCTTTTTTATAAGCATCTACTGCGCGGAATACTCCTCTTGCAATAGCATCTCTAACTGGTTTTTTATTTGGTTGCTTTTGCTTAGCGGATGCTGTTGGAACTGAAGGTGCTTTTGCTGCTGGTTTTGCTGCTGGTTTTGCTGCAGATGCCTTCTTTGCTGCCTTTGCTTTTTCTTTAGCATCAATCTCAGCTTTTACTTGTTCGTAACTCTTACCACCTTTTCTCTTTTTAGCAGCTCTTGCTTCATCCAATTCAATATCTTCATTTAATTGAGAATTGTAATAAGAATTCAATTCCATTACAAAATCAAAAAATCTATCAATTCCAATTTCTTCGATTACATACTCAACACCTTCTTCATTTAATCCTTCATTATAAAAATAATCTGTAGCATAATTAACAGATTCGATGATGTAATCTTCTGTGAGATTTACATCTTCAATCAAAACACCACCAAGATTATCTACTGCTTCTTTTAATTCTGGGTTAATAGTAATGTACTTACCATTATTTACACCATTTCCAGTGACTTTTTTTTCTTTAGTCTCAGTCTCTGCCTCAAAAAGATTTAATTCAGATCTCCAATCAGAGTAATCTTCATTCTTTTTCTTACGAGTATCCTTCCCGTCAGGTACTCCACCCTTCTTACGCTGGATGGCATTATGAACTGCGCCAGCATGTTCCTTAGAACCACTCTCAACTTTACCGTCACCATCATAATCCTTCTTCTTAGGATTGCCTTTTGGTGCTTGAAGTGCGGCGGCAGTCTGTTCTCCTTTCTTGCGCTCTCCCTCATATGGAGTTCCATAGTTAGTTGGAGTAACAGAAGCAATCTGTGGGTTCTTTCTTAATTGATGAATCTTTTTAGTATCAGCATATCTACGATAAGATTTTCCAAAACCTTTTGCTGGTTTTACCAATACTTTCTGTTTTGATGCTTCATCAATCTCATACTCTTCTTTTTTAGTATCACCACCACCAAAAAGCATTGCTTTTGCAGCGTCCTTTACGGGAGAAGATGCACTGGAATTTTGAAGAACCTGATTAAATGCTCTCTCTAAAGGCAAATCTTCTCTTCTTGCCTTATATCTAGTATCATAAGCAAGCTGTCTTGCTGCTTTCTTGATAGCATCTCCACCATCACCACCAGCATTAGTTGGTTGCTCTTTTTTATTTGCAATCTTTGGTTGGATCTTCGCTTCCATTTCAGTCAAATATACTCTATGAAGATCAGTAACAATATGCTGTAATTTTTCCATTCCCGTGAATTACGCTTTTTTCTTATATTTATTTATAAAATTTCTAATGCTCTTTACATCAGACATCTTCATTGTATATTTTCTCAGAGAGTCTGTACCAACTTCTCTCTGACTTGCAGGAACCCCACAATCATCAGTCCACTCAACAACATCACTGATCCAAGATTTGAACATCTCTCCATCTTCAGTAACACAAATTAAATGGTTGGTCCCTCTTCTAACAATCTTACCAACCAATTGAGTGTTTAAATTCTGGACGTATTGACCCTCACAAAAAATCTCACCTCTAATATACCTTTCTCTTAAGTTACTATTCTCTTCTACCTTTTTCTTTAGCAGTTTAGTTTGAGTCGCAACTGGTCTTTGATTATTTTGAGTTCTTATTTGCTTAGGATCTTGTTTACCTAAAATTTGGTTTTGATTATAAAACTTTAATCTTCCATTAACATTTTTAGCAATAAATTCTCCAGTATTTTTGTCATGATATCCGCCATGACCATCTGGCACTAAACCAAGTCGCCTCCCTTGAATGGAGGCGATAGACCTTGACTCATTGATAAATTGTGAGAATTTTTTCATGATTGTTTTGATATAATAATATTTATTCTTTTAAATCTCTTTACTTTTATTTCGATTTGAATAATCTCTAGAAAATATTCCTCCTCTCAATCCGTCCTTATATTTTGTATTTGATGTTGAAATTCTTCTTGAAGACTCTCCTTTCCTTGCGGCAAGTGTTGGTTCGTAACCAGCTTGAAGTGAAGTAATATTGTTTTTATTTACAACTTTATTAAAATCCAATTTGAGTATAGATCTTTTATCTCTAGTTGCTCCAACCTTTTTAATTTTAGGAGTACCTTGGGTAATAAAATCTACGCTATCGTATCCAGATACTTTTTTACAATCTGGTCCAAAGACTGCCATCTTTTTCAATTCTCTACTTTTAATTGGTCTCCAAAGAGTATTAAAATCATCAGAATAAGTGTCCCAATTATCAATCACAAAATCTTTAAATCCCTTAACTTCATCATGTTTAGATATCTCATTACCTGCCCTATCAGATATTCCCCCATATTGTTGAAAAGATTTTGCATCAGTTCCCAATTTATAAGATATAAACCCAACTTCTTTTGGATTATTAGAACCATCAAATGCAACTATAACAAAATCTGCTTTCTTTGTTCCAACACCACCAACAAAGCCAGCTACATTAGTATAAGTTTTAGATTTTATTTTTAAATCTACAGGTTTTCCATTACCCAATCTCTGTATTTCAGAATTCAATCTTTTAATAACTTCAACTTCAGATCTTTCAGATGGAATTCTTGCCAATGAACGATTAACAGAAAATGCTTTTATTAATAAATCGTTCCATATAGATCCAACTTTTGCAGCAAAATCTTTACCATTACGAAACTTAAATAATATTCTTATTGCAGTGTCTCTATCACTCAATCGAAGATAAGAAGTAATCTCTATCCCATTAAAAGAAGATCCAGGTAACTTTTTTTCTTCAAATTGTATTTTATTCTTCTTTAAAAAATCTTCAACCAATTCAAGAGAATCTGGTCTATCATTTGACTTAACAATAATAGTTGCATATTGTTGATTTTTATTATTAGAGTTTGGAAATTTACCAGATCTCTCCACAACAATTTTGTTACTGTTAAGTCCTTTTTGAAGTTTTTTAAGTATAGTTTCGTTTGTAAGATTATTCATTGATACAAACATTTATACCTATTTATACCCAGTATAGGACTTGAACCTACACGTCACAAGGACAACAGGACCTAAACCTGCCGCGTCTACCAATTCCGCCAACTGGGCAATAAAATATGGATTAATCCATATTTGTTAAAATATCAAACGTCACCTTCAGAGCGAACTTCTGACCTTTCAATACTAAACGTACCCTCAGGATATCGTGCAGAAAGTTTTTCAAAGTTCATTTGCAAGACATCATCAAAAGAAATGTCTAGTGCCATACATGCTTGAGCAAGATACCAACAAATGTCTCCAAGTTCTCGCTTCATATGAAATGTGTTTTCTTCACTATATGGTTTTCCTTGGAATACAATCTTTTTGACTACTTCAGTAAACTCACCAGCTTCTGCAGTAAGACCAAATGCAGCAGTCAGAAGTTGTGTTACATTAGCACCACTTGCCTCAAGTTCATTAATCCTAGTCAAAAATACAGGATACTCCAAACTCGGAGCACTAGTAGTTTGCTTCACAAAATCAATATACTTTTCAGTATCAATAGTCATGAGATTAAAAAATTAGAATGGTTAGTTTAACACAGATTTTTATCTCTGTCTAGTGTTGCCGTAATGAATTACTTCAAGATCAGGATCCTCAAACTTTCTCCAAGGATCAACTACAACACTACCTTTTGGAATTTCACAATACAATTCATCTTCTGAATTACTATACCAATACTTGTAGGTAGTTGTAGCACTATGTGCAAGAAGAAAGATTGCTGGTTCTTTACTAGTATAAGTGTCTCCAGTATATTTGTCAACATATATTGGAGTTATTCCAGACTGTTGGCAGTAGTGTCCAACCAATAAACTGTAACTTCCGTCAATATAAGGCACTCTTGGTTTGTATGCTTTGCCATGAATAACAATAGGTAATTGATATTCGTTTGATAACTTTACTAAGTAATCTGCAAGATTTCTTGCTTGACCTTCTCTAGAACCCATCACAGATTCAAAAATATCATAACCAAGTTCTAATTTATATGAAAGATATCTTAGTGCAATATTATCTCTGGGATGACAAGCACCACCATCTCCCATTCCAGCAGTCATATAAGAAGAGTTTATAATTCTATTTTCAGCTGAACACAATGCTTGAGTAACAACATCGACATTGATATTTCCTTGCCTCATAGCAACATCTTGGATCATATTTACATATCCAATTTTTGTACTAATAAAGGTATTATAAAAAACTTTTATACATTCACACTCATCCCAAGTACCAACAATATACTTAGGATCATTTTCCATAATTGTTTTGTAGAACTCTATTAGTTCTTTTGCGTCTCCATTTTCATATCCATCTTCGGTTCCAATCATTACCATTTCTGGATTTACCATATCCCAAGATACCGTTCCCATAGCAATAAGGTATGGATTATAAACAAATCTCATATTACTAACTAAAGGTTTAAACTGTTGTCTAGTAGTTCCAGGAAGAACTGTAGATATCAAAACAACAAGTTGACCATTAGCATATTGATTAATCTGAGATAAACAATCTTTAACTATAGAGTAATCAAAATCTTTTGGTTCTAAATGCATGGAAGGAGTACTTCCATCATAATCTGGATGATGTGGTGTTGGAACGGCAATGAAAATAATTTCAGACTTATCAACAACAGTTTTTATATTGGGGCAAATTTTAATTTCAGTACTATGACGTTTAAGAATATCGTATCCATAAACAGTATGTCCTTTACGTGCTATTTCATTTGCACAAGGATTTCCAAGTTTACCTAACCCAATAAATCCAATATTCATTATTCTCTCTCCAGGTCTAAAGTAACGCAGTGAAATCCACCACTAAGAGTTCTTTGATGTCTCATGGGTAACATTGCACATTCAATTCCATAAGTTTCTAATATTTTTCTTGTTGGGTGTTGATCTTCTTGTAGTGCGACTAGATTAGGAGATACACTAAATAAATTCATATTAGACCACTCTGAAGCATTATTATAACCTGGATAATATCCAATGTCCACTGGGTCTGGGCAATTTATAACATTCCATGTATTAAAAGGATATGGAAGCATATCTATTGATTTAACTCTTGTTGGATTGACCATTAATAGACCTTCCCTCAAAAAACAAACCGTAGTGTCAATGTGTACATAAGTATAGATATCTTTTACGACTCTAACTGTTGCTTTAGATCCTAGAATCCTTTGAAGTAACTTTGCTCCTGCCATATTACCACTATTAGAAACAAGATATAAAACATCATTATTTGCACGGATAATATTAGCAGCATCAAAAGCTGGAGTAACCTCAGTTAATGCAAGTTTATCTGGGTTTTTAATGCAAGATTCATCATACAATCCATCGTGATAAGAACAAGGGATTTCAATAGTATTTGGAATATGATGTCTAAATGATCTCCAATTACCCCTTCTAGATCTAAGAGGTTGTGGTGTTGCTATAGATACATCACCATGAACAAAAACAGAATCTCTTGGACAGTAATTATAGTAATCTGTAGGTTCTCTTTTTGGTCTTAGAACTTCTACACCTTCACCACGTAAAAAATTACAAAATACTTCTAGATCTTCATTTGCTTCCTCTATAACTTTTTCTGGATATAAACCAGATGGTACTTCTGAAACATCTTCTATTCCAGCATAATTAATTGTTCTCAAACTTTTATCCATTGGAGGAATTTTTGCATAATCAGCAACTCCAACAATTACCTTTTTTAATTTGTCCCATTCATTAGTTGACTTCATTTTTTTTTTAAAATTGTGAGGTTAATACAATCATATCAGAATCATTTTTTTTACCATAAGTAAAAAATTCATCCAGACTATATCTTAAATGTTTTTTCATCCACCAGTAATAATATGCACACCTGGATCTTTCGTGATGAACTCTGTCAATATGCAAACTAAATTCTGTACTTGGGAGATCATTATTTGTTGTTATTAAAGGAATACAATATGTTTTACCAGTATGACCTATAAAGTAATCGACTGTTGCAGAATTTGAATTATAGTTTTTTATAGCAACACTCTTATCAAAAAAATATTTTTCTCCTCGGCAATGTAGAGATAAAAGTTTTTCAACATAATCTCTATTCAAAACAACTGGACCAAAATAAGTGTGCCTCAATTTTGGATGAAGGAAGAAAGGAATAAATTCTGTAGATTCAAATCCCAATTGAATACAATCCCAATCATAAGGAACTCTATTCATGAGGTATTCCCAATCAAAATTCCAATACTCTATCAAGTTTAAATCATAATCATCTTCCATTAATAACAAATATTCTTCATCTGTTGTAGTAAACCATTTTTTAATAAATTCTAAATGTGTCACTGCATTAGATAAGCAGTATGCAGGCATTCCCATTACATCACCGTCTATATATTTTGTTCCCCATTCTTTAATATTTGAGGCCAAGAATTTAGATCCAGAAACTCTTGTGTAATCAACCTTCCAATAATTAAACTGATCTTCCATATATTTTCTACGGTCAGATCTATTATCTAAATTAAAATAGTATATGTGGGGAAAATTTTTTAATTTATTCATGACCATGATACACTCTTTTTAATCATTCCTTTATCATTTGGTTTTCCATATAAAAACATTTCGTCCAATTGATATTTTTTACTATCAAATCTCCACCATTCATAATACTTTATTCTATTGTTTTTAACTAAAGAATATTTTTTACTCTTATCATCAAAAAATTCCAAGTTGCCTGGAAATATTGGGAAGCAATAAGTCTTTCCACAGTGACCTATAAAATAATCAACAGTTCCAGATTTTAAACCAAACTTTTTATTTGCAATTTTATTGGTTAAATTATACTTATCATCTACACAATGAAGTTTTATAATCTTCTTTACATACCTCCTATTCAACATCGCAATATTAAAAGTATGTCCAGGAACTATTGGATGAAGATAGAAGGGTATATAATTGAGATTTTCAAATCCAAGTAGAAGACAATCCCAATCATAGGGAATTCTATTCATAATCTCTTGCCAATCAAATGGCAAATATTCTAAAGTACCAAAATCTATAATATCTCTAGATATAATTAAAGATTCTTCTTCAGTGCTATTATACCAATTTTTTAAAAAGTCTAAAACTGATATTGCATAAGATGCAGTAGATACCGACAATTTATAATTTTTTTTATCTAAAATAAGATCCTTCCATTCGGATAAATTATTTTTATTAAATTTTAATGGAACCCTTTCATAAGAAGAAACTTTATAATTGCTTAAATTAGTTTCAATGTACTCTTTACGGTTACTATGCTCATCAGAATTAAAATAATATATCTTTGGGATATTTTTTAATTTATTTTTCAAATCCATAACTAATATAATATTTTTTTTTATTTATTTTAATTTCTAAAATACTCTAAATAAGCATCACCATACTTATCTGTAGAAGTTTGTGTGATATCATATGATCTAAATTTTTCTGGTTTCAATGACATTCTATCATGAATACTATCACCATAAGAAAAAAATGCGTCTAGATCATAATTTATAGACTCATTTTGCCACCAAAAATAGCAAGTATTTCTAGCATTAACATCTCCACCAAATCTATAAAAACTTTGCAAAGTGCTATTATTTTCAAAGCTACCAAAATTTGGATTTATTGTTATTAATGGCATACAATATGTTCTTCCATTATGAACCATAAAATAATCAACTGTTCCAGATCCAGAGTTTTTTGTATTTACATGCCAAGGATAGTTGCATATTTTATGTACTAACTCATATTCATCTCCATTACAATGAAGATCTAATATTTTTTCAACATACTCTCTCCTCAAAAGAACAGGACCAAAGTCATGAGCATCTTCTATTGGATGCAAATGAAATTTTATTTTCTCTGGATTTTCAAAACCCAATAATATACAATCCCAGTCGTAAGGGATTCTATTCATAATGTCATCCCAATCAAAAAACCAGTATTGAATTAGTCCAATATCATAATCATCTTCCATCAAAAGAACATAATCATCTTTAGATTCTCTATACCACTTCTTTAAAAAATCCAAATGAGTGATTGCATTGGCAGCAACTGGAACCATCAAATGATAATCTTTAATATCTAAAATAAGATTTTTCCATTTACTATTCTCAGAAGCAAGATATTTTGTTCCAGATATTCTTTCATAATCAATCCCATAGCGATCAAATTGATTTACCATCCAGTTTTTTCTATCTTTTCTATTATCAAGGTTAAAAAAATAAACCTTGGGCATATTTTTTACTTTTGCTTTTAAATCCATATCATCAATTTTTCATTTTCATCTCTATAAACTTCTGTTGTACGAATATCATACATCGCTTCCATCCTCCATTCATTATCTTTATTATAGTTAAAGATCTGAAATTTTGTATATAACTTACTTCTCTGTTTCCACCAATATGAAATAGATTGGGAAGCAAGTTTGTTAACTAGATGTTCATTATCATTTGGTATATATTCAGTATTCAGAGAAAATATTGGTAAGACATACGTCAAACCAATATCAAATAAGAATTCACTAGTAGAACCATACTGAACCTCTTTTATTCTTTTATTTCTATTATTGTAATGGAGTAAAAACTTACTACCTTTAGTATGATAGTACTTTACTTTTTTAGCAAAATACCTAGTTATCATGAAGCAATTAGAAGAAGTATTATAATAATCTAAAGACTTTTTAGATTTTTCTATTTCAAATGGATGGAGATGCATTTTTACTGAACGAAGTCTGGAATGATAAAACTTAATACAATCCCAATTGTAAGGTAAATTATTGATCAAATAATCCCAGTCAAAAATCCAATTTTGAGATGTAGATAGATCAACATTATCTTCCATTATTATACAAGTTTCAGAATCATTACCATCATACCAATCAACTATGGTTTTTATTAGATTAAGTGATTTTGATAATTCGTACTCTGTTGTATATATTTTTTCATCTTCTATATCATTTTTCCATTCTTCAAAGTTTTCTATCTTATATTTTTTCTCTATAAACTTATAATTGCTAATGTTATAAAAATCAAATTGATTTTTCATATATTCTCTTTTTTCAAGAGAATCTGTCAGACAAAAAATGGGGGGCAAGTTATTAAGCATATCAAAACTCCATCAATATCTTGGAAGTTTCATCTTCATATTTCTATGTATATCCCCACCATAACTTAGTATATCTTCTGCAGTATATTTTTTACTTTCATTCAACCACCATTTCCTTATACAAGTGGTTGCAAGAATATCATATATTTTATTGTGATAAGAACTTATAATAGAATCTTGATTTGATTCAAAAGTCATAGACCCATTATTATCATGTCCTATTGCCAATTTCTGATCTAAACAAAAAAGTGGTAACGTATATGACTTACCTATTTGATAAAGTAAAAAATCATCACTACTATAAGATTCTTTAGGAACCATCATATCCTTCAAACTTTGGTCTAGTTTAAATGTCCCATCTTCTTTTAAATGAACTTGTATTAATTTTTCAACAAAAAATCTATTTACCATAAAGCAAGCAGCAGAAGAGCAATGCCACTCCCTAGGACTCAAATGCATTTTTAAATAGTGATCATGGCAGTGATAAAATTGAACAATATCCCAATTGTAGGGAAGGTTTTTGACTATATCATTCCAATCAAATGGCCAATACTCTATAAGATCCAAACTCAAATCATCCTGCATTACCATAAGATGCTCAGAAATACCAGAGTTATACCATTCTATCAATAGAGTAAATTCATTCATTACAATAGATGCATCTGTTTTTGCAAGGAGCATTAAATCTAATTTATCTGCCCATTCATCAAATTTATCTACAGAAAATCTAGAGGAAGACCATCTAGTATAATCAGTAATTCCCCATTTACTCAATTGATTTTCTATATGATTTTTTCTATCCTCCCTATGATCTAAATTCATGTAGACTATTGGAGGAAGTCCTTTTAATTTGCTCATTTAAAAACTTTCATACTAGGTAGATAAGGATACTTTTTATATGTCCACTTTTCTGGTTCAATATCCTTGACATTTTCAAATTTATTTATTCCTAATTCTGCAGTCTCTGGAGTCATATAATAATGATATCCAACAATATTAATATCTTGATCCACCCAAGAAGAATTAAAGTCTCTACCATCATACGACATTTTCTTTAAAATGTCATAATCATTTTTATTATCCAATAATATAATTCCACCTCGACCCAAAGATAAATGCTTACTATGTTGAAAACTCAAACACATATAAGTATTTTTTATATATCCGTTTTTTCTCCAGTAAGGAGCAGCATCTACAATATTAGTATTACCTATAAAATAATAATCTTCCCAATTTTCTTCCTTCCAACTCCAGTTACAAGAAAGTTTTTTAGCAGTAAATGGTACTGATATATAAGTTCTGGTTGGTATTATTATATCAGTAAATCCCTCATATCTTAAACAAAGCTCTATAGCATGAGTACAAGAGTCAACAGCAACCGCATAACTTGATCCAAAATAATTTGAAATTAAGATTTCAAATTGATCTACTTTTTCAAATCCCATCTTTGTAAGTCTCATAGTCATCCTTATATAATTTATTAAATTCTTCAGGATCTGGTTCTATAAACTGTTCGTATAATTTTTTACACACAGTTGTATAGTTTGGTATAAAGTTTTTAGAACTACGCAGATGTGGCAATTTTACAGGTTTAAAATTTAAATCTTTATCTATCAGTTTACTCTCCAAAAATAAATTTAACTTATGTTTTAAATTTCCATCCATTCTTATAGTAGTCAATCTTCCACCATTTTCATTACATAATCTTGAAAATATTTTTTGGGGTACAGTATGCTCATCATAGATATATTTTTTATCAATTACCTGTTTAATTAACCAATCTGATGGTGGTTTATATCTACACATAAATTCATTTAATCCAGAAATCCATCTCTTCACAGGATCTCTACTAAAAGTAAAAAATTCATATCCATCTTCAACAAAAAATTTTGCTACATCATCTGGTTTCTTACCATTTAAAAAGTTTTCTAATGGGTAAAAATAATAATTATCATTTTTAAATGCTGTTGTTATTGATGTACTTCCACACTTATCGACATGCATATAGACTAATTTATACCTGTCTGGAGACACATAACAATTTAAAAATCCCTCTTTAGGAGTCTCTCCAGTCTCTCCCTTTTGCAATTTAAACGAAAAAGTTGAGCAGTATTTACCGTACTGCTCAACTGCATCATCAATTACTGCCCTTCTTTTCATAATACTACAGTTACTTGCATTGTGTATCTATTCTCAACTCCAAGATTTGCTGCCATATGAGGAACATCTTCTTGCCAAAAATGATAGTCACCTTTATTCCAATTTACAATAGGGTTTCTATCCAATTCAAAATAATGTCCAGATTTCCAATCATCCAAAAAGATTAAAATTCTTCCAACTATATCACTTTGATTAAGATTATTTATTTGTCTATATCTAATATAATAATCTCTATGCTCTGGCATTATAGTTCCAGGAGGCATACAATAAACAGATAAACTTGACTGCTTAAATTTGATTTCTTTTTTAAGTTCTTTGACCAAAGAGTGGCACCAATCAGGAACACCTCTATACTCTTCTCTTAAAAGACCAGTATAATTTACATAAAGATGCCCCTGAGATTTCCAGGTGTTGACAATATCATTGTCAGGAAATTGTCTTCTGTCTGGATAATCTATATTCACATAATCTCCGATAAGATTTTGATCTATATTACCACTCTTTATCAAAACTTAAATCCTCCAAACTTACTTTCACTTCGTTCTTCTGTATCTTGACCAGAGTCAATAATGTCCTCTTGAGCATTCTGCTCACAATCATATAGTCTCATTTTAGCACGATCAATACCAATAATAAACCTCTTATTCACTGTAGGATCATTGTACCTATTCTTCAATTGCTTTACCATAATTTGTCCCATCCCCTCAAGCTCATCTGTAGAAATAAGGGCAAACATAAGATCAGCAGTAGCAGGGAGACCAAAGGACTCAGAAGTGTCAGTAAGGTCAACATCACTGCTACCAAAACCAGAGCGAGTGGTCTGGGTGGCAGATACGATAGGGACCTCGGTCTCAACAGCCAACCCTCGAAGCTCTTCAGCAATAGACTTGATATATGAATATGAATTGACAGTGCTGTTTCCGCGATACCTTTCGGAAGCACATATATTAAGGTAATCAACGAAAACAATATCAGGTCTAAATGACTTCTTAAGTGCAAGTTCGTTAATAAGTGACCTAAAGTGTCCAGCATGAGCAGATGCAGTAGGATACTCTTTAATTATAAGTTGTCCAGTTGTCTTTGAAATCAAATTATTAATTTTTGATTCAAACATATTTTCTGGAAGATCAGCTAGATCCTGAATAGGAACATTCAGGAGGTTTGCGTCAATTCTTTCAGCAATACGTTCTTCTGCCATTTCCATTGTAATGTACAGAACGTTCCTCCCTTGGAGCAGGACGGAGCTAGCCACATGGCACATGAATAGAGACTTGCCGACACCCGTACCAGCAAGAGCGACATTAAGAGTTTTGTTAGGGAGACCGCCTTTGGTAATTTTGTTAAAGTATTCGAGATCAAATTCAATTTTCTCTTCCTTTTTGTGATAGAAATCATAACGTTCTTTATAGTTTTGTAAGTAATCGTGACCAATATTATTATCAAAAGATACTGACAACGCATCTTGAAGAATGCTGGGAATTGCATCTTGGGATTTTTTACTATTTTGACCATCAGCAATGCCAATAGATTCCATCAAGGCAAGATAGATGGCCCGATCACGACACCACTTTTCAGTAGTGTTAACTAACCAATTATATTCACAAGTAACTTTCTCGGATAGCCTATCAATTAATATAGACACATCTTTAAATGAAGACTCATTTATATCAGTTCTATTAGATACTTCAATTCCAAGTGCTTCAATAGTAATCGGACAATTATATTTTGCAGCAAAAAAGTTTATTTCTTCAAACACCATTTTTTGACTAGGGTTTTCGAAATAATCTGATTCCAAAAATGGAAGTACTTTTCTTAAATATTCTTCATCATGAATTAAATTTTTTAAAATTGTCAGTTCAATAGTTTCCATAAATTAATTAAATTTAATTACCATAACTAAATTCTTCTTTTGCAATCTCGTCTAATTTTTGCATCACCTCTGGTGTAAAGTAAGTTTCGGGATCTTTGAGAATTTGTTTGGCATAGATTTTTTTACCACCCATCTCATATCGACCTGCGACGTTCTTCCAGAGACCGCCCAGTTCACCGAGCTCAAGAAGACCGTAATATCGATCAAGACCACGCTCATCATAATACAGACGAACTTCCACATCTTTATTCTCCTTACTTAGACGCGACTTAGCAGTCTTTGCCTTGATAATGTTTCCAACAATTTCTGTTCCATCCTTTTCTTTCTTCTTGCCAAGATGAATGATGGTAGAGGCAGCGTACTTAAGACCACTACCACCGCCCATCTCTTTAGTAGGAACATAAGCGCCAATGACATCGTAAGTGTGGTTAGTAACAATCATGGGAATGTTTGCTTGACCTAACTTGAGAGTGAGCATTCTGAACGCACCTTTGATTAGTTGGGATTTAGTCATGTCCCGAACTTGCTTGTCGTTGAGTGCGTCAGTAATCTCTTTCTCAGTAGAAAGCATACCTAGAGAGTCTAACACAAACATACAGGGTTTGCGTTCATCTTCAGGTTTTTTTAAGTATAGGTCAACTGCCTTAAGTGCCTTGGTACGGAATTCCTCAACAGTAACTACATTCACAACTACAAGGCGTGAGGTATCAATAGCCCTAGATTCAAGTAATGATTTGGTGATAGCTGCCTCAGTATCAAAATAGAGACAATAACCATCGGGATTGGAATCAAGAAAATTCTTAACAACGGCGAGGCTGAAGAAAGTCTTTCCAGTAGAAGACTCTCCAGCAATAGCAGTAATCTTATTGCCAGATACACCACCAAATATGCTACCTGAAACCAGTGCATTAAAAATGTACGAACCTGTGTCCACATAAGTTTCAGTCTCATCAATTTCAGATGCAAGTTTGGTGTATTCATCACCAATCTCTTTTACAATATCTTTAAGAAAATCCATTTTAATTACACTCAAATAAAATTATAAGTCAGGAAAAGAATGAATCAAGAGTTACTTTTTTTTCTACGTTCCAATTGATAGCATTCAAAATAGTTTTTAATGGTTCCAAAAAACTCTTATCAAATTGCAAATCATAATCCAAATATGAATTTAAACTTAATTCTTCAGGAAAGTCTTGGATAAAAGATATCACATTTTCCCTAATTGGATTTGGTTCTTTTAAATAACAGAATTTAATTTTCTCACCATTATTAATCAAAGAATATTTAGATTCAAGATTTTTTGTTTTAATCAAATGATTAAACAAAAGAGAACCCCTTACATGAATAGGTGTTCCTTTTTTGTATATTGAGTTTGGACATTTATACTTTTGCACATCAGATGCTGTTCTAGGAAATGCAATTGATTCTGCAGGCAGTTTTTTAAACTCACGTCTAGAATATTCAATAAAGTCAATGACTTCATCTTCAGTTCCATTCATCATAAGTTTTAGAGCATCTTTAATCATTTGACGACAAGGAGCAGGAGTTGAAGACTTTACTGCCTCAATTCCCATAATCTTCAACTTTGGTTTTTCATAACGAACACCTTCACTGTCCCAAACGTTAAGGATGTACCGCTTCTTTGCAGTCCAGATACCACGGTCAGCGATATTCTCACGCTTCATAAACATCTTCTGATCATAAGCATTTACGTAGTCGGCCAACTCTTTGTAAGAACTTTCAATATACTTTTCAAGTTCCATCTCACAGACCTTATCAAGGAACGTGACAACGCTTTCAGTAGTTTTCTCTCTTCCCTGGTATACACGGTCAACAAAAGGACCCATATTAAGATAGATAGAATCAGTATCAGAAGCAATAACATAATCAACACCATCAGTTTTTAAAATCTTATTCAAATAAGAATTCATCTTACCCTCAATCCAACGAATAGAAACTTGACCAGACAAAGTAATTGCTTCTGCATTCGCAAGTTTAAAATAACGAAAGTATTGATTTCCAATGGCACCATAAGCAGAGTTAAGAGAAATCTTCTTTGCCATCTGAATATTATTGCATCTAGCAATTTCTTTTACAAGTTCTTTACTTGGTTTTTTTTCATTCTCTTTTTTTGCTTCGATCATTTTTTTCTTAAAAATGACACGTTCATTATACATTTTTTCCATTAACTCTGGAAGAAATCCCCTTTTCTTGGTGTCGTAAAGAGCGCCGTTGGCACAAACAGTTTGACTAGAAAGATCACTAAAATCCAATTCTTTATTGAGAATTTTATCAACGGTTACTGATGGATGCCGTTCATCAAGAAGAGTCTCTGGTGAAATGTTGTACTGCATAATCAAATGAGGATACAGAGAGTTCAAGTCAAAATTGACAACCCAATCATACTTACCAGGAATAGGTTCTTTGACATATGCTCCAGCGTACTTGGAATCCTTATCACTTTTTTCTTTTGGTGGAATAACAATATTCCTATCTTTAAGATAATTATAGATTATTGTATCCCACATCCTCACCTGATAAAAGACATCTTCATAATTAACCTTAGCATCATATGCCATAGTGAGAGCAAGTTCGATGAGTTTCATCTTGTCTTCCAGGCGGTCAACAAGTTCCACGTCAATGATGTTGTATTCTACAAACTTTTGCCAACCATTGGTATAAAAGTCTTTGAACGTATCAAACTCACTGTGATCCAGTTTCTTCTGCCCCAGTTCAACATTAGCAATATGATCCAAGCGATAGGACTCTTGGTTGGTGTAGGTGAATTTCTTATAAAGATCTAGGTAATCTAATTGTGACATTCCACCAATGTCATAAGTCATTTGCTTTCTACCATTAATAAAAAGTTCCTTCTGAGTAACTAGTCCCCAAGGAGATAGTCTCTTCATTAACTTCTCTCCAAGAATCCTATCCATCCTCCTAACAATGTATGGAATATCATAAAGTTTACTATTCCACCCAGTCACAACTTCTGGAGTATTATCTTGCCACCAAGCAATAAAATCATTCAACAAATCATACTCATGATTAAATTGTTTGTAATAATGATTTCCTTGTTTTAATTCAAATGGTCCTTGTCCCCAGGTAATAATTTCTTTGGTAGCGTAATCCTGAATAGTAATCAATAAAATTTCTTCTGCTGCGGATTCTACATCTGGGAATCCATTCTCAGATGCAACCTCAATATCGATAGTATAAAATTTGATTTTACTAATGTCAAACCTAATTTCTTTTTCCCTATAATTGTCAGAGATGTATTGATAGATGAACCTTTCGTTTCCGTATACTTTAAATCCTTCTACACCATCATACTTTTTAAAATATTCTTTACATTCACGTACAGATCCAGGTTTTATTGGTTTTACATATTCACCCTCCAAAGTTTTATAATAAGTTTCTACTTTAGAGGAAACAAAAAGAGTCGGAGAAAACTTCTCTCTGGTCATAAAACTCTTACCGTTTTCATAACCACGAACAAGAAATTGATCTCCGACCATCTGGACGTTGGTATAAAACCTCATTACTTCGTCATCTCATCGTATAGTTCTGACAGTCTAGCACTTGGTTCTGCCAGGGTCAAGATCTTATCACTATGAACTTCGAATTCTTTTTGTTTTGTTACTGAGGATAACCAAGGTTCTATAGTAGGACCCATTCCACCTACTGAAGATTCTTTTATCAAATATGGATCTTCCAATATAATATCTGGTTCTCCAAAATCAGAATCCTCTTTATTTTTAATTTTTGCAATCAATCTCAATCCACTTAAAAAAATTACCACCAGTTTCATTATCAAATATCCTCAGGAATAATAAGAGATTGCTCTTCAGTATCTTCAAATTCTTTTAAAATGTCTATAGTATATAAATTTCTAAGTTCATCTACTGGATCAATAAAAGTAACAATCCATTCTAGAGGAACAGGAAATCTGATTCCTTTCCCAAGAGGAATCCAAGGACTAAGATTAATATCAAATGATGCTTTTTTTGTTTCTGGATCGACTGTTGGATCGGAAGTAGTAACAATACATGGTTTAATCATAAAGTATCCAACTACTTTATCCTCATGAATCATCTCTTCAACCCTACTGATAATCTGCTCACCAGTTTTGATAACAGCTAATTTAATTGCCATAATTATTTTAAAGTATGATTTATACAATATCAGAAAAAATGGGAGGTGTCAACTGGATTTTGCCAGTTACCTCCCGTGGCATAGCGCCGACGATATTCAATTCTATTTATTTACTTTTTAGGTGTGATGGCGAATGCTCCTCCCATTACAGCAGAAAAGATTGCGAGTGTTGCTAAGATTCCCATGGTTCAACAAGTATTATGGTAGTGTGTTTGCGATAGGGACACCAATAAAAAGAGTCATCAATGTTCCAAATACTAGGGTAGTGGCGGTGTAGTTCATAGTCCGTCCTCCAAAGTACATATTATATAGTCATTATGTATCATAGTGATACAAAAGTCTGTATTCATTGCTACTCATTTATACCTATTGTGTTAGGATTTATAGATAATCTTTTCTATGGTGGTGCTCTGGAATAATCTTACCAAGAGTGACTGTTAAAAGCCCATCTTCAAAAACAACTGATCTAACTTCCGTGTCGTCACTGAGAGTCCAGGCTCGTGTAAACGACCGTTGAGCCAAACCCTTATGTAGATAATTGACTTCCGTCTCCTTCTCCTCTTTCTGACCTTCGATAAACAGTTTTCCATCTTGAGTGTAGACATTTACTTCGGTTTTTTTAAATCCTGCCAAAGCAAGTTCAAGTTGGGATTCAGTTGAACTCAAAGATATTAAATTATATGGTGGGTAATTAGAAGACGATTCGTGAAGATTAAAAATCCTATCAAAGTACTCATCCATACCAATGGTATTGCGAGTAATTCGATCCATTAACTGATCTAAATTGGCAGCATTATACTTCATTAAAGTAGTCATCTTTACTTCTCCTTTTAAAGCGAGATTTGATTGTGTGTACCCTTTTGGCGTACATACTAATTATAACACTTTCATAAAAAAACGGGGTGTTGAACCCCGTATATTTATGTTCGGTCAACCCTCTTTAGGAGTTGCCTTCTTTTTTGTACCAATACTATACTTTTGCTCCAGTACCCAATCAGACTTGTCCTTATAAGACAATACTTTAATTTGATTAAGTGGGGCAATATCAAGAACTGCAGATTCATCCTGAACAGTAATTAGTCCCCAATCATAAAGAAGCTTAATTATTCTATTCCTTCGCTGAATATCATTGACAGTAAGATTGGAATACTTTCCATCCAGAGCAAAAAGTTCTTTAAAGTGAGTAATATAATACCTACCTTGCTTGTGTAGAATATGGCAAGATTGGTATAACTTTTTCTCTTTTCTTGAGGCAACTCCAATTCGAGTCAAAGTCTCACGAACCTTTAAAAAATCATCAGGTTCCCTTAAAAAAACTTCTACCATCATTTGTGGTGTCCATTCAACCTGAGGTTCAATAGTATTAGATGTCATTTTTGCGTACCGCCAATTTCAAATTGTTTCTTAATGTAATTGATCTGATCTTTAGATAAAATTTTTAATACTTGTTGTGCTTTTTCATTACTATATCCATAGTACTTTTTAACACATTCAATATCATTAATTTTGTCTTTATGGATCCAAGGAGAATATCTCCTCTTTTTCCTAAGAGTATTTAGGTAAAAATAATATTGCATATCTTTATCTAAAAAATTATAGATATTCATTTGGTTTACAAAAAGAATACAATCCAAATGACTGGAAAGGATTTTATTAATAATATATGGCGGATAAGATTTGATTTCTTTTGGATCTTCTTCTAGTAGATCTTTTTTTGTAGAATTAATAGAATTCAACCAATCTTTAAGTTCCATAATCAAAACACTGCTGTCACGCTTACAACTTTTGCATTAGGATTGCGGGCAAGAGCAACTTGCCGCGCATCCTGATAATCTTTGGCAATCACTTCTTCTTTAAAGACCGTTCCTGCCTTATACAATGTTACCTGACATTTCATAATTAAATAGAAGCAATTCTTTACGGGTCTTTTGATCTCTCATATATTCACCAACTGAACGCATCGTATAAGTAAGATCAAACTCTGCAGCATTCCAATTAGTAAAACGATCTTTTACCAGTTGATCAGAATTATAACTGATCAACTGATCCATAGGACAATTCTCGCAGTCAGAGGCAAATTTAGAATGGTTGAATCCACTATGCATTGAACCTTTTTTACCATACAAATTATCTTTAATGTCGTATGGTGGATCAAGATATATAAAAGCATCCTTATTTCTACCATCCATAAGATAGTCATAAGAATGGTTTGTAATAGTCCAATTTTTAATTACGTCAGAATAAGCAGATAATTTAAGTATTCCATTCATACTAAAGTTGTTATCAGATGCCTGTGGAGAGAATGAAGAACTTTCGGTCAGTCCACTGAAGGAACACTTATTAACAATGTAAAAAGAAATTGCTCTCCAAAGATTATCAGACTCATTACCATTTAGATACTCTTTGGATTCCAAAAATAATCCTTTTGCCGATCCACGATCAGGATAACGAGATTTTAACTCCTGTAGTTTGGTCTGCATATCGGGACCAAACATTTGCAACTGTTGCCAAAAATTTACTAATGGTTCATAAAGATCGTTAACCCAAATTTTTAGATGTGGATACTTTTTAGTTACATGGATAGCAACACTACCACCACCCAAAAAAGGTTCCCGATACTCAGTATATTCCCTAAGGTCTGGGAAATATACATCCATTTTTTTACATGCCCTAGACTTTCCTCCAGGATAACGCAATGGTGTTTTTAATTGCTTAAGTGGATCAGTCACAAAATTGCCTCAATGGAGTTTAAAAGATTGGTTGCGTCAATGTTTTTTTCTTTTGGTTCTACATTACTTGCCAAGATTTTATAATCTCCCTTTTCCAATTTGAATGTTGCTCCAGCACCATCACATTCTGTCCTGGAGTAAACAGTATCCCAATCAGTATATCCAATGGTCATGGTTTTAGTATCTACCAGAAGCATATACTCAAAAGTTTTTTTAATATCTTCTTTTTGCAGAACCGTAGACTTTTTCTTGCCAGGACGCTTATTAATAAGGACCACTCGCTTACAAGATTGATTCTTGTTAAAAAGTCCAAGTGATCCTTTCATTTCGTAACAAATACCTGAAGAATCTACAAAATCTTTACCATCTTCATAGTCACCGACATATGTGAGTTGATCACCTGACCATTTTGCAAAAGACTTTTCTTGGAGATAAGTTCGAAAAGTCTTAAATGCATTAGACTTCATTTGTTTTGTATTGGTTGCTTCTACACAACCAAAGAATTCATTCAGGTTAACTTTGTTAATGTCAAACATAATAAAATAAATTAATTAAATCAGGTAGCAGGAGCAATGATGTCAGTAGAAGGTGTAATGATTAGACTAAACATTTGCTTGTACTGATCAACCAATTGAGTAATGGGTTCTGCCAAGTAAATGATAAATCGCTTAGAGACTGTGAGTTCATTTACTTCCTTATTAAGCAAGGGAGACCAAGGAGCAAAACCAAGTTCTCCCTTGCCAGCAGGGATAGCAACAATAGCATTCTCAATAGTAATGCTTTCATCATCTTCGGAGAGAAGTTTTGCAATAACATCTTCACCAGAAGTCAATCGAATCAATTTAATATCAGACATTGTTTTTAAAAATGAAGTTTACTTGAATTTGCATTCTACCATAATCTCTGTTAATCCAGCAAGAAGATTAATCTCTTGATCTGCTACGAATGCGACCTGATACTGGTACTTAGCAATAACAAGAACAGCGGCAGGAATAGAAGGAGGATCCAAGGATAAAAGAAGAGCATCGTAAATGCGGCGGAATAATAGACTAGGATCATTGTCCAAGTTATTGATACACCATTTACGTACTTCAGTAAAGTTTTTTTCCTTAAGGTTTTTAATGAGAGATTCTGTCTTAACATCCGAAAAAGATGCAAGAATTGCAGAATCAATTTTTCCATTAGCGGAATAGCGTTGACATTCATTGAGAACACGTCTCCAATCAGGGAAGTGTTTGTTAATTAACTCAACCAGAACTTTTTGATCATATTCAACAGATTCTTTCTCAAGTATAAACCTGATACGGTTGAAGAATTCGACTGCAAGTTTTGGTCGATCTTTACTATCGATTGAGAAATCGATGCAGGCACACCTAGAGTGAATTGGTTCAATGATTTTGTTTTTGTAGTTACAGGTAAAGATGAACCTGCAGTTACCACTAAACTCCTCAGTAAACGCCCGTAGGAGGAGTTGTACGTCGTGCGTTGTGTTATCTGCTTCATCAATAATGATGACTTTGTGTTTTGCAGACGACAAAAGTGAGACGGTCGAAGCGAAGTTCTTCGCAGTATTTCGGACGGTATCAAGGAATCGTCCCTCATCGGATCCATTAATGACATATACATCTGCTCCAAGTTGTTGACAAAGTGCTTTTGCAACTGTTGTCTTTCCAATTCCTGGAGGACCAGACAAAAGCATATTGGGGATCTCCCCCTTATTTAGAAACTGTAAGAAGGTATTTTTAATTCCTCCTGGAAGAATACAATCATCAATGGTTTTGGGTCGATACTTCTCAACCCAGATAAATTCATCTCGCATAATTAAGTCAAGTAATGTCCAATAAAAAGACCCAAAATAAAAGTTAATCTTGGGTTTGCTAAAAGCGATTCACTAATCCTGATGAATTTTTTCAATGAGTTTCATCAACCTTTTTTAATTGAAAAGTACCATCTTTGTGGTCAATCCATTCTAGCACATCATTTTCTTTCCACCCAAGTTGATTAAGAATTTCTTCAGAAATGGTAAGAATTCCGTCGTCATCAATAGTAAGCGTTGTACTAATCATAGCCAATCTGGTTTGCGGGATGGGTCACGAATATAATTAGATGCAACCCAAGGTTTGGATGCGATATACATTTTGTAAGCAGTAAAAGTGTCAATGCTTGTGTCAAGTTTATACTCATTTGGCATTGCCCTCACAAATGGTGTTGTTTCTTTTCCCGACCTTCCAGCAGGATCAGCAAAAGGAAAAATTTGATTTGCTACTGTTAATGTATGTAGACATTTATGAATCCTTTGATACCTATGAGAATATTCCTCACAAAGAGCAAGTCCATGACGGATCAACCATCGCCAATTCAAAACAAATTCACCAGTCCATACAGTACATGGATGCTTACGGAATGCCCCCTTCTCGGTGCTGTAAGGCGTCCCATCTGCTTTAGGGAGGGTTCCGTACCCCCTACCCCATTTATCTGAAGCAACGATAGAGAGCATCTGACAGCACTCTAGTGGCATCTTGACAATGTGCTTATCTGGCAAAACCCTTGCACAAATGACTGGATTTGGATCAGTGACAAAGATGTTCATTTGATGAATTGGAGGATGTAGTCCACACCATATTGTAACTTGTCGGGGGCGATTTCGACAATGTGCTCACCCAAAATTTCCTGCGCTCTTAAGATTCTATCCTTACCAAGAACATTATACATGGTGATGGAGATTTCCATAAATTTTTCAAAATCTTCATCATTGCCATTTTTTGCTCCACTGGTATAAAGTTCTCTGATTTCCGCAAATATCTCTGCAATTTCTCCTTCAAACTTTATAGAAGAATCTCCTAGAGGAATCTCCATCCTTTTAATGCACCCCATACTAAATTTCATTGCCTTACGAGTTTCTTCTAAAGACAATGCATCTGGATGCTGATCTCTATATGCATATTGGATGACCCCATTCGTACATTCCATGACTCGAAGAATAGATAGATTAATCTTTTCTTCTTCAGTCATGTCTTCAAATATTTTTTTCCAGTCTCTCATAATAGTGATAGTTGAATGATTTTAGAGGCATCAATCACAGAAAAGAATGACTCTAATCCTACGATGTCCCAAGTTTTAATTTTTATTGCAAATGGGATCATTGTTAGATTACCTATCAAACGAGCCCAGCAACCCCAATAAACTGAGACATATAAAATAAAGAAGTATCCGACAATTAAGCAGATACTTCCAATAATACGAAGTCTATTAGCTGAAAGTAGAATCTGGTTCCAGCGCAATGAAATACTTAAGATCATAGTCTTTTGAATCAAACCTAGACAAAAGGGTTTGTGATATAGTCACATTATAAGTTCCAGTGATTACTTTAATGTTTTCGACTTTGAAGTTAAAACAGAAAGAATCTTCTGTTTCACCAACAATAACTTGATAATCATTAGAAGTGTCGTTTTTCTTGTCACGAACAACAACTTTAACAACCCCTGCTTCGCCAATGACGGAGAGATCTGGGAGTTGAAAGATGTTAGCCGCTTTAAGAAGGTTTGTGAGTTGTTCTCCTGTGATGTCAAAATTTACCTCCTCAGATTTGAGTTTGAGTTCTTTGTCTGGTGGAGTTACAATAAGACTTGGATCAGAGAAGAAATAATTAGAACGAATATTTCCTTCTCTAATGATCACATAACTATCATTCTCAAAGTCAAGAGCTGGATTTTTATGGAGCGAAAGACCGTTAAGGAATTGATTCAAATCATAAATTCCAAAGTCTTTAGGGAAGTCTTCAGTAACCTCAGCTTCTGCAAGAATGTTATTCATCACACTAATAGTGCGAAGTTTAGTTCCTTGCTTAAACAAGATTGACTGATTGATGTTTGAAAAGTTCTTAAGAAGATTCAAAGTACGATCAGACAACTTCATAGCTTTTTCTTTCAATTTCATAATCAATAAGGATAGTCAGATGCGTTTGGTTTGTGAAGACCAGAGAAGTGATAAAGAAGGACACAATAATGGATTGCCTTCAAAATATCCATCTTCGATTTACCATTCTTTTTACCAAATCGAGACAGATACTTTATTGCATTGGATCGACAGAATGGTTCTGCATCACCAATACTCTCAATCAAATCAAGGGTTTGGGTCTTAGAATCTTGAGAAGTGTAATGTGATTTGTAAGTTCCAGAAAGATAATCTTGGACTTCTTTTAGAGTTTTGTCTTCTTCATATTTCCAAAAACCATTTGTGTTTTCGCGAATAATTGTGCTTGGTGCTTTTTGTTCTTCCATACCAAATAATGTAATTTCGTTTCCTGCAGCATCATAACTTAGATACTTTGGGTCAATAAAGTCAAAGTGTTGTGAAAGGAGGTCTTCGACCTCCACAGATTCGTCAAATTGCATAACAATAAGTCTCCTACTTAGATTATATCAAGAGAAATTGTGTGAGTCAAGAGCCTGCTTCTGCTGTTCTTCAGAAGGCATCTCAAAGTCCGCATCTACTTTATCATAAAGTTCCAGAAATGCTTGCTTTGTTTCATCATCAAAACGATTCACGCAAACTTGGATTGCTTTCCCTTTATCACCAAAAATACTGTAAGCACGGATAACATGGACCAAACGACGAGTACTAATAATCTCGTCAATTCCACCATCGAAAAACGTCTTACGAATAATGTCTGCCCAGTCAACAAGACGCTTACAGAAATCACGATCTTCAATACCAAGATCAAGAGAAATACCCTCAAGAATCCTCTGCTCTACTGCAGGAGCAGGGTAAGACTGCTCAAAGGTCACAGGGAAGCGTTCGAGGAATGCTTCATTGAGTACGTTGGTTCCGATGAAGCGTCCATCGTCAGAACCCTTTCCTTTAGTGTTAGCAGTAGCAAATACATTGAACCCAGCAGCAGGGCGGACATACTTACCAATCTTTTTCAGGAAGACACCTTTTCCTTCGAGGACGGATTGAAGGCAAAGAATCTTGTTGGAAGCCAAGTCAATCTCGTCAAGCAATAGAATCGCACCGCGCTCCAAGGCTTCGATGACTGGACCATTGTGCCAAACGGTCTCACCGTTGACAAGACGGAATCCACCAATGAGATCATCTTCATCGGTCTCGATAGTAATGTTTACACGGATGAGTTCACGACCCAACTGAGCACACGCTTGCTCCACAGAGAACGTTTTACCATTACCCGACAGACCCGTAATGAACGTCGGATAAAAAAGACTGGACTGAATAATTTTGCGAATGTCGCCAAAATTACCAAACTTGACGAAGGTATCATCTTTTTCAGGGATAAGGTTTTGTTCCTGAGCGGGAATAATAGTGGGGGTAGACTGGTAGGTTTGCTCCATTTTTTCCCGAACGGTAAGATTCCAACTACCGCGAGCAACCTTGTATTGGGCAAGTTTGTTGGTTACGGTTTGGTAGTTACTATCGTTCATAGCACACCAAGCACGGATATCTCCTGCAGAAATAGTGTCACCATAAAGTGACTGGAGAGAGGTGCGGATGTAATCGGCGGACATTGCCATGGTGTCAGGTGTTTGTTTGAACAAGGTAATTATAACCCCTATTCCAAGTCCTCCAAGATCCCAGTGGACAGTTTTTCAAGTGGTTCATAGTTGTGTTTTTTTCTACAAAAAGCACGGGCATTTGCCCGTGCCTCTGAAGTAATGTCTGAACAAGGTTGATCTGTTTTGCCACAATAAGGACAAGATCCAAAATTAGTTACTTCTTGAGTCATGCAATCAACTCTACAAATTCTCCTAAGATCTTTTTATTTAGCTTCTTACTACGAAGAGATTTTACAAAAGCACTTTTGATTTGGGTTTTAGTCGCATCATCTTTTACTTCAAAGTCCGTATTTTGTGCCAAAACATTTTTTGACATACCAAAGTAACGATCATACCCAGACACTTTAATAGAAATTGATTTATTCTTTTTCCACTGCCTCATAGAAGCATCAAATTCATCACTATACCAACCACAATAACGACGAATAAAAGTAGAAACATCACGATCAATAATACGAATACCAATAAGATTTACTTGGGGGAATTCTTCTTTCAAATCTTCAAGCAACATGTTGGTAAAATTATACCATTCAGTAGGAATCCTCTTAACAGATCCCGTTTTACGATTGCGATAATATGTATTATAACCTAAAGAAACACATCCCATAATCTCAAACGCCTCCCAATTGCGTTTTACCATTTTATGCCTGTTCAAATGGTTTGCTTCACCATCGGTAAGAATTACACACTGCACTTTTTGAAGTTTGTGCTTTGCTTTAAATAAAGGAATAATTTTACGAAGACTCAAAATAGTTTCATTAAGTGGAGTTCCGCTAAGAGACAACCTCGGAGGGGGAGTATACTCTGCATAATGGCGAATAGAAAAAGCACACCTCCAAATGTTTTTCATATGAAGATCAAGGTCCTTTCCAGACACTTCTGAAGAAAAGAACTCCATCAAAGAGAACCTTTCATCAACTGCAAACAATCCACTTTTCTTTTGGTAATGTGGTTGAAGCCTTACTGGATGTCCGTTATTGTCATACGTGACCGTATTATATTCAAGGGTAAATGCATATACACTAAAAGGAATAGAGCACTTCTTACAAAACCAAATCAAATTATAAAGTTGCTTGATCGTATCCATTAAAACTTCTGTCATAGATCCAGACCAATCAAGGATAAAAATCAATCCGTGATTTTTTCCATCAGGAATAATGTTTACTTTTTTGAAGAGATCCTCATTGAACTTATAAGTATGTAATTTAGAAGTATCAAGTACACCAGTCTTGCTAACAAAAGAACGAGAATACGCATCTGCAGATTTACGACACTCAAATTCTTTTACAAGGTAATTTACTTCTTTTTGAGATTCTTTTTTAAACTTAGCATAGGAATTATCAACGTACTGAAATTCATTGCCAACATAGACTGAAAAATGGTCTTTAATATAATCTTGGAGTTCTTTATTGGCATTAATGATTGTATCAAGATTAAGATCTGGAGACTCTACATATTCATTTCCCAGAGAAGTTGATGTCAGATCTTTAAGTTTACTTACTAGATTTTCATCAGTTTTGACTTTTGGTTCTTCATCACTATTAGTTTCATGAGAATCTTCTACATTCGTAGATCCAGAACTAGAACCAGAAGAAACTTCTTGCTCATTAAATTTTGATTGATCTTCGGCATCAGAATTTGATTGTTGTTGTTCTTCTTCAGAAGGGGAAGATCCAGAACCATTAGAGTTAGGTTTAACGTCTTGTTTTTCTTCTTTCTTACTTTGATCCAATTCCTTCTTACAATAATTGTAAAGAGCAACTGCTGCTTCTTGAGATTGATCAAAAGTTTCTGCAGAAGCAATCATATCAATGATTTCTTTTTCCTCACCCTCTTGAATGGGAATATCAAAAAGACTACCAATCTTAAACCAAAGATTAGCACGATCAGCAAGATTCAATTCTGAAATATTTTCATCTTTAACAGAGAAGAAATCTTCATCATGAAGTTCTTTGTAACCACGATAAAAAGTTTTTGTAATTCCACCATATTTGCGTTTCATCATTTTTTCAATGCGAGCATCTTCAGTCACATTGATAAATTGCATAGGAACCTCTACCTTTGGATCCTCATTTGGGGTGAAGATTGCGTGCCCAACTTCATGAGCAACAAGCATATCATATACTTGATTAGATGCCCTCTCCCACATAGGAAGAGTCAAAACACGAGTATCAACATTGAACATTGCAGTTTCAACTTTCTTGTTCTCAATAATGAGATCCTCAGTTGCAAGGAGTTTTGCAAGTTGCCCTTTGATTTCGAGGTTGACCAGCATGGCGTTTGTTTAACTGAAGTCAGTATACTAAAAAAGGTCCTCCGTCAGGAAGACCCTTGTGACAGTTTTTGAATTGGTAGACTATGCTCCATAATGGTGTGCCAAAAACTTTGTGGCAATTTCAATTTCCATTTGTATCTCAATCCAACCTTCAACATCAATTTTTGGTTCCCAACCAAAAACGTTACGTAACTTAAAATTATTTGCAAGTGTTTCTCTTGCCTCACCAATCCTAGGTGGAATATTGACTTGATTGGCAGAGATCATATTTGCAATTTGATTCACTGAATGATTAGTTCCACTACCAACATTATATACTTTACCATAATATTGAGAATCAACTTCTTTTGTTGCTGCCAAATAGTTTGCTTTTACAACATCAGAGACATGAGTAAAATCTCTTCTTTGTTCACCATCACCAACAATAGTTAAAGGTTCATCTCTCGCAAATTGTTTAAAGAACCTACCAATAACTGGAGCATATTGACCTTTTATTGGTTGTCGTTCACCATAAACATTAAAATATCTGAAGATAATTGTTTTAAGTCCAAATAAATTTGTGTACATTGTACATAGTTTTTCTCCAGATACTTTAGATACAGAATAAGGATTCAAGCAATCATCTGGTTGAGTCTCTACATTAGGGATAGGGTTCATTCCATATGCAGAAGAAGTTGAAGAATATATTACTTTTTTAACCCCTGCTTCTCTGGCACATTGTAAAACAGTTGCAGTTCCAACACAATTAATATCAACTGCTTGAATTGGATTTTCTACTGCGGGTTGGATTCTTGCTTCTGCAGCAATATGAAACACATAATCAACTCCATCATAAAGTGGACGTGTATTTTCATAGTCTCTAATATCATACTTGTAGTTTTGTGCCCTATCATTCCAATAAAAATGATCGTGAGCATCAGAATACTCATTGTCAACAACTACAACTTCATGTCCTTCGGAGAGCAAATAATCTACAAGATTAGATCCAATGAATCCTGCTCCTCCAGTAACCAAACTTTTTGTCATGGTGCAATCCTACTAAATCCTTTAACTTTCTCAAATTTAATTACATTATTAAATTTATCACGCATTCCCTCTTTGTGCGATATAACAAAAATGTTAGCATCTTTAATGACAAATCTAATAATTTTCATAAACTCTTCAATACCAAACACATCCAATGAAGAATCAAAAGTTTCATCAAAGATGATTAAGTTACAATTTAAAGAGTTTTTAATCTTTGCAACTTCTCTCCAAGTAAACAATAATGCAAGATCTATTCTCATACGTTCTCCTTCACTAAAAGAACTATAAGAAAAATCTTCCTGTACTGGAGATTCAATAGACTCATTAAATTCTTCATCAAGTTTAAAATTGATAAAGAATTCCATCATTTGCAAATACTTATTAACTTGCGAGTTAATAACAGGCAAATATTTTTTGATGATCTGAGTTTTTACTCCACCATCTTTTAATAGATTATAAACAAAATTATAGTTTATTAAGAGATCTTTTTTATCGTTTAAATCTTTTAGTACTAAACTATATTCTTGTTCTAAATTTTTTAGAGTTTCCCGTTCAAAATTTCTTCCTTCAGACTTAGTGGTAATGTTTTGAATTTCGCTTTCAAGATTTCTGATTTGCTTCTGGTGTCCAGAAATCCGAATGCTAACTTGAGAAATCTCATTAGTTAAATTTAATACTTCTTCTGATAGTTTGAAAAAGTGACGCTCTCGCTCTTCTTCCTCTTTAATTGCCTCGTCAAGTTCATTAAGACCTGACTGCAACTCCTTTGCTCTATTTTGAGCGTCTACAATTTTATTTAGTCTAAATGACTCTTCAATACTTTGTGTGCAGGTTGGGCAAACCGTATTGCTGTCAAAAAATTTATAATCACTAACTATATTTGACACCTTCTCTGTAATTTTTCCCTTTAAGTTTCCCAACTTACGAAGTTTTGAAGTTGCACTGGAATATTCTTCCATCTCTTCTTTCTTTGCAATTAGAGAATCTTCATAGAGTAAAGATTGTGATAAAAGTTCATCATTTTCTTTAGTTAAATTAAATATAAAATCTTTTTTAGATTGTATATCTGATTTACTCAAATCTTCGATTTCTTTGATAAAGTTTTTTTGCATTGTTACTTTATCAGAAAAACTTTCTTTTTTATATTCTAATTTGTTTATTTCTTCTTTACAAGATTTTAACCTTTCTTTTATAGAAAGGTTCATTGAAGAAAATATTTTAATATCCAAAATGTCTTCAATAACATCTCTTCGATTAGCAGCAGATAATTGCATAAATGGAACAAAATTACTACTACCAAGAATAACTATTTGAGTAAAAGTTTTATAGTTCATTTTAAGAACTACAGACTCTAACCAATTCTGCTGATCTTTTGTTGTAGCGTCTTGATTTAAAAGTTCTCCATTTTTATAGATTTGAAATATATTTGGTTTCAATCCCCTCTTTACTTTCCATTTAGTTTTTGAGATTTTAAATTCTATTTCAACTACACAATCCTTTTCATTTATTGAATTGATTAACTGTGGTTTATTTACTCCCCTAAAAGACTTTCCAAATAGAACAAATGTTAATGCATCTAGAAGAGTGCTTTTACCAGATCCATTGTTGCCAATAACTAAACTAGTTTTATGATCATCAAATTTTACTTCAGTAAATTGATTACCTGTGCTAAGAAAATTTTTGTATTTAATACTTTCAAATAAAATCATTTTGTTCTGGAGGAATTACAATGTCATTTTGAGTAATAATTGCATATTGATATCTATGTATATTGCAAGTTTTTATGATTAATTCTTTATCAACTTCTATAATGTTCAAAGGAGGATAATCATCATTTTCTAACCATAGGGAAAATCTATTAGCATCATCTTCTTCTTCAAAAATATAAAGAACTTGCTCTCCTTCAGAGTTTACTACAGAATATGCGCCTTGATCTTCTTTTCCACGTAAAGTTAGAATATACATACTAGATAATTTGTGAACACTCTTTGTAAATTTCTTGTATAATACTATTTACCTTTTTTTTACTAATGTGTTCTTCGGTTTCTTCTACATACTTCCGCAAAATAGATACTGTATCTTCGGATTCAAAATCATATTCTAAATCTACACTACATTCTTCTGCAAAATTTTCTATTATTTTTAATTCTGCAACATTTGCAGAATAAAGTTTATCCAAATACTTTTCAAATTTTAATTGACTTTTTTTACTTTTAACAATTAATTTTACGATTTTATTTTCATACTTAGTTGCATCTAAAAGTTGATGGTTATCATCAGAATACTTAATAACTTCATGTATTTTGTATGGATTGTTTATAGGTTCTATTTCTTTGGTGTCAGTATCAAAAATATGAAATCCTCTTACATCATCAACATCATTAAAGTAAATTTCATAAGGATTTCCCAAGTAATAAATTATTCCATTGTCTGATCTAGTGTGATAGTGACCGCTGAAGACATGGGTGAAGTTTTTAAATAATTTGCCATCCATACCTTCTTCCATGATGAACCCACGATAAGGAGGGAATCCTGATAACTCAAGGTGCCCCATCGCGACTTTGCAACTTGTAGTTTTAATAAGTTTGAAAGATTTTTCAGAATTTTCATCGTTAATCCAAGGAATAAAAAGAATATTTAGATCTCCTATTTTTACTTCAGTTGGTTCAGAATATACTGTAAGTTTTTTATATTCCCTCAAAAGCAAATCTACAGCATTCAACTTATTGGTGTTTTTATAATATGCAGTATGATTACCAACAATAGTATGGATAGAGCAACCCATTTGATCTAATCGATCATAGTAATTAGTTTTTGCCCATTCAAGAGCAGCAAAGTCAATACCTCTTCTATTATCAAAAGTGTCCCCCATATCAATAATTGTTTTAATTCCCCTTTCTTCTAATGTTGGGAAAAAAACATTGTTATAAAATTTTAAAAAATAATCATGAAACAGTTTTGAATTTTTACGAGCACCAAAGTGTTGGTCAGTAATTATTGCAACTTTCATTGATAACGTGTTTTAGAATGGATATTATCTTTAATGGAATTATAGTCAGAATAATTGATTCCATCAATCAAGTTATCATCACAAAACACTTCATCATAACCAGTCTTTTCCAAAATTCTATTTTTAATTTCAAGTTGTTTTTTCTCTTTTTGAATTCTACGTAAAAAGGCGTAATGAATAACTTGAGTAAAGTATGCAAAAGGATTTTGAGATTTTTCTGGATTGAAGTTGTGTATATACTGAACACAATTTTCAATGCCATCAGAAATCATATCATCTTTAAAAATATAATTGACAAAATTAGGTTTGAATGATAAATGAGTAGCAATCTTTAAAAAACAATCTCCAATATAATTTGGAATTGTTGGTTTAGGATCTCCTCTTTTCTCTGCTATCTCAACAGACTTTCTATACTCAATCAAAGCGATTAAGAAGTCTTTATTATTAACATAGTGGATTGATCTCTTTCTTTTAGTTACCATTACAAACCTGTAAATGTTAGTTCTCGTTGACAATAGTATAACAGATTAGTATCAAATAAATCAAGCTTGACACAACCTCTGATTCTTGTTACAATACCTTTGCTAAGGTTAATAAGTACAGCTTAGCTATCTTTAAATAACCTTTCTAATATCTCTTTAGCATCATTTACATTAGCAATATATCCCATCTTCCTATTGATCTTTTTTCTGGTATTATTTGGATTATGTCTAAATTCTTCAGATTCTCTAACCCATGATTGATACATCATAATCATTTTAATATCTTTTGATTCAGACATTGTTAAAATATCATTCATATCAAGTACAAAAAGATCTTCTTTTGAAGTTTTTAACCAAGGTTCTATTTTATATCCAGTAGATCCATTCCTAGATGTAACTTCAGAGAATGTTATTGGATTAGATATCAATAAAAGAGTTTTATCTTCTTCATTACAAGGCATTACCTTAGAGAAAACTTCCTCTCCTGTTTTTAATTTTAAAGTTGCATAAAAGTCATCTTCCATAGACTTATTCCTGTAAATTTACTGTTATTACATTGTAGTTAAATTTTTCTTCATTATATATTTTAATTCTTTCTACTAAATGATTAAGTGTATAATTTCTCCTAGATTTATACGTACAATCATCTGATATATCATATAACATTGCTTTTGATTTGGTTTTACTCTTTCTGAGTACTCTACCAATTGATTGTAGATTTCTAATTCTAGATTTACTTGGAGATGCAAAAACTACGTTATGTAGGTTTCTAATATTTATTCCTGTAGAGAATACACCATAAGATGCTATAATGATTGCATTATTTTCTCTCTCTGTTATTTCTCTCATTTTTTCTCTATCTTCTGTATCCACTCCTCCATGAATAAAAAATATTTTTCTATTATTATTTTTGTTATTTGAAGATATTAATTCATACAAAGGTTTACCATGATGCTCAACATAATTAAATAAAACTAATGTATTTCCTTTTAATTCCAAACTAAGATTTTTTATAAAATTATTTCTCTTCTCATGAAGTATTAGATAAGAAATCTCATCAGCATAAGATTCAAATGTTTGTGGGTTATGCTTTAGTACTAAACAAGTAATATCTAAGTCTGCAATATGACCTTTTTCAATTAATTCGGAAGTTCTAATAATTTTGTAAGAAGGACCAAATAAACCTTCTAGCACCCACTTGTGAGTTTGAGTTCCATCAAGAGTTCCTGTAAATCCAAATCTATATTTTGCGTGATGCAATTTTGTCATTATTTCTATTAATGACTTTGATTTGAATAAATGCGCTTCATCACCAATAACTACACTAAAATTCTCAAAGAATGATCTATCTAATTTATATACAGATTGCCAAGTAGTAATTGTAACTGCAGCATTATTTGATTTTTCTTTTCCACCATAAATTTTGTGGCAATATGACTCAGCATCCCAACCGTAATCTTCAAAGTCCTTGTACATCTGCTCTACAAGAGATGTCGTTGGAACAACTAGAAGAATTTTTTCTCCTTTATCCACATAATATCTTACGACAGAATAAATCATCAGTGATTTGCCTGATGCTGTGGGACTTATCAATAATTTTCGATTATGCCTTAGTGCATCATATACTCCCTCAATTTGATAATCCCTAGGAGTATGTGAGCATATGGAATTCATGTAATCCTTTACACCTTCTTTTGAAATAAAATCATTTACTTCAAAAGGTAAACCATAAAATTTATTATCTTCAAATTTATATTCATAATTATAATTTTTACAAAAAGATATTAGTTTATCTAAAAGACCAACATATAGTTGCTTCTTCCTCATATCGAATAGATGTATTTCCCCATTCCAATTTCTACCCCTATATTGGGGCATGAACTTTGCATTTGGAACTTCAAATTTAAAATAATCTCTTAATTCATATTCAATATGAGGTTCACATTTTATATTTAAAAAAACCTCGTTTGATTTTTGAATTAGTAGATCAAAATTATTAACCATAACCTGCCTGGAATTTTAAGAAATCAATAGCATTTTTAATTTGATAAGTTCGATTATGAATGTTTTTTAAAATACTTTCTAAGTAACTTAAAACTGTCTCATAATATTCTACTTTCAAATTACTTTGAGATAATCTCTCATCTGCATCTAAGTATTTTTGCAAAGTCTCTTTATCTCTTATTTTTTTAAAAAAAGGATCTTCTAAGTAAACATCTGGATCTGCTTTACCAGTAAAATATTCATACCTTTCATGGCGAATATTTTTTTGTTGTTGTTCTGCTTTCTTTTTTAGTAAGATTACGTTATTGTAAATCTCATAGTATTTAGCATGTAAGATAGGAACCTTTGTTGATTCATTATGTAAATTATCCATATCAATGTGAGCATCTTTTTCCCACATTTTTTGAATTTCTTCAAGATCAAAAATCATAGTCTATTTCCTTTAGTGTCAAGTATATTATAGATTGTGTATTTAAAAGATACCTCAGCAGTAAAATATTCGGTATCTGGATTTGTTGCATCAAATGTTAAATCTGACAAGTTGTAAGGGAACATGTCTTTAAAAACAACTTCAAATTGTGTGTTCTGATAGCTGTTCAGAACTTCTAGAGTTCCATCAGAATATATATTCATCGAATCACTATCAAATCCTACCTGCGATTCATCATGCCTTTGTAGATTGTAAATCTCACTTAATGATTCTGGATAACCAAGTCCACGCATCCAATTTTGTATTTGCATATAATTCTCTAGATTTTCATCTACAATAAAACGCAAATTAAAATCATCAAAAACTAATTTATCTCCAGGTATATCTACATTTTTTAAATATGTTGGTTGTTCAGCTACACCTAAACTAATTCCTGGTATATTTGCGGAGTTTGCAAAAAATGATACTTTACGTGCTCTATTCAAAGTAAATTTAAATCCAATAGAAGAAAGAAAATTTCTATTTGATATTTGATTTGAATATGCCGTTTTTGTTCTGTTGACTGCCATATTTAAATTTTATCTGATAGTGTATGTATAAAATAATCACCAATCATGGAATAATATTCTTTTAATGGGTGGTAACTATATGGATTTACTAAATTATTATTGATCAAATATTCAAATCCAGATTTATAAGTCCATTGTCCTGGTTTGGATTTGTGATCCCTTTCAATTAATCTTGATAAAGACAAGTAATCATTATTATCTTTATGAAGAATAAAATTATTAAAGTTTATCTTATACCTAAAAGGATTGAAAGTATCAAACCAAAAATTCTTTACACCAATTAATTTAAAATATTGGTTATAAAATGCCATGTTGGACTCAAGAGATCGTAATCTTTCATTTTCATCATACGAATATCTTTTTAATGTAAGAGCAAGACGATCTTTATCTTGTTTAAAACCAGCAAAATCTTCTTCGGCATGTTCTAAAAATATTTTTTCATAATCTCTGTTTTCTCTAACCCAAAAATCATATCTATTCAGGGAAGTTGTACCCCATAATATAAATATTTTTCTTTTTTGGTTATAAAATTCTTTAAATTTTTTAGATATAAAAAATTTTTTTGCCACTCTAAATTGCCTATCATTACTACTTCCATATTCAGCAAAATTTATGTGCTCAAAATCAAAATGTTGAACAACTTTTTTTCTCCAACCATTTTCCCAACAAATCCTTGGATCATGCTGTATTTTTTCATATTCTTTTCTACTCATCCCTGGAACATATCCAGATCCTTCACCATAAGTCCAACTACATCCAAAAGTTAGTAATACTGGTTTATCCATAATCAAATCAGTTTATAATACTTATTTATTAACAATCATTAAAAGCACTTCCAACTTCTGATCCAACTTCCGATCCAATTTTTTGTCCTAAAAGAAGTGCCCATCCAGATGCCAACCACCCAATATAAGGTATATTGGCGACTGCAGGAATAAGAACACCAGCAGCGACACTAGTTCCTGCCATCGCACCTTGTGATCGTGATCCAGCGTCCGCCACGATGCACTCTATGTCTTCCGCAGACTTTCCCTCGCCATCTACAGCGGCACCTCCTTGCAGGTTTCTATATCCCTCTGCAGTATACTCATCTTTACGATATTCATTTCTCTTCTCAGATCCTCCCCCAAATAAACCTTTCTTTGTTCTATCAACGTTTAGAGATCTTTCCGTAGATAGTACTTTCGGATCATTTGATTTATATTCTATTTTATATCCATCCTTACCAACCTCTACTTTATAAGTCGTATAGTCTCCAACAGGAAGATTAACGACTGGTAATTGTGTCCTTGACATTATATGACCTAACATTCCAATATGTGCAATACCAACTATTGCACCTAAGGTTAGACCAAACCATCTCATGGTTATTTTTTTGAAGTATAGATTTATTTAGATAAAAAAAGACCTCCTTTCGGAGGTCTTGGTAAAAAATTGTGAATCCTTTGGATCACATGAGGTTCTTGATTTGAACTCTTCTGTAGTAGCGGTTAGCGTTAACCTTGAGGCGTCCAAGACCCTTGTCGAGACCTTCTGCGAATGGATTAGCAACGATCCCGTAACGGGTCTTAAAGCCAATCTTAGGCTGGAAGGTGTTCTCTCCAACGGCACGTACCATCTGCAGAGGAACGTATGGGCAATAGAACAGACCTGCGTCATAAGGTGAAGAACCCTTATAACCAACAACGTAGTACTGGTTAGGTGATACGTTTGCCGAATAAGGATCGATATATACGCGATACTTACCAAGCAGAACACCAGCGAAGGTGTTACCAGTGTCATCAACGTTCAGGTTTGCGTTGAGTGCAGGGGTGTAATCCAGTACACCTGCCATTGACAGTGCCGAAGCAACGTCAGCAGAGCACATAACTACGTTGCCCTTTCCTCTACGAGTGCGCTGTGCAATTGCGTTAGCGTCACGCTCGATTTGGAACAGGAGACCCTTGAACTTCTCAACTGACCAACGACCGTTTGAGTCGATGTCAAGGTCGAATACGCCTTGGGTTGCGGTGTTTGCTGCAGCGCCTTGCTCAGCAACCTTATAGATGGTTCTGATGACTTCGCGGTTGATTTCAGCAAGAATCTCGCTTGAGAGAATATTAGCGAGTTCTGCTTCTGCGTTCAGACCGTGAATCGCCTTCAGGTCCTGAGCAAGCTCAAGGCTGTATTCTGCCTTCAGTGCTCTTGACTTTGCTTCAACAAGAACCTTCTCGATCGAGAATGCCATCTCGTTGAACTGGTTGCCATCACCATTACCCAGGTTCTCAGCATCACCAGTTACCATACCTTGTCCAAGGTTGTAAGCGGTGGATGATGCGGTTCCTACAGGGTTCAGGAGACCAGGGTTGCTACCTGCTTGTGCAGTAGTACCCATACCAGCAACACCATCGGTAAATCCGTTGCTGTTGTTGAGACCATTAGGTTGACCAGAGAATGCTGAATCTACTTCATCGAAGAAGGTTTCTGCACCGTTCTGATCGGTGTAGCGTGAACGCATTGCGAAGATGAGTCCAGTAGGACCACTCATTGGTTGAACGCCAGCCAGGTCATATGCGACAAGGTTAGGCATTGCACGTCTGATCAGGGAGATCAGAACGGGATCAAAACCAGCAACAGGACCGCCAGCAGCAGCGTCACCAGAGAATCCACCACCAGTTCCTGGTGAAGGAGCGCCAGCAGCGTTAGCAGCGTTTGTTGGGGTTTCGGTCAGAAGACCGTGAGAGAATGCGGTTTGCTCTCTCAGAAACTTTTCTTGGTTTTCGAGCAGGACAGCGGTTACAGCTCTACGATGAGAATCTTTGATTGGATCAAGACCGTCATAGTCGAGAAGTGGACTCCACTTTTCCTGCAGATGCTCGGATTGGAACATTTGCTTTTTCCTTTGTACTAAATGTGTTTGTTGGTTGAATTATATTAAAATCACTTTTTGGCAACACCAGAAAGTGTTCTCAGATAGGCATTCATGCTATCAGAGTGGAATACTTGTGCATCCACTTCAACTTCTTCCGATAAACTTTCGGACTTTGCTTTTGGAGCTTTCTGCGCTGAGAAGTATGACTCCTTCAGCATCTCCAGTTTTTCACGATAATTGGTTTCACTTTCAAACTCAACACTTTCAGCAAGTGAAGCGAGCTTCTCTTTTTGAGAGAGTGCTAGACCCTCTGCAACATCATCAAAGATTCCATCAGCAACCGACTCGGAGAGACGCTTGTTGAGGACGACATTCTTTTCGATTTGCTCGTTGAGTTTTGTCTCCATTTCATCAAGTTTTTGTACCATGCTCTCTAGAACATCATATTTATCTTCAGGGATTGATACATAATGTGCTTCAAAAAGTTCCTTCATGCCTGAGAGGAAGCTCTCAGTCATTTCAGTCTTAAGTGCATTTTCGATGGAGATCTGATTCTCAGTCATCCATTCGTCAGCAACATACTCTAGATAAGAATCTACACGCTCGGTAAGAGCAGATTTGAATTCAGAAACTTCTTCAATAAGTCTCTCTTCATATGCAGCATCATACTGCTCGATGAGAGATTCTTTAATCTCAGAAACTTTAGAACGAAGTGCAGATTCAAAAATAGTGCGTGCTTTCTCTTGGAATTCTTCCGAGAGTTCTTCGCCACCAAGGAGAGCGTTGACATCTTCAGTAACGTCAAACTCTTCTTCTACTTCTTCCTCTTCTTCTTCACCCTCAAGCTCTTCTTCCTCTTCAGTTTCTTCTTCTTCAGAGACGAGATCTTCTTCAGTTACTTCTTCCTCTTCTTCAAGGACTGCTTCAGTATCAAGTTCCTCTTCTTCCTTAACGGCATCAGACTTCTTGAGACCTTTCATTGGGTCAGCACCCTTTGCACCCTTAGTGACAACATCTTTAACTTGCTTAAGTGTTGCACCAGGAGTCTTCAGCATTGCTGAATTATCATCAGACTTATAGTTCTCGGGGGTAGGACCGCCAAGATCTTCCCATGATCCCGATTGACCATCGACTGCGCCTGGAGCAAGCTTTTGCATTGGATCCCCTGCCTTTGCACCTGCATTAACAGCGGTTCTGGATTGACTTGTGCCTGCTTCCATTTCCTGTAAATTGTTGTCACTAGACATTTGAGACTCTCCGTTTTACCTTTAGATTCTTTAATCTATATTTATTTATTAAAATTAAATTTTTACTTCTTAAAGTGAATTTAAGAAGTTATTGAATAGCTCTAACTTATGCTCTTCAAGTCTTCTCTGACGAGTAAGATCTTCAATAGCATTTTTTGTACGATGTGCAACTCTTTCTCTTAGAATTCCACCATCCCATACCCACTCTTTACCTTCCATAATTCCAGATACAAAAGCATCAGGAGCAGAAGGATCGGCAACAATATCAGCAGCAGTTGCTAACATAAAGTCCTCACCAACTTCCTTATAACCTTTTTGGTTTTCTCTGAGTGAACCAATACCTCTAGAAGACACCCCAAGAGTTACTCCATCTTTGAGTAAAGATTCTGCAATCTTACCCATAGGAGTAGATAAAATTTGTGCTTTACCTACAAAGTTATTACCATCTTGCTTCAATTCACAAATTTTATGAGATACTCTATCCAAATTTACTGTAGGACCATCTGGATGTCCCAGTTCACCAAGAGCTCTACCCTTATCTACATAATCTTTAGAATATCTCTTTACTTCCCTTTCCATAATTTGGAATGGATATAACCTACCATTACGATTTACTTGCTCACTCTGAAGAAATATCCCTTGAATATAAAGATTTTTCTTACCATTAACCGTTTCGGTTATGAGCTCAACTTTTTCAATTTCTTCTCTAATGAGTTTCATCTGTTAAAAGACTAAGTTCTTATCTATTATTTATTCAGTCTTCAATTTCAGACTCATTGGAATCAAATAATGATGATGATACTGGAGCTCTCATCGAATCAACTCTTTCAGTTGCCTTTACAAATAGCATATCTTTAATATTAGATGCTACATTGGATGGAGATTCATCCGCAATAATCATATCTAAAAGTTCGTCCATAATTCTTATGTATAAGTATTACACAGTTATTTAGATAAATACAAAAAAATGTATTTTTGTATGGATGAGTTCCCTCATATCTACTATACAAATGTTGATCGTAAAGTAGATAGAAAGCAGTATATGGAATCTCAATTTGATTCTCTTGGATTATCTTATACAAGAATTGAGATGTTATCTTGCCCTAAAGATGGTCCACCAAAAAATTTTTTAGATAACTTAACTGGCACATATCCAGATAACTGTTCTCAATGGATAAACTGGTATGGTTCTTTATTGTTTGATTTTTTTGAAGAATGGTTGACAACCAATGAAGATTATCTTCTCTTTATGGAAGATGATTATGACTTATCTCTAATAAGTAAATGGCATTTCACCTGGAGAGAATTTATGAATAGAGTTCCCTATGATTGGGACTGTATTCAACTTGGATTTGAAACTCCAGATATAATTCCATTTTACTTACACCCAACTAGATCTCAATATTCTTTGGGCGCATCTCTATTAAAAAGAGATTATGTGGAAAAATTAGTTGATCTTCATAAACCATTAGGTAAATATAAATTTGATTACAGGATTGCAAATCACATTTACATTGATAGAGATTCTGGAATACATGATGGGTATGATTATGTTGCAACTTCTGGTGGTCCAGACTATTATATAAATCAATCGGGTAAAAGTTATTCAATACCTCTAATTCCAATGAATCCCTATCTTGCTGGAATTAGTCACCAAGGACCGTTTGGTGAGCTAAGTTGGAAACCAAAGATTAGTTTTGTCAAATGTTATGAGGCATATCATGAATGGTGGAATAACGATAAAGATAATTTTACTTTAGATGAATTTTTTACTTATGGAAAAGACAATGATTGTTTAATGGAAAGAGATATAACCAGATGGGATGATAAATACTTCTACGATTTGGCGATGAAATATCATGAAGGTTTACTTATTTCAACCACAACATGAGATTATCATTAAAGGAGTAAAAAATTATTGGTTACCTTATGCTGCTGGTTGTTTGTGGAGTTATGCTAAAGAAAATATACCAGAGTGTGAATTGGGAGAAATTATATTCAAAAGAGAAAGTATTGATACTGTACTTGATAAAATAGAAGATCCTGATGTTTGTGCTTTTAGTACATATATTTGGAATGAACAATATAACCTAAAGTTAGCACAACAAATTAAATTAAAATATCCAAATTGTATGATTGAATTTGGAGGTCCTCAAACGACTAAACAACTGATTGAAAAAAATTATATTGACTGTGTTATTCTTGGTGAAGGTGAAAAAGATTTTGTTGATATGCTCAATAGAATAAAAAATTCCCAACCAATAAAACCAATTTATGAAAGATTGCAATCAGATTCTTTAAGTTATTCTAGTCCTTATGAATCTGGGGTCTTTGATACTCTTGTAGAAAACTATCCTGAATATCATTGGGCAACTTTAGTGGAGACTACTAGAGGTTGCCCTCATCACTGCACTTTTTGTGACTGGGGTACATGGATGGATAAAATTAAAAAATTTGATTTGGATCAAGTAGAAAGAGATATCAATTGGATGTCTACTCATCGAGTTGGTTTTTTAATGGTAGCAGATGCAAATTTTGGCATTTTTGCGGAAAGAGATTTAAAGATTGCTAAAATGCTTAGAAAATCTGCAGATCATCCAGATGCAATAATTGATGATATTACCGTTCAATATACAAAAAATGCAACAGATGTTGTATTTGATATTAGTGAGACACTTGGGCCTTACGATAGGCGAGGTGTTACTATGAGTGTTCAATCTATGAATGGACCTACTCTTAAGGCAATCAAACGACAAAATAATAAAAAAAATGCTGAGTTTGTAAAAAAAGCAAGAGAAAGAAATTTGAATGTATATACAGAATTAATTTTAGGATTACCTGAAGAAACTTTAGATTCTTGGAAGACTGGAATATGTGAATTACTTAGTTATGGTCAAGATAGTATTGATATTTGGTTCTGTCAGGTTTTTGGTAATACGGAATTAAATATCAATAGGGATAAGTATGGAATAAGTGTTGTTAATGCAGAGGATTATGTGTCTTTTACAAATAAAAATGATAACATAAAAGAAGTTGTAGAAATTATAAACAAAACTAATACGATGACCACAGAAGAAATGATCGAAGCTTATCTTTATTCTTGGATGGTAATACAGTTACATATTAATGGATATTCTGAGATTATATCTAATTATTTTAATAAAGAATTTAATATAAGTTATAGAAAATTTTATGATATTATATTTGAAGATATTAATAATGATAAAGGTCCAATTGGGAATCACTTTAGAGAATTAAAAACTAGAGTTACTGAATATTTGAAAACTGGAAAAATCATATCAGATAAAGACACTGGGCATACTTTAGAATTAAGTATGGGTACTGATTTTGAGTTTTTTTGGAATCGTAAGAATACTATAATAGATTATATTTGTCGTGCATGTGGTATGAATGTTCCAGATGATATTGTGAATTTACAAGTAAATTACATATATGATCCAAATATAAATTATCCACAAATAGTTGGAAACTATTTGGTAGATAATGGTAGACTAGAACATGAAAGAAATGATATTTGGATATTGAAAAGAAAAAATCTTTTAAAAAATAAGATTCAAGCACTATGAAAAATCTATATATGTTCCAACCGCAATATGCGGTAGAAGTTAGAAATGAAGAAACCTATTGGTTACCTTATAGTGTAGGTTGTCTGTGGGCATACTGTACTCAGTATAAAGATGTTGCAAGTGGATATCATCTTAAGGATTTAATTTTTAAAAGAGAAAATCCTGAAGAACTTGTTAATAGATTAGAGAATCCTGTAGTTTGTGCCTTTAGTACATATATTTGGAATGAGCAATATAATTTGCACGTTGCTAAATTAATAAAAGAAAAGTATCCAGAATGTATTATAGAATTTGGAGGACCACAAGCAACAGATAAACTTGCAAAGTATGAATTTATTGATTGTATTATTGTGTCTGAGGGTGAGGAAGCATTTTTAGATTTGCTTACGAGGGTGATGTATCAAGAACCTTTTGAAAGAATCTATCGCAAGCAAAGAATTGAAACTTTAGATTTTCCCAGTCCATACCAAATGGGAATCTTTGATAAAATTATAGAAGACAATCCAAATGTTCTCTGGTCAATGACTATAGAAACAAATCGCGGTTGCCCTCATAGATGTACTTATTGTGACTGGGGTGGAATGACATATCAAAAAGTAAAACATTTTGATATAACACGAGTCAAAGAAGATATTGATTGGGCAGCAAAGCATAATGTTGGTTTTATTTTTAATGCTGATGCAAACTTCGGTATGTTTAAAGAACGCGATGTTGAGATTGCAAAATTGTTTAGAAAAGCAGCAGATGAAGGTAAACTGGAAGCGATCAATGTCCAATACTCAAAAAATTCAACTGAAGTTATTTTTGAGATTGCACAAATCCTTGGTGACATTAGTAGGGGTGTAACATTAAGTGTTCAAACTATGAACGAACCAACACTTAAATCAATCAAGCGCAAAAATATGAGCATCAATAAGATCTCAGAGCAGATTGAGAAGAGCAAAAAATATGGAGTGAAAACATATACTGAACTTATCCTTGGTCTTCCAGATGAAACCTTAGACAGCTGGAAAGAAGGATTCTCAAAAATTCTTGAATGTGGACAACACGAATCAATTGATATTTGGTTTTGTCAAATGTTTGGTGATACTGAATTGAACAGTGCAACTTCTAGGGAAGTTTTTGGTATTAAAACTATTAAAGCAGAAGATTATATGTCATTCAGTAATGATGAATATGACATTAAAGAAGTTATAGAATTAATATCAGAAACAAATACGATGAGTAATGATGAACTTATTGAGGCATATATGTATGGTTGGTTGATAGTTCAATTCCATATCGCAGGATATACTCAGTTAATTGCAAAACACTTCTTCAATAATTTAAACATAACTTATAGAAAGTTTTATGATGCTTTATTTGACTATGTTAGGAATGATGTTGGTATTATTGGTGATCATTATAGAGAAATTGAGAGAGCAGTAAGTCATTACATGAAGACTGGAAAGATACTTGATACTGGTAAGCATGGGCACACACTACATGCAGGTAGTTTTGCATTTATGTTTAATAATAAAGATGTAATATTTAAAATGGCAGAAGACGTTAGCAAATCATTTATTGATCTTAAATCTGATGTGTTGAAACTACAAAGAGCATTCATTTTTGATGAGAACGCTGAATATCCGTTCTATCTTGAATGCTCTGATAGTAAGTATAAAGTCGATACCGAGTTCAAAGAATTTGATAAGAATGATCCTCACACAGTTTTTATTTTGAGACGTAAGGGATTATTAAAAAATCAATTAACCTTATGTTAATGTTGGAGATTCTGGATCTATCGGTGTTTTGCCCGATTGTCCATCTATTGCTGGTGCTCCAGAACTTTGATCCATTGGCATACCAGTTGCTGGATCTATAGGTGCATTTGGATCAGGAATAACTCCAGATGCAATCTCCTTTTTAATTAATTTATCTTGATCGATAATTTCTTCATCAGTTTGACGAAGAATCTTACGCCTTACATAATCTTGAGAGAAATACTTACCAATATATGGTTCTGCTGTTGCTGCAATATTCAATCTCTCTGTCATCAACTCCGCTTCTTTAAGTTCGGAGAAATGATTATCATATAAGAAATCATACTGAATATGCTCTTCCATTATATCCCAATCTTGAGGAGATACAATATTTTTTAGAATTAATTGTGTCTTTAATATATCGGTAAATAAATTTGAGAATCTCTTCCTTAACCTACCAACAAATTTTGTAAACTTCAATTCATCTCTAAGAATCTCTGAAGATCTACCAAGGTTAAATCCTTCCTGACCACCAATTCTTGAAGATGGAACATTTAGTGAACGATATAATTTTTCTTGGAAATATTTAATATCAGAAAGTTCGCCAAGATTTTGTCCACCTGGAAGAGTAGAAATTTCAGTTCCTCTACCACCTTCACGACGAGGTAACCAAAAATCTTCAAGCATCGCCATGGATTTTTTATCGTCACGAATTTCTCCAGTATTTGCATCATATACAAGTTTATTGCGATAACGACTCATTACGTCTCGCAAATATTGCTCTGCTTTCATTTTTGGAAGATTTCCAACATCAATATAGAATATTCTACGTTCAGGTGCTCTTGATAACCTGTATATAACAAGAGAATCTTCAATCATGCGAAGTTGATTGATAGATTTAATTGCTTTGTGTAAATAAGATAATGTTATATTCTTATTTCTATCAACTAATCCAGAAGTACAGTATGTAATACTATCTTTTGCAAATTTTATTCCTTGAGTAACTTGACCCGATCCTTTTGCCATAGAACCAACAGGATTTTGTGTGTTTTGATTGTACACAAAATACTCAGTTATTTCTGGAAACCCAGAATCCATGGGATCTTTTTCTAAATCTTTTGACAGAACAATTGAATTGTCGTTTCCTTTTTTTGCTGCCTGCCTAACAAAACGCATTTTTAAGGCATCAATATATCTTAACTCTTGAATACCTTCTTGTGGATTTTTTAAATCAATTACTTTATGATAATATAATCTTCCATCAACGTACCAATTTCTATAAATTTCATGACATTTCTTATCAAAATCCAATAACTCTAGAATTGCTTTAAATTCTTCTCTTATTTTTTTCTTCAATCCATCACTTGCATTTAGATTATCCAAGTCAATTTGAACTGGACTATCATTGGTATCACTAACAATGGCTTCGTTCACAATATCTTCAATGGCACCATCAACCTCTGGATGAAGGGCCATCTCTCTATATCTTCTAATTAAGTCATATTCGGTCCTATAGATACCTTCGATATCTACATAAGATCCAAAAAATCCACTAGTTAGATAATGGTCAACCCCGTCCTCATTTGATTGAGGAACGGGGGAAACCACACCTTTAGATTTTTTATCTTCATCATCTATTGAAAAACCAAATAGTTTTGCCATTATAATCTAAAGTATTTTGATGTACTATTTATTATACAATAGCAGTGCCAGTTTGGTCAGTACCTTCAGCTTGCCACCATTGGACTTGGAAGTCTACAGTGAACTCTTCAATTGTATCTGAAGTATCATAAGAGAGGTCAATTTGTCCAACATTGGTTGGGAAAATATCATAGAACTTATATGTTCTTAGAGGTAAAGATGCTGTAGCATCAGTATTTGCAGTTGAGAATCTCTTCTCGCCTCTTCCTAATTGATGAACATATGCATTTCTCATGTATGATGTTGGAGAAGTTGCACCTGTAGCATTATCTAACTTACTTACCTGATTCATCCACTGCTCAAAAGCAGTTCTGATCTTAAAGTCTTCATCATTAATGACAGTTACAGTCCAAACATCAAATGTTCTGTCTCCAGCAACTTTTAAAATTCTTCCTCTAAATGGAACATCAATTGATGCAACATTAGAAGCAGGAAGTGCTGCTGCTTTGCATAAGAAGTTAAATGTCTCATCATCCCAACCAGATACACTATCTGGGAAAGTTGGAATACTTACCTCAAATAGATTTGGTCTTGCTGCACCACCCTGTAACTTTGATTTGAAGTCAGTGATGGTTCTAATCGCTCTAGTCATTGTTTTTGGTCCTCCGTGTTAGTTGTTGAATAATGACTTAAACTCTACCAGCAACTTCTTCAAAACTGATACCAGTTCTGGTTGCAACAAATGTTAGAGTAACATAGTTAATAGACTTAGCAGGCTTCAGGAAGATATCTGCTCTAAACTCATTATTATCAATAACATCTGGAGTATTATTGGTTTCGTCACAAATGATTAGGAAGTCATAGATACCTCTCTTTGCTCTGACATCACGTAAGTATGGTTCAACAATATTTACAAAGTTTGATCTTGTAATTTGATCGTTGAATTCAAATAGTTGTGCTTCAGCAGCTCTTTCAAGTGATTGTTCTACTGTTAAGAACAATCTACGAACGTTGATTCTATCAAATGCTGATGCGTATCCAAGAGCGGTCTTATCACCAAACAGTAGTACACCTAGTCCTGGTTGAGATACAATTGGATTAATTCTGGCAGAATAGAGACGATCTCTTTGATTCTTTCCAGGATTAAATGCTAGTTTGATTGCATTTTTGATGATACCTCTTTGCTGTCCAGCAGGTGAGAACCATGGGTAAGCAACTAAGTTTGTTCTTGCCATCAATCCAGCAACATCTGGATTACATGGAATGTAGCGGAATACATTATTGAATCTATCATAAGTGTACTTATATCCACTATCAAAAACTGCATATGAAGAAGATTGTAGAGGACCAAAGAACTCAATAATATTATTCATTTGAGTTGTTGTATTTGTTATATCAACAACAGACGATCTGTGTGGTGATATAAGTGCCATACAATCTTTTCTTGATTCTGCAATTGCAATTATTTTATTTGCTTTTGCCTGACTTTCACCAATTGAATCAAGTCCTGGTCCCATCAATAGGAAATCGACAACAGTATCTTCTTTATTAGAGAATCTTTCATATGCTGCAATCAAGTCACCTAAAGTTGACCTTAATCCATTATCAATAGTATAATCATTTCCACCTGCTAATGTATAAGTTACTGCACCAATTACGCTAAATGCATTATCTTTTGCTTCTCTATCCCAAGCAAGATCTTCCAGAGGTGGAGTTGAGAATGTTGTTGGATAATCACTAACTCCAGGAATAATTGAAAATGGATATGAGACATTAAAATTTCTAACAAATACTGTGGATGTTGGTTGGGTATTATGATAGTTATCAAATCCACCAGATTGATTTGCTCCAGCGTAAATATAGTCTGAGAAGTTTGCAAGGTAGTTCTTGTACCAAATTTTTTCTGGTGAATTTACTTGCGAAATTGCATCAGTTGCTTTAGATAAGAATAAGTGCTTCTCTAAAATATTTCCTCTAATACCAGTTAATGCTCCAGAATCATCAACAACAACAATGTGCATTTCATCAGACTCGCCATTACGTTGGTCTGCATAATTTGACGTTCCAGGTTTTGGTGCAATGGAGCTCCAAAGAATATTTGAATTGTCTAATCCCAAAGTTTGTGAGTTATACCAATCATCAACTCTTTCAATTTGTGCTCTTGAAATCAGAGAGTCTACTTGAAGTGTAATCTCATCATCTCTTAATGTATCTGCTGTAAGTACTAGGTTATCATTTGGAGCAATACCTCCAATAGCACTACCCAAAATAGTGATTTCTTCACCAACACCAAAGTTTTGACCTGGATCTACTAGTGTAACAGTACTGATTCCACCAACATTATTTCTATAAATGTTAAATGTTACTCCTGTTCCACCATCTGTACCAACACCAGAAATATTGAAGAAGGCAGTATTTACTGAAGTACCTACAGTTGGTGCTGAACTAATTCCTGTTGATGCAACTGCACCAAAAGATAAATCATATCCACCAACCAAAGAACCAGCAATAGTAACTGTCTCTGAAGTAGTAAATCCAATACCAGGATTTGCAACAGTGATAGATTCTACAGAACCATCTGTTGTATTTCTAGTAACATTAAAAGTTGCATCTTGTCCATTATTTGCAGCAACTCCAGCAACTCCAGAATAAGTATTTCCTTTTTCTGAAGCAATTGCAGTATCTACAAAAGTAGAATTTAAATCTCCAACTGCATCAACAAAGGATACAATTCTATCGTTGTTGTCAATAATATTAACCCTTTGTTCTGCTAAGAAGGAGTAAATATCACTACCCAAACTATAATCTACTCTTTGATGCTTTCCTGGTTCAGTACCTCCAGTAGATACAAGGGAATGAATTTTTACTGATAAAAAGCTTTTACTCAGCTCTGGACCATCAACTACTTGTGTAATTATTCCTTTTAGATATCCCTCAAAAGCTTGTGTTGTTCCTGCACCAGGAATAACTTTTCCAGTAATATCTACAGTAATACCGTAACCAACTTGAGCATTAATTCCCGAACCAACACTAATTGATGTTGTAGCAAAACCAACGATTTGATCTGCAAAATCATCAATAACACAAATCTTTATATCATTTGCCCAAGAACCTGGGTTCTTTGCAGAATAAAGAAAATCAGAAGCTGATTCTGAAATATTGGCGTTATAATCGTCAAAGTTTTTAATTTTCAAATCAGAAGATTCTGTTCCTAAACCAACATTGGAGTTCTTTAAATTTGCTCCATCAGTTCTAACTACATTGACTATTCCACCATAAGAAAGATAAGATGCTGCACTCATCCAGTACTCATAGTGTTTGTATTCTGTTTTTGGTTTTCCAAAAGCATTGATTAGTTCTTGCTCTGTAGTTACAGTTATTGGAACATCAACAGGTCCGATTTCAAAGGGACCCGCAATACCCCCAACGTTATCAAGAACGTTATCAGCTCTTCCTACGGTAAGATCAACCTCTCTAGTTAATACACCAGGAGATAATTGAGGAGTCGCCATTGATTAATTCTCCTTAAGACTCAGTTTAACTAAAAATATTTAGGAAATTGTCTATTTAGGCGGGGAAATTGGACGTGAACTACCAATCTGGATATTCCCATCTATCAAATACTCTGCTTGTCATTCTACTAACAATTATTCTCTTTTTAGTGCATTCTTTGCATTCATATGAATATGAAGAAGATACTGCCCCTTTATTTTTACGTGTCCTATAAAATCCTTCAATTAAATTTTTTCTTTGTCCACAATATCTACAAGTTCTTTCATTTAAAAGTAGATGGGATAAAGATATTTGATTGTCTATATCCATTATTGATAATCCCACATGTAGGACATGTCACCATATTCATCAGTAAACCAGCGGTCACCATCTTTATCAACAAAACTATCTGATCCCAATCCATCATCAATAAATCCAAAAGGTGCCATGTCTTGTTCTATTTGATTCTTTTGCTCTTCATATAAACGCTTTCTAATATCCTGATCTGTTAATTCTTTAAAATAATCTTGTGCAACTAACCAAGCATATATTACTAAACACATTGCAAGATCATCATTACATCCATCCTCTGCCTCAAAGGAATTATGTTTTTGGATAAACGTTGTTAACTCTGCAATAATATCATAGTCTTTAAATATTAATTTATCCTCTTCAATGAGTGTTTTTAAGTTCAAACATCCAACTTTTTTAACCGTCTTGGACATCTTTACACCCAATTGTGTCTTCTTCCCAGAAAATCCTTGACCAACAATTTGACCTGCTCTTCCCCTCATAGAGCACATTAATAAATTTTGATATTCTAAATCAAATTGTAAAATAGCGGCAACTTGGTCACCAACATCATTAACTTCACACAATACATAAGCATCATTATAATTTTTTGCTACTTCATATATGACACTTGGAAATAGCATCGGTTTTATTTCATTATGCCTATATTTTGCAACTAAACTATGTGGGAATGTTGTTATGTCTATCACAGTAAATGCAGAATAATCACTACCCACACCTCTTGCAACATCTACGGAAATTACATAACTATGGTCTTTTTGAACGTCTTCAAATACATCTAAACCTTGATTACTTATTCTTGGTTGTTCATAAACCATAGTCCTAATTTTTGAAGGACTAATGAGAGTATCGACAGATCCTAAGAATTCGCATTCAAACTCGACCTTAAACTGCTGTTCTGATGTATTGGCAATTGTTTGCCTCTTCCATTCTTCATCTCTACCAGGAACGTCACTCCAATGAACTTCAGTTGGAATATATTCATTCTTTTGACGCTCAGCATCATGCCATAATTTATAGAAGTGATTCATACCGTGAGGCGTGCTCACGATAATAACTTTAGTGTTCTTACCAGACGAAATTGTAGGATATACTGAACTGAAGAACTGATCAGCAATATGGTTTGCAACGAACGCAAATTCGTCCAGGAAGATGATGTTATAAGATCCACCACGAACTGCAGATGCAGATGTTGATGCTGCAATAATTTTTGACCCATTCTCCAATTCAAGAGATGCTTTGTTCCAGGTCAAAACACCTTGCTGCAACCAGCGAGGTAAATTCTCATATGCGGTTTGCAATCTATCTAATAGATCTTTAGCAGTAGATGCCTTGTTAGCAAGAATTGCAATATTTACATTATCATTAAAAATTGCATAATAAAGTAGATAAGATACAACAATAGTTGATTTACCAGACTGTCTTGGTAGTTTGCATATATTAAATCTATTATTATGAAAACGATCAAGCATCACCTCTTGAAATGGATACGGATTAAACAGCTGTAATCCATAGTCTAGGGTAACAATATTAATATAGTTTTTGGCAAAATATACTGGGTCATCAATACATTTTGCAAACTCTATAACTTGATTTTCAGTAAACCCTTGAGATGTATTTGCTTTTTTTAGCAGTGGATTACCAAGATAATGATCAACAGCCATAAATTAACTCAATAAATTGCGATTCCTACAGCATCAATTGTTCCAGATGCAGTTTTAAATAAATCTGTTGGATCTTTTCTTAGTGTTACTTCTTTAGCTTCTGCTACCGCACTAATTGGATATCTTCCAATCTCAGTTCCTTCAGAATCTTCTCTAATAATAGTTGTAGAAGTTAACCCACTAGTGCTTATTTGGAAAAAAGTAATTTCTGTCTGACCATCAAAGTCAGTTCCAGCAGTTCCAACTGTAACAATACCAGTTTTTATTTTAATAGACATTTTTTAGAAAACCTTTTTTATATTTATCTTATAACTCGTTCTTGATTAGTAATATATCAAATGCCGCAGTAAAACGACCATTATTACTTCTAGTAGATAGGCGGACATCAATATCGGTTTTTTCTGGCATTTCTTGTGGAAACGAAAACTTGTAAGTATATTCTCCACCACCAGTAACTTCAAATGTATGTCCAACTCTAAAAATTGTAGCAACTGAATTGTATCTTACATACATCCATCCAGTAGCATCAGCACCCTCCTGTGCAGTAGCAACACCCTGATAGAGATATCCAGTATATCCTGCGGGTACTGTATAAACTGCCATCAGAGTTTGTCCCGCATCAGCAAGAATACGAAGAACTTGTGTGCCACCTCTGGAAAAGTTGAGTTCTCCTACATTGGTTCCAGCACCACTAGAAACATAACCACGATATACTCTCTTAAATGTCTTAGTTCCTGTAACTGTACCAGCACTAGAGAGAGTAAATTCTTCTGAAATTAATTCAAAATTTTCATCAAGACCTTCAATAGTTACGACTTTACCATTATCATCTGCACCGACTTGTGCTCCTACAAGAACTCCAGGAGTATCAAACGCACTCCAAGGATAAAGTGTATCTTCCTTGTCCCATATAGATGCAGTTGTATTGTTTGATTGTGAAGGAGTTGCACCGAACTTGTGGATCTGTGATGCACCTCTTACTTTTCCACGGGCAACGTTAAGATCAAACTGTTCGTCCCAGATATAATTACGAAATCCCATTATCTACAATTCCAACGTCTCAATGCTTTATTTATTCTAGAATCTGGATCTCTTGCTGTTTTAGAAGAAGTTCGTTTGGATTTCATACCTTTCATTCTACTACAAAACGAAGAACGACGCTTTTTTCTTTTACCTTCTGGATTTTTCTCTGTTACAGCAGTTTGTAATTTTGAACCTGGATTTTCTTGGCGATATTTTTTTACCGTATCTTTGCTCATACCATCAGTTCTGTCTTTGCGATTTGCTGATTGCCAATCTTCATCAATCCAAGATAATGTTCCATGATTGTAGTGCTTTGCACTAGTAATGGTAACTGTACCTTTAGGTGTAGATGGATATACGTTTTGAACTACTGCTCCAGGATACTCATTTTGAAGTTGTTCACCAAGTTCTTTTCTTGATGGTAAATCTCCATTCTCTATAACCATTTCCATATTATAGAGTCTTCCTCTCCAAAGAACGTCGGCGGTAAAATGTTCACCGACGTTATCTACTTTTTTGGCAGATCTCCTCCAATAACAATTGTACCAACACTGCCTCCAGAGATATTAACATCTTCTTTTACACAATTAGGAACTACTTTACCATTCTTTTTCTTGGTTCCCTTTGCCTTGTAACCATCCCAGCACTTGCTAGCACCAACGTTGGCGCGTGCTGTTGCCATTTTACCCTCAACATTAAGAGTTTCTGGATAATTTTTATCACCTGGCTTTCTTTTGGGTTTTCCTGCTTTACGTCTCGCATGAATGTTGTCCCAAAGACCTTTCTTCTCCTCAATTTCTATATCATCACTCTTTGAACACTCACAAGGTGTCTTTTTACATTTGCCGCATTCTTCTTTAAGTTCTACTTCTTCTTTAGTAGTAACTTTAAATAATGGGGAATCAAAATTTGCATGATTGCTAGGAAGATCTGAAGTAGAGAACTGAAGAACTCTTCCTCCAGGATAAACCTTCTCAATTTCTGCTTGAATATCTTTCTTTGTAGGTAACTTTGCTTGTGGGAAGAACATTCTTAGATATTGTGAACGTCCCCTCCAACTAACAATGACTGATAGCAAATGACCAAACTCTGAAGGTAGTCTAACTGCCTCTTCTAGTTCAACTTCCTCATTCTGACGCTCTGCTTCTAACTTAGCAGCAATCGCCATTTGGCGGATTTTTTCATCAGACTTACCTTTAAATTGAGGTTTTTTAGACTTACGAAAATCTTTAATTACATCTCCCATGTCTGCTTTTGCAAGATCCATACCTTCTTTTGTTGTATATCCTGCTACAGCATCTGTATTATGCTCAGTATCAGTAAGTTTTGCTTGCATCCAGGCAGGAAGATTTTTTTCCTTTTTACCAATACTCTTCTTAACTTTCTTTAAGTTTTCTTGGGATTTACTAATCTGTTTATGTGCCATGGACACTTCATGATCTTTTTCTTCTCTCTGTGAGAGTAAAGATTCTGGTGTAATTAAGTCAATAAATTCTACAAATTTGTTACCAAAAGCATCTTCAATTGTAACTGATTCATCAACATTTGGAATTGGTTTGCAACAGTTTTCTTCAGAGCACCAATAGTGCCCATCACTACACCTCTCCTCTCCAAGAATTTTATCTACTAATTTTATTTCTTCTTTCTTAATAGTTGGTAGTCCAACCTTCATAGAAGGACGCAATTTTTTATCGGCAACTTTTCTTTCATTTTCATTTGGAGAATCCTTCATAGCAGCAATTCTATTCTGCTTTCTTGCTGAAGAATGTGCTTTAGTATCTATATTAAAACTGGCCATTATCCAAAAGAGTGCTTTTTACTATTTATCGTTTAGTCGCTTTTGATTTTTTAAATATTTAGATAACTCATCTGTAGATCCAAAAAATACTGCATTGTTAGTAACATTTGTTGTCTTCCCTTTGGGATTTTCCTCATCAAGTTCTTTCATCTTCTTTTGAAGATCTACTATTTTGTCCGTCGCATCTGATACATTTTTAATTAATTGTGCAACAACTTCATATGCTCTTGGTTGTCCACCATCAACAGCAATTTCTAAAGCACTATCAAGTGCTTCTTGACCCTTTTCTATAATTGAATATAAATTTCCTCTGGTATATTCATAATCTTTAGTAATATCTTCATTAGGATCTTTTATAGGAACTATTTTATCTTTTCTTTCTTTTTTTCTCTCTACTATATCAGCATCAACGTTAAAAGTTGAATTTAAGTCATCGAAGTGTTCTTTCATGATTTTTACCCACTAAAACCAAAGTCATCACCAGCACTGATTAAATTATTATCAGACTCATCTATTCCATATATTGCGCTACCACCAACATGCTCAGCTGCTACTGTATTGTAAGCAGCTCTTGTGACTGTAATTTCATTACCATTTACTGATCTAACATAAATTGTTTCCTCGTCAATTGTTATATAAGTATCTGCTGCTATTTGGGATCCATCTTCAACATCAAGAATGGTAGCATCTGGTAAAGTATCTATATTTAATGTTGTTTTAACTATTCCTGTATAATTTTTAGTTGCTACTGGTTTCTTATAAATTAGATTTCTTGCTCCTGCACCAGAAGTATCTGCACCAGCAAGACCAATAGATACGCTCTTGATAACATCTCTGGTAGAATCTTTAACAGGACCAAACAAGTATGTTTTAGCTGTAAACTTCAACGTATAAAGTAAAACTCTTCTTGTTGTGAAATCTCCTTCATAATTATCTTCAAAATTAACAGATTCTAAAGTTATAGGAACATCTCTTTTCTCACCAATTGTATCCACCAAATCTATAGTCAATGTATAATTTGGTTGAAAGTATGGAAGTATTTGTTCAACTATTTGTAAAGCATCGTCATTTAATAATGTCATTATAGACAACTCAAAGTCCATATTGTATGGTACAGGAAAATATACTTTTTTAATATCAGTCTTATCTGATTTTAGTGTAGTTGTAAAGTGTTGAGTTCCTGCTAATTTTCTACCAGTATCATAAGATATTCCTGTAAATTCAAATGACATTCTAGGAAGACTCATTTGAACTGGTTTATTTAAATTTGCTTGCTGCTCAATCCTAGCAAGAAATTTTTGAGTGGGTCCATATGCTAATGGAACTTCAATTACTTCTTCTGCTACCCCATCAGTAGATTCTCTTTTAATTTTTATATTATTAAAAAGAGTTCCAAAAGATATTACAGTTTTTCTGAATATTTGGTGGTAAAAATGATCAAACATGGCTTTATTTTTTTAAGGATTTCCGAAAGGATTTGACTCACTAAAATCTAGTATGTTATCTGCTTCGATTTCAATAGTTTTGTTTTGTTTGAATTTATCTTCAATTTCAATATCATTATTTAGAATAGTATACTGTGCTCCACTTTCAGATCCAGTTAAAATCTCTCCATCAATAAATGTTCCCAATATGTTGCCCAAGGTTAAGACCTTGTTAATAGTATCCCAAGATTTTACTCTTGCAGTAGAACTGTTTGCAGATCCAACAACAACTTCATTGAATATAAATTTACCAGTTCCTATTACTACATCAGGAGGATCTATAACAACAGTAGGAACTTCAGCATAGTTGTTTCCACTATCATGAATTACAATAGAGGTAACTATTCCAGATTCACTAATCAATGCTGATGCTACAGCAGGAATAAATCCAGTCAATCCTGCCCCAACAAATGTAACATTAGGTGCTTCATAATAACCACTACCTCCACCAGTAATTGTTACTACACCTACAGCATTATTTGCAATTTTACATACTCCATATGCTCCACTTCCACCACCTCCAGTAAATGTTATACGAGGAGTCACTGTATATCCATATCCAGGGTTTATAATATCTACTGCTTGAACTCTTAAAGACTCTTCAGATGTATCACATAGATCAACAATTCCAGAAATCATAGATGCAATTCCAACAGCAGTTAATCCATTATCTGGTGCAGAAGTAATTGCGACTCTTGGAGATTCAAAATATCCAGAACCTCTATTTGATATTGAAACAGTTCTTATTGCACCATCCACTAAACCAGTAAATGCTGTTGCAGTAGTTCCAACTCCAACCATTTGAAGTTTTTGTAAAAATCCTTCTTCCTCTATATTATCATCAATTTCATCTACACCCGTAGCAATAATTTCATCATTATAAACATATAGCTCACATTTTAATTCATAAACATAGTTTTTTTGTAATTGATAAAAAGGTTTTTCATGTTCTACATATTTTATTTCGAATAATTTATCACCCAATGGAAAATAAATTAAGTCCCCCTCTTTGGGTCTCTCTGTTAATTTTGTATTCTCTATGGGTTCAATAATGGGTCGTATTCCCAACTCATACCTTTCTTTTGATATTATTAGTGTTAAATCATCTACTTCTTGAACACCAAATTTTGATAGTAAAGTTCCTGCTCCACCAAAACCTTCATATGTATCTACATATGCTTCAATAGGAATAGCAACAGTAAATTCTGATCTAGAGACTTCTTCTAATATAGTTTTTTCATTTACAAATATTCTTGGAATGTAATAAATTTCTATCCCAAACATCTTAATGTGCTCGTTTACAAGGTCTTGAACTAAACCTTGTTCTCCAGAAGATCCGTGTAGAAAAAATGGATTTAATGGCATAATACTAACCTATCATATCGAACGGTGGTAATTCATAAGTAGAAGACATTTTCTCCATCAATGCAGCAATTTCTTTTTCTCCATCATCATACATTTGTCTTCCATTTAGTTCCACTCCTCCAGGTAATTTAACTCCTTGGAATTTTATGAGGTTTTGACCCCACTGCCTTTTAATTAATGCTGTTAAGTATGGTTTTAGAAAAGAATCATTCCATACTTGGGGAGAATCTGCTGGATCCAAAAGTCTATAACAATCAATAATCAAATATTGCCCAGGTCTAAGCATTCCCCAATCGACATCTAAATATAATCTATCTTGTCTCTGATTGTATCTTATTTGTTTTTTTGTACTTAGTAAAAAATCTATATCTTCAAGGTATCTTTTAACCATACTATAACTTAAAAGTTCTATAGAACTCCAATTATAAACTTCATTTAAAAATAATTGATATTTTACACTAAACATTCCACTAGAAATTGAGTTAGCACCCTCAAAATTCATAACTTTATTGATTCCCATAACATAATCTGGTATTTGTATATAATTACCAGTCTCAAAATAATTAAATGATGTTGGAGTCCCTGCAATAGTTGTATCAACAGTGGTAGTCGTAATTCCAACTCCCCCCATTGTTGCGGTTCCCCTATCAATATCTTCTTGAGTAACTTTATACTTTAAAAAAGTTTGAATAACCCCATCAAAATGGCGCTCATAAAAAAACTGTAGCGCATCATCAACCAAATCTTCTATCTGTTCATCAGCAACATTGATTTCCAATACAGGATATCCAAGTTTCCTTTTACAATAATCAATTAATTCTGTTCTGGTTGTTGGTTTTGCCATTTTAGTTATTCTTGCTTAAGTTTAATAACAAACTTTTAATATCATTTATATCATTCTTTAAACTATTTAAATCTGATTCTATTTTATTAATTCTAACAGAATCTCTTTCCTTCATTTTCCTTAATTTTATGTAGGTTTCATATCCAGATTTGTCTGTATTAATAATCCCGTTAGTGACAGTATCTCTAACGAGATTATTATGACCTTCTACCTTTAGTCTTTGATTATATTCCATTATGCCAAAGCAATTACTCTAAGATCCTTTATCCTTGGTGGATTTGACTGACTTGTAGATGAACCAATAATTTTGATACTAAAATATCTAAACTCTGGAAGATCATCTGCAGTAAATGTATAGTCATTAAATAATACATCATTAGTATTTGATGATAAAACATCAGTCTTAACAACTTTCTTATCTGATAAACCATCAGAAGCAGAAATATCAATCACATTTCCATTCACATCCAAATTATTGTATCCTGGGAAGGGATAATAAACTGGATCATTTTCTGTAGTATTTGAGATCGAATAAAATACTCTAACATCATTAAATATATTTACATGTGCAGAAAGTAGAACTTTTAAAGAAGTTGCTGGATTTTCCAATTCAACTGGTAAGTTACAATAAATGAATTCATTAGGATCAGAGTTTAAAGTAGAAGTTCTTGGATCATTTACATAGTCAGTTATTGGGGCATTTACCCTATTTGATGTTAGAATAACACCTATTCTATCAAGATCAACTACTGGAGAAACTCTAATATCAGCAGAAGATAGACTTAGCTCTAATTCTAATGATTTATTTGAAATTAAATTTGTATTATGAATGGATTCATTGACCGTTGATGTTATTAATCTTGGTTCTGTAAAATAATTAGTTTCATCTAAGGTAATGTCTACTATTGGACTTTCTAAGAACGATACTTCATTACCATCTACACTAGTTCCTGTTATACTCTTAAGTTTTGCCGTTACATTAGTTTCTGGCAGAACTAAAGTTTGTACAATAGGTCTCATTGATTCATACTGTATATTTTGAGTTGCATTTACAAGCTCACCACCATCAGATTTTGACTTACGAATGTAAAGTTTCTGTACACTTGGATCAGAATCTCTATTGATACCATTTTGAGATGTATCTAGTTTTATGTAATAAAAATCAAAACCTATAGATCTTGGAACAAGTGCATCTTGTAGATAATGTAGTTTGTTTATTCTCCTTAAAGAAATACCATTATTTTCATATTTAAATACCGTAGTTTCTTCTGGATATGATATTGATTGTGTATTATCAATTTGCCTTGTAATTCCAGTTAAAGTTCCATTTGATATTCCAGTGTATGAAATAATCTCATCATTTATTAGAATGTACCCAGGATTTGTTGCACTAACTTCAATATTTTCAAATGTTGTGAAGTTTGTTGTGCTAGCAATACTAACAGGACCAGAGTCCGAGAAAGTATATTCTGCAGTCAGTGAAGTTGGTTCTATATCAGATCCTACTTCTGATAACTGGACAACATTTGTTTTAGAATGCATTGCATGGTTTTTATGATTTACTTTAATATGTAAACCATCTTCAAATGGAGATGAAATCTCTATGTTTGAAATGACAGAATCTGCTCCACCAGTATCAAAAATAGTAGTGGTTATTCCTAAAGAATTATCATATAGTAATGATTTTGATGTGTTATTCTCAAAATTACCCTGAACATTATCCACTACTAATTGATTAATTCCATTAATATTGGATATAGTAAATTGTGCATTTTTTCCTAAAGGTTGTGAACCAATACTATCAATAGTTACTACATCACCTTGCTGATATCCAAATCCACCCGAATTAATAGTTGCTGCAATTGCAACTCCATTTGTACTCCCATCAGCGCCTATAGTAATATCTGCTGTTGCATTTTTACCTAAACCACTTACCGATGTTAGAGATACTCCATTAAATGTAAAAGAAGAACCATCTGATGGAGTATATCCAATTCCAGCATTTGTTATGGTTAATTGTCCAGAAGCAGATCCACCATATCCAACAACATCACCCCTAACAAAACTATTGTTTTGTTGTTTAATAGTATTTCCAATATCTAAAGATGTAATATCTATCACATTTGTAGTTGTTATAATTACTTTTCTGGATTCAAATTCTAAAGGATCTGGAACCAAAGTAGCTATTTGATCATTACCCAAATCCAACCTTGGGTTAAAGAATGATATAGTTCCTGGGGAATCATTATTAAATGTAGCAGCATATAGTCTAAACTTCAAATCTTCATATTGACTTGCAGTCCAGGTAGATCCATTTTGAGATTTAAATAGTGATCCCAAATCTGGTTGCTGCGAAACAAGAGTTTGTCTTGATTCTTCTTGAAGTAATGTTGATACGTCAATCTCTCCCATTTTTGAAATCCAAACAGTATAATCATTTGAATCACTTAATAAAACTATCGCATATTCTTTATTACCTTCCAAATATATTGGGGATGGGAAGAATACTTCAGTTACTGTTAAAGAATCTTCGGAAGTAAATACCTGTTGTGGATTTATGACAACTTCAGAAAATGGACAAACTTCATTTGTTGGATACCCATTAACCATAGGTCTTAATTGAACTGTAACTGGTATTATTGGATCTTTAGTTCTAAAGAATAGATCAACACTAGTTACAAATATACCATTAGTTTCACTAACTAAAAATGATTGTGCTAAAGGATCCCTATTTCGAGTTGACCTAATTAGTTGTCTTGCGAATCTTCCTGCACTGGGTGGATTTCTTCTGGGTGGATTTCTTTGACCTCTACGTCCTTGGTTCGGTGCTGGAGCGGGACGCCCACGACCAGCACTTACTGGTTGAGGAAAAACTTGTGGTCGTGGTGGCGGTGCTGGCGGTGGTGGTGGCGGCGGTGGCGGTGGATCTGGTATAAATCTTGATCTAGTTTCTTGGCTTCTATCTACTGCAGTAGTTACTTGAACATCTGGTACTGCTGGTCTTCTCTCTGTAGTATCTACAACTTCAAATCTTGGTTTTCGTGTAGATCTTATAGTTTCTTGAACTGTATTCATAGTTCCAGAAGCAAAATATTGCTCTTCTCCAGAACTATCTACAAGTCCTCCAATTTTTGTATTAGTTGAACTATTTGTTAGTCTAAAGACCTTTGTTCCTGCCTCAAAACTTGGATTTGAAGGTACATTTGGGTTTGGAATAAAGAATGATCCTTTTATAGAACCAATACTATCAGTAAATAACCTTACATTTACTACTTCTGCCTCTCCATTAGGACCTCTTAGCCTCATACCTGGAACAATAAATCCACGATACAGTGATTGATTGTTTTCTGATAGTGATCTAGTGTCAACGTTCAATAATATTGAAGAACTTGAATATTCTGCTGGTACTATATAATTTTGATCATATGGACTCTCAACGTAAACATCACTAGGATTTGATATTGGTCCGTATTTGTGGTTTGACTTTGCTACTCTAAATTGAATTCTTGGTAAAGATCTACCAAAGAATAATCTTCTTCCTCTAAAAAATCTTCCTCTTCTTCCAATTCTTGTTCCTCTGACAAGATCACCAACATTAAAAATTCCCCTAATCATTCTTATTTCGATTAGTTTTGGAACTATAAATTGATTTACATCCTGCTCATCAAAAAATCCATATAATCTTGTAAAAGGTTTGAATCTTCTTGCAGTAAATTCTATATTTCTAGATCTCATGAAAGGAATAACAGAGGTGTTGACAACTCTGTCTCCCTCACTCCTAGTTTCAACTTGTTCAGATACTCTTAGTCTTTTACCATCTCTTTGATCAAAACCAGTTTGTGTTGTAGTGGTTACAGTTGTTGTTGTTACATCTCTAACATCAGTTCTAACAGTACCCCTTCCTCTTCTTATATTACTTTGATTTCTCCAATTACTTCTAGTAGTTGATGATGTACTCGTAGAAGTGGATCCAGTCCAAGTAGTTTCCCAAGAACCCCAAACAATTGGACCGAGACCAGTTTGTGCATCATAACCAGCATATTCTAGTTGTAATCTTGTTTGGGTATAATCATCTGATGTTATTGTTTGTGGTCTTAATCTAGTTTGATCAATCCAGATATCAGATGATGGGAATAACTCAATTGTACCCGCATAAGTAGTAACTAAATACGGAGTCACATTTTCAACTCTTGTTGCAAATGGATTTTCAACTATTACTTCATCAGTATAATCTAATGTTAGTAATTGTCCAGTTTTTCTTATATTTGATCCAATAAGATCATCCACAAATTCAGAATCTGCAACTGTACCTGAAGTAGTTCCAATGCCAAGTAAAGATCTTCCACCCAAAAGCAAATCAATTTGTGTAGTAAAGTGAGAAGGTCTTAGTTCTAGATTTACTGGATCTATACTGTTAGTAACCCTAGAACTCTTAATTTGCGTTTTTCTAGTACTAAAATTATCAACATATATTCCAGATTTAAACCTTGTTAGTCCATTTGAATCTGGAATTGTTAGTGATTCTGCTTTTGACTCTAAAAGTGACAATGCAGTATAGTATTCTAAATTATTAACTCTCTGTTCTAGTTGACCAACATCCTCCATTCTATAGCGTTTATATTTGTTTAATTTTATTTCACAATCATCAATATCACACAAATATGGTGGTATTGATATAGTAGCTACTTCAAGAGCATCTTCTATAGGTATTGGTGGCAAAGGATCTTCTGAAGGAACTCCATTTAACAACTGAAATTCTCCAGTTTTTAATAGGAACAATTTATCAATTCTTGCCAAGTAGTGAGAATATGTTAATCTTATAGATTCATCTGATGCAAGAATATTTTTTGCAGAATTATTTGAGTCTGAAAATTGTCTTGAAGTAAATTCAAATGGTGATAGTTGTGAATTTGAATTGAATGGTAATACCCTTGGTCTAATATCAATAATGTCTGAGGTTCTGACATCATTTTTTACACTTAATAAGTCACAATAATCAAACTGAGAATAAGAATTGGCGGTTGTAATATCACCATTTTCAGAAGAAGAAAACTCTCCAGATTCGAAAATAACTTTTATCTGATTTTTTGGACTTTTGGAATTTTCCTTCCTAATGATTCTAGAATAATCACAAATAGTATCTCTTTGCCCAGAATCTAAAGTGTATCTATCTGTTATATTTGTGGATCCTTGTCCAATGTCTGAAATTGTTCCTAAAATATTGCTTTTTTCTGATCTTACTGTCTCACCAATAATAAATGCAAGATCGCTTAAATAAACTATAGATATTTTTGAAGAATTTATATTTTCTACATAAATTGCTTCAGCTTCAGAAGTTTCTCCTTTAATCACTTCAGAAATAACTAAATCATCAGTTCTACCAGTTTGACCATTTAAATTTGCTAATGTTAAAGAAGGTAATACAGGTTCAAATGTATCTGAAGATTCAAAAATAGCATATACTTTAGTTACATCAGGTTCTAACAAGCAAATTTCTTTATCCTGAACTCTTAGACCATAACCATAACTTCCATATTCTAGTCCATCATCTAAAGTCGTACTTCCAATACCAGAAGAAACTGATGTAGATTTATTTACAATAATAGAGTTTGCTCTATTAGCAGTTTTTGTTCTACTAGTGACTCTATTTTTTGATAATGTTGCTATAAGTCTTCCAGGTCCATTGGTAGACATTCCATATATGGTGATTGATTTTGATCCATCACCATATATAAATTTATCGCCTGTCAATACTTCAAAATCACCATTAGAATTTATTAATACATACCTTTCTTCATCGAATGGTAAAAATGCTTCATCGGATTCACATTGAATTGTATTAGTAACATTCTGATTTATTACTAAATTAAATTCTTTTCTAATTGTAATTTCTGATTCTGTTAAATCAACATTAGAAATATATTTTTTTGGTAATGGTGTATATAAAGTATTATCTGTAGATGATTGCAATTTTGTTCCAATCAAACTAAAGTCCAATGCAATAACATCAGAAGAAGAAGGCATTAAACCATAATTTATTCCTGTTACTTCAGTAACACTTGTAATTCCAATAGTATATTCATCTGTTATACTTACTACTTTACCATAAGTTTTATATTCTGGAGACACTAATCCAGTATTTGTAAATGATACATAGTCTCCAACTTTAAATATTTTATCTAGTTGAACATCTGTTGAAACAACAGTAGATACATTAGCAACTGCTTGCCCAACAGTAACTTGACCTACACTAGTGTAATTAGAAAGTTTTGTGTCTGCATTAAAAGTCTCACCAATACCAATTGTACTATGTAATGATTTTACATCTAAAGTTTTATATTCTGTTACACTAGTAATTAATGAATTTCCATCTACACCATTGAGAATTAATTTCTCACCTTTTATAAATTTTCCTCTTGTACCATAAACAGTTGCAATTCCTGCACTATTTGTGTCAAATCTTAAATGCCCACTTGCTCCACTAGACTTACCTTCAATATAAACTGGAGTTGTCCATGAAACAGAAGAATTTAAATTTAATTCTGTATAGTATTGTGTATCATATAAAGATATGTCCCAAGTATTTAATTCTTGAACAGCAGTATCATAAGATCCACCTTCTAAAGCATAATCATATATTCTTGATATACCAATTTCTTTGCCACTAGGAATAAATTGGTTTTCTCCAATTCTACTATCTCTTAAACTAATTAAAGATGATGTAGTAAATCCAATTCTTGGAGCACCAACGACTCTATTAAGAGACATTGATGGACCAGTAAAATAGTTTATTGCTTGGTTTTCTAATGTACTAGTTGTTCTTGGTTTTTGGAAATCTAGATATGTTGAAGTTAAATATTCTATCTCATAACCCTTAACATATGCTTTTCCTGGAGAAATTTTATATGTCCCCAAAGATTCTCTAGGTACATTACCATTTCTAGTTAATTGATTTGATTTAAATACTCCATCATTACCTTTTCTATCATCTAGAGTTTCTTTTGCAGACACTGAAAATGATTTTACATAAAAATCACCAGATTGCTCATAAGTTCTTCTAGCAAGCTCATCTCCAATATCATTATAAACTGATCTGTTATATGCTTTCTCAACGCCTCCTGATCTTACAATAAAGAGTTCTACAAAGTTTTCATGTTTATCTACTTCTATTGGTCTTTTTGCTAAAACAGCTCTTATTTGTAGTCTATCTGCACCAGGAGCTGCATAATTATTGAATCCAGAAGCATTATCGTTTAAACTATTATCTTGTCCAGATGTTACAATATTTTCATAAATTTCAAATCCAATTCTATATGATGGATTATTCTCATGAGGTTCTAATATTAAAGTCTGTGCTAAAACCTTTACAAAAGTTCCTCTTAGATAGTAAACTCCTTCCTGCATAAAAACTGCAGAACCAATAGAAGTTGATTGTGTAGGTGCAGTGGTTGTAAATGCTTGCCCTTGCTGAAAAACTGCAGCAGTTGAATTTAGATTTTCTTCTAAAATCAATAGTTCATTATCATCAAATACCGCCTTATCATCATTTCCAGTTGAAAGATAATTTATGTATAATGTAATATACCCTCTATCAGAATATTCAGTTCCTATACTATCAACTATTTTTGCCTTAAGATTTGAATTTTGTCCCCTAATTGTAATCCCAGCCAAATCTCCCCTGAATGAGTCTAAATTTATTCCTAGATATTGACTCTCTACTTCTACACAATTTAATTCATTATTATAAGAATAATTTCCAGGAATAACTACTGACCCCTCTTTAAACAAATGTGTTCCAATTTGTTCAACTTGGTTTTGTAAAATAGACTGTAAAGTTGTAAGTTCTCTAGATTGTACTGGAAAACCTGGCTTAAAAAGAACTTTATGATATCCTTTTAGGGGATCATAATCATCAAAATAGGGAGATATATTTAAATTTGTTTCTTGTGGCATGATTTTAACGGAATTTAGAATTGTAATACAACTTTAATGTCTTCTCTTTGATTCACAGATCTTGTAATAGATGGTCTATTATCAACATAAATTATGTTTCCCGAATATTTTTCTACCTCTGGTAGAGCAACTCCATTTACAAAATTTTGCCCTAAATAATACGTCTTATTATTTATGACAGTACTTATACCTGGATTATTATTTTGACCAAATCCACTATCAATATATAGGTCACTAGAACCACCTACAATTTTCAACTCTCCACCATCTGATACGCTAGATGTAAATTTGTTTATCGATAATCCATAGGTTGGTCTATCATTTATTGTTCCATCGGTGTTGAATCCAACTATAGACCTATCCTGCCAATACTTTAAAACTCCTGTCTGACTATCATAAGAAAGAACTCTACCAACAGCGGTCACTCCAGTACCAATTGTTTGGGTTATTATTGAATTTGGTTCATATCTTGTAGTTTTATAATCATCTTGGTTTGGTGCTAAACCAATAAGTTTTATAGCGTCTAAAGAAGTTACTCTATCATCAGTAAGTATTGTATTTGAATTATAAGATAATGGATTTTTGATTATACCTATTCTAGATACTTTTGTTCCCGTAACAAAATCTGGATTCTGAACATCATTCTCTATTCGCGAATAGAGTAATACATTTGTAGAACCCAATTCCCTGTATACATCATATCCATGTCCATTTACTGGTGGGATAATAACATCAAACTTTGGAGATGATGCACCTAAAGGAACAGAACCTTTAATTAAATCTACAGTACCAAAAGTGTAACCACTTCCACCCTTAGATATTGTAACAGATTCTACTTTTGCATCATTATTCACAACTATTGTACATTCTGCTCCTGTACCATCACCAGATATTGGTACATTTGTATATGTCGTATTTGGTGGTCCAACTAAAAGACCTCTATCCTTTATAAAAATAGTTTTTAATTGACCACTAGATAATGCATTATTTCTAATATTAGTATATTCCGAATTTGATTCCCAATCAGTTGGAACTGGAATAAAATTTAAGGAGTCAAATTTTACAATATCGTTTGGATTGATAGTATACAGATACTTCCAAACATATCCATCACCACTAGTTCCAGCAGATCTTGGCTCTAAATCTGTAAAATTTGGTTCATCTAGTGAGGGTTTTCCATTTGTATTTTCTGGATCCAATCCATTATTTAAACAAACATAAACCCTAAATTGACTATTAATTACATAAAAATTTGATGAATATAAACTTGTTTTGTTGGACGGTCTAGAAAGATTTGTCCTAGAAATATCATGTCTGTATGAATCATAAATCGTTCCAGATTCCCATTGAATTTTTCTAACAACGAGTCTTATGTCATCTGGTGATATTTTTTTTAATGCTATTAATGATTCCCAATATGAATTATCTTCATCGAAACAGTCTTTTGGGGAAATTGGATTACTATCCCAAGAAGGACTTATAGAATCTGAATTTGGTAGTCCTACAAAAGTATAGTAAGACTGATTAGAATCTCGAATATCCTCCACAAAAGATTTGGCATTATTTATTCTCAAGTAATCAGTTATGATTGCAGCCATTTCTAGTATCTAACTAAGATTTGTTTATTTATTTATCAGACAAAATACCCATCATATTTTAGTGGGAGTTTTCTACGCAAAATTGGGTTTGTTCCTATACCAGATTGATTTTCAGAGAATGCAGTAAATGGTTTTGCTCTAAGTCTTCTTGTTAAATCAACTTTACCCCAGACATAATTGCCAAACAATTCTACACTATTAAAACCAGTATTACTTGGATTCTGCCCAGGAGCTAAATTTGACAGTATAACAATAACATTTTTAACTGTAGTTGTTATACCAACAGGTAATCCAGATATTCCAGATGGTATTGTAACTATTTTTTCTGACCAATCATAGCATTGAACTACCATATCAGTAAAAATAGTTGATATTCCAACTGGATCTGGTAAAGGTCCAGTTTGTGCAGTAAATCCAGAAGGTAAAGAAACTCTACCTCCACTTGGATCTCCAAATACAGTATGTGTAATATTAAAATAATCTCCTGTAGTTATACCAACATCATACACTCCATTCTTTCTTAAATCCGAATCCATAGGAATAAATAAATCTAGTCCAAGGAAATATTGATTTGTTGATTCTGAAATTCTAGACGTGTCAAAACCAACTATTACTCCATAATCACCATAATAATTAACAAAAATTGATTCCTCAGTATTTCTCCATGGTGGTGCAATTAAAATTGGAGGTGGTTCAATTTCATTTACAATAAACTTTATAGAGTTTTCTAAAGGCCATCTTCTATAAGAACTTGCAAGACCAACGTTATCATAAACTTTAAGTTCTAATATATCACCAACAGAATAATTGACTCCCTTATCATTAATTGATGTTAATGATGTAATGGAAGTTTCTGAATTGACCGATATATCTACGGTTGCATTTCTTCCAACACCAGTTACCGTATGTAATTTTGCACTCGTCATTATGGTTTCGCCACCAAATAAAGGTGGAAATCCAGATCCTTGAGAATAAATTGATAGTGTCTTTATTGGTCCATTGTAATAATTTGTTCCCCCATAACTAACATTCACACTATTTACAGAAGATCCCGACATTAATGCAAAAGCAGTTGCTTGAGATCCATCTATAAATGGTTTTTGTATAGTTATTTCTGGTGCCGCTGTGTACCCAAATCCAGGATTTGTAACATTTATACTATCAATTGTACCATTTGTATTTAAAACTACCTCTGCTTCTGCAGAAATGAGTTGATCTGTAGGTATAATCTCAATTCTTCTTTGTTCTGTTGGTTCTATACCTTCTCTTGAAATATTGAACAGTGATGTATCAAAAACATAAACATGTTCTGATGTTATTGCAATACTATTGAGTATATTTGTAGTTGGATTTATTATTGGTTCATAATAAACTCTATCTTTACCAATAAAACTATTATCGATTATTATATCTTGTTCTTGCTTAATCCAACTAATAGGTCTCTCATATAATTCATCTAAAACAACACCAACATTTGCATAATTATTAGTAATAATTGTATCAGCTGACTTCACATCTACAACAAGTCTTTCTTCTTGAGTAAGGTTGGAATCTACATCACTAAAAATCTGTACATTATCTCCTACTTTTACTGAAGGTAAAACTCTTACAAGTCGAACATCAATTTCTGATGTTCCAGTATATGCTAAAATCTTTACAGTATCACCAACAGTACTAAATCCAACTAATTGACCTTTAGGTGCTTCTGTAAATCTGATTCTACTTCCACCATTAAACTGATAACCTTCTCCTGGAGTTTGTAGTACATCATTTACAAATACCAATAGATTTGACTGTAAACTAATTCCAGAACTAGTTTTTGCATAGAATGATATATCTTCACCATCTATCTGTAATGGGAATAATCTTCTTACTCCATTAAAATATTTGGAAATATCATCCAATATTATAAATTCACCAACGTTCCAACCAGAGAACTTTGATCTGAATACTTCTGTAACGTTTAATTCAAAATGTTCAAAATTTGATATGCCAGTTAATGTTGGTATGCCAACAGTTCCCCCAATAGAGACTGTAAGTAAATCATTTTCATTATATCCATATCCATAATTTTTAATCTCAAAAGAACGTATTGTTCCATCATTACTTGGAACCAAATCTACCGTTGCTTCTGTACCAATTCCACTAGAACCTTGTGAATATATTAATGGCAAATTTGTATAACTTAAAGGTGCATCAAAAATAACTTCTGGTGGATTTGATTGATCATATCCTGATAGAGAATTAGTTATGTTTACAGAAGTTACATATCCACCATTTACTACAGCTTCTCCAAAGTACACAATTGTATCAGAATCTGTTCTTACACCAACTTTTACTGTTTGTAAACCAGATCTATATCCAGATCCAGTGTTACCAATAGCAACAGAGGTAAGAACGCCTAACGGATTAATTATTGCTGTTCCACCAGCACTTACTAGTGGTTGATATCCAAATCCTTCTGTAGATCCTACGCTAACTATTATACCACCTTTTGGTAAACGATTTACATTTACATCCTTAGTTATTGTTGGGTCTGTTGGATTCAAGTTAAATCCTACTTTTAAATTTCCACCATCAACAAAAAGTTTGTAGTCTCCATAAATGCTGTATTTTGGAGTGCTTATTCTTTGAGGTCCTTGGAATATACCATCAATTAAAAGAATTGTATTTGTGTAAGGGATATTTGTAATATTATTTCCCTCATAACTTAAATTGAATGTTGTTGATATACCATTAAATTGTGTAGTAATATCATCATAAACATAGTTATTATCATATGCTTTGTCGAAATCGTTAGTGTATAAAAAGTTAAGTGCGGATCTTAAAAACACTCTCCCACTAAATTTTGAAGATGTGGTCAATCCAGTATAGTCAATTTCATTTGCAGATGTTGCAGTAGTTCCAAATCCTACAGGTATTTTGCCCCATATTCCCTCTGAGAAGTTTAAATTATTACCAACAATATTAAAATTACCAGAAAGTTTTGATATTATTTGATTGGAATTGTGAGTATCCTCTTTTGTTCCAACTACCGATCTATCAACATTAATTTGATTGAGTGATTTATTTACAGATTTTACCAACACAATCTCATTATCAATTTCTAGTAAATCTCCAGACTTAATAAAGTCGATAGTATTTACTGATATATTTGTATCACCAATTCCAATAGAACTTGAAGTTGCTATAGTATATCCAGATCCAACAAGTGGTGATTGAATAGCTCCATTTATTGTTATAAGTAGTCTATTATTTGCATCAATAGATCTAATTCTATGAGTAACTCCAGCACCAACTCCTACAATATCTACTCTATTTGGGTTAAATTGTAAAGAATCACCTACTGTTGCTGCTATACTTATTTTCTGATTATCTTCCTTAATAATATAGAATCTGGAAGGTAATCTTGATGTTATTCCTATTCCTGGCCAATTAATTGGAGATATTTGTATTCCATTGTTTGGATTTTCATCGTGTGGTATGTATTCAACCTCCTCACCACTAACGAAGTAGTGATTTCCTAAGTTTATATTGTTTTGATCTACAAGCACTACATTAGAGTCTGTTCCATCAAATTCAACCTCAAATATTGGATTATTCTTTTCAAAAATCCCAAATGATTTAGTGTTAGAATCAAACTGATCACTAATATCATCTATAGTTAAAACTCTGTTACCTATAAATTCTCTATACTCTGCCAAAAACGGTAAATTAAAAAGTATCTCATTAGATACAAGAGATTCATCTACTTTAATACTCTTTTCTCTGGCAATATCAAAATCTTTAACTGCATTAAGATTCACTGATTCTGTGAGATCTGATATTGCAACAACAACGTTATCATCTTGTTCTGTTGGCATTCTATAAAGATCATTATCAGATGGTTCCAAAATCAGATCACTGAATTTTTTAAATCCAACAGTATGTGTTAAATTACTAACCAGAGGATTCCAAACAGTAAAATCTAATGGAGATTTTACCGAATATGAAAAATATTGATAATAATCATTGTCAGACAATCTTTGGAAAAATGTATTTAACTTACCAGTTTCTTTTTTCCATCCCTCTCTAACTATACTGCTTGAAGATACTTTGTAATCTCCTTCAGATCCAAAGGCTGATGATATTAGTGCCAGATTTTTTGAAGATTGACCATAAATTATATCTCCAGGTGAGAATTTTTTATTGGTTCTAATTTTTATATACTCATTGTTCTGGTCATATCTTTCCACAACTCCAACATTGTCTTCATATATGACTAATTCATTTTCATTAAATGAACCCTTTTCTAGGGTAATATCAAAGATTGGAAAATATGATTCTGGTGTTGCTGTACCAAAAGATTCAAATTCATCATAAACTCCTGGAGATTCACCAACTTTAAGTACATCTGATATATTATATACAATAGAAGGAAACTCGCCACCGATGTTTGGATCTGATTGCTTAACTTTAAATAGAGAATATCCATATGATGAAGAGTTATAACCCTTTCCGCCAATATTTAAATCAATATTAGTATTTTCAATGATTACATTATCACCAACATTAAATGGAAAGTCTGAAGCATTTGCAAAAGTAACCGCAAATGCGACTGTAACATCATTAGTAATGCTATCAAACGTAATATTACTAATTCTAATTCCATTTGGATTATTTACTGGTAGTATTTTTGGTGTAACATTGTATAGCCCAGTAGTATTTCTAATAATATTTACTTCAGTATCTCCAATATCATATCTAAGTCTTGCTTCAGTATTAACTCTTCCAGTGAATCCATCAATAACAACTAATTGTGGAGGTACAAAGTAATTTGTACCGAAAGATGATATTTTTATCTTTTTGAATTTTGATAACGGTTCTATTTTATATGTACTTGGGAAAATTGCAGATGGTCTTAATGTTTTATCTGAAGGATAGTCTAATCCAAGATTTAATAATTTTATATTATCTATCTTACCAATTGACTTTGAAAATGGTAAGAAAATAGCTCCAGAACCCTGTGAAGATACTACTTTAGTAACATAGGGTAAAGTTCTATAGTTTCTTCCTTGTGATACTAAAGAGACTTCTGCTATTGGACCAGTACCATAAATGGATTTGTATGTAATTATTCCATCATTTTCACTATATGAAGATTGTTCTGGATCAGAGTCTAGTGGTATTATAAAAGATGTGGTGGTTATTCCAGATATATTTGATTTACCAGAATATACACTATCAAGAATTTGTATTGAACTAGAGTTTTTTATATTACTAAAATCTACCTTTAAATTTAACTTTGTTACTGGAGTATTTGGTAGATTGATAGGAGTTAACTTATAGTAAAGTGTTTTTGGAGTATCAGAGTCTATTTTTATTTGAACATAAGCTCCATCAGAACCAATGTCCCCAACATAAGTTACATTGAAGGTATCTGTTTTATCTGAAGAAGAATAATACTTATTTGTGAAGTTAACATCAGTATAAAATTCAAATTTAAAAGATGGGTCTTCATTATATTGCAATGATCTATCAGATAGATCAAATATTATATTTTCATTTTTATAAAATTTCAATTCTGGATTTATAAGAGATATTGATCCATCTTGTTGAGATCCAATATTTACTAATATTGAAGAATCTAACTCAGATATATCGGAATAATACTTTGTAGATAGTGCAATCGTATTAGAATTTATACTTATAATATAATAAATTCCAGAATTTATTAGTCCGATTGATGGACTTTCTGAATTATAAATTACCTTATCTCCAGTTTTAAATTGGTGGTTATTAATGGTTATTGTATTTAAATCAATATCTACATCAGAAGAACTAAATTCAGTTTTATTAACTAAGGTTCTATAAACTAAATTATCATAAGATACTTTTATTGTTCTAGTTTTATTGCTGGACAAAGACAAATCTATTTCATTTCCAGCAACTAATCCATGAGGTGATTTTGTTATTATATTAGCATATTTTTTTACAATGCTAGATTGAATGACATCATCCCTATTTGTTTTTAGTTTTTGATTATTTCCTACTCCATAATCATTATATTTAATCAATTCAAAAATAGATTCAGATCCAATACCAACATACTGGTTTGTAGATCCTATAGAAACTTTTTGTGTTGATAAACCAATATAATGATTAGAATAAGGTACAACGTATAAAGAATCAACATCAGTAAGATCTTTTGTTGTTGCTGCATAAGATACATTTATTGGAGTATCTGTATCATTTATTATATAAGATACTTTATCATTCAATATAAATTTATGATTTGGTAAAAATATTGTATTTGGTATAGTATCTTTTGTTTTTACAGGATCCAGTTCTGGAACATTTACATACAATAGTCCACTCTTACCCTCCGAACGTTGAAGGGTGGAAGCATAATTTTCGTAGTAAAGACTTAAATTTTCTCTCTCAACTTGAGCTCCCCAAATATAAAATGTTGGAGTTGAATTTAGGGTAAATCCTGCTGGACCGTAAGTACCAACTCTAAAATTGTGTGTCCCCGAAGAAGTAAGTTGCTTAAATGTATATCTTCTATACGTATTTGTTAAAGTTACTAATTGACCATAATATAAAATTCCATCATCAACTATTAAATAGACAGATTCTCCTCCTTCTTCACCCTTCAAAAATACCGAGAATACATTTTCTTCATTCGACAAGCTTACTCCATTATATCCATATAAAAAATAATCAGAGTTTCCTGTAGTATTTGCGATACTAATTTTAGCTGCTTCTTTTTTATTTTCTATAGGAGATTCTTGTAAATAATCAATAGATCCAGTGATATTGGCATCATCTTCCCAAGGAGTTCCTGGTAACTGTGATGATGAAATTGGATAAGAATATTCTAATAAATTCTCAGAATCTATTATAATAGATTCTTTAGGATTAAAATAATATTCAGAATTTGTATTGTATGATTTATCTGTAGATAATCCAGTATTAACTATTACTTTTCTTGGTAATTCCTCAATAATATCACCAGAAGAATGTGTAGTAGAAATTGATCCAGCATAAGATCTTTCTATTTTTACAGTATAATTTTTACTGTAAATATTCAAAATTTTAAACAATTCTTCATTTGATTTATATATATCACCAATAGATATTACAGATGTTAAGTCTCCATTGACTTTTAAATATGTGACTATGCCAGTTTGTGAAGAATTTTCTAAATCATTTAAAATAGTTAATCTATTACTCTTCTTAATTTCTAATGATTTGACAGGACCAATAAATTTTGTTGATATTATATTACAATTATCAATAATTGGTATATCCTGGTTTGTTATATCTATAAAGTGACTAGAAATTCCTAAGTAATTACCATCAGTGTCTAATCTAGAATATTCAAAATCTGGATAAGTATCTTCACTAAATGTAATAGTACCTATTTCCCTACCACTAACCGATTTTACAATGGCAAAGGCATTACTTCCAAAAGTTCCTTCATTATTAAAATAAATTTCATCGCCTGCCGCATAATTTTCACCACCTGAGATAATATCTAGTTTATCTACAGAACCAGAACTAGTATTAGTTATTTTTGGAAGTACATTTTTAAATGTTTCTGGACTTACCAACCCATCATAGAATGTATTATCTTTAGAAAATCCAAAATATGATGTAAATCTAAACCAATTATCACTATCTACAGATTTTCTAGATAAATTTGAAAAATCTTCAAAATTATATGGTATTGGTTTTGAATTAAAAGAATTTCCAATTACATAAGGAAATATTGGTTTTAAAAATCCATTATATGGACCACTAGACTCTTTAGTGGTATTAAAAGTTGAAAAATATGCATATACTCCGTTTGGAAACTCTGGAGTTTTACAAAATCTTCCGTTATTAATATCCAAATCTCCAGCATTAGTAAATACATAATCCTCAATAAAATATCCAGTTGGAAAAATGCTTACTGGTGGTCTATTCTCCACTATTGGTCTTAATTCATATCCACTACTCAACTGTTTAATGGCACCACCTTCAATATTTTCATATCCATATGGACCATATATTGGATTTCCATCATATGCCCATCCAACTATGGGAGAGTGATATTTGATTGTATCCGAATCGTTAAGTAAATCTTGTTTAAATATTGGATTTCCTTCATTATCTAAGGATGATGCCAAACACTGCTCTCTAATTCCTCTTGGAGTAAATCCATGACCATAAGATAATTCTTTGGTAATATCTTTTGATTCATATATTATTCCATCATCATCATTTATTGATGATGTACTGAAAAGTTTTTCGACCAAATTTAAAGTCCAAGATTGGATATTGACATCAAAAGATACTCCAAATCCATTAGAAATTACTTCTATGAAAGTATCTTTCGTATATCCAAAACCTCCATTCAGAATAGTAACTGATTGTATTCTTCCATTAATTATAACAGGAGTTAAAATTGCATTAAATCCATCACCATAAATCTTGATCTCTGGGGCAGAGTTATAATTTGAGCCACCATCAATAACTGTTACTTCAATAATTCTTCCATCACTGGAAATAGTTGGTAATAATTTTGCATTTTCTCCATTGTATACATTAATAGTTGGTTTTCTATTATAATTGACAATAGAATTATCACCATATCCACTACCAGGATTTTTTACTGAAGTTGAAAAAATTTCTCCAGTAAAGATAGGATTTAATTTTCCAGTAAATGTTTGACTACTAACAGTGTTTATTCCTATAGGAGCTTCAACTTTTACTATTATTGGTGTATATGATACTCTGTGTTGACCACTTCCAAAATCTGAAAATGGAATACTTAATTTATTGTTGTAATTAAAGTCTTTATCAAAATCTGTTTGAAGTACTTCATATACTTTAAATTCATCATCATTTACTCTTCTTACAAAGTATTCTGATGTTGATGATAATCCTGTAGGAAGAACACCATCACTATTAAAAATTACTACTTCCTTATCTAAAAATCCGTGATTTTTTATTTTAATTGTATCAAAATTCTTATTAATATTGTTTGAATTAAAATATAAAATTTTATTTGTATAGTTTTGTCCAGAATCCAAAACATCAACAGAAGATATACTGTTTTTTGCAGTTACTGATGTGATTTTATGGATACCATCTCCATAAGATGAAAATGTTATGGTGTTTATTCCAGAAACAGATTCTTCAAAACTATTATACAATTTTGCAGTTATTCCATCATTTGAAGTAATGTAATATATTGATCCATCTACTAATCCACCAACAGCATCTTGATTTAGAGTGTTATAAATAACAGCTTCATAATTTTTAAATCTATTGAACTTTTTAAAGTCTATAGTGCCAGTAGATAGATTTAATTGATTATATAAGTTAGATGCGTTGAAAAACACTTCATTCTTTTTACTGGATAAATTGCATTTTACTTTTGCACCAAAACCATTTCCACCACTAATGGTAACAATTGGTTCTGATTCATATCCAAATCCAGGATCGATTACATCAACTCTTTTTAGACCACCTCTAACATTAGCAGTTACCAGAGCGTCTGTCCCAAATCCAGAAGAACCTCCTTCCCCAACATTATCTACAATTTCTATTTTGGGTGGATTTATAACATCATAATTAGAATCTCCTGGAGAAGATACAATAACTTCTACAATTTTCCCATAAAAAACTGTATCGGTAGATTTATAATTTAATAATTCTATTCCATTTAAAAAGCACCCAGTAGACCCAGGACTTGTAATTTTCTCAGTATCTAGTGCTTCATTTGTTGGAGAATTGTATTTTCTTATTATGTCTTGTGGGTATAAAGTTTTATTATAAAATTTTGTAAATATAAGCTTATTATTAGTTGCCGTTCCAAATAGACTTAAGAAATTTTCGGATCTAATATTTGATCTACTGGAAGCTAATTTTATAGTGCTATCATTAACTCTCTTTATAAAATATTGACCTTCTGGTATGTTAAATCCAGAATTTCCATCATAAGTGTAATATATAGAATCACCACTAAGAAATGGATGATTTCCAATTATCAATTCTTCAGTTGGGACTGGTAATACCTTTGAAAATTTTATTGTTAGTGTATTATCACCAACATCTCTTGATAGATAACTTGGTAATTGTGAAGAAGTTATATAAGTATCATCTTTATCAATATAAACATTTTGAATGTTACTAGAAACTATATTTAAGTTGGAATTGAAAAGAAATTTTGGTTTAGAAATATTTCTTTTGATAGTATATTTTTTATTTGTATCCAAAGAAGCAGTAATATTGATATCAAAAACTCTTTTATTTGAAAAACTTATAACAAAATTAGAATACTCTTCTCCAGAACTACTGTTTAATGTAAATACATCTCCTGCCCTAAAAAGATTATCATCAAAAGTTTCTACTCTATATTGAGAAATCCCATTTAATTTTTCCGATACTTTAAATAAAGACTTAACATTATATGTTGGACCAACATTTAAAAACCAAGTATTGTGGATTTGTTTTGTACTTTCTTTCCCCAATGCTGTAATATTAACATTGTCATCTTCCTCATAAAAATAACTTTCTTCTCTATCATAACTAATATCTCCAAGAACACCCCTTACCCTTACTGTTATTATCTCATCATTATCATTGAATGAATATGCAAAATGATTATCTAATATATTAGTACCAGATTTTATATCCACTGGTAAAGTTAAGTTAAAAAATTGATTATCATTTTTTCCATTATATTCTACTTTAGTTAAAACACCATTATTATAAAACTCAATAAAACCAGAGTCATCAAATCCTAAAGTAGAGTCTACATCCAAATATGTTTGTCCAGCAACTGCATTATCAGTAACTTTTGTTTTGGCATGAACAGAAAAATTGAAGAATTCTATATCTGGATTATAGTCTAATGTTAATGAATAAAATTCTGCACCTTCACTAATAACAAGCTCTGATGTTATGATAGTAGCAAAAGCACTTTTCTCTACACCATTAACGTCTTCGAACAAGGTTCTACCAGCAAGATCCAGAGGATCTCCTTCATAAGGTTCAACAACAATTTTTCTTGTTACTCTAAAGTCAGCATCTGATGATTGAATTAGATAATCTCTTGGTTTTATTATTTTACTTTCTACACCCCATACAATATTGAATAATATTTCAAATGATCTATCAGTTCCCCTTGAAGAATAAAAATCCTTAATTCTAGATACTAATATTTTTTCATTTAATTCTTGATAAAAATCAATTTCTTCAAATCCAGGTGTGTATTGTGATTTGAATTTTTTATATAACTCAAATAAAAACAGAGCATTTAAATTATATACAACAGTATTTGCTGTATGATCTTTTTTAAATGAAGTGGAAAATTTGAAATTGTCTTTGGTATATCCAGTTATACCACTAAATCCTCTTTTACAACCCAAAAATTCAGTCTTTGTTTTTTTATCATAAAATATAATTTCATCATCAATTTTAATTAAACCATTTTTAAAAGGAAATCCATCAGTATTTGTAACACTAATTGAATTTGAATTTGCAACAATATTAGAAGATAATTCAGTGTAAAATACAAGTTCAGATATATTCTCTAGTTTTGTGTAATCATTAATATTATTGAGAATATTTGTTGGACCACCAGAGGACTCTAAAGACTTATAATAATCCTTTAAGAGTTGTATGAAGTCCGAATAAGACTCTTTTACGTAAGATGGTTGCTGATCTGTGACTAAATTTTGAATTTGTACTCTATTTTTCATGTCTTTATATTCTTACTAAGTCTTCGTTTAAGTAACTAGATGTAACTATATATCCTGATCCAGAAAGATCAGTTCCTGAACTGATAGTATCGTTTATTAAATTTACAGTTGAAGATGTTGTATCTAACTGTAGGTATAGGTCTTGTTTTCCTATAATATCATTTGATTCTGGAGTAGCTGATATTTCTATTATTTTATCTCCAGCAGCATTTAATTTTGTGGTTGAGATTATGTTTAAGTAATTTAAATTAATCTCACCAGTTTTATAATTTATATTTCCTACCTTATTCTTTACTACTACTGGACTATTTTTTGACTGCAATCGGAATATAAAGAGATCCCCATTAACATCATCTATAGGTTTATCTGCCAGATACACCACTCCAGATATGTCACTGACAGTAAATCCACTTGATTTTATGTTATAACCCGTTTTTCTTTTTATATAGAAAGAATTACCAAAGCAAATTTCATACTGTGTAGTTGTACCTTCAGTTATTTTTAGATCTCTTCTAATTGAAATTTTTGTAATATTTGATGTTATTGATTCTGACGTATCATCAATCAACTTTAAAAATTTACTGTATTTGAATCTAGATCCATAACTATTTAATTCTTTAGATTTTGAATATAATTCTAAGTTATTCTGTATCTTGTCCTTAATCGTGTTAGCATAACCTCGATTTATATTATAATAAACTGAAGAATTGTATTCAATATAAAGATATTTTAAATCAATAAATTCTGGTATGATTCCAGCAACCGAATATTTTTTTAATTTTTGTTTTAATGAGTCTTTTAGTAAATTTGATAGATAAGTTCCATTTCTAGGTTTTACAGTAATAAAGACTTTTCCATATTGTGGAGGATTTAGTTCTTCTCCACCAAAAACAGCAACTGATTCTGTTTCTGGATAAATTAAAGGAACTATAGTTTCATAATCTGACGCTGTTACTGCCCTATTTTGACTTGCATATAATCTAGGGGCGAATTTTTTTATTGATGATATTGATTCTATGGGTGATCCATAGTCACTAAATTCTATTGTTGTTAATATAGGAACATCGATATTAAGAGGATTTCCATTATTATCTGTTAATATTCCATTAAATTCAAAAGATCTAACTCCATTAGCAAGTTCTCCTTTAGTCTTAATATAAGACACTATAATAAAGTTTTTATCTGAAAGAGCACTGCCAAATGTCCCATCACCAAATATTAATTCATACTTACTATCTTCAATTTCATTGATAAAGAATACTTTATCTGAAGATTTTACATTTGTAATATTATCTGCAAATTTATAAATTATAGAATTGCTGCTAGTCTTGCTATCCCTTACAGTTACTCTTATTGTATTTGTATCTATGTTATTATTGGATAATATAAATCTTTGATTCTTACTTAATGAATCTACAGTAAAAGTCTCCTCAATATAGTTACCTTCAAAAATATCAACATCTTTAAATTCTGCTAATTTTCCAGATACTCTAGATCTAATATCATCTGGAATTGAATATACAAAACTATTTAAAAGTGATCCATCAGATGAAGAAGCTATAATTCCTTTTTTTACAACAACTGAAATCGGATTCTGATCATATTCTGTTAAATCGACATAAAAAGATACCCTTGCTTTAGAGCACCTAACGGATCTTGGCAAATAACCAATATTTCTTGCAATAGATACTACGTTCTCTCTTAGAGTTGCTCCGTCTAAGAATACTTCATTAGTCAACATATTAGCATTATAAGAGCTAATATATGTGTTGTATGCTAAAGTATCTAAAAGAACTCTAAAATTAGATCCTTCAAAATCATAATCCGTAAATCTACCATCAGCTCTTAAAAAACTTTTGATAGATTCACGTATATCATTGAAGTCTAGTGATGATACGTTAACTAATGACATTTATCTTGTGGGTAGTAATATGAATGATAACTGCTGAGGAGAAGATTCAATGCCAATAATTAAATATTCTATATCCACATTTAGTTGGTTTAAATCATAATCTGGTATTACAACTACATTTAAAAGTTTTACTCTAGGTTCGTTATTTTTTATAACAACTTCAATTTCTCTTTTTACATCATTAACTAGATCTTGTGAAATATTCTCAAATAGTAAACGACTCAATAAAGACCCTATTTCTGGTTCAAAAAACTTCTCACCCTTTGATGTGAATACTAAATTTTTAATAGAGCGTGCTATCGCATCTTGATTTCTCAATACAACAATGTCTTTTGTTAAAGGATTTCTTTTGAGAGAAAGGCTTATATCCTTAAACCCAGAACTGACACGCTCTATTGGCATTGTAGTAGGTATAGTTATGCTTTATTTATACCTATTTTTTTACCATTCATGTCCCCAAGTAGGTTCTGTGCCATATGACCAATCATCATAGTCATTATCGTTACGAATTTTTTCGTGAATTTCATTTTGATGTTCAAAGTCATGCTTTTTTGGAGTGATATCATCTTCAACTATCTCCCTAAGCATTCTTTTTTCCGTATTTGATTGCAATTTTTTTGCTAATGAACCATAATCTGTTATTAATGCTTCGGTTCCCCACATTTCCATCATGTATTCTTGATTACGATCTGCTGGTTGTCCCATTTTTGCTCCTGATTGTTTAGATCAGAACTTTTTACGGGGTTGCTATCCCGTGATTTATGTCCAGTGATTGTTTGGTTGTTCCCACCAGTAATGCAAATCTTCTATATTATCATTATAGTATAGTGAAACCATATCACTTTGGAATTTACTATTGATATTTTCACATAATGCGACTGTATAATAGTTTTTTTCAGTATATTTTTTCATTATCTCTGTAATCCAGGTATAAGTTCCACCTTTAATTACACCTGCTTCTATCAAAACAAAGTTTTGCCAGTCTAAAACCCATTCAATATAGTTTAATTCAAAATTAATTTGATATTTTTTGGGGTCTTCGTCTGGAAATGGTACGTTTACCGCTTCAATATGAAAAATCTCCCGCCCCATTGACAATGAGTGCGAGAGATGTTGAGTTACAATACTTGAATAATCAGGAGAAACGCACAAGAAGCAAGTTTTACTTGGATGAATGTCCCAATTGGACATTTTAATCTTATACGTTAACTCCTGAATCAGTGCTAATTCTTTGTCTTGAGATATAAACTTCAAATTTTTCATTCTAATTTAACCCAAGACTATGTTTTATTTATTTTCCTTGACCCCTATACCGTTTACGTGCTGCATTACGGGATGATGCTGCATATTTGGTATGCTGCCCTTGCCCTTGACGAGTTTTTTTGGGTTTGGATTCAATTTTAGTGTTACCAGAAGTCCTACGAGTTGCCATAATTTTTAATCAAATAAAGGATCAAGTTCAATAAGTTCAGGGTCAATGTCTGCACCTGAATAAAATTGCTCAGATAGATCTTGGATGATATCCGAGCAATCGTCGAATGAGAGGTTTTTGTAAATTACTCGACCATTATAGCATAAGTTATAACGGCCTTGTGAATTACTCATCAAATTACGCGAGTCTTTTCGTGTCCAACACGAATACGAGGATCGCACCAAGTCTCAATACCTGCTTCCTTTGCATCCAGACAGAAGGACACGTCCTCTCCACACATATCCTGAACTGCTCCAGATTCAAAGACTTGCATCTTAGGTGCGAACCAGGGGTACTCAAGACGCTCAAAGACGCCATGACGAATCATAACCCATCCAAAACCTGTATAATCAACTGTGAATGGTTTACGACGCTTCGAGATGCTCTCCACAGTCTCGTGATTCATCACCCCACCATTACGGCGGAAGTCCTCTTCGTCCAACCAGTGGGCAACCGAGGTGGTTTGCCCATCCTCAGTAGCATACCAACCAGCGACAATCTCTCGCTCATCCTGAGCATTACCGTCTTTATCTGGTCCAGGTACTGCAAGATCGCACAGTTGCCAGAACTTTTGACTATTAAAAACAATGTCATTATCAATCCAAAGTTGATAATCATACTTCAATTTGCCGTCCCAGGGAATTTGATTGGGTCCGCGCAACACGTTTGCACCAAGACACTTACAACGTGCAAAGTTAACCATCGATGAGTAGTCCTGTGAGATTTGGATACTCATGTTGTTTTGTACAAGGTCAAAGCATAGTTGCACAAAACTCTTTAGGAATGTATAAGAACAACCGCGCCCAGGCAGACAGAACACAATGCTCTTGCCTTGCATACGCTCTTTAATTGCATCATAATCCCAGTCTTCCTTCGGCGCAGTCGGTGCTGCTGCCTTTACAGTAAATCCTTTTGCCATTTTAGAATAATTCTCTCAGATCAATTTTAACAGTTTATATGTAGCAAGTCAATATGAAGATTCTGCCACCATTCTCTTATTTATCTCTAGTTTCTCATACTCATAATTCTCATCATCAAGATTGTCCCACTTCTCACGGAATTCTTCTTCAGTTAATACTGCATATAAACATTGATTCCTTTTGTTATAAATGTGATAAACTGTCTGTGATTCCATACAAAATTCATTATCGGAACGTATTATATATGACCATAATGAGAATTCCAATGCTAACTAAAAAACCCTTCGGGTGCTTCGCAATCCAATATGTAAAGATTACTCTCCACATGTTCCAATAAGGTCTTCGGCGGCGCATCATAAAAATTCTCATTGATTCTATTATAGCACCTTTTTACCCGAAAAATTTTCTGCGAGATTTTTTTATATACCTTATAACACACACTCGAATTGTCACCTCTGTAGGTTAGAGGGACCCGCTCATTATAAACGCAGGGGGCCGCATTAGTATAACTTATCGATCGAATTAACTGCCATAAGGAATGCTGATCAATGAAATGTGTCCGCACGAACAATAAAAAACCCCCGCACGAATGCAGGGGTTAAGTATACCTAACTCACGGGTCGCTGGGTATAAAGAACTCAGCGACTCTAAGTGTTGCTCTCACGCATAAAAGGGTCGCTGAGTTCTTTATACCCAGCGACCCGCTAAATGTAACTTAGTGTGCCATTACGATGTAACGGAAGAATGTACCTTCTGCCAATTCTTCATCACTAGCGTCACAAATAGCAGTCCACGCAGGAACACTATTCGGACAATATACATCAACAGAATCTACAACGTCATCAGGAATAGCGTCAATTGTTGCTCCAAACCGCGCCCATAGTGTGCGGTTGCTAAGATCAAAATCGAACGATTCATCAATCGCAGCAATCCAATCGGTTTCAGATTGCAGTTCGGAGATGGTAAGTGCCATGAGAATTGAAAGAATCAGGGTGTGAGATAAGGGGGACGATTGTCCCCCGATTGTTCTATTCTTCGGGACCGAAAGCGCACTCTAGAGAGTACATTTCCAGTTCCTGATCATCATCATAAACTGCCTGCCAATCCTCATCAGTGGGAGTGTAGATTTCTTCAATCTGCTGCTGATCAGTGAAAGGATTCATGGGGTTGTCTGTGTGGGACTTGATCATGATAGCGACTAGGGGGGCACCCCGTAGGGTGCCCGTTACCTTTGTTCACACTACAGCGGCGGCGATCAGATCACGCTTGCGACGGGTGGAGGGCATGGAAAACCAGAGGTCCCGCTTGCCAGTTTTCTGATTTCGGGTTGCTGCCAGTTGCCCACGGGTTTCCAGATCCACCAGCACGGCGTGGATGGTGCCCTTGTGGCGCTTAGGATCAAGACCCATGGCGCGAACTAGGTCGGTGCCTGTCATCGGACCTTTCTTGATCAGGATGCTGCGGGCAGCGATGCGGATCGCGGTGTGGAAGCAACGGTCGATTGCGGTGATGATCATGGTCTGGGTTGGGTTGTGCGGGTGTGTCCCGCGTGATCTAATGATAACGCCTAGAGGGTCACCTGCCAGGTCGTCGGAGCGGGTTTGTCACAATCTGAAATAATGAAAAGTTGTGAGAGAAAGTGTTGCCATTCAGCATCAGTCATCACCACACAATTCTTTTCATCAAGTTCGCGTTGTGCGCGTTCGGAAAGTTTCAAGCGGAGATCTTTCATTGTTCTGATGTCAGTTTTTTGTGGACTTGAAAGTTACAACCTCAGCAGGAGATCCGCAGGAGCGATAGAAATCAACCATACGGTTTGCCTCATCAATAGTGGCAAATGTTTGCTCTCTCCACTCACAAGAATTGTAGGGAGTTTGGTAGCGAATAGTGATGCCGATTGCCATGATGTTAAGGTGAAGAATGGGAGGGGGATTGCTCCCCCTAAGTGTTTCAAATCAGGCGGTGATTTCCATCCACTTGATCGGTTGAATAGTTCCCATTTTCCAGATGGTAACTTTTCTCCCGTGCAGTTCTACACTCCAATCGAATGCAGCATCCCTGGCAGAATCGAAATCAGAAAACATTTCGATCATTGCCTCGTTAAAGTTGAAATCAGGACCGATTGCCCACATGATGCTCGTTTGGGTTGTGCGAGGTCCGTTGCCTCGCTTGAATGTATATTTGCACCGATCGGGGTGCATTTCAAGCGTTAGTGTGCGCTTTGCCGATTGGCACGTACCTTTGCAATTGTTTTCTTTATGTTTGCAATTGCGCGATGATCGCTGATAGTTTTGGCGGTGACAATTTGCACACCGTCAGCATCACGCCAAACATAATGTTTCTTCTCACGGACTAGTTCAAATCCGCAGGATTTCATGTACTCTTTTAGAATGTTTTTGGTTTTCATGATAAAGAATGGGGGGCAATCGCCCCCCTGTTAGGTTAGATCAAACCCTTGTGAATGCGACGGTATGCAACCCATGTGATCGCTTGAATTTGCGATGCTAGGTGTACCTTACCTGTCACCTCAGAGATTAACTTAGCAGCGTCACGGTAAGCATCTTGAATCTTACCGAAAGTCTTGTCTGACATAGCAGGAACCGCTTTCAGGTTAGAAACACTGCCGTTCCAAACATTGTAGGCGTGACCATCAATGCAAGGCGTGTCACTTTTACCATCAGTGGCAATACAGAGAAAAAATGCGATAGTTTTGTTGCCACGCAATACTTTCACAATTTGCTCCCTTTTAAGTTGCAAATCAAGAATCATGATCGCCTTATCTTTGTTTGCAGAGTAACTACAAACAGAGACAGAATTGTAGGGGATTTCATATGCCCAGGCACGCAACATTGCCTCAGCATCCTCTACATTTCTTTCCCACTTATTGTTTGGGGAAAGTGCAGCGATCACACCTGCCACGATGTCAGAATCGACACCATACTTTTCGCCAAGGTCAACACAAACGCCATAGGCGTTGCTGTACCATTGCAGACCTATTTGGCGATCGAGAGTGTTGCTCTGGAAATACATCGCAACGATCGAATCAGTGTGTGCCATGTCGTGAAATGAATTTCGACCCTCAAAGTATTGCAGCGATCCGCTGCAAAGTCAACAGGTTTTAGATCAGCAACGCTTATCAGTGACATCAGAAATACTTATAGCCCAGGGGTTGACTTTAGGGGCACACTGCCCCTACGCTAGAGGGCGGGAGGGGTGGGAAGCACAATAAAAAATATAAAAAAATACCACGCCGAAGGCGTGGTATGATACAACCCACTTACTTACAAATCAATCACACAAACTATACAATAGGCATTCTCCGTTTAGTTTAACATCCAATGGGGGTCATTGTTGACATTAACCCAGAAGAAGTTGCGATTGTTTGCACTTCTTAAGAATAGCATGTCGCCTTTAACCTGTTCAATGATACAGGTTCCGTCACATCCCATTAGATTAGCAAAACGGTTTTTTGCTTTGCTAGATTTTGGCGTGACGGTTGCCAGGGTGTCCATCAGAATTCAATTGGTTGATCTGTTGGTTGAATTGTAGCACACTTTGTCATGTACTTATGAATCTTCTGATCCATTGATGGAGTCTCCTCAGAAGTAAGATTCTCAAGAATCCAGAGGATCTCAGAACCAGTTTGACCTTTCTTCAAAAGAGTAGTCATCATTTCAGTAGACATAATTGAATCCTTAGATGACGTGAATTTAGTCGAGATTAATTGATTGATACTCGACGAGATAATTTGATGATTACCTCGTCGAGATTTTCTACACTCAGGCAGTCACGATTTGCAGAGTGCCATCCTTGATCTGGCAGTTGATGAAGGAACCAACGCTCTCACCCAGGCGGATCACCTCATTGGCATCCTGTTGGAAGCGAGCAGGATCCTGCACAGTGTAGTTGTAATTGCGTCCGCCCTTAAAGGTCACGGTCACGTTACCATCATCCATGATGCTCAGGGCATCAAGGGCAGAGGAGGTGAAGGTGGAGACTTCCAGAGCGGTAGGAGCAACAGGGGTAGCAGTCATGATCATAAAAAAATAAAGGTTTGAGTGAAGTGTTTTGAGCGGGATGCTTCACCCCCGCTGATGCAATCAGTATAGCATGGACTGGTTGGGGGGTGGAACCCCCCTTGTGCCAGTTTAGAGATCGGTCAGCATCTCATCCAGGGCAGCGGTGTCGATGGTGGGATCCATCCAGCGAGCACCATCAGGAGTCATCTGACCCCACATGATTTCCAGACGGGGAATCAGGGAGTCGTAGGAGTCATAACGCTGAGCGACCCGATAGGTTTCGTAGTCGTTCTGAATCCAGAGGGACACGTTCCAGGTTGCCCAGTTCTTCCAACCGTTGAAGTCGGTGCGCTCAGGGATCAGAGAAGTGAGGCGGTCCATGTGTTTGTTTGAACTGAGGTCACAATAGGACGGATGGGGGGCAGAGTCAACCCCCTGACTGATTAGTTTTCCTGATCCTCCAACAGTTCAGGATAATAATCTTTAATCTCAGTGATTAGTTCTTCTTGAGTGTAATCAGTGAGATTTTCTACCAATGTGTCATAAACAAAACATTCCATTGTTTTCATGTCCATGCTATCCAGCAGTTGCTGAGCATAGGAATGAATCAGATCTTCTTTGTTCATGTCAGAATGAGAGGTAGGGATGATCAGAGTCTAACTCCTGATTGGTGTCGGATGCGGTGAGAAGTGTTGTGATGGGATAATACTCATCAGCATCTGGATCATACACCATAGGAGTGCAGTCTAGTTGCTCTGCTGTCATAGACTGTAACATGATCAAAAGATCTTTGTAAGTCTGACAACCGTAGGGTGCATTAGGTGTCATTTGAGAATAATGCGATAATCTACAGATTTGACGCACCATCCTGATGCAGTGCTGATCTCATCCATGAGATCTTCTTCATCATCAGCATCCCAGAATTGACCGACATAAACATCACTAAGACGTTCTTCTGTCATGATCTGATCTGATTCTGACCAATCATCCTCACAATCGAGAGAACAATCGAATTGAATTGAAGTGATTTGATACTTCATGATACTTGCGTGCGCGTCTCGTCGAGATTTTCTGAACAAAGAAATTCTAGCATGTAGTAATCTACCGTGACTTCTTTCGCCGCGGCCAATTCCTCAAGAGCAGAGTCAAATGCAGCGTCAAGTTCGTTCATTGGAGTGGTGTGAACTGAAGTAATTATTGCACCCCCCAGGTGGTTCTGGGGGGATTGGTGGACAGTGCTCAGACCGTCACAAGAGATCCTTTGCCAACAGTCAGTGGTTCCTCTGTAAGGAAGTCATACTCAGCGGTGTTAGTGTCACCCCATCCCAACTTCCAACACTGCCAACCATCACCAGGAGTGAACAGATAGCACCACTCTTCTCCACAATTACCACTGAGGAAGTCATCGAAGTCGCCAATCTTAGGGGGAGCATCCTCACCTCGCTCACTGTAATACAGGGGCGAAGGTGTTGCTTTCACTGGAGAATAGACCCAGTTGTCATCAGCATCACGCATGTAATCGACGGTCTTTGTACCATCAGCATGGTGAATTGTTTGCTTCAACGGTGCAGATTCCCACATGTGGGTAGAGTGAAGCGAGGACATATCGCCACCGTTGATGAGTTCTTCTACCTGTTCTTTATAAAGGTAGTTGTCAATTAGTTTGCGACCAGTATACTGAATGTAACCGTCATAATGACAGTAAACACTGATGATCTGATCAGGACCGAGGGCAAGACCGATGCGAGAGCGAGTTCCCATGGGTTGTGAGTGGGGTGAACTGGAATCAGTGTAGCAGATTTGGGGGTGGTGTCCACCCCCTGAGAGAATCAGTAGCGAGAATCCTCCAAGGTCTCCTTGAAGACCTGACTGACCTCCTCCCAGTGGTAGTCCTTCAGAGGACCGCACTGGTCTTCCATCCAATCATACACCATGCACCAGTCGGCGTCCATTTCTAGGACGAACTGAGGCAGGGACTGGAGAGCGGACTTAAAAGTGGTCATGACCCGTTGGGTGAACTGCACAAATATTACCAACCCCTCCAACCCCTGGCAACCGCTTCCGAACCACCTCACAGACTGTCACAGGCACCTCTCACAGCGTTTTAAAAGTCGTTATAATCTATGGACAATCAGCACCAACGGCAGTGGGGTAACTGCCTGATCAATGCATCGTCACTCAACTTGCAATATTTTTTTATAAAAAACATTAAGAAAAAACCCATTAATGTGTGCCATCCCACAAACACACACTAATGGGTTATTATAATATGTTAAGAAGTAGTTATGGTGTACCCACTCACCAATTCGTAGCGTCTAGTTCTTCAACATATGCACTCACGGTCTCATCACCCTCCAGTTGGAACACGTCATCATAATTGATTTGATGAGCATCAAAATCGTCACGAACTTCGAATTCTAAAGTAACACGAACTTTGCGCTTTTGTGCTGCGTGGTAAACTGAAGATGCCATGAGAACCTTTGTGCGAACAGTGATATTATACTATGAGATTTAATATCCGTCAACGCATGAACGTGACAATCACGATGATATTTAGAATGTTATAATGATCTTATGATTGATATTATGATGATTCGCACACATCTCGTCGAGATTTATATGATTGATATATGATTGATGACGCACATCTCGTCGAGATTGTCAAGTGCGCGTCTCGTCGAGATTTGTGAGACCCCTCATATATTTTTCTTCGCGGTTCTTGTATTTTTTTCGCGGTTGTGCTATAATACGCGGTCCAAGATCACAAGGATCTAGAGGATCTAGAAGATTTATAAGAGATTTTAGATCATATTTATAACATTATCCACAGTAATTCATACCTTTTCCACAGAATACGCAGAGTTTTCCACAGTATGTCAGCAAAAGAACAAACAACACATATACATTTATTTTAACATTTATAAGTTAAAAAAGCATTAAAAACAGGTAATTTCAGGTTAAATCTGCATATTATCAAATAGAATTTAAAATCCCTTATTCTTCTTACTCACTGGTTCAATCACTTCAATATGACTTAACCATTTTGACTCAGTAATAAACCAATGATTCTGAGTATCCTCCCAGTTATCAAAAACAACTTTTTTTCCATTCTGATGAATTACCACATAATGATGGCGATCATACGGAAGATGACTTGTTTGCTCAAATACTTTAGTCATAACAATTAAACAGTTACAATGTTTGCCGATGCAGTGCCAATCTTCAATGCAGTCTCAGAGAATGCAGAGATTGCTGGTGCAGTAATTGGTTTTAAGATTAAAATCTCTCTACAGTATAATAAGACAAACCAATCAAGCATTTGGTATAGCATCTTATACTTCTTTGGTTTCTTTAGAATCTCATCACCATAATATCTTACAAAAATTTCTTTCACCTCGTCTATTATATCATGGCGCGTAACTACTCGTCCAGGTAGAACACTCTTCCAATATTTGAGATAATACCTATCTGGTAAATCAGTAGAGACATAAAACACTGTATCATGAGAGTATTTCTTCATCTCTCGAAGATACACATCATCTGGTATATACTTCCATGTATCAGATACTGACTTCCATGGACAATACTTTATAAAATCTTCCTTTTGACTTGGAGTTAAATGATTTAAATCATCCTCTGTCCAGTTGATACCATAATATCTTCTAACATGTACTCCAACATACTTCTTAAATACATTCTCTAAATCAACACGAAGACCATCATAATGTAATGTAATTAATGATAATGGATTCTTTCCATAAGGATAATAACCTGTTCCTATTGGCGCACTGTTGATGAACATTAAATCACTTAACTCATATGATGCAAATTCACGATTTAATAACCGATTAAACATTCCATTATCAACATGCCTAAAATGACCAATTCCAGTGAGGAACTTCTCTTTACTCATAAAATATGTTTTAGGGAATTTTAAAAAATATGTCTCTGGATATTGATCTAAACAATAAACAATCTTATAATTCCATCCAGTAAATCGACCAATTAAAAATCCATGATGCCAAAAGTGTAAACGACTTCCAAATCCTGTATCTTGTATATCATTCTGATTATGAGATTCTAAATTGCTAAATGGTGAATTTTGACAATTATAAAATGAATAATTAGGAATCTTCCATGCTTCTGGCATACCAGAGAATTGATATAACTCCATTAAAAATCGAATCTGTTTCATTCAATCTATAACTTACCTACTTTTACATTATTTAAGCACATAAAAAAACTTCCCCATTGAAGAGGAAGTTAGGATCAATCTCATCTAATTTGAATTAAAATGATTGCTGCAATCACTAAACATACAACTGCAACATGACTCAATAATCCTAGATGATGTAAAACCAAAAGAATCGCAAGAGTTAAAATTAAATTCAATTGGACATCACCTTTTCATACAATGAATCAAATGCTTCTGCATCCATGTCATCAGGTGGATCACCCTCAAACATCCTCATTATCAGTTGCTCTAATACAACTAACTCATCCTCAGTAAAATGAAAGATATACTCATGCGCCATAGTCAAATCGCTCCTGCCATAATTCAGTAAGTTTTTCACGTACACTCTTGAGCGCACATACTTTGTCTGGATCTTCTTCACGATAGTCGTAAAGTGCATAGTATGCATCCAACATTTGAACGACTGAAGAGATAAGAATTTCATGTTCTTCACATGTCATCTCAAGATTCATTTTATCTTCATTCATGCTGCTACCTCCACATCATATGCACTCTGCCATACATTATAAAACATATCCCATGCCCATTCATCAGCAACAAAACTCAATAGATCACATTGATCACATACCCAATCATAGGCAGCATCACAATCTGCATTGGTGTCTGCTACAAACTCATACAGTTGTGCAATCGTACTGCGGAACTTTGGATCCTCTACATTGCTGATGAAGAACTTACCTTCATCCATCATGATGTGCTTACCAGTGATGCTGAATGATTTGGTGTACATGGTGTTTTTTGAAGAAGAGAACGTGTGTCCTGTACAAATGAATTATAGAGTATCGAACAATGCTCGCAACTGCTCCTGTGCCACCTTGCTCGGTGGCATACGGTCGAACTTGCTCAACTGATACCCCTCCTTCAATGCTTGCATAATAATGTTGTCATATGAATGAGAATGAAGAGGAATGTGACGATGATTCAAATAATCCTCACAATCCTCTGCAAGTTCCTCCTTTAACTCATGTGACAGCAAATTTAAATTAATGTTCATAGTGACAATGATGCCCAACGATCAATGTTACTATTATAATACACATTGATGACATCTGTCACACATTGGTTACATTCTGAATCACTAAATCCCCATTCACGATGATTCTCATACAAATAATTGTATGCATACTTCTGTGCAATGATGGGATTGTCGTGGCGATTCAAAATACACAACAAACGTGTATTCACACGATCAATCACTTTGTCAGGAGTGTCAGTGTAACACTCCCACTCACTGCGCTTGATGACCAGTTGCTTCTCAGATACAATCATGACTCAAAACTCCCGAACAATCGAAGGCAGTTCTTCAGTGGGGAACTCACTGTCAATGTCCAGATCATTCCAATCCATAAAGTTTTCTTCCATCAACTGCTGAAGTTTCCATTCGTTGTAACTGTCAGCACCATCAAACAAAAGAGTTGCCATGAGAACCTCAATAAAAAAGGTGTGTGGTCTTCCCACACACCTAATCTACATGCCACTCTCAACCCCATCAACCAGTGCTGTGACACCTGATCAACTGTCCTTATTGTACAACCGTAATTGTTCGATCATCTGGATTCTCAACTGGATAATAATGATCTTGCCCCACAATTACCCCACAACCACTAAGTGTTTGATTAAAACCATTAAGATCTCTAAGAACATTTGGAATATCATCCTCTGGATGTCCTTGCATCCAGTACATTGGATAAATCACCTTTGTTGGATTTCCTAAAACTGTCGCCCACAAACTGTATGTACTATTACCCATAATAATATACTCACACATTGACATTAAACAAAGATCATATGAATAATTATATTGTCCAGTTACAATCTTAGTTCTTGATGGTTCGTCCAAACTATTTAAAATTTTCTTTAATTCCTCATTCAACTGTTCTTGACTTGGATTTGTAATATCTACTGAATTTAGATTATTAATTGCAGTATCTAGTAAAAATGCATTATAGTTGAATCGATATGTTCCATCATAATCAAGTACCCTATCAATACTTTCCATCGTACTATCAAAACCTTGATTGTTTTGATAAATGTCCTTAATAATGGTAAATCTGGATCTATCATAACTCAAATTATCTAAGATATACTCTGCTCTTTCTTTATTATTTGAAAATACTAGAACAGGTAGATCTTCTGGTAATTGTGCTAGAGCATTCTCATAATAATCATAATTACATAAAAACATTCCACTGACAATATCTTCAAAATCACCAGCACGAATGTGCATCGCAATTACTTCACTACCAAATTGATTCTTAAATTCTTCACATTTATTCCTAATGTTCTCTTTAAAAACTAACTCACTCTTGATTTGATCAAAAATATCAGAGATATAGTTGTTTGGAGTTGGATATACTGATATAGTGTGATCATCAAGAACTCCATTGCAGATTGTATCAAATCCAGCATCATCATCAAATTCAAGATAACTTGTCCGTTCTTCAAAATTAGGATCAATGTTTAAAGTCAAATTATCAAATGTATTTCTAAGTGCCTTTAAATCTGAATTCTTAAGAACCCAATCAAATCCCCTCTTTGTTGAGATAGTTCTCATCATTACATAAGAGGATATTTGATATCCTAATCCTGTCGCAGAATCGTTAATTTGTTGTTGATAGGTAATCATGAATCTTGTGTATAAATGTCTCTGTAAGGTGTCTAGAATCGCCTGTAATGCCCTTTAAATATTGTTTAGTGTAGTTTATCCATCTCTTCTGCAATTTCCAACAATTCCATAGATCCTTTGTAACTTATGGAATCACAATCTTCAACTAGTTCCTTAATCAAATATGCCAGAGACTTTGCTCCTATTTGATCTTTTTTATATGAAGTTACTTTAGTTAAACGAGCGGCATATACTAAAAACTTTCTTTCTAATTCAATTGCTTTACTCTTTGCTGACATGATTTCTAATTAATAGTAAAAGAACGATGATCTGGATTATCTACACCTATATATGTCTCTTTATCCATTACCTTACCTTCCTCAACTCTTGTTTGATCAAATCCTTCCAGATCTCTAACAATTTTCTTTATATTATTTTGCTTCCAATACTTTGGATAAACTACTTTTTTACTGTCTCCAAGTATGGTTGCCCACATGCTATAATAACTATTTGACATTATGTGATAATCACACATTGACATCAAACACAAATCAAAAGAATAATTATAGAGGTTGTTCTTTACTTTATCAACATACTTGGGATGCAACTCTCTCACAAGTTCATCAATCTTCATTTTAATAGACTTTTTATTAATTGCTATGTCATTGGAGGCAAGATTGTCCGATGCCATTTTAATTAATGCAGTTTTATAATTATATTTGCACGTTGGATCAGTATCAATCAATCTATCCAATTCTTGTCCAACATCACAATTAATATATTCATTGTCATTGAATATATCAACGATTAGTTCAAATCTACTATCAAATAAAAAATAAGGATCATTTAAATGTTGATCCTTATCATTTGTAAACAATAGTACTTTTACATCTTTTGGTAGTTCTTCCAATGCATATTCATAATAATCTACATTTGCTTCAAATCTAATTGATTTGGCACCCCTTTTGGGAACATGCATCGCAATAAATTGGTTCTCCTCAAACTTATCTAAAAAGTCTTTACACTTTTGATATACCTCATCCCTAAACTCTAACTCACTAACAATATCATAAAAGTAATTGTCATCTTTAAAGATATTAGATGTTAGATTTAAAGATAAAATAGAATTGTCATTTAAGAATCGAACCACATTATCAAACTTATCAACATGATTTAGTTTTAATTCTTCAAATTCTTTATTACTATCATCAATCTTCACATCAATATTTGAGAATGTATTCTTTAGTGCTAGTAAGTCACCATTATCAATACAATACTCAAATCCAGTAGTTTTTGATAGAGACTTCATCAATGTGTAGATTGACAACTGATGACCAAGACCAGTTCCATATGTATTATATCTTTGCTTGTACTTGATCATCGTCGTAAATTGATTTTCTACTTTTTATGTATTTTAATTCATCCCATTGATGTTGATAACATAGAACAAGAACTCTGTCATTCTTATGTAGATTACAATCTATAAAGTTTTGTTCGTCTTTTGGTTTTACTAACAATTCAATGGTAATGTATTCACTACATTTAAAATAAACCCAACCTTGAACGTATTCATCCCAAATAACGTAATCATTTACTTTGGGGGTATAGTTACTCATATGATGTTAAATCTTCCATGAACATCCATTCTATAGCGTCATAACCATCAATCCTAAACTCATCATGCATAGAATCTGCATCTACAAGTTTACCTTGATCAATTAGACTAACAATGCGATTCATAAAATGTTCTTCCATTCTCACAATAGAGTCCGCCTGGACTTTATCTTGATCATATCCTCTTGGGTGAGTATTCATTCAAAAACTCCTGAATTGTTTTCATCTCTTTTACAATCTTTTCCAAATCTTTCTGAAGACTTGAGAGTCTATCTTGTTGTGCTTTAATGAATTCGGGGTCATGAATGACAATCATGTAGTAAACTCCTCAACAACTTCAGAGGTAAGTCCTTCCTCTGCTAGCAAAAATGTAAGAGACTTTTGAATGTTTTCACGAAGATGACCATAAAATTGCTGATTGAATCCTTCATCTTTTTCTGCAATAAGATCGAAGCACTCTTCATCATTTTCAGCAATCACATTCCAAATTCCACCATATTCAGATTGGGGGAAGGGAATGAAGTGCTCAACAACGTAAAGGAATTTGTCTGCCATTGTTTCTTGTAATTTACCTCTTAATTTTAGAACAAATTAAACTGAGTGTCAAGAATCATGCATGGGATGTTCATTCATAAGAATTGCCATCATGAACTCATTGTAGTCTGAAACTTCATTGAGATCCTCTTCTTCACAAGATTGGTGCAGAAGAGCAAGACGCTGTTCAAACTCTTGATCAGTCATTAGAATACCTGTTTGGTACATACTCATTATAGGGGTGGTTCCACCCCCATTGGGGTGGTCGTGTGCCAGTTTACAGACCTGTCCAGACCCTGCCACTATCGCACATGTAGTGAAGAAGGTATTTTTCTTCATTTCCATGCGCTTCTACCTCATGTGGTGCATCGACACCACCACTGCTACAATCAATCCCTTTGTACACAAGAGAACCCTTTTTGAGTTTAAGACTACCATCAACCCACTGCTTCACATGAATCAATTCATGCATGAGAGTGGTTGCATACAAACGTTTATCAAGATTGGATTGAATCTCAATCAAGAAGGTTCTTGGATTCCGTTCATTGCTCATGATGTCACACCAACCATAAACACCCTCTCGCTTCAATCCACGATGGTGTACTGTGATGTCAATAGTGTGTCGTGGATAAAATGTGGTAGAGAACCAAGTCAGTATATCTTCACAGAGATACTTTGGATACCCATACCCAGTGGTCTCAAAATAGAGCATGATCAAACTGAGGTTCTATCCCATTGTAGCATCTATCTCAAACCTATGACTTCACATTTTCTAAAGTGATTTGGTCGATTGTTAAGTCTTACTGATGATTGCCCCCATTGAGAGTCTGAGGACAATATAAATTTATAACAATTGCTTAAAGCAAAAAGATCAAACAGATCCCGAACTACTGTTCTTAAAGGAGCATTTACTACATTGGTAGTATTATTCAAATCTAAAGAATATTCTTCATTAACCAATTCTTCAAATTCATTAACATAATCACTTATACAATACAAATTATCATACCTATTCCTATAATATTGATACAATTCTTCTGGCAAATCAGTACTCATATACACATTTGAATCAACTTTATCCAAGACACTAAAATATTGTTTATCAGTAATCCAAGGAGGATCTGTTGATATTTTTTCTCTAAGCATGGTGGGTGTATTCCACAATTTATAATATTCAAGTCTTATTTTTGCATTTGGTAAAGATCTCAATTTTTTATTCCAGTCTTTTTTGGGAACTCTGACACCATGCCATCTCCTCAAATGAAAACCCACAAAATTATTAAATTTGGTAAAAAATGAGTTTACTTTATCGGATTTAAATTTTATATTCCATAAAGGATCCTTAAATTTTTGTGCAAATTGATCATTAATAGCACACATACCAAAGATTCTCCAATATGGATAATGTTTTAAATGATTCCCATAATAATGAAGAGGTTTCCATTTTATTTTGGAAATCTCTTCAGCATTCATTACAATTGTATTTGGTAAATGTAAAAATTCATATTCCGCCCATTCATAATCAGGTATTACTATGGTAAGAGAATAATCCTGGGCACATATTGATGCCTGTGCCCAGGCAAATAATCTACTACCCAAACCTAAATCAAAACTATGGGCAGAACAGTTGCCCTCTGTCAGAATATAACCCACCCTATCCCAAACAATCAATAAACAGCAATATTTATTAATCCATATACAACTCGTGTTCCCCAATGCATGAACCAAACGAATGATCCAACAAAGATAAGTTTGTCAATTCTTGTCATGTTTTTTGTGCTCATCTAGATGATTGAACCAAGGAGAAAAAAGTGCTAGCATTGCCCACGCAACACCAGCACTTATGATAATGAAGTACATCATTTTGCATAGAGATAAGAACCTGCCCAGTCAGCGTGCTCAAACAACCACTCACGTTGCTCAATCAATCGCAGGTCATAACGAACACCTTTGGCAGGTGACTTGATGCTGGCAGGTTTATACACTTCACCAGTCTTCTTATCAACAAAAGCATGAACAGATCGAGAACCATTAGCACTCATCATGATTTTGTGATACTTACGTCCACTCTCAACAGTGAACTCATAACCACACTGACCATTGCGAAGATCTTGAATGCAGGCAATGTGGTAGTGAGCGTTCTCACCACGCACCACACTGCGATTATGTGCTTTGATGCTGTAATCAATGTAGTTCTTCAGCAGAGCATCACACAGCATATAGCACCACTTTGTAACATTCAGTTGGATGGTGTTGCGGGCATCCTGCTGGGAAGCGTAGTCAGCGAAGGTGGCAGTCATGGGGTTGATTGCGTATGAGACTATTATAAGGGGTCTCCATTGGTTTGGAGACCCTCAGTGGTCAGTCTTTAAACTGGGCGAACCCAGTTCCAGAGTTCCATCCACCAGGACCACTCTGGAACATCTCAGATCCTCCACCAAGTTCAGGCATAGGATCAAGTTGAGTGGTAGTGTTACCACCATTTGTTGCCATTTGATACATCACCTCATGAATGTTATCAACTTCTACAGTAATACTATTAGGAGTAGAATTGTTATGATGTTCGACATGAATGTTGTTTTCATGTTGATCAAGGTACTCTTGACCCTTTTCAGTAATGATCGGAGGTTCAAACCATGGATCATATGGAGCAATTACAGGTGCAGGAACACCCACATATGGTTCTGGTTCTGGAATTGATTTGAGTTCTGTACAATCAACTACTTTATCGTCGATTGTACAAGTTACTTCTTCTTTTTTAAAAGGTTTGAGAATCATAAGAATCAAAGCAATTTAATTATATCCCATGCCAGTAAGAATGGCACGTCGAGCACCCATTGCTACAAACTCATTTGGGAAGGTGCCAATTTTAATCCAATCTTCTTTCCAGTACAATGCCCATTTGGTGCTTCCCCAAACCGCCTTAACTGCGATAGGATTGTCAATGCCCAATGGATAGGGTTTCATGGTTGTTTTATTGGAACACAGTAATTATACCACAGGATCAGCATTTAGGTAATACCCCTTCCAATCAGCAACTCTTATGCATTGATCAATGTCCCATGATAAATTCTTATTTGGATAACCATTTGAGTTTGGTTTATAAACTGTTCCAGTATCACTGTCTATGACAGCATGTAGAATGTGTCCATCTTCATTATAGTGATAAATTCTATAATATTTTGTTCCTGAAGTATCAAGCAAAAATGAACCCAAATCAAGATTTTTATTGAGTTGCTTCTTTCTCAATTTAACTTCAAGAGTCTCACCTTCTGCTTGTTCTTTTCTACTCAATATAAACTTAGTTTGATTTCTATAGTGTGAAGTCAATTTCAAACAAAGCAGACCAGATTTGTTGAGAACATTTGAGTTCATTTTCTTTATGCTTTACTGTATGTACTATTTAATCTATAGTTGGTCCCCAAGCACCAGAATCTCCTGGTTTACGATTCTCAAGTTTATCCAAAAGAGAATCTGTAGTCATGATCGTATCAATTTTACCAATCATATCTGCTATACAAACACATACCATTGGTCGTTCTTGTCTAGCAGCAAATGCAAGTGCGTTGCGAAGTGATTGATTTGCCTCCTTTAGAGACTCTTCTACAGATTTTGATAATGCCATAATAATTAAGTAATAATTTTAAATAAACCAAGTAACGATAGAGTATCTAATACCCTCAAGAACTTTCATTATTTCATGTGGATACATGAAGTTTGAGGGGAACACTATTACAGATCCTGGTGCTGTTCTAATTTGAATTTCCCTATCAAAGAATGCCATCTCACCACCAATATAATCATCATTTAGATTGATTGACATTGATAGTGTTCTTGGATTTGCTTTGTAACTATCGGTATGTTGTCGGTAGAATCCACCAACGTTATACCTTAAAAGATCATATCCACTATCTGATTCTAGTGTAAGAGTTGGGAATTCGTCAACATATTTTTTTGCTGCAATAAATGACTTCTTAAATAACAAATCATCAATACTTTTTCTAACTTCTTGATTATTTGATATTACATCAGGTCGTGATACATTTAAAATATCACAATTTCTTACTGTCGTAGACTCTTGACCAGTTCCTACCAATGCAGTTGTCCACTCATCACTATTACAGTATTCTTTAATAATACTGTCACATTCTTCTTTAGTAAGAATGTCATCATAGACTCTAATAAAGTCAGCAAGTGGATTTGTACTTGTAAATACTATTGTTTTCTCTGGTGGTTCTTCTCTTTGTGGTGGTTTAATTGCATCCTCAACGTATTTGTTTTGTTTGCAAAAGTACTTTAACTTATGTGGTCCATTGACATTAACGTAATGTAAGAACAACTGAGTGCAATATTCACCATCAAAAGCATCTCTACCATGTCTAGCAATTGTCCCCAGATAGATCATTGCATCGCCTGGTTCTAAAGAGACATGAGTTCTTGTATTATCTGGAGATTCAATCCAAATATCCCAAGGTTTATCACAATCAAGGTTCAAGGTCAAAGATATTTCACATTCACCCTTATCAACATGACCATCTAATACATTACCATTTTGGTATATCCTTGCATAGGAATATGTGGGAAGAACTTGCTCCCCAACCAATTGACCCACTTGTGTGTTTTTTTCTACAAGTAACTGTACAAATGGTATATGATCAAACTTAGATACACAACCCTGAACTTGAGGATCATCCTCCAAATTATGAGTTTTACTATAATGTTTGAATTCTTCTGCTAATTCTTTTGCCCGTTCCGATGATATAAAATTGGGAATAACTAAGTAATTTTTGTCAATCAATTGTTGGTTCATATTTAATCAGGAATTTCTGCATTTGGTACATCTTCTTCAGAAGAATCTGATATCAATTCTTCAATTTCTGGAACGATTTGTTCCGTAGGATCTTCATCAAAAAGCAATTCTAACTTAAATTCATCTTCTAGTAAAGATAAATCAATACTACTAAAATCATCTGTCAACATCGTTTCCATTAACTCATCATCACCATCATCATCATCAAAATTTTCTTCATCAAGTTCAACTTCTTCAATAACATCTTCAAATAGACCAGGATCAACTTCAGCATCAAAGACTACTAAACTTGGACTATTTTCATCCTCAAAGACAACTTCATTTTCATCGTTTACTTCTTGTACTTTTGGTACTGAATAGAATAAACTTTCATGTGCTTCTGCTATCCTTCTATGCGCTTCATCTACTTGCCTGTCTGCATCTAATTGTGCTTGCCTTAAAGAATCCTCATGTCTCTGTTGCATTGATTCCATTCTTTCTTCAAGTTCTTGCATTACTTGTTGCCAAGAACCAACATTATTTGCTTCCTCTTCTTCTTGTCTCCTTTTTGCTTCAAGTTGAAGTTGATGCTCTTCATTAAAATGCTCAACATAACGTGTGAGCATATCCTTAGTTGCTGGAGTATTTGGAACTGGAGAATCGTACTCTACTTCACCAGTTCCTTCAGGTGTTCCATCATCTTTCCATTGAATTGCCCACAAATGCTCAATATCAGCAAAAGGCCACTTATCTTCGGGAAAGAATATACCTACACCATCAATACTGATATATCTATCTGCTTCAATTAAAGTGAACTTCTTCATTGATCGGAGACCTCTTCTACGTTTGCTTTAAGTATTTTATAATCTTGTGTATTTTGAAGCATTTGTGCTGCGGCAGACAATATATTAATATTGTTCTCATTTGCTTTTACCATCTCATTCCTGAATGACTCAACAGCAGAACTTGTAGATCTTTGCTGTTGGGAATTCTCAATCATAAGCATAGGTAACCAATTAACTGCACATTGCCACTCATCAACTGGTTCACCAGTGTTAGGATTTACTCCTCTAATTTGAGTATACCAAGAACACTCAATGCCTTTGCATTTATCCTGAATCAAAGGACAAAAATCACCCGATTTGATCTGTGCCATATTTTAAAATACATTCAATAAAATTATAACAGTATTTAGTCTATTGAGCAAAGTATAACATTAATATATTGCACTTCCATAGCAACAGTAGCACTACTTGCAATATTAGTAAATGTAACAGTTCCACTAAATGGATGTCTATGAGCACCACCTCCTGTAGACTCAACCATTCCACCAGTGGCAACAGTTCCACTTCTAACTCTTGCACCAGCATTACTAAATGGAGTAGCGTTAGAACCAGATGTTCCCGCAAGTGTTCCTGTATGTGTGTGATTTGGTATTTGACTTAAAGCAAGAGTTGTATTTCCAACATTGGCAGCAAGTGGAACAGGAATACTTACAGGAAATGTTCCACTATAAGTTTGGAATAAATTTGGAGAAGTTCCCCCCAATATTGTACTGAATGATGAACCTAATGTTCCTTGAACTCCACCAGTTCCCCAACTACCACCAGTAGTTGTGCTGTTTACAACTCTCAAAGCAAGATCATTGATGTTAGTATTAACTGGTCCTGGAGCAGTTGCAGTAGTAACTTGTGTCCATCCAGTTGGAGCAGATGCCTGATAGAATAGTTTTTTAGTTCCTTGTGGATACAACCAATAATAACTGTTAATAGAATTAGCAGGATCTGCCAGATCAAATTGTATCCCAGTGTTTGTTAATCTTGCCATGATACTATCAATTAAAACTGCAGATAATTACATCAATATATTGCAAATTCATATTCATAGTACCAGTACCAGTGGTTGTAAAATTTATCTCTCCTGAGAATGGGTGATCATGAGATTGACCGATTGTAGGAGAAACAACACCACCAGTTGCATTTGTTCCTGATATTCTAAACGTGCCCGTTCCACCTGCTGCACTAGCAGTTCCACCAGTTAAAGAATCGTGAGTGTGATCTGGAATTTCACTTACAGCAAGAGTATGTCCACCAACAGTACCACTAACTGGAACTATTGCACTAAAATTAAGAGTAACTGTTCTAGCAGCATTTGGAAATATTGACGAGAATACAGTAGCACCACCAAATCCACCTCCAGGTCCACTTACAACTCTTAACGCTCTATCATTATAAGAGGTATCCTGAGTCCATCCAGTTGGAGCAGATGCTTGAAAAAACACTCCTACAGTACTCTGAGGTATTACATCATATTTTGTAGTTAATGACGTACCATCAGGAAATGTTATCCCCGTAGACGTTAATATTGCAGCCATCTTTTAAATAATAACCTTTTAATATTCTTATTTATAGATGCTGTTATTCTTTAAACCAAAAACCATCAGCACTCATAGTCCAACCATCAGCAACCATTTCATCATAAGTTTTATTCCTATCAGGTTGCCAGTAGTGCTCAGACTTCTCAGACTTCTCTTCCAAACACTTACCGTCGTTCTTTTTATACAGTTTACGGCACTTTTTTACTTCTTTTAATTCGTCTTTGATACGTTGATATGATTCTTCTGGAGTAATCTTGCGGGACATTTCCATAGCAATAATCACATCAACTCTTGTTCCAAAGTGCTTTAATGCTTCTTCAAAGCAATTTAGTTCTTCGTACATTTTATCTGTAGATGTAAGGATCTCTGTTTTTATTTTTAAGTCTTTGAACAAAATTTCTAATTCTATTCAAAATCTTTTTTATCTTATTCTTCATTTTGTTTTTTATTGAATCCAAATGGTTGATTTTCTATCTCTTTTTGAACGCGAAGTTTTTGTGCTAATCCACAAATTTGTTCCATAGATTTAAGAACATCTTCTGCTTTACATTCCAAACCTTGATCATAAAGATCTTCTTTTACAATAGAAAACAGTTCAAAGAACTGTTTAGATGCTGCTGTTACTTCTTCAGGAGTCAGTGGTTTGTTGTTCATTTGCTTTACTCACAGTTTCATGTAGTTGCTTCAATGCTTCAATAGTTTCTGGGGTCTCTTCCCATTCCCAAGTATCTCCAGACTTGGTTACAAATTGTCTAGTAGTCATAAATCCCAATCATTGACAAATCAATTTTATCACAAACTCATAGATTCTGCAATATACTTTGCAATCTTCTCATTAGTAACAGTTCCAGAATGAACACAATCTCTTGCAGAATCAACCTTCTTAATAAACTTACATTCTGGTATTATATTCTTATTTGACGGGAATAATGTAAAATCAGAATACCTTATTTTATTCCATAATTGAATTGCATTAATCCTAGTCAACTTTAAAAACGATTCTGCATGAGAATCAAATAATCTCCAAGATTTGCCCAAACTAGCAATATCGTCATTCCAACTACCACAATGAACTACCTTATCATTCAAATACAATGGACATCTTAGATAGGAAGACCAACCAAAAACAACACCAATAGGATTTGGTAAAGACTCTAACATCATTAAAGAATTGTGCAATGAGAACATTGGAGAAGAACCAGGAACTCCCATATTTACAACATTCACTTTTGACATATCAGAAAGATGATAAGATATTGTCTCATCTTCAGATACCCCAACCCCAAAAACATGAGAGCAACCAAATATAACTATTGATTTTGCCCAGTTTATATCTTTAAATTCTTTAGTCCTATACCCATGAGAATTTGTAAAGTATCTAACTATTTTATTCCTATAAGTCCAATTTGTTGGTTGAGTCTTTAAATTCTTTTTATATAATGCTTTACTATCCTGATCAAACCAATTTGCATCTTCAACCTTATCTTCTATCGGAAAGAATTTTAAATCCTCTATATTTTTCATGAAAATATCTTTACTTTATTTTCCTTTGACCATCTGATACAATCATCTTCATCATTTAATATTGGTTCACCCTTAATGTTCAAACTAGTATTTAAGAGGATTGGATGACCAGTTTGCTTTCCCCAACGTAAAAGAAGATCATGTAACCTTGGAGCATCAGACTTTTTAACTGTTTGTACTCTACTAGTATTATCAACATGAACAATGCCAGGGAACTTTTCTGGCATCTTACACTTTACAGCATATTGCATAAAAGGACTCTCAACCATATCCTCATGCATGTCAAAATACTTCGATGCATACTCAATTGGAACTACTGGTGAGAATGGTCTAAAAGGTTCCCTTTTCTTTATTCTATTTGCAACATCTTTTATATTTCTAAATGTAGCATCTCCAATTAAACTCCTAGCACCTAATGCCCTAGGTCCAAACTCTGCTCTACCTCTAGCAACACCACAAATTCTATGCTTAGTTAAGTAATTAACAATATCGGCATTAGTATCTTTGTGCAATATCTTATAACCAATATAGGGAGTAAAGTTAATCTTTACCTTTTTATGTGCAAGAACGGCACCTATTGCAGAACCAGCGTCTCCTGGTGCGGGAATGATCCAAACGTTTTTATAATAATCATATGCATTGATATTTGCTACACAGTTTAAAGCACAACCACCAACCAATGTAAGATTATCAGATTTTATGAGTCTTTTTGCCTTTGTCAGTATAGTTTTAAATAACAATTCATAAACCTCTTGGGTTGCAGCAGCAATATCTTCAACAGACTCTTCAGGTCTCCAATCCAAACAACCTTTATGAAAATTTCTTTTACAGTTAAAGTTTAAGTCTATCAGCTCATCTATAATTGCATCTTTTAATTTATTTTTATCTCCAAATGCAGATAATGCCATTAAGATATACTCTTCTTCATTTGGTTTAAATCCACAACGTTGCGTCATTGCAGAATACCAAAGACCTATACTATTTGGATATGTAAGTTTATACTTTAATTTTAACTCTTTTTTATATGCTTCCCAAATACTTAAAGTAGTAAATTCACCAATAGCATCAATAACAACTACGGCAGAATGATGGAATTTACTGGTAAAATGACCAGCAGATGCATGACTATAGTGATGATCTATAAACTTATGCTTACATTCAAAATATTTTTTAAAATTTTGAATGCCAAATCCTTGTCCTGCGGTTACCTGTCTTAGTTTTTTCTTAAGTGGGTTTTCGTACCAACAAACTAATTCAGGTTTACCATATGCAAGAGCATGATGTATTAATGACTCTGGTATATCAGGGTCATTTTTTATTTTACTAAATCTTTCACTCTCACTAGCAAAAACTAATGTATCATTAGAAAAAACAGATAATGCTGCATTGTGACTATTTGCAGATATTCCCCAGGTAATCATAATTTACCTCCTTTTACAATTTACCTCCAACATAACTATCCCCAACCACTCTTGTATATTGATCAAGAGTTCCTTCCTGTTCACATTTAAGATGCCAGCGTGTCATATGAATCACTGCCTCTTTAGTAACACCAAACAAAAAGTCTTTGCCAGTATCTTTACGAACACTCTTCCACATGAATCTGGTTTGTTCTACATAGAATGCATCATCAATCCATTCTACTTCAGCGATTTCAGGATGTTCATTTTTAATATCTTCACTCATTTAAATTCTCCCAATAACTAACAGGTAATGTTGGATCTTTTTTAATATAGGGTTCTAATGTATTTGCTGGGCACATAGAACAGAATAATTCATCTTCTTTTGATAGAAATTCGATTAATTCTTTATCAGTACAGTTGTAATCGAGTGGTTTATATTTTAGATAGTAATTCCACTTTGAGTTCAATTTGTATTTATTGGATTGCATTGGTAAGTATGCCAAAGGTGGACACTTCCATAACTTACCTTCATGAAGTTGTATAGCATGTTTTGATATACATTTTTCCCAACTTAACCTTGGATTATCATCTTCATATGGCATCATATTACTGCCATATCCTTTGTATTGGGGTATCCAATGTTTGTTTGTAAAATCCCAAAATTCAACATGAACTCCCAAATCATGTCTCCATGACTTAGCAAGTTCATAACCTCTTTTGAATTTTTTAGCGTAATTTTTATCCTTAATACTGTGGATAGATATTGCTAAGTTTGTTTTTGTTGCCAATAATGCTTGAGGGAGTCTAGGGTGTTTATGTAAAAAACTAGCATTTGATACTAAATCTATTTTAATTGATGGATCAGGATATATCATCCTGATCAAGTATATAATGTCTGTTAAGTCGTTGTTTAATGTTGGTTCTCCACCTAAGATGACAAATGTATCAGGCACCACCCTTTGACCCCAATTATATAGCCATTCTCTAGCAGTATCTAATGACAAGTTGCCAAAGTGTCCATGATTAGAATAATGAGAGCAACCCTCACAAGTAAAATTACATGCATGAGTAACATGCAATTCTATTTGTCTGGTCTTAATCTGATTCATTTTTCTTTTTTCTTGGTTTGGATAATTTATATTCCCTTTTTGTTAGTCCATACCTTTTGATATACTTATCTGCATGAGATATATCAGCAAAAAAACATAGTTCTGTAGTTATCTTTTTAGATTTAATATCAAGTCTGATTGGCATAGATTTATAAGGAAATTTAGATTCACCCATCAATAAGTCCTCGATTAATCAAATGTTCAGAAACTTGCTCAAAAGATTTATCTTTGATTTGTAAGGATAAAAACTTTCTATCAATCACATCACTGTCAAAAAAGGACTTTACAGAGTGTGGTTTAGTGACATCTAATAAAACAATATCACCAATTTTTGCAATGAATTTATCTACTTTTTTAAAGTAATCGTGAAAAAATAACGCATTTTCAACATCATCACTTAGATTTTTTGTGTCAACATCATGTCTCATTTCATAAAAATGCGTAACACATCTATCAGTTTTTAAATAAAAATTTATTGAGCATTTAACATCCAAATCTACATGAACTGGAATAGATGTGTTGATTTCAACTAGTGACCATCTAATTTTTGAATCTTCTGGAATATATGATGCAAATGAGTCGCTATCCACATTTACATCATAGTATATCATACCCCTCAATCCCGATGGAGTATCAATACAGTAGTCCATTCTAGAATTTAGTTTTCTATAGTATGGATCATAATCAAGTTTTTTATTTAATTTGCGGTAAAACATAATTAGTAACTAAATTGCTCCCACTCAGAAACTTTTGAGTTCATAAGTTCAAAAGTTATTTTATTCCATGGTGCTCTTGGTTTTCTCATTAACTTCATAGTAGTATGTTCAAGTAATTTATCACTTTTTTTGATGTTACATGAACTACATGCAACAACTAGATTTTCCCAACTATCTTCTCCTCCTTTGCTACGAGGAATTACATGATCCAATGTCAATTTTGATTTTGAACCACAATACTGGCAGGTATTATTATCTCTCTTATAAATTCCTGTTTTTGTTGGTCTTTCTCTTGATGACATACTCAATGGAATTTTAATGTAGTTAACAAGTCTAACAACTCTTTCTGAAATTACTTGGACTTTTTGCTTTAAAATCAAAACCACTGCCCTCTTCCAACTTGTAAAATTTATTGGAATATATGAGGAATTAAGTACCAATATAGTATGATGTGGTTTTATTTTTAGATGTTCCATAAAACCTTTAGAGTAGTGCTTAGTGGATACTATTATATCACCTAATCAATCTATCTGACAAATTTAACTTACATAACATTTTTTCCAAATCAGCATTTCTAGAACTATGAGATGCAATATATGTCAAAAACTTCTTCCTTATATTGTTAAATATGTTTTTATTATTCTTCATCCACATAAATTCATCTCTAGTGAAGTGAGAAAAATCATTGTAGTCAATTTTTTCTTGATGTTTGCTTATTTTTCTTATTATACTTAGTAGAATAATTCTATCTGGTGCTATCATATTGCACCTCCACGAATATAATGATCCATTTTTGATGGATGCATAAAATCAACAACTATAACGCATCTATAGTAATCTTCAGCAACTATTGGTGGAGGCATAGCTGGTTGATGATTGATATGAGAGTGATGTATTAATAAAGAATTTTCATCTCCAGGTACGATAATTTCTCTACCACCATTTTCAATTAAGGTTCCATATATTCTAGATGGATTCTTAAGATAAAATATCATTCCCAAATCAAAATATTCATGCTTATGAGTATTACCGTAATTTATATATAATTCTTCATTATAGTTTTCTATTTTTGTTCCCTTGAATCTTTTTGCCCAATAAGATTGTACTTCAAGTTGAGAATACCATGGATTGTCCGAAATTGCAGCATAGTTATATAAGTGCGATTTGACTAATCTAAAGAAATTAGTCCAACTTACTTTATGCTGCAAAGTTCTATTTGGAAGCTCATGTGTTGCCTCAACAGACATATCCCATTTATTTACAGACACCTCCAACTCATTATCAATTTCATCAAGTAAATTATGAATATCATATTTACTGAGTAAATTGTATGCTTTATAGATTAAATTGCCACAAAAATAGAAGGATTCAAAATTTCTTGGATCATCAGGATATTGTAATTCCATATTCTTTAAAAATTTGCAGACAGTATTATCCTTTGATCTTCAGTAGTATTTGTGGGGGCATAATGAGACAAGGCAGATGGAAAAAAGATGATGGTTCCCTCATCAACTCCCTCTGGTTCATATTCCAATACATTACCATCAATCATAGAAACAAATGGGGCAATAAAAGTAGTTGGTAAATGACTTGACGGATTATAGTTTATATAACAAACCATACTAAATCCACCAAGTCCATGATTATGAACTCCATGGTAATGTGCTTTATTATATGCTTGGAACCAAGCAGATTTAATTTTAGTTTGATTAAGATTTAGGGAATCAAAAAATTTTTTTATATCATCATATAAGATAGATTCAACAAATTGTGTGTAATTATTCGTCTTTTCAACATCATAATCACTAAATTGTTCATCAAATTTTTGTTTTGTTAATTTTGCCGAGTTATTATATATTTTCAGTAAATATTGTTTCTTTTTCTCCCAACTAATTACTTTAGACTGATAGAATGGGATTGCGAACTCTTTAATAAAAAAATCAGTTGAACTCGGCATTTCTCCTTCCATCTAGATGAAATAAAACCTCACTTCTCCACTCCATCAATTCATAAAAGCATTCTTGTTCATGTGCCACTTGACGTAGTTCGTGATCTGGTTTTAAAACGCTCTCATAAAAAAGATTAAATGCATCGCGGCGTTTTTGTAGTTTATCGTCCATAAGATTCTCTCTTAATTTTTAATCCACCAACAAGTACTTTTTTAGAGTTCGAATAATTTGAACTATGTACTATCTCTGAGGAAAACAGTAAAACTTTACTTTTAACAGGTTTTACTTCTTTGGTGGTATGTGTGTATTTTAACACGGTTTCCCCATCAGTACATGTATTTAGATATAAAATGTAACTAAAATCTTCTGCATGTTTATGACTATGGGGAGACATAATCCCACCATTACTGTAATCTACAAGATGTAGATAAGTATATTCTAATTCAGATTCTAGAATCTTTGAGCATATTAGTTGAAGTTCTGCTACTAATTCATAGAATATTTCTTCTTGTTGATACTTAAGAAGATTTACTGTAGCAAAGCAGTTTTTACTCAAGGAACTAAGTTTTGTTTCTTCTAAAAACTCAAGTGAATATGCAGAATGAAAGTATTCATTAAAAAAATCAACAAACTTAGAATCTACAAAAAATTCTTTATTCATCAATATATCCATCAAATTCAAACTCTTCTATGTCGCTAACAGGAACTTCGTATTCATTAGCAACCAAATACCAATGTTCTCCGTCACGGATACCAAGGTACTTCATTTGATCTTCATCAAAATGATTCTCTCGCATCGCTGCTTGTATTTTTAAATGAATTAGTTCTGATTGACTAGGAACCTCCATTAAAACTCTCCATAAACTTCTTCGTATTTTGCCATGAGAGCATCCTTCATTTCATGATACGGACCAACATCCGTATCGTACTCATCACCCATGTTAAAGTCATTTGACCACTGAATAGCAGCAGTTGCTGCTTGTATCATAATTCGCAATCCTTCACGATCACATGTAATTTGTACAAGTGTCTTTGGATCTGTCATTGTTCCAATTTTCATCGAATAATCCTCCAATTAGAGTCCTTTTCTTTGTTAACTGAGAAATAATATTCTTTATTGAGAGATTCTAGGTAATAAACATCATTCTCTTCATGCTTTACCCTACAAGAATGAAGACCCATCATGTCAAATTCAAAGTCAATTTTTGCCTTTGAACTAATGGGAGATACACAGACAAATTTAGTTTTCATTGTACAAAAATAGTTCCAGATTTGGGTTTGGTACGATGCTTTTTAATGAAGTTCATCGCAGATGATTGAGTTCTACATTGTTTAAGATGCTCGCCATAGTATACTACCATATATCCTTTTTGACAAGGTACAGCAGCGTATCCATCTTTAGTTACAAAACCATCACTACAATCCTTGTAAAAATTGTAAATTTCCTTTAGTTCTTTATCAGTAGTCATCGTTTGATAGTGGAGATTGCTGGTTGACCTTTTACAAATACGGTATCTACAACGTCCTGAAGACGCTTAATAGTAGAGATACCCACGTTGTCGTAGACAGGGACATGGACAAGACCAAATGATTTAGTGTAATCTTCCAGTTTGCCAGGAGTAAGAGTTCCATTCTGAATCCTCTTGATGTCATCAAGATGAAGGCGAATAACCCTACCAACAGACTGACACATCTCAATAACATTCATCTGACGCATGAGGATCAGAGAAGTGAGACCAGGAACAGAGATGCCTTCACTGAGAATAGAATAGTGCATAACAATGAACTTCTTGTCTGGATCTGCACCAAACTCTTGAATCAGACTAAAGAATTCTTCGCGGGTAATCTTCCTATCGTTTAAGAAGGCACCATGCTTGCTAGTGATCCAAAGAAGGTCATACCCCATAGACTGCACTTCTGTCATGAAGTCTGTCTCAGCAAGCATCCGCAGCATTACCTTTGTGTTTGGTGCTGCGATCAGAACCTTCTCCATATGATCTTCATTGTAGATGGTATCAAGCAGGGTCATACAGTCCCTCTCTGCCGCCTCCTCGCCCTTCAGACGGTCGGAACCGACGCGAATGGTGTTGATCTTAGGAGGAAGGATTGAACCGTCGTTAATGAGGCGTGGAGCGGGCACGTTGTAAATGATACGGTTGTAAACCTCAGTATCATTCATGCCAGGTTTGGAAGAAGTGTGAGAATACTTAGGAGTAGCAGTGAAGAAATAGCAGCGGTTAGAATTAAGAGAGAGATTCCTGGTAGCACCAAAGAAGTTTTTCTTGATTGAGTTGTGCGATTCATCAAAGTAAACTGTGTCAACATGAATATTGGAATCTACAACTTTATGAAGAGAGTTGTAGGTGGTAAAGATTATACAGGACTCTGATGCTGCACGGGCAGTATTGTTAAAAAGTGCAATCTTTTCTGGTTTAGTGGTATTGAAGTAAACGGTCTCTCCCGTATGAACATGACAAACATGGACCCAGGTAGAGGGAAGAAACTTCATAAAGTCTTCACGCAATTGCTTTGCTAGAAGAATGCGAGGAGCAACAACAACGATAGTCTTAGGACCAGACTTAAGTTGCTCAAGTGCATCTGCAACCATCGTGAAGGACTTACCTGCCCCAGTGGGCATAACGATGATTCCTTTGCGAACTCGATCCATGATGGATCGTGCTTCTGCCTGTGTCGGTCGGAGGTTAAGGGTCATGGGTCGTGTGCGTTGAACATACTATACAGCAAAATCCCCCCGTTTGGGGGGGATGCGATCAATCCATAAATTGGTCTAATGTGATTGGTCCCATTGTACCATCAAAACGATAATGATATTCTAAAGCATTTGCACAAACATAATGATGATGGTCTGTTGGGACACCCAACCTCCTACACAACTCCTTGTGGTTATCTTCCATGAGTTCAACTGCATAAAGCATGTTATTGAGCACATGCTCTTCAGAATGGTATTTTGTCAGGACTTCAAACAGTTCAACTAAGAAGTTACCATCACCAGCACAGTTGTCGATAAAGGAAGATTCTGGATCTTTAAGAACTTTTTCTGGAAGATCACCAATCATCTTCCGAATAAGTGCAGGAGGAGTAAATACCTCCTGCGTTTGCTTGATACGCTCATCTGAGCGTTCAAGTTTAGATCCATGCTCCTTGTTGTGACTGTTCTTAGATGACATTCTTTTCCTCCAAATATTTTACCTCCTCTTCAGTAAAATTGAATTGATCAACAAGGTTGTTATAGTCCTTAATGTGAGGTACTTCCGCATTCTTAATAGCAGCAGTATATCCCGCAGTTTTTTTATAGTTATCAATATAAAACTGAATGAGTTTATTATCAAAAATCTTACTAAGGGCATTCCCCTCTTCTTCTGAAGTAATAGGACACCAAACATTAAGCATACCAACATATCCATTTGAGATAAACTTGTGCTTTTTGTACGTGCGGGAGTATCCTACAATAAACTTCAACACTTCACCAGTAGTAGGAATGACATTTGTACGAGCAATAAAATTACCAGATTGATAAACCTCATACTTACCATCAGGAACATATTCACTCTTGGCAATGTCCTGACCCATCTTCAAGGGAATGCGAGGATGCATTGAATTGGCAATTTTGTTGAGAATAGAATGCTTAAGTGCAGCATCTCCAATGAGAGGAAGACCATCTCGCAAATCCCAAGTAAAAGAACCATCATGAGTAATAACATGAGTTTTACCTTGATATGGTTCATTTGTAAGATGCCAACGGCAAATGGCAACACCTTCGACAAAATAATCATTTGCAGTATAATCGATCAGTTTTAGATTATACTTTGTAGAGAACAATTTAAGGAACTTCTTACCTTTACCAGTTGTACCCAGAACAGAGGAAGGAGTAACCTCACACATGTCTCCACCAGGAGCAGTAAGTTCAAGATGTTGCTCTACAATAATTGGCCAAAGTTTATTGTTTTTTGCCTTCTTAGTGGGATCTTTATAGGGTGGATTAGCAATAATAGCAGTGAACTTCATATCAGGATTCGAATCAACAATATCTACAACATCATTTATATATTTTACACGATTACGGTGACTATCACAACTCTCCCAAACAGTAATACTATTTGGATCCAGGTCCCTTTCAAGAAGGCGAGCAGTATGAGATCCACTAGGATCTCCAAACATATAAATTTTAGATAGATCTTTACAATCATCAAGCATAGAATCCAAAAGATCTGTGGGAATATGCCTTTGCATTTGTGAAGACACACTGTACTTATCTAATGTTTTTGCCTTAGACTCTTTAAACTGCATTTTTATAGAAGAACTAAGCATCAGGATTTTGCCATTGATTGCATTCTTACCACTAGGATTTTTGGCAATAACTTTTTCAAGAATTTTATAATGATCGCTAGTAATATTTTTATAAACTTCAGTTTCAATAATAGAGTTAATTGTACACACTTTAATGTCTTCAGAAATAAGATAAGTCATAACAAGAGGAATAGACTCTAAAAGTGCCTTAACCGTCTTTACCCGTTGTGTTTCTGGATTGTCCGATTTTTCTTTATTTTCTTTTTGCCTGGATTCACAACTTTTATTATTAACACCCACATTATTAGTATTAAGTTGACTGTTATCAATCTCATCGATTAGATTTGTTTCCAAAGCAAAATCGGAAAAATCAATATCATTAAGATCAAGTCTACTTACAATATTAGCAAAACTAGAATTTGTATCATCACAAATTGTACACAAAATTTCATCAATCTTATTCTGATCTAATTGGATAAACCCATTCATCCAATCATTAATACTATCAACAAAGTCTAGCATTTCATATTGTGCCAATTCTGGTTCAATATCAGTTGCTTTTTGATAGGATTCGCAAATAACACGAAGTCCACGTTCTGCATCAAAATCAATAACATCCCAATCATGATCTGCAGATCCTCCACGAAAAGAAAATTGCTCCCAAAACTCTTTTGATTCTCCTCCACGGCAATTGATAACAGTATCAATGTATTTGCAAGTCATACCAAGAACATTAGCACTACATGTAAGAATAAGTGCTTTAGAATTGCGGGCACAAAAATTATTGATCGTATCTTGATCTTCATTAGTATCTCCAGTAACCACAAGAGTTGGAATGTAACATTCTACAATTTTTTTAAAGGCATGACACTCACCAACTCCTTTCATCGCCATCATTTGATAGTTACCTTGAAACAAACGATTATTAAGTCGAAGTCTAGATGTTTCTGGTCCATAAAATTTTACAGCGTAAGCACGAGGAAGAGAATCATAAAGAAACTCAGAATCTTTTCCTTTTTTCTTTTCTTTCAGAGTAAAAATATTACTCATGGCATCTGGATCATCACCAAAAATCTTTTTATATTCTTCACATTCATACTTAGCAAAATGAATCCTCATCTTAGGACGAGGTTTTTCAAAAAGTCCCTTACGAACATCCAATTGCTCATGCCAATACGAATATACAAAACTATTTTCATTGTTAAAATCAGGAGACAGTTTATCTGCTGTGCCAGTGATTAAAAGAAGTTTAACTGTCTCACCATTGGCAGCATTGAGTTTTTCATGCACAGTTGTAAATTGTTCTGCCCTACCACCAACATGTGCCTCATCAAGTGCAATGAAGTCAATTTTATAGTTACAAATGGTATTAATACGATTAGAGATGCTTTGAACTGTTCCCCAAAGAACAATATTTACACCATCATGTTCCATCCAGAACTCAAGTTCCTCTTCCCATTTACTGTCTTGAACATTAATAAGTTTAACAGATGGAAAATATTCTTGATCATCAATCCAACCTTCTTCTGGAGAAGTTGTCCGACAACAAAGAAGAGTCAACTTATAATTAGCACTTACGATATGACTGAGTGTCATGATACATTTCCCAGAACGACATTTAGCGTTCAGGAGAAACTCTTTCCAAATTTCCCATGCAGATTTAATTTTTACAAGAAATTTTTCTTGAAAATGCATAAGATTGAGTTCTTTTGCAGGTTCAACAAAAACTTCATCAAATAATTTACGAACAATAAAAGAACAAGTTTGCACAATTTGATCTACAGAATACCCAGTGAGAATAAAACATTCATTTGACCCCCTACCAGGATTTGAAACGCAATTTGGGAACAATTTAAGATCTTTATGACATTTTTTATCACAACCAGATCCAGTTGCAGAAATTCCAAACCAAAAAGTTGTATGTTTTTCACCAATAAGATTCCAATATCCAATGAGTTTTGTATACTCTACATCATTATGCCGCTTTTCTTTCCTAGAATCTTTAGTTTGTCCAAAAAAGAATGCTTTACTATCCAAATTAATTAGCAAATAAATCCAAGTATTAATCTTGCCACCACTAAGGTCAAACTCTGTTTGATTTTGAAGAAGAGAAGTAATCACAAGAGAATGATTCAGAACACCGTCACTATAACCCATAAAAAAGGGGGGTGTCAACCCCCCTGTTCCACCTCAAAGACTGTCCAATCGCGCCTTGAGTTCATTGATTTGCTCTTGTTGCTCCTTGATTGCCTCAATTAAGACAGCAACCATGTTCTGATATGCAACAGACTTGACACCATCTGGTCCCTCATGTATCACTTCTGGAAGAATCTTCTCAACTTCTTGTGCAATAACACCAATCTCACGTTCTGGTTGACCAATACGATTGAAGTATACACCTCTCATACCAAGAACCTTACTGAGAGCATTGCCAATTCCAACAACATTCTCCTTCAATCTAGCATCAGAATTTGCAGTAACTGATTGTGCAAATATAGCAGTACCAGTATGGGTAATTCTGAATCTTTCTGTAGCTACTCCAGCACCCGAAGATTGAGTACCAAAAGATATTCCAAATTGTCCAGCAGAACCTTCAGATACGCCTTTAATGAATCCCCTAATTCCATCATTACCAACATCATTACCTTCAAATTGAAGTCCACCGTAGAAATATGCTGATGTCAGTGCCGTATCTGTTTGCCTAAACGTTATATATTGTCCAGGTTCATTAAGTGCTCCACTTATCAGTGGATTGGTAGTTACAATAACCTCATTTACAAATGTCGAGACACCTGTATGATTTGTGGTATTAAAATTAACCTGTTGATTAAATGTACTAATACCAGTCTCAACAATCCAACCATTAGGAATGTTCCAAGTTAGAGAATCAGTTCTAAACTCTACATTATTCTCAAACAATACAGGACCACTTGCATATAGAGAATACCCTGGTTTTGCAGATGTAGTTTCAATACCAACATTTGTTGTAGTAGAGATTCCTACCCCATCAAATACCCAAACATCAGAGACGTTTGCTAATCCAGAACCATCACCTCTAAAAGTACCACTCCAAAGACCAACATAATAGTTATCAGAAGTCGATTTTATTGGACCAAATTCATTCCAATTATTGTCTTCAGTGTATACCCATCCAAAAGTTCCACCAGATTGTGGTTCTGCATTTATTTTAGAATCACCAATATTACCAGCAATCTCTGGTGTTCCAACACCTACACTTATTTCCCTAGCAATTGTTTCTTCACCTTGAATAAGAATACTATTACTTTCAATTGCATCATTGATCGTTACTTTTTCATTAAAAATAGCTGGTCCATTAAATTCTGAGATAATATTATTATCTTTACCACCATCTACTTTAATTCCTCTATTAACAGTTAATTGTTCTGTGGATAAAATATCATATCCAACTGAAGAATTATCACTGGTTATATCTTCACCTCTAACGGTAGGAACAGGTGCATTAGTAAGTAAATCAACACCAGTAGAACCACTAGTAAACTTATTGACCGTATATGCATTTCCCTTATCATCTAGTCCATTGTAGAATGGAGTACCACCATTAATAGCAGATGATTGAGATAGAATCCTCTCAATATTCTTAAATTGTCTATCTTGTCTAGAAGGAAGAGCAGTAGAGTAGTTTCCAGGACCATATCCAAGATATTCAAAAGTATGACCAGATGCACGAATAATAGAATTTCTTCTAAGTTCAGTTGGTATAAATTTAACTCTTCTAATTACAGATCCTACTGGGTGAGTTTCTTTTCTTGTCCCAAAAAGTCCACGGAATACACTCAAAGAATTGTCATTTAGAACACTTTGATTAATACGCATTATCTCTTTATTGACAATAATATAGTCACCAACGTTCCAACCTCTATGAGTTGCATTAGTCACTGCAATAGTGTTAATTGCAGGATCGTCCAATAAAATAGTTGAAGTAGTGGTTATGCCAGCATATCTTGCAACAAGTCTTGATGAATCATATTCTCTATCAAAATCAATAATATCTTTTTGGTCATCAAAACCTACAGGATAGATATATCCACCTTGAGCTGGTGATAGTACAGTATTTCCTGCTCCAGCAACAACATTAATAGTATTATTGTCAATTACACTTCTAACATAATAAGTTCTATTATATTGACCAACTAACTCCACATCACTCACAACTATCTTATTACCAGCAGACAATCCATGAGAATTGAATGTTGTTATAGTTGTAATTCCTGTTACATTATTATAATATGTTGAATTGATTCCAATAGATGCTCCAGTTTGATACAAAGTAACATCAGAAAGAATCGCTGAATTGATAGCATTCAATCCATTAGTATTGATTCCACTTATGACTTCAGGAGTTCCATAATCAGGTTTGGAATAAATTGTAGTCGCAGAAGAAACATTTACAATATGATCATTTCCATTTACTACCGAAGTAATTCTGTATAGATTGTTATATTCAGAGAATCTAGAATCTCGTATTCCCTCTATTCTAAGTACATCACCAACATTATTATAAATTTGATCTACTTGAACATATCCAGCAACCCAACCAGTTGTAGTTCCAACACCGACTACCGTGAGTGTATTACCTATACCATAAGCAGATCCACCATCTACTATTTTAACATCAGTAATACTTCCATTTACATCAACCTCCACATTTGCTGTTGCATGTTTACCAACAACAGATCCAGCAGATCCAACTAAAGTTGCATTATATAAAACTTGAACACCCCCAGATCCATCACCATAATTAAGTCCTGGATTAATAACAGATACTTTAGTAACTGGATTTAATCCATGATCTGGTTTTGTGGTAATAGTATGAGATGTTCCAGATTGAGAATGTATATCTAATATACCAATATTATAATTAAAAGAACTAATTTTATTTTCAATGACTTCTCTAGTCAAACTATGTTGAGGATCATCAATCTCAGTTAATCCAATTGGAGAAGGTAGTGCAAAAGTTCTAGTTTTGTCTGGATTATTTTCTGGATTGTCTCTGTCTAGTTGAGGATATAAGTTTTTTAATGGTTGGGAGAACTTTAAATCTGTAAATGGATTTACTGTAGGTGAACTAGAAGAATCAATTATAGTTAAATGGTATACACCATCTCTAGAACCTGGAATATAGTCTTGTATTTCTTCTGTCTTATAAATCCAGAATGTTTTATTTAATTCTTTTGTTTTAAAATTAGGTAAATCTAGATTTCTTATATTAATAGGAGATCTAAACAATCCAGTATTAGTGGTTATACCAATACTAAAGGACTTTCTTGTTGGTGTATCTAATACTTCATAAACACCATTATATCCAGTATTAGCAATTCCAGTAGTATTTTCGGTAGAAATAATATTTTGAATTTCTACTTTAGATCCAATAGATAATGAGTGAGGAATATCTGTATATACTGTCGCAACTCCAACACTAGAATCATGAACTGCATTACTAATAAATTTTGGATTCCTAAGTTCTGAAGTATTGCTCAAAGTTACTGATCCAATATTCATGAATTTTGCAACTTCCGAATCACTAAACCCAGTAGTTGTGTTTGACTCTTGAATAACAAAAGAATCCTCAGGAGGTCTAGCAGTAACAGTACTGTCCTTAGGTATTACATATCTTACCTTATAAATTTTACTATCTAAAGATCTATTGTCTGGTGTTCTAGAAATATATGATTTTGAGGTTGCTTTACCTAGAGCAGGAAATCCTAGTCCTACAATAGTGCTGTAAATATCATTTTCAGTAGAACTTACAGTAACATACCACTGACCTCTAGATTCATCATATTGGATTGGATGACCAATATCTCCAGATTTTTTATCAGAAACTCTAGATTCTATTCTTAAAATTCCACCTTTGTTATTAACAGTTATAGAAGATTCACTAGTGCTATCATCAAGTGTTCTTGCTAACTTAATTTGATCTGTATTAATACCAGATGTAATAGCATAATATACATTATTATTAGAGATTCCATCAGGAAGTTCACCATCATCACTTAAAATACGAATAGTTTCTCCAGTATCAAATAAATGAGGTTCTGTTAAAGTAAGAATATTTGAACTTATACTATTAATACCAATATTAGTTCTTCCAACCGTTGATACTTTAATAGAACTAGACTCAAATATGCCAGATCCTTGAGTATCTGGCATTATTATTTTGGCAAGTCTTTCCTGATTAGCAATTACAACTTTAAGTTTATCATTAAACTTAGATCCTATTCTATATCCCTCAATGACAGATTTTGGTGGTATATCTTGGTTTAACTCATTATAAAGGTATAACCTAGTAGGATCTGCCTGTCCTATTGTGCTCTCAACATCAATTGCACCATATTCAACAGTTACTTCTTCAGAATCTATTGTTTGTGGGGGCAAAATATGGGTAATATATCCAGTATCGTCCCTTGGGAATGCATCTCTCCTAAAACCTTTACAAACTAAAGCTTTTGCACCAAAGTTTGAGTTTGAGTTTGTAATTGATAGGTCACCACCAGACTCAGAAATATAATGATTACCGAATCCAATTGAGAATACAGATACTAACTGTAAGAATGCATTATTAGATGCTTTAATATGGAACGTATCATAATCTGGTTTATATATTGCTAGAGAATTTGTATGTAAATTTGTTACACTAACAGAATCCTCATATGCACCAGAAATAGAATTATATTTTACAAAGGCATTATCATCTTTTTGAAGTCCAATTGCAGTAAATTGTGCAACAACCATGGATCTAAATCCATCAGCTTTAGATCCATCTGCATGTAGACCATTCATACCATAAACTGATCTCAATGAACAGTTAAAGATATATGGAGAAGCAGAAGTTACAGTATCTACAGTAATGTTTAATGTTGGTGATCCAGAAATAATTGTTGGTAAAGGATCTACTGGTGGGTTTGATACCCTATATGTAATTGTTGTTGGATCTTCAACACTTCTAATAACAAAAGAACCATTATACCCAGATGCTGGAATTCCTTCGATTCTTATTGGAGTATCTACATCAAGACCATTAATAGGTTCTAAAATATCTACTGTAATTACATTTGATGTGTTAACACCATCACCAGATTTAATGCTAGTTATACCGATATTTTGTCCCGTTGAACCAACAATACGATATTCATCAATTTTTGACTGAATATCAACATTAGCACTTGGAAATACTGGTGTAATTTCTCTTCCGCTAGAAGGACCATAAACTAGAGCAATTTTTTCATAATATAAATCTAGGTCAGTTTTTGTTGTATTATAATTTAAATCATCATTATCAAATCCTACAGGATTAACACCATCAGCATATTCAAAACAAGTAAGCTTATGGTGAGAATAATTTGGTACTGATAGATTCAATCCATAGTTTTTATATACTACACTATTTGGATCAGCATCAAAGAAAGTAAATTGATTAAAGTAACAAGTTCCTGTTACCCTAAACAAACAAGTTGAATCAACAGAATCATCCTCTGGATCGGGAACAAATTTGGGTCTGATTTTTGTTTTACGAAGATCCAATCCAACAATAGATGTTCCACGAGGAATAATTACTCCACCGTAAACAGAATTCATTTTATAGAGAGAATTATTCTCGCTATTTACATCAAAATTAGTTTCTAAATTAAATCCTTCAAGAGCATTTGAATAAGATCCTCCTCTAGTTAACCAATTATTCCCACTAACAGGAGCATCATGAATGGGTATCCATCCAGGTCTATTATCAATTAAATGCTCACCTGGGTAAACAATAATTGTTGTTCTACTAAACCTATCATTATCTAAACCAACTTGATAAGAAAATCTGGCAGCTTCAATTAATGCCCTTTGAATTGTCTTAAAAGGTCTAACCAAAGAGTTACCTTGATTTTCAATACTATCTGTGGAATCAATACTTGAGGGATCTACGTAAAGAATGTCCCCTCTACTATTCTTTAGAAAATTATCTAAGCGACTAAGACCCATTTTTATACACTAGTTGCTGTTATTATAATTTATTTATTCATAAGAAACTACTGATTATTATTTTCTAACATATATTCTACAGTGTTTGCAATATCATTCATTGCATCTCTTAAATCTGGTCTTTGTCCAGATTCTTGGCGATTTATTGGTCTCTTATCATCACTAAGAGTCCAACGCCACATTTTCATGCCACTACAATACCAGAGTTTAATGTTCATAAGATGGGTTACTCCAATCAGACGTGAAACTTCTCAAATGTTCTATCTTATGTAGTATACTCTCATCATACAAAACAAACTCTTCATTTGCAAAATGCAATTTACAATTATTTTTCAAAGCAAGTTTTAAGAGATACATACGCCTATCATAATCATCAGGTAAAGAGTATATACTAAACATCAAAATATGATCTAAATTTTTTTCTTTTAAAAGATATTCAAGATAAGAGTGATTTCTACCTTCATTATCTCCAGTTTGATGGGGGAATATATACCCCATCCTAGTACAATAATCCTTAACGGTTAACGTCTGAAAATGGAGATCTATATTTTTAGTTTTAAATCCTTCATATTCAGCATAAGTAACTACATTTTCATAGTCCTCTATCTTTATTTTTCTAGATGATATTTTACTATCTCCCAAAATTCTAAAATAAGATCCAGGCCACTTCCTATGAGGTTGACCATTTTTAAGCAAAACCCTAACATCTATACTTATTCTAGTTTTTCCAGTTCTATTAGGAACTCCACCATGAATATTTTCTTGAGTGAATAATAAATATTGACCCTTCTTTATATTTACTGGGTAACTGTTATCAATACAAACATTTTGAAGTCTTTCATAATTCCAATTCTCTTCTGTAGATTTTTTTGTAATTTCTCTACTTTTTTCTATTCCAATTATTTGAAGAGAATTTGAAGAATATGCATCAGTAAATGGAACCCAAATAGTTCTTAATCCAAGACCATTACCAACCCATCTTCCTTGATGATATGGTAAGACAGTTCCTGTTTTATCTTGATCTGGTATTGTTATTCTAATATTACCAAATTTTTGTATAAGAACTTCAGTATTTAATGATGGGAGAATACATTCTTCAACCAATTCATCAAATATTGAATAAAAATTAGTGTCTGCAAGATCTTTACCCACAAGTTTTACAAGTTCACCTATTTTTTTGGGATGAACATCCTCATGTAAAACAGAAAGATCTTTAACAGTTGGGTAGTACTTTTGGATACAACTTATAATATAATGATCTAAGTTGTACTTCTTAATATCATAATCGTATACATTTGCATCAAACATACTTTAATCAAGTTCAGCAAGAAGTTCTTCGTTTTCTAATTCCATCTCAAAAAAACAGGGGTGGCATTCTTCCATTACCAAATATCCAGATGCTCTAAACATATATTCATTATCAAAGATTCTTCCATAATCATTTGCCCATGCCTGAAAGTATGCTATATTATCTTCCTCATCATCAGTCAAATCATCCCATGTAAAAGGAACATTGTTTATAAAATACATCTTCACAACTCTTTTCATTGATTCAACTTCTAACCAACAATAAGATTTTGTGAGTTTGTATTTCATACTACTAAATCCGTTTTTAATATTTAGTTTTGTAGGAGGGCGCTCCCATATAAGAAAGACCTTTAATATTCCCCCCAAGTGCGAGTAGGGAGACTTGAACTCCCACGGGATTACTCCCAACAGATTTTAAGTCTGGTGCGTCTACCGATTCCGCCATACTCGCATTTTGGTAGGACTGGAGGGAATTGAACCCTCTTCACACCGTTATAAGCAGTGGGCCTTAACCAATAGGCGACAGTCCCGTTTGGTAGGAGTAGGGAGACTTGAACTCCCACGGGCGTAATGCCCAACAGATTTTAAGTCTGGTGTGTCTACCGATTCCACCATACTCCCGTGAAGTTGACTTGACTATCATAGGATAGGATCTTACGATTGTCAAGTCATTGTATCATTCCTCGTATGTGGGTGGATGATACTTCAAGTATTCCCAGAAGGTCAACTTCATTTCCTTATGGGTCATTCCACAATGTTTTGCGGCAGCAGGTAAAGTCATTGTGCAGTTGAACAATGACTCATTTGCCTCTTGAACGTTTTGTGGTGTTGTTTTTACCTTTTGTTCAATTAGTGAACTTTTGTCAATTCTTTGATACATCATAGTGGAGCATAGGCAAGGACATCTTCTTCCACTGTAGCACGAACAAATTGTAGGACATTCATGAACTGATCTGTGGTTTCACACACAAGTTCCTGTTCTGTACCTTCATTAGAATAGATGTAAATTGTTTTGCGGGTTGGATCTACTACACATCGTGTCAGGTACTCATCTTGCATTTGGAGTGCTTTGCGTTGAATGCCCTGTCATTGTAGCAGACCTTTGAGCGGTAGTCAACCACCCAGTTTTTCCATGAGTGCCTCGACTTGCTTGGTCAACAAATCTATTTTAGCATTTTGTTCTTCAATTGTCTTCTGTTGCTCTTTAAATGCTTCAATAAAAACACCAGCGAAATTACCATATGCAACAGATTTAATTTCATCACCTTGCCCATTTACTAACTCAGGGAATACTTTTTCAACTTCCTGTGCAATCACACCAATTTGGTGTGGATTATCTTCTAAATCATTTCTATCATATTCAACACCTCTTAAAGATAAAACTTTATCAAGAGCATTGTCAATTTGTTTTACATTATCCTTAAGTCTAGCGTCAGAGTTTGCAGTAACACTACCACCAACATTTAAGTTACCAGTTGATGGATTAATTGTATAATTTACATTGGTAAAGTAAGACTCCGCTGTTCCTGGTGCTGCATTATTACTATTAACAAAGGTAGGATAAAAAGTTGCATTTGTTGTAGTTAGTTGGGTTAATAGTGCATCTGAAGTCTGTGAATTAGATGGAGTAAATGTATTTACAGATACTGCAGTAACTCTTCCCTTTGTATCAACAGTAATTGTTGGAATTTCCGTTGCAGAACCATAATTACCAGCGGCTAATCCTGCAAAAGTGGGAAGACTCACTGCCAAATTAACATCGGCAGTTCCATCAAAAGATACTGGACTTGCTGTAGATACGTCACCACTAACACTGAAGTTCCTAGCAGTTTGTAATTTTGTTGCACTATCAGCATTTCCAGTAATTGGCGCTGATATATTTGTTGCTGTTATATTATCAGCGTAGATATGATTCCATCTTATTGTATTTGTTCCCAAGTCAAACGTAGAATCTGCAGATGGTCTAACTCCAGATTCATTGATCCTCATAATTGAAGTGAGTTGTCCTGCGGTAACTGCAGAAGCACCAGTTTTTAGATAAAAGTCCAAATAAACTGGATTAGACAAATCATCAGTATTACAAACTATTCTTGCAGAGTTTCCAGTCTGACCAGTATTAGTAGGATCTTCAGCTAAACCATCTTTATGATTAAAGGTGATGTTTGCATTACCATATCCATCATTAATTGTAAGGGCAACTCCACGATTATTTCTTCCAGCAACTAAATCACCATAACATATTAAGTCATCTCCACTGGGATTCCATCTGAGACCAGTATCTACTTTTATATCTTGATAATTTCCACCACCACCATCCGTAAAACAAAGATATCTTTCTGTTGTTCCAGTGCTTTCCGTGGTTACCTTTACTTTATCTGCCTGAGCAACAGTAGCAGTACCAAAATTAACACCAACAGCTGTTACTCCAGTAATTCTTCCCTTTGCATCAACAGAAAAAGTAGGAATTTGTGTTGAAGATCCATAACTAGCAGAAGTAACTCCAGTATTTGTTAAACTTCCATTCAATACAACAGGACCAGTACCATCAAAAGATACTGTTGGAGATGTTAAATCATTACCAAGACTAAAGTTCTGAGCATTAGTTAATGCATCAGCAAAAGCAACTGTAGCAGCAGAGAAATTAATATCTAACTCTTGAGCACTTGTAATTCTTCCTTTAGCATCTACGGAAATTTGAGCAACTTTTGATGTTGTTCCATAAGTTGCAGATGTAACACCAGTAGTAACTAAATTACCCTGCAATACAACAGGACCAGTACCATCAAAAGATACTGTTGGAGATGTTAAATCATTACCAAGACTAAAGTTCCTAGCAGTTTCTAATGCTGTTGCTGTATCAGCATTTCCAGTAATTTGTCCACTAAATGTAGTTGCATATACAGTTGCCCACTTAGCACTAGAAGTTCCAAGATCTAAAGCATTATTACTTAGCGGTCTAAAAGCATCATTATTAGAATCTAATCTGACTCCTTGAGTGTATGCTACTGCATCATTAGCATTAGCACCTTGTCCAGCTACTTGAATGTCAACTAAACCACTACTTCCATCAGAGGTTAAAGTAATTTTTGCCGCACCATCATTGGCAAGAACGTATTTATCTCCTCCCGAATTATAATAAGATCCAGATCTAAGTGTTAAATTTCCACCACCATCATTCCAAGAAAGTCTTTTTTGTCCAACATTATCTAACAACAATGCTCCAGATATACCATTTAACCAGATAGCAGCTTCATCCTTTTGTCTGGCATCTGTATTGCTAAGTATTAAAGTATCTTTAGATGGATTATATGTAATCCCACTATCAGTATATAAAGCCTCATAAACGGCAGGACTAGCTGCATTATTACCATCAACAAAAGTTATATTAAAACTAGCATCTGTTGCAATAGATTGTGTTCTTATATTATCTGCATTATTAACAGTAGCAGTGCCAAAATCAATAAGAGTATCAGTTACACCAGTTATTCTTCCTTTTGCATCAACATCAAATACGGGAACTTGTGTGGAAGATCCATAAGTTGCAGATGTAACTCCACTAGTAACTAAATTACCCTGCAACACAACATCACCAGTTCCATTAAAGGATACTACAGGAGAAGTTAAATCATTACCAAGACTAAAACTTCTAGATGTTGTTAATGCATCAGCAAAAGCAACTTGTGCTTGAGTTACATCAAGAAGAGTTTCAGTTACTCCAGTAATTCTTCCCTTTGCATCAACATCAAACACAGGGATTTGTGTTGATGATCCATAGGTATCAGATGTAACTCCAGTATTGACAAGATTTCCATTCAAAACAACATCATCAGTACCATTAAATGATACTATAGGAGAAGTTAAATCATTAGCAAGACTAAAGTTTCTCGATGTTGTTAAAGAATCTGCTTTTGCAACTTGAGATTCTGCAAAGTTTACTAAAGTATTTGTTACACTAAGAATTCTTCCTTTTGCATCGACATCAAATACTGGTATTTCAGTTTGTGATCCATAGGTAGCAGACGTAACACCAGTGTTATCTAAAGTTGCAACTAACTGTACATTATCAGTTCCGTCAAAAGATACTGATGGAGCATCAACATCACCAATAATACTGAAGTTTCTAGCAACACTCAAAGAATTTGCAGTTGCTACACTTGCGGTTCCAAAATCAATTGCAACATTTATTGCACTAGTAATTCTTCCCTTTGCATCAACAGAAAATTGTGGTATTGCAGTAGATGTACCATATGTATCAGATGTAACGCCAGTAGTAACTAAATTACCATTCAAAACAACATCATCAGTACCATTAAATGATACTATAGGAGAAGTTAAATCATTAGCAAGACTAAAGTTTCTTGATGTTGTTAATGAATCTGCTCTTGCAACTTGAGATTCTCCAAAATTAATATTAGTGTTAACTACATTTGTTATTCTACCTTTTGCATCGACATCGAATACAGGAACAATAGTAGCAGAACCATAACTAGCAGAAGTAACTCCACTATTAACAAGATTAGCATTTAATATAACATTATCAGTTCCATCAAAAGATACTGTTGGAGATGTTAAATCATTAGCAAGACTAAAATCTCTTGCATTCTTTAATGAATCTGCAGTTGCAACATTTGCTTCACTAAAATCAATAGCAACGTCTACTGCACTAGTAATTCTTCCCTTTGCATCAACAGAAAAGGTAGGAATTTGTGTTGAATTTCCATAACTACCTGATGTAACTCCAGTATTAACCAGATTAGCATTTAATATTACATCATCAGTACCATTAAATCCAACTGCTGGAGAAGTAAGATCATTAGCAAGACTAAAGTTTCTTGATGTTGTTAAAGAATCTGCTCTGGATACTTCTGTAGTGGATACATTTGTTATTCTACCTTTTGCATCAACAGTAATTATTGGTATAGATATTGGATTACCATAAATTGCAGATGTAACCCCAGTATTAACTAGATTAGCATTTAATATGACATTAGCAGTTCCATCAAAAGATACTACTGGGGATGTTAGATCATTAGCAAGACTAAACTCTCTTGCAGTCTCTAATTTAGTTGCAGAATCAGCATTTCCAACGAGATCACCATCTAAAGTTTCTGCCCAAACAGTATTCCATTTAAGCGCCGAAGTTCCTAAAGTATAAGTTCCAGGAATGGATGGTGTTACAGTACCAGCAATAGTTACTATTGAAGAGGAATCAATTACTGTTGTTCCAATTCCAACCTTACCATCAGTTCTATTAACTATTAAATATGGATCATTACTTAAATCAGAATCACCATCAATTGCCCACCAATCAGCAAAATTGACAAGTCCTGCCCACATAGATCCAGAACTGTTTTTATATTCAATTGCCGATACACCAGTATTTTTTCTTTCTAAGACTAATGGAATACTGTCTGGAGATATAATATTTACTTCTCCCGTAGATGGATTAAATGTTATACCACCATCAGATGCTCCATCTGCAGTATATAAATTTTCATACTGAGCTGGACTATTATCACTATCAACAAATGTAATATAATGTGTGGCATTATCAGATCTTCTTTGCGTTCTTATTTGATTTGCAGTTCCTGCTGCAAGTTGATCCTGATCCGTCCAGTTTGTGCCAGTTATTGTCGATAATAAAACTTGCCCATTACCACCAGAATCAAAAGTAGAATCAATAAAAGCACCACGAATAGATATGTCACCTTCAAAAGTAGCATTACCAGTTACTCTTGATGTTCCACCAACAAAAAATCTATCAGTAGGATCTATACTATTAATTCCAACATTACCATCTCCACGTAAAGTTAATACTCTACTTGCCTGATTTGTAGTTCCATTATGAACATCAAATCCCATATAATTACCACCTGGAGCGGAATCATTATATGTTCTAATATAAAAAGGTCTTGATGTCGTATCCTGTCTATCAAATCTTATTGAACCTTCATCCTGGAAGGTTGTCATAATATCGAATCTTGGTTCTCCAGATACATGTAATTTTGCTGCAGGTTCTGACTTACCTATACCAAAATTTCCAGTGCTAGGTTGATATGCCAGAAAAGCATTAGTATATAACTGCTCAAAATCTGGTGTATCATTATTAGAATCTAAAAAGCTAGGATAAAAATAAGCAGCATTTGATGTAGATTGACTTAATACCCTATTTGCCTGTGCTACGGTTGCGTTTGCAAAATCAATACCAACATTTACTGCTGTAGTAATTCTTCCCTTTGCATCAACAGTAATTTGTGGTACATTGGTAGAAGAACCATAAGTATTTGGAGTAACTCCAGTATTATTTAAAGTAAGTGCTAATCCAACATTAGCAGTACCATCAAATAATACTGAAGAAGCAACAGCATCACCACTAATGCTAAATTCTCTTGCAGTTTCTAATTGAGTTGCAGTATTTGAATTTCCAGTAAAAGAAATTCCATAAACAGTTGCCCACTGAGATCCAGTTGCTCCAATATCTCTAGATGCATCACCAGTAGGAATTAAATTTGTATCAATTTTTGACAGTATATTTACGGTATCATTTATATCATCACCAATAAGTACATTTCCTCTAAAAGTTGTTACACCAGTGATTATTGTATTTGGTAAAAATATTGTTTGTGATCCTGGGTTATAGTATAGGTTATTATTAGTATAATATGATTCATATGGATTTAGTGCAGTAGTAGGATTATTACTATCAACAAAAGTCAAAAACCTATTAACGTTAGTAATATCTGTTACTGTTTTTAGTGTATCAGCTTTTAAAGATACTCCATCAATAGTATTTGCATAGACTACATCCCACTTTAAAAGAGCATTACCAAGATCAAATTGACCTGGAGATTTGGGAATTATATCACTATTAATTTTGGAATTAAACTCTACTATTTTATTATTATCTGTACCAAAACCAACATCCCCATAAAATGTCGCATTTGTTGCATGGATTGTATTCCACCTAATACTATCCTTTCCCAGATCGTAATTATTATCAAGAGATGGTACTAATGCACCTTGAATACTAGTAATTCCAGATAAAGTGACAATACCATTAATATCTAAGGTGTTTGTATCTACATCAGTAAATAAAGCATTAACACCATAAACATTATTCCAAGTATTAATATTAGAACCCAAATCATATGTGGATGCTACTGAAGGTATAAAATTACTTTGTATATTAGACTGAAATTCTACATTATTATTAAATGTTGCAATACCAGATACAAAAATATTCCCTTCTAATAAAGCGTCTCCTCTAAGATCAAAGGTTTGTCTTGGAGTTGAAGTACCCACACCAACCCTTTCAGTCAGTGGATTATAGTAAAAAGTCTCTGCACTAACTACAGTTCCTGTTGCGCTCTTATACTGAACACCATAAACTGGGCCCACACTAAAGAAGCTTAGTTCATCATTGGGTAACCACTCAACCCCACCAAAAGTATTAGAAACTAGAACACTTGGTTCGGCAGTTCCATTATTATTATAATAATCATATATTGTTCCAGTCAATCTCATATCCCCATTAATATGGAGAGTTCTTTCTGGTTGTGTTGTTGCTATTCCAACTCTTGCATCATCAAGTGCTGTTATAATAGTTCCACCAGCACCTACTTTTAATTCTGCTTCTATAGTTAAAAGGGGATCTAATGGATCAAACGTGAATCCAGAAGAAGTTGCAAAATCACCATTATTTTTAAATAGAACTTCAGTATCATTACCTGGGGGAGATACTGTAATTGTAGATATATTACTAAAATTCTCTGCTGTTGCTACAATAGAATTTCCTTTAAAGTTTAATCTAGTAATACTATTACCAGTACCTACAATAAAATTTTCATCAAATATACTCAAACCAATTGAGTTAAATCCGATGGGAGGAACCTGCCAATATCTATCATAGGTATCCCCATCATCAAAAGTAACCAATTGATAATAATTTGGTTTTAATGGCAAAGTTTTTTCTGTAGGAAACCCAAGATTTGGTTCCGCTTCTTCGATTCTTAATTGTCTATATCTACCAGTACTAAGACCAGAGAATCTGGCAATTCTTTGTCTTCCAGATATATGCTTTGCCATAATTATACAATACTATTTTCTAGGATGCTACAAATAAATTCTAATTCTATAGGAGAAACTTTTCCTCCCTGAACATATGTATGGGTAATGCCTGCGCCAACACCAGTATTAGTTATAAACACATTTGCTGCATCTATTTGCTCAACAGTAAAAGTACTTTGTGGTGCTGGGAATATAGTTGTAGTTATTCCAGAGGAGTATCCAGCACAAGTAAATTCTAATCCACTCATCGTAATTTCATCACCAGCAACAAAATTATGATTTTGCAAAGTCGTAACGGTTGCAATTCCACTAATATGATCATAAACACAATTTGTTATGGTGACTACTCCAGGATTAGAATCACTCTTAACAACAAGAGAATCGGAATATAATGCTGTTCTTTCCAGAATCAATCTACCATCAAGAACAACTAAAGAATCATTGGGAAATACTTCTGCTTCTTTAATAATTCTAACATCCCTAACATTACCAAATCTAGATTTTCTCCTTTGTACCACAGTAACTTTTGGGTATGCAACTTCTTTTGCAACGTTTGAGACCTGAGCATACAAAACAATAGAAGCTACTCCAGTTGGTGTAGTATAAACTACTTGTTCTCCAGGAGCAACTGGAACAGATATATTAAGAAACTTATTAAGTGGTGCTACTGCCATATTATTATCTTGCGGAACTGCTTAATGCTAGGATTAGTGGTGTTAATTCTGCCTGAATTGCTTTACTGAATGACCTTCCACGAATAGTAGATGTTGGTTGATTAATTTGGAATCCTTCACCAATATCAAAATTACCTTTTTGGTCCGTACTCGTAAAAGGAATTTGTGCTCCAGCAAGAGCAACTATTTCATTCTCCTTGATAGGAACAGCTCCTTGAAGGGGAGTCACTGTATTTATACTAGTACCAGCACCAACATATTCAAATGAATGAGAACTGGTCAAAATCCTAGAAATTCTTTTTATGTCAACATCAACTCCAGCATCAATCAAATATGGAACAAATTCGTTAAAAGTTACAGTAGTAGTTCCAGATCCATCTGGTTCTGTTGCTTCAGACACTGTATAATATATTGGTTCCATATTAACTTTTATAAGAGAAGGATCAATAATGGTTCCGTTTATCTGAACTCTCATATTTTCAACTTGAGTTGGAAGATAATTTCTACCACTATTAATAATATCAATAGCAACTAGTCTTCCACTGATTGGATCTATAGTGGGACTAACTTCTGCAGTAATACCTTCTGGACCTAAAGGAGTTGTACTTCCATTAGTTGCATCTACAAGAAGTACACTTGGTGGAGCAGTAGCACTAAACTGATTTATACTCCCAAATGCACCAGAAGGAATAGTCACACTACTAACAAGTTGTAATGGTGCTGTCAATATACCAGCAACTGTATTAATTTTAAAGAATAATGCTTGACCATCATAAGGTCTTTTATATTGACCAAAAGTATCTATGGTATTTGTAAGAATAACAGTATCAGTTTGATCCGTAGTTGCTTGACTTACAGTTGCAGTAAATTCTGTTCTTCCAAGTCCAACAGCATATAAACCAAAATTACCAAAAGACGTGTTTGAGTTTGTTAAATCACAAGAACCTCCAGTATCACAATATATTCCAATATTAGAATTAATTGTAAAAATTGAAACTAATTGTGCGTATCCACTATTGGTAATAGAAACTCCAATTCCAGCTTCGTTATATTGTGTGAACGAATCACAGACCATGGATTTTAAGTCTGCTCCCGAACCTGGAATAGATGCGCTTGCATGATCACCATTTATTTTCATACCAATACTTTTTGGCATAAAATTAGTACAATTTCTTACGTATGGACTTCTCCATCTACCAGTTTCACCCTCAAATGTGGGTCCAAGACCAATAAATCCACTATTTGCTTGCTCAGTAACTGAAGTTGGAGGAAAAGCTACAGCAGCTCCTCCTGGATTATCGACAAATCCACCAAAACCGTCTGATTCACAAGTAAAAGACAAATTCTCAACTAGACATCCTCTTCTTACATGGAAAAAATCTAGTCCTTTATTATCTGGAATTAAATTCACCAATCTAAGATCTTGTCCAGTAACTGACACATCACTACGGAGACCAATTGGATTGTTTTCAGTGTAAGTTCCAGACCTTATGAATATAGTATCTCCAGGTTGTGCTATTTCTGCTGCTGCACCTATAGTTCTTTTAGCATCACCTTCCAATAATCCAGTATTGGCATCATCACCATCCATAGTGACCCAGATAGTGTTTTCTGTCTCTACACCTGCAGGTCTCCATGATACGCCAGTTCCTACAGAAGACAATCTATAATCTTTATTAGTTGGTCCAACACTATCATTTATATCTTGTAGTGTTGACCTAACTTCAATTCTTTGATTAAAAGTAGATATTCCACCAACACTTAATCCACTATTAATCCCAACTTCATTATCAAAATCGGCTCTACCAATAACTCTAAGTGGTCCTATAGTGGATATTCCACTCACTGTAAAGTTACTGCCTATACCAACTTCGGCATAAAAAGTCGATATACCAGAAACAGTAAAATTACTAGCAAGTGTAGCGATACCAAGAACTTCAAGATCCTTTTCTATTATCAGATCATCCTTAAATGTTGATAATCCAATAACCTCTGCACCTTCAGTAATACGAACATTGCCAATAACATCTAATGATGTTTGGGGAAATTGGGTATTAATTCCAACATTACTATCTCTATAGATATTATTTCCACTTAATGCCCATCTATCAGATATTGTAATAGTAGCAACTCTACTTGTTTCAGATACTGCTGCAGATACTAAGTTATTTTGATCATTGCCATCATAAAAATCAAGTCTATTTGCCAGTCCTTGCTCTACTCCCTCATCATAAATATCGATTGCAAGAATAGGAGTAGATGCAGATCCAACATTTCCCCAATATACACCGTTGACATCAGCAATGAGTACGTCACCAGGATTACCAGTATTACCAAACTGGTCAGTCAAATATGCATCAACAAAGAGATTATCTATTGCCTTCAAATTATCTGCCTGAAGATCTATCAAAACTTCTGGTACAGAATAGGCAACATCAAAATTTGTATCCGCTACTGATACAAACTCTATTTCATTAGATACAGAATATTTTTTAGTATACTGGAAAGTATGTGGCATTTAGATTCTCCTTAAGATCTTATATCATAATTCCAACCAACCACAGAATATTGACTATCATCTCCAGGGTAATCTGCAGGAGACTCACCTTCATATTCAACAATTAATTTTTCACCATCTTTTCTTTCACCTTGAACTAAGTAGCTACAATTAATAGTACTTCCAGCATTATTAGATACTTTAATCTTTGTTCCCCACTCTACAATTTCATAAAAAAGTTCCTGATAATGACCTATGGATGTTAGTTGTACTGTTATTGATTCTGGATCAACCAACCCACTCCAGTATTCTGGAAGAGTTATGTATGATTCTTCCTTTATTTTACCTCTAACATAAACACCATTTTCTGGACCCTCTAAGCAAGTATGTCTAAGTCTCCAACCTTTTTTAGTTGGGTGCGGGATATCAAAATTTTTCTTAGCGGATAACCTATGGGCTCCACCACCAGAATATACTTCAGAAGCCAAGACCCTACCTAAAGCAGTTACATTTTCCTGAACCTGAAGATCACCAACTTTCATATAATAATACTTATACTGATCACACTTTACAAATGGGATATCTGCTGGAAGAGGATCAGAATCCTGATTTTCAAACTTAACTACCCAATCATAAAAAGTATTATTTACACCAGATACTGGTTTTTCCGCACAATCAATTTTACCGCTGCTTTTAGGTTGTAATGAATATGCCATAATTTTAATCTCTTAAGTCGTAATTCCATCCAACAATAGATCTTTGATTATTATCTCCAGGATAATCTTCAATATCTCCCTCATATTCAACTATAAGTTTTTCAGTATCAATCCTTTCGGCATAAACATGGTAATAACAATTTATGTCTAAACCTTCTTTTTCACTCAAATAAATTATATTATTTTCTATTTTAGTAACAATTATATTTTGATGATACTTTTTGGGAGTGATGTTAACTGTAATACTATCTTCGTCAACTAATTTTGTCCAATATTCTGGAAGATGTATTTGATTATTATTTATCAGAGATCCTCTATGATACACTGCAGCTTCTGGTCCTTCGACACAAGCATGTGTTAATCTCCACCCTTCTTTTGTTGGGTGAGCAATATCAAAATCTTTCTTAATTGATAGAATATGTGGTCTTCCCAATACTCTGGCAACAACTTCTCCCTGAGCAATCAAATTGGATCCAACTTCTACCTGCTGATTAACTGTAAGATTATTAAATATACATGCATCACCGTCTACAGCAAGAGAATATGGACTATGATTGAATCCAGCAATTGCTCCAGGAATAAATGGTGGTTGAATAACGTCACTATTTTTTAATTTTGCAATAGCAACATTTGCCACCGTAAATGGTGGTGGTGCTCCAAAAACAGCAGGACCTTCTAAATAAGCTCCACCTCTAACTTGAGTTGGTCCCTTACCCAAAGTAAGAGTTGGATCTCCAATACCAACATATAATGTTTTTTTAACTTCCAAATCAGGTACTTTCATTAAAGTAGTCCTCCAGTTTTTTGCTGTCCCTCAAATAAAGATACACCTTTAGATGGTTTTAATGTTGTGCAAGAATCTGCACAATCGATTAATCCACCAAAAAAATTCAATGTTCCATTACCAACAATTTCACATACACCAGACGATATAAATTTAGCAACAGAATCACCATTAACTTCTATATTTTTTGATCTAATATTAATTTTTTCATTAGATTCAATATTAATATATCCAGTTTTATTATTGGATCCAGTAGCAATTAAATCAATATCTCTTGCTTCTATTCTAACTCTTCCAAGAGGTGCCTGTAAGATAATATCACCATCTGAGGCTCTCAAAACAAATGATGTATTATTTACTGGACTTTCTCCACAATGTATTTGATATACTCCAGGACAACGATTTATAGTTCCACCATTCATTATACCACTAGACATGAACATTGAATAATGCTCTGATGGTTTTCCTGGATCACCATTTCTTAGTAACATCCCCGCAAGGGTATTATTTGGATTTATGTGACCAAATTTTATATGACCAAAATCGTTACCCAGTTCTACTGGATTATGTACTCTAGGTTTTGCCATTAATTAAACTTCCCCACACAATCTACAACCGTAATTAAACCTTCTTTTTCATCATCAGTCAATTCTCTTTGATCAGATCCCAATCCATCACTGTCACCATCACCAACACTACTTACACAGAATATTGGATATAGTTTAGCATTATATCCTGTTTCTGACTGGATATAAATTATTGGAGTTTCAGTAAATCCACTACCAGAATTCACAATTTTTAATCTATCTACTACACCAAATGGTCCATATTCAACTTCAATCTCAGCTCCAAAATTTGGTTCTATAACTACTTTATCTCCAGGAGAATAATTAATACCTCTATTTTTTATATAAACATCACAAAGATATAATTTTGTTGGATAACTACCAACATTTATGGTTGGGAAAGAATTAAAGTCTGTTGATCCATTAACACCAGTTCCAGGAATAGATGTAATCCCCTTTATTGCAGCAACTTCTTCATCATATGTCAAATTGTCTGGAAGATCATTATAACCTTGACCAGTTCCTGATGCTACATTATTTCCAGGTCCAATTAAATTCTCAGATCCAGATCCATTTAAAACTAACTTATCTTCTGGAGTAATAATTAAATCACCATCTCTTTCGGGCAAAGCAGCTCCTGGTAAATATTGTTCCCATCTACCATCTTCAGTTTTAATTATAGTATTATCTTTAGGTGCCCAAACCCTTCCATCTCCACCAACATCACCATTTGGAGAAGCTAAGTATCCACTTCCAGAATCTTCGATAACAACAGCAATAACAGTATAAGTTTCTTCTCCAGTATAGTTTATACCACCAATAGAATCTCCACTTACTCCAGAAGTACTAATAACATTATCTGCGATATTATTATTAGATAAATTGGTAGTTGTTGTTATACCAGAATCACCAGCACCAGTACCACCACCAGAACCAGTACCAGCACCACCACCAGTACCAGCACCACCACCAGCACCAGTACCACCAGTGCCACCTCTAGGTTCTTTTCTCATAATTGCTATGGCATTTGCACCAGAACCCTTACCACAAGAATCTTCAATAGTAACAAAAGGTGCTTTAGTATAACCAGTTCCTCCAGCAATAAGATCTACACCCAACAAATCTCCAGAAGCACTAATAATAGCATTACCTTTTGCTCCACTTCCACCACCACCCCAGAAAGTAACTGTTGGTGGTCCACAGAATATAGGTCCAATATTACAAGAATTTGCAGAATTAACGGCAGTATTAATTAAATTGGAAAAATCAACAGCTGCTGATGCAGTATCGATCAAATCCCTACCATCATCAATAACACCTTTTGCTTGGTTTGCAACTTGCTTTGCACCATTTAATATACTATCAAGGTCAAATGACAGTTTTGGTTTTGCACCATCAAAAATACTCCATTCAGTTGTCTCTGGACATTCTTGATCTTCTTCACAAGCAAAAAATCCAGCAATAGCCTTAATTAGATTAAGAATGCTGTCGGCAAGACTAAAAGCACCACCAATCAAACTAGATACTGAAGAAATTGCTTTATCTATGGTTTTAGACACTGCACCTAAAGTATTTCCAATTAAACTAGCAACAAAATTTTGAACAGCACAAGCAGGTACGTTGATATACCTATCAAGCATTTTTCCAAGAAAATTTCCAATCAAATACTTTAAATTACCTGTTATTTTATTAAACAAACAAGTAATAAGCTCCATTAGAGCATCATGCCCCAATTTAGCCTTATCTCTATCTGGTGGATTTATTAACTCATAGACTTTTTTTACCTTCTTATTAATCTGTTCTTCAGTAGCTTTTCTAATTTCTTTAAAAACAGATTTCAATCCCTTACTAATAAATTCAGTTGCTTTTTGTACCTTTAATCTAATCCACTCTTGTTTTTGACTAACCCACCCCTGAGCTGCATTTTCCCAAAGTTGCATTTGGTTCTGTGCTTTCTCAATATTTTGAATTAAAGCCCGCATGGACTTTGTAATTGAACCTAAAGGAATTTTTTCACAATCAGTTGGAGATGCAATACCAAAAGCTGGTTCATCCATCATCCATTTATCGGATAATCCCCAAATATTTGGATTTAGTATAGATTCTCTAGGTTGTCCTTGAGATAAAGGCATATCACGACCAGAAACTGTATCTTCTGGTCTGTATCCACTATAGGATGCAAAACCATCAGAGATTGGTTGTTCTTTTGGAAGTGGAGTATCCTCATTGTTTGCAAGGGTTCCCAAAATTATTGGTCCACTTTTAGTTAAAGGATTTTCCCATATTCCATAAACCCTAGTTCCTTGAGTAACACCTATCGCTAATCCAGTTCCCTTATGACCACTACCAACAGATCCCATTCTCACTTCTGCCCAAGGAAGTTTATCATCAGAGAGTATTTTTTTACTAGGTGGGTGTACTCCTTGAATTCTAACCTTAACTCTCTTTCCCCAATTTTCTAATTGTTGAACTGAAGATAAACCTTCTTCCTGAGAATTTGTTGACCAAAAATTTCTTGGCGCAACAATTCCCTCCCACCACCAAAAAGTGTTTTCTAAAATATTAAATGGTTGTGACAGTTCTGATCCGTATAATTCCATTAGATTAATCAGTCTTCATAAATTTTGCATTCTGAAGCATCTGGATTTTCATCACAATACATTTCAAATGCTGTTGGATCATGATGATCTTCTGGATGATTTTTATGATAAGTCTCTAAATGCTTTAACTCATCTGCAGTATGACGACGCATTTGCGGAGACAATGTTGGGTCTTGAAGCAATTCTTTATCCTTTTCAATATGATCTTCAATTGATCTTTCCATTTAACTTCCTCCTTTACTTGGATTTCTTCCAAATGAATCTCTAATTAGATTCATTTTAGTTAGACTACTACCTGGGGTAATATGGTGACATATATCACATATCATATATATTCCACTTAATTCCCTATCAGTTTCAATATTCCTTTTTGATGATTGTTCTGGAAAATCACAATAAACCAGTTGTCCAGATCTTAAAGAAAAATCTCCAGGTATTGTAACGTCAACAGATAATGAGAATATCTTATTATAACTCATTGCAGACTGAACAATAACATCTTTTGAATTTAGATTTTCCTTTTTTCTATTTTTCAATTGTTCAGTTTTATTGCCAGATGGAACTTGTCCAACATCCATTCTATGATAATATCTTCTAGATAATGAACCATAAAAAGAAAAATCTGGAGATATTTTTGAAAATTCTAATCCACCTTTAGTCTCTTGGTCTTCATTTTCAACATTTTTACTCACAGGATTGAATTTGTGTGTATATGGATTAAAAGTCTCCAATCTACCACCATAAGCACCAGATTTCAAATTTTCTTGTACATCTATTGTCTTTTTAGACTTATATGATATTATTTTTGCATCATATTCTTTTGGTAATAAAGTAGTAGAATTATATATAAAAGATTTTACAACTGGACTTTTAAACAATGCATCTATAGATCTAAAATTAAAACCATTATAATTTTCAAATATAAAATATCCTGCGGTAGATTCACCTCCTTGAGGAACTCCTTTTGTTCCAATTTCACTTATTAGAGTGAAAGGTTTTTTTCCAGAACCATAAAAATTCAAAGTATTAGAAGTTGGGTCTGATATAATATCTTTTTCAGTGTTTAATATATCGGAAAGTATAGATCTAACTGAAGTAGATATCTCACCATCAAATCTTTGATAAACTTCGGATTTTAAAAATTCATTAGCAAGATATTCTTTAGATACCAAATCAATAGTAAATATTGTCTTCTCAGAGTGACTAATAATATTTCTTATTTTATTAATATATAATGCATTATTTCCACTAAAATCCAGTTTGTTATCAAAATTATCAGTAAAACTTAAATCAACCTTCTCAAATCCAGATAATTTTAATTTATATAAAACTGCCTCACTGTTTGTAGATTCCGTACTATTTCCAGTATCTACTATAACTATAGAAAATCTAACAGTTGTATCTAAAACACTCTCAAAATAAGAAAAATCAACTATTCCAGGAGATACGTCTTGAGATCCACTACCTCTGTTTGAATAAATTAAACATTTTGTTATATTAGATGATTCTGCAGTTTGATTTGGAGTATTTACTGCCATTATAATTTACCTTTATAATTAGTATTTAACAAATTATCCAATAGTGACATACTTTGTTTTTTCAACAACCGCTATAGTAGTTGTTGATGGTTGTTCATAGGATGCATTGGAACTAACTTTATCTGCTGTTGATTTTTTATCTGCTGTTTCTATATTTGCTTTGTTATCTTTTTTAAGTGGGTGAGTATTTACCCAATTTCCAGGATCAATTTCAGATCCTTGTGGTCCAATCTCCCAATGGACGTGAGGACCTTCACTTTTTCCTGTACTACCTACTCTACCAAGAGAATCTCCCTGTTTAAATTCCTGCCCAACTTTTAATGGGGATGGTCCAACCATGTGTCCATAAAAATGAGTCTGTCCATACACAGAATCTTTCCACTCAATATAATAACCATATGAACGATCGTATGCAGCCCTAGTAACTTTTCCTGGTAAATAAGCATATAAAGGTGTTCCTGAAGGTGCAGCAATATCATATCCTCTATGATTGCTCCTAGTGCTTCTTCTATAACCCTTTCCAGATATTAAACTTGCATTGGCTCCCTTTCCAAAAGGACTATATGAAACTGTCAATGGAGCATTTTCTCTTCCACCATATGCTACAGTTCCACTAGTTCCAGATATTCTAGCAAATTTATCACTTCCAGACAGTGGTGCAGCAGAAGGAAGTGTCGATCCTGGTCTTCTTCTTCCACTAGTTCCTCTAGTTGCCCTATCAAATCTCACCCCCGTCAATCTTTCAAAAAATGAAGTAAATGCATCAGAGATTCCATATTCTTTTTTTCCAAAAACTTTTACATCCATAAAAGCATTGTTTATTTCATCATTAAACTTACTCTTTAATGATTTAAATATTATCTTCTTTCTTTCCGTTTCAATACTCTCTACAGATCCACCAGATGAAAGTTTTTGTGTAGTATTGAGAGGATCTCTATAAAAATCTATAATTGATGCAAAAGATTCCGATAAATCAGAGATTGATCTATCAGATGGTTTTTGTCCCAGAGACAAATCTAAACCAATAGACGCAATTTTGGATAGGAAGGTATTGTCTTTTTTCTTTAACCTTTTTGATGCTTTAGATATTCCAGTTATTAAAGAATAATTGTCATCATAAAGTTCATTTAAATTGTTTCTACCAATACTCTTTCCTGGAATAGTATCATCTGGTTTAAAATCTTTTATTGTTTTCTTAGTCTTAGTCTTATTATCTTTGACTTTTTTATTTGTACTTCCTCCACCAGACTTTGATTGAACTTCTTTAGAATCAGATCCAACAAGGACATTATAAAGACTTACGCCTATCTGATCACCAATCAATCCACCAAGCAATGAACCAATAGCTACTCCAGCAGAACCAGCAATTATATTGCCAATAAAAGGAACAACACTACCAGCAACACCACCTATAGTACCTCCTATCCAGGCACCAAGTGCTTGTCCAGCAGCAGCTCCAACTGCACCTGCAGCTGCTTTACCAAGTGGTTCCTTAAATATAAGAGTTCTTATACCAAAATCAATAAGTGGACCAACAATTGGAATCTTGCCAGCGATTTTACCAGCAGTCTTTCCAGCAACTTTAGTAACTCCTTTTTGAACAGCTTTTTGAACACCGCTCTGAGGTACTCTTCCAGGTGCTCCTCCAGTTGGTGTTGGTGCTCCTCCAGTTGGTGTTGGTGTTCTGGACGGTCTGTTTAATCTATCTAAATTCCTTCCACCAAATCTTTCCCTAAATGCCCTATCACCATATCTTTGCCTATATCTTTGCTGAGTTCTAGTGTTTACTCTCCTACCACTTCTATCAAAACCCTTCCTTTCTGGTCCGTTAAATCTTCTATTGAGAGGATTACTTCCCCCAGAAGAGACCATCATTGCAATTATAGCAATGTTAGCAAATTTTGTAAAAGCACTTAAAAAGTTATTTAATTTTTTCTGAGCATCTTCACCAAAAACATTTTTAACTGTGTTTGATATTGTATCAATAGTATTATAAGCAAATTCTATTCCTGTTGCTACTTTATCAAGAATTCCAGCAGCAAAATCAAATATAAATTGACCTACTGGTTTCAAAAACTTAATTATTCCAAGTAATTTTGGTAATAATTTTACCAACCTAAGAACCAAAAATCCAGCTAATATAGAACCCAAAAATTGTTTTGCTCTATCAATTAAACTCAAACCAGGAATAAACTTTCTAAATTTATCAAATTTATTAACTTTTTTTCTACTTTCCTTTTTGTCTTCTCTAGTATTCCTTCGCGTTCTTTCAAGATCTCTTCTAGACAACTCCAATTGTCTTACATTTATTTTTATACTTTTTTTAAGTACATCTTCAATTTTTACTACATTTTCCTTTATGTTGGATATATCTTCAGCAACTTTAAAAAAACCAGAAGAATAAAAAGTATTAGATCCACTAGAAGCAGAAGGATCTTTAGATGGATTTAATAATTTTTTGGGATCTATAACTGCCATTACCTTACACCATAAATTCCATAGGTTTGTATAAGCATGGATCTAGTATTACTTGGATATACTGCAGGGAAACTTGTATCAAGATCTCTCTTACCAACACTCTTTTGTGATCTTAATTTTTGAATTTCTTCATTTGCAATATGTACCACATTTACTTTGGGTTTTGGTGGGGGAGGAATGGTTTGAGTTGCCACACTCTTTTCTTTACTGATAGTTGCTGGTAAAACTTTATTAGCAGTTTGATTTATGGTAGAAGAAGTAAATTGATTTTTATTTTGAAGTGATACTTTACCAGAATCAATTCTATTTGATTCTGTACTTTGCACTATATTTTGATTTTGTTCTTGTTTGCTATTGTCAACAGAAACCATTTTTGTAAATGGTTGTATGTACTTATCTGCAGATAAAGATTTCTCAATCCCTCCAAGAGATTCTTTACCAGATAATGTCGTAGTATCTTGATTATTGATATTATTGATTACTGATGTTGATTTATTTAAAGCACTTTTATAATCCGAACTTACAAATTTATTAGTATCTATCCTATTATTCACTTCTCTATTATTGATATTGGTAGATAAATTATTAAAGATATCCCCACCAATAAAATTACTATTCCTAATATTTTTTACATTTGATACTTGATCCGATTCAAAAGTATTATTTACATCTGCATTAAAATTATCAACTTTTTTATTAGTAGTTAAATTTAGATCAGACAAATATGAAGGATTATTTGAAGATATGTTTTGAATATTATTCACAAAATATTTTGAAATATTATTATTTTGTGAATCAAATCCCATTTGAGTTGGTCTAATTTTACTAATATTGGAAATATTATTATTTACATTTTCAATTATACTTCTATTATTTGTAGAAGGACCTATCATTCCTCCACCAGAAGCTAGTTGTATTCCACTTGCGATTTTAGGAGCATTTGTTCCGCCACCAGATTTATTTAAAGATAAGAAGAAATCAGAACCATACTTATTAACAGCAGAATTTGATATTACAATCTCTCCTGGTTCCAGTGCAGTAAGTTGGGTATCTTTTCCTGCACCCTTTATCCTTACACCAGTTTGATTAGTAACTTTCCCGCCAGGGAATTTCGAAATTGTTTCTTGTGGTGATTTTGGTATCTCTCCACCACCAGAATATTTTTTAGTCTCTCCCGTCTCCAATCTATAAATCTGCTCATCAATTTCTGATCCAACTCCTTGCATTTTTTGCATTGGATTCAGATTTTCTTTCTGTTTTTTTAATGCTTCTATTTTTTCTTCTTTAGTGCCAGGAGCAGATTCTGTTTTTCTCTCTTCGGAATCAACAGTACCTGGGAACAACATTGGTATAGTTGCTCCTGCTGTAAATAATCCAACCGCTGCTGCTGCTTTTGGATTCTTCTTAATCAAATTCATAGCAGCAGGTATTCCCTTCCGCAATATTGTGAAGGTTAGTTTAACCAAAGTTCCAATAACAGTTCTTACAAGTTTTCCTATTGTAGTTCCAAATAACAAATATCCTGCAATTAAAGCAGGTCCCCAATCTTTTAAAAATCTAAGAATAGCATCAACTTTTCCCTTATTTTTAGGGTCACTCATCCATCTGAATAATTTTAATACAATTCTTCCAAGAATTACTGTAGTTATAAACTTCAGCAATTTCTCAAATATATTTTTTACTGGTCCAAGAACCTTATTAGCTAATTTTAATGCTCCCTTACCAATAGACTCTAATCTAGATTCATTTTTCTGCCTTTTACCCCTCTCTGAAGATTTGCGAACATTATCTATCTGTTTTTTAAATAAATCACTCTGTTTTTGCATCAATTCAAGTATGTTAGCAACAGAATCTCTGATTGCTGCAATATCTTCTGCAAATTTAGAAAAACCAGTTTGGTTTTGATTTTGCTGCTCTAAATCTGGAGTTTTTACAGATTCTGGATTTATAATTGCACTTGATGCAAGTGTTATAGGACTTCCAAATTGATCCCTATATTTTTTATTGATTTTAAATCTACCAACAAGTCCTTTAACTCTAACATATTCATCCCTCAATAACATCTGCTCTTCTCTAGGAAGAGAATCAGTCCCCATATTAACTCTAACCAGATACTCCTTTAAAAGAGTTCTGTAAGTTGCATAGTCAATATCAAAGGTATCTTCTAGTCCAAGAATTCTCAAAATTCTTTCATCAATTTCCTCATTAACTAAATCTTCCTCACGAACACCATCATACATCCTGTCTTCTCCTTCATCTGGAGATTTATTTACAGGAACGATTGTAGAAGAATCTATCTTTTCTGTAGATTCAGTTGGTTCTTCTGGCAGTTCTATTTTATCATTATCATTTACATAATATTCCCAAAGATAAATTATGTACTTATTATATGACTCATACTCTTCTGGAGAAGATGGTCTTGAAAATTTTGGAGAAGGATAATCTTTTTCAGACTTATCCCAAGAAGACATGAATATATCAACTACTCTATCAGCATCTATATTGAATGTATTTTCAAGTAAGTATTTTGAATATTCAAGTTTAGATAATATTATAGCTCTCCACATTCCCATACGCCTACTAATGGTGGCGTATGGTATATACTCTTCAATATAGTCTGGTTTAAGATCCATTCTGCTGCTGCTTTAATTTTTCTTCTTCAAGATGAGCCGCTAATAGAGCAACATAAACATCTCTCTCCCATGGAATCAGATTTTCAATTTCAGTTAATGAGTATTTATGGTATTGTAAGAGAGCAAAATTTAATTTATAATAATTCTCCAAATCCATGTGAGCGAGAGCTATGCGAAAAAATCAGATAGACCCTCCAATACTACTTTGCTTTTAACGCTTGTATTTGGATTAGTAATTTCAATCTCGTGAGTTAGTTTTGGCATTGTCTCAAAAAATAACTCAATTTTTTTAAACTGTTCAGAATTCATTTGTTCCAAAAAAGAAATAAGTTCTTTTTTAGTTGTATCTGATGCAGCCCAACTTTCTTCTTCTGTGTAAATTTGATCTATACACGAAGCAATCAAATCAAAAGATTGCTCGATACTATTTTTTGCATTAAAATCAAAATTATTTTTAATGAATTGATCCAGTGAAGGATACTTCATCTCCATTGCAATGGTATCATCTATTTTAATTTGATTTGTGTGTTCATCCAATTTTTTCACTGAAATATCGTCAATATTGATTTTAACTGGTACTACAGTTTCATTATCATCTGGACATATAATATTTACATCCAACTCTTCACCAACTGACTTACCTCTAATATTCAAAAATAAATATTCAATATCAAAAGTTGGAAGTTTTTCAACCTTTACGTTTTTAGTAAGAACACAATTTCTTATAACATTTTTAATTGCAGAAGTGATTTGTTTGGTATCTTCACTTTCCAATGCAATTACTAAGAGTTTTTCCTCTTTTACCAAAAAAGGTCTGTATTCAATCAAATCTCCAGTAGAAGGAATTTCAAGCTCATATGTTGGAGTAGATATTGTAGGCAATGGCATAATTTTCAAAATAAAAATCAGGTTATATTTATTTATAACTGATTTTTTAAATTATCTACCACTTGGTCTAATTGAACCCCTAGGTGCGCTAGCAGCATCCCTATTTTGAGCAGATTGTCTTAAAGAGTTCTCTCTTGCTTGTTTTCTAGCATCTTCAAGTTGTTGCTGACTATATCTCCAAGAATTGCTCTGTTCTTCTCCATCTACTCCTGGAGTTGAAGGTCTATCAGTTTGTGGTTGAGATAACTCAGTACTATAAACTTCTCTTTTAATATAATATCTACTATAACTAATACTAACAGTAGCTTTTAAGGTATCAGATGCATCATAACTAATTGGCATAGATGATATTGATAATGGAAATGCTTCTGTAAAATAATATCCTAAAAACTCTTTAGATCCCGAAGTTACTTTTGATCCCAAATCTCTTTCATATTTTGCAATTCTAATCTCAGATTTATAGTCTGTAGGATATCTTATCCTAGTATAAAAATCTGGACCATCCATTCTACCAATAATATCTTCACCAGAAGCATACTTCATCCACATTTCAAAAAATCTAATTTGTTGGTAGTTACTATCTTTAGTAACTAAAAAAGTAAGATCTATAGAATTATCATACATTCTTCTATAAATGTTTTTTTGGGAAACTCCCATATAATCATTATCAATATCTATTGTCGCTAGTTGAGATCCTGGTAAAGAAGCTTCTATACAAGTCAATTCAAATAGTTCTTTATCATAGTCTAACCCCAATTCAGAATTTATCTGACTTAATAAATTTGATGGAGGTACAATATCAACACTATAAAAAGATGTAAGAGCTGGATTCAATATCCTGCTCTTAAGAGTGCTCATATTAACACCAGGATTTACTGGTATATTTGACATCTAAATACAAGTGTATACGTTATATTATATGTAGACAACTTAATGAACGAAAGTATTAAAAGTAAGTATAAACCTTCATATCCCAAAAAATATAAGGGAAATCCCAACAATATTATTTGTAGGAGTAGTTGGGAGAGAAAATTTTGTTCTTACTGTGACTTAAATGAAAATATAATAGAATGGGCAAGTGAAGAATTCTTTATTCCTTACGTCTCTCCAATAGACAACAAAGTCCATAGATATTTTCCAGATTTTATTATAAAAGTTAAAGAGAGTAAAGGTTCAATAAAAACCTATGTTGTCGAAATAAAACCCAAAAGGCAAACTATTGCACCAGTAAAAAAATCAAGAGTCACAAAATCTTTTATACATGAATGCAAAACTTATGCCATAAATCAAGCAAAATGGAAAGCAGCAGATGAATGGTGTAAGGATAGATTGTTGGAATTTAAAATAATAACAGAAGATAACCTAGGTATAAAGTAAATGCCAAAAAATACTCTTTTCGAAGATCTAAGAGAAGAAGTGCAGTATGAAGAAGGAAGGTCTCCTTTCTTTTATAGGAGAGCATTTAAAAGATTAACTCAAAAATATATTGGTAGAGAAAATAAACTAATACTTGAAGAAAAATTAGACTCTACAGAAGAAGAAGAAAATCAAGATAAAAATGTATTAAGAAGATATCCAAGAACTGGTCACATATACTTATTTGAATACAAAACAGAAGAAAAAAATTTAAGTATATTTGACCCCTTTCCTTTAGTATATGTAATCAAGTTTAATAGTAAAGAATTTACAGGATGCAATTTACACCTAATACATCCAAATAAAAGAAAATATGTAATAGATAATTTAAAAAACGATAAAATTACTTTACCGTATAATACAATATCTAAATATATAATATCACAAGTTGATGGTTTATTATTGGATATTGCATTTGATGAGTGGGAAGTTGCATCAAATTTACCTATAGAAAATTTGATCTCTATAAAAGATGGTAAAAGAAGAGATCTTCCTTTATTTGATGTTTGGAAAGAAAAAAACAAAACATTTAGAAAAATGTTAGTTGGAACTAGGATCTATAAATCTTATGGATCAAAAGAACAAAACTTTAAAGGCAATTAAAAATGGCTGAACCAGCAGCAAAAGAAGTAACTATAGACGGAAAAAAGGCTTGGGTATCAAAACCAAGACCATTAAAAAATACTGGTGCAAAAGTATCAACGGTATTTTTTCCAGATACTGGAAGAACAGTATTGGTACAAAGAACCTACGCGGCTTTTGGTGGGTTGTTGGATGTAGATCTTAACAAAACTCTTGCCGAAAAAAAGGATGATACATGGGAACCAGGACCAAATGCAGCAAACGATTATTTGGGTGTAAAAAAAGATTTAGAAGAAGATTCAAATTATACTAGCGCATTAAATTCTTCGGTAGAAAGCACTATAAAAACAGTGTATGCAGAAAAAAATGATGGTAAACTACCGACCCCAAATCAAATAACATTAATATCAAAAGGAAAGGGGGTAGTAAATGCAGATGAAAAAGATTCTAAAGACAACCAAGATCCTGATCAACAAGAACCAGCAACTATAAATGATGGAGTATCTGGTTTAACTGATGTAACCGATGCTTTTTCTGCGTTATCAGAACAAATTAAAGCAGAATCTGCATCAGTAAGATCTTTAGATAGATTATCCTATCCAGAAAATTTTCCAGAAAACATGGATTACATAATATTTGAATCCAAATCTTATGGAACAAAAACATTTGATTCATCTACATTCGGATTCGGATCAAGAACAAACGAATCTATAGGTGAATCTATAAAATTACCAATACAACCATCAATATCTGATGGAAATAGTGTTGGATGGAATGAACAAACAATGAATCCAGCACAAATAGCAGGGGCTGATCTTGCTATAGGTGGGATAACTGGTGGAGCAGAGGGTTTTATAAATTCACTATCAAATAAAATTGCAGCTGGTCAAGGTGCATCTACAGATGTAGAAGCTGCTATTATCGCATACTTTACACAACAAGCAACTGGTGCTCAAATATTACCCAAACTTGGTGGAGCAGTATTTAATCCAAATACCGAATTGTTATTCCAAGGTCCACAATTAAGACCTTTTAATTTTACATTTAAACTGACACCAAGATCAGATACGGAATCAGAAAGAGTTAAGAAAATAATAGGATTTTTTAAGCGTAATATGGCAGCAAAAACCAGTAACTCTCAACTATACTTAAAAGCACCAAATGTATTTGGAATAAGATATTATTTAAATGGACAAGAAGATCATCCTGGAATTAATTTAATTAAAGATTGTGCTTTGCAATCATGTGTAGTAAATTACACTCCACAAGGAAGTTATATGGCATATAAAGATGGTGGAATGGCATCATATGACATATCATTACAGTTCATGGAGTTAGAACCAGTATACTCCAAAGATTATGATGATGATAGAGCAGCAAACCATCTAATAGGATACTAAAATGACCCAAGAATATTTTAAAAAAGTACCAAATTTCGAATATATCAGTAGAGATTCGAATAACTCTCCACTGTCAGACTATACCGAAGTAAAAAACTTATTTAAAAGAGCAAAAATAAGAGATGATATTTTTCAAAATTTAAGTTATTTTGAAAAATATACAATTGTCGGTGAAGAGCGTCCAGATGATGTAGCGTATAAATTCTATGATGACCCAACACTTGACTGGGTAATTTTACTTGCAAACAATATACAAAATCTCTATGACGAATGGCCAAAGTCACAATCATGCCAAAATGAATATTTACTAGAAAAATATGGAAGTTATGACAATCTATATAATGGAATACATCATTATGAAACTATAAATGTGACAGATTACTTAGGTAAGTTAATTATAGAAAAAGGTGTTACAGTAACTGAATCATATTATAATGCTCCAGAATTTATTGTAGAAACAGATAAATCAATTAATCTACCAATTACAGTTCCAGGAATACCTGCACAAATATCTGCACAAGCATCTAATGGAAGATTAACAAATTTAACTCTAGTATCTACAGGTTTAGGATACACAGGATCTGTAGAGGTTTTCATATCTCCACCAAATGATCCAGTTCAAGCATTAGTAGAGTTTGAATTAAATGATCCTCCAGCAAATAGGGAAGTTGGAGATTTTACAATAATTGATTCAGGATCTGGATATACTGTCCAACCAGCAATAACATTTAGTGATCCAGAGGAAACAATACCATGCCAACTAGAAGCTGTAATTGATGGTTCTGGAGCTTTAACTTCTATTAATATATTAAATCCTGGAGAAGGATATACTTTTTTACCCACAATTACTATTGATACTCCAAGTGACATATTCTCAAATGCAATCTTAGATACAACATCAACTCTTACCGTAGAGGCAAGTGGTTGGGAAGGATTTTACCTTGATCCTTCAGGAACTAGAGCATACACATGTCATGGTAATAATTCATACACTGAAGGAATAGTAGAATATTATACATTCAATTCATCTTTTGATATTTCAAATGGAACAAAAATATCAGAACTAGACTTATCATCAAGTTTTGAGTACTTAACTGGAATAGAATTTAGACCTGATGGTTCAAGATTCTATGTGACGGGATTGACTTCAAGTGGATTCTTTATTCATCAATATAATCTGTCTGCAAGATGGAATATAACAACAGCTACACTTTCTGGAACATTTGCGATTTCGGAGTGTGCAGGAATTAGATTTAGAGATACTGGATCAAGTTTTTTTGTAGTTGATTTAGCAAACCCAGATACTATCAAAGAGTATGAACTTTATGATGATTGGAATATTAATGCAACATTTGCCAACCCAGTAAGAACTGTAGATATTAATGACATTACTGGAGAATCTTCAGTAAGAGGATTTTCCTTCAAAGATGATGGTTCAAAAATGTTTGTGTCTGGAACGGATACAAACTCTGTTCATATACTAGAATTAAGCACTAACTGGGATTTAGGTACGTTAACTTTAATAGGAAGCAAAAATACATCCTCAGAAGATAGTATTCCATTGGATGCTTACATGGATCCCACAGAAACTGTAATTATAACTGGTGGTTCAAATACAAATAAATTTTATGCTTATGATACAGATATCAGAGCAACTGCTACTGCTGTTTTGGGAATAGGAACTACTTCAGAGCAAGTTACAGACATAATAGTAACAAAACAGGGATCAGGTTACAGTCAAGAAAATCCCCCATCTGTAACTATACAACCACCAGTAAGAGCAAGAAGAGCAGTTGGTTTTGTTCTAATTGATAATAACCAAGTAAAGGATATTATTATTACTGATCCTGGTTATAACTATAAATCTCCACCAACTGCAGTAATTGATGAACCTCTTCCAAGAATTACTGCAAAAGGATACGCAACCGTACAATCTGGAAAAATTGTACAAATTGCATTGACAAATCCAGGTTTTGGTTATACAACTAATCCAACAGTAACATTATCAGATCCAGGACCACTATATCAACCAGAAAAAGATGAAATTTTTATCTCCAATGGTCAGGAGTGGAAATATGATGGATTTGATTGGACTAGAAGATTATCTTATGGAACTTTATATACAGATACTTTCCTAAATTCAAGAATAGAGGTTCCTGGTAATAAATCTTCTATTCCAGTAACAAACTTTATGTATGAAGAAAGATTAGAGACTAAAAAAAGATCAATCTTTATATTAAAGAGAGAATATTTAAACTTAGTCCTAGATGACATTGAATCTATAATGGAATATAAAAAGGGTTCTGAACAATATGTGTCCAGAACCCTTAAAAGAGGATATAATCCTTTCTTCTTTAATTAACTGTTAGCAAGGCGTTGGAAGAAACTCATAGCATCATCATCTTCAGAATCAACCGAAGAAGTTGAAGACATTGAATCCAACTCATCTTTCATAGATTGTGGCATAGAAGGTGCTGGTTTTGATTCTTTACGAGATTCAAAACTTGGAGTGAAGGATCCGCGATCAACATCTTCACCTTCAAGTTCTTCATCAATGTTTTGAAGGCGGGGAGTTCCTTTCTTACCAAGAACATAATCCAAACGTGTTTGGAGTTCTTCGTAACTCTTGAATTGCTTAGGATCTACAAGTTCAGTGAGAGAATACTGCTTCTTCCAAATTGCTTCAAGAGCATCATCATCATCCAGAAGAGCACCAGGACGATCAAACTCAGAAGAATCATAGTTCCAGTAACCTGCAACTTTTTTGATCTTCAGTTTAAAGTTGGCACCTTGCCAGAAGTCAAAGGGATTGATTGGAGTTTCATCTTCAAATTCAGGTTGCATTGCTTCCATAATCTTATCAAAGATCTTCTTACCGTATTTAAAGAGGAAGACACGACCTTCGTTTTCTGGATGCGCCTTATCTTGAACAACGTAAATATTGCTATAGTAAGACAGTTTACGCTTTTGCTTTTGACTTACAATGTCCTTTTTAGATTGCTCCCCACTGTTCCAGAGTTCGCGATTCAGTTCTGAGACAGGATCTTTTTGACCCAGAGTTGTGAGAGAATTTTCAATATACCATCCACCAGGGCCTTGGAATGCATGGGTCCAAAGTTTTGCCCAGGGAAGATCTTCCTGATTAGGAGCAGGAAGGAAGCGGATTACTGCATAACCATTACCAGTTTTATCGAGTTCTGGTTTCCAAAGGCGATCATCAGCACCACCAGAACTATTACTCATTTTTTCGACTTCTTTGACCAGTTTTTGGGTCAAAGAACCGAGAGAAGATTGTTTTTTGAGATCAGAAAAAGACATTGATAAACCTCAGATTTTTTTGTACGTATTTGGCTTTTGTGTACTCTTAGGGCACTTGCGGCGAGTACAGACCTATAATAGAGCAAGTGCCCGCAGGTGTCAACCCTCGCTTTGAATCCTGTCCTTCATTTTTTCTACCATTTTTTCCATATTAGCAAAAAGAACTGTCATATCAACATTTTCTGGAAGTCCCATACTAGCAGCAGAAGTCCTTATATTATTTTTCATTTCCACAGCTTTGGGATCATCAGAGAGTTTAATTCTAGTATAGAGAATTTTTTGTTTTTCTAACAAAGATTCTAAAATGCCAACATGTTCTAACTTTTGATCTTTGTTCATGGTATAAAAATTAAACATACTAGCATAAAGCCTTTCTTGAAGGTTATTAATACTATCAATTTCTCCTTTTATTATATCAGATTCAAAAAAACTCATAGCACACAATCCTTTATCATTTTTCGGTACTTAAAGATATCAATATTTATGAAAGGATCATATTTTTTAATAATTTTAGATATTAATCCCCAAACTGGATCATCTGGCATTTTTTTATTAAAATCTTTTGTAAAATATAAAATTTTATCAATTATAACAACAGTTTCTAGACAAATACTACCATCTAGATATTTTTTTAGTATAGGGGGATGACCTGAAGAACAATCAAATAAAGATTCTATATTAAACTGACTAAGAAGAGTTTCTACTTCATTAGAAAAAACATAAGATAGTGACTGATTTCTCATTTTCCAAGAAGAATACACAGATTCACCATTTCTTATAATATCACCAATCCAAAGAGAATTTGGATCCTGGGATTGGACAAAATTTGAGACAAAGAAATTTATTACCTCTTTTTCATTTTTTTGTCTACTTAGTTTTTCAAACCAATATCTATCCTTTCTTTTATAAAAAGACTGTATTGATGCATTTGTTTTACCACAGTATTTGTGGTAGTCATATTTATCTTTCGTAAAATGATTTTTTATTGAAAGATATGTCTTGTATACTTCAAAGGGTGTCATAATTATAAAAAGGGGTTTTTGCGAAAAATTGTCGGGATAAATTTTCCGACCTTTTTCGAATTAAAAAACTAATTTCGCCCTGGATGTTCTCTTTAAAAAGTTTAATTCTATTGCATCGTACTTTAATTTTTCTTTTAATGGTTTTGATATAAGTTTTGGTACAGATTCAATATCAATATTATTTTTACTACAAAAATGAATTATTGCATCAATATAATTCATATCTTTGTTATCTCTTACCAATATTTCAATTTCTGTTGAAAATTTTGAAGGACAAAAAAATTTTTTATCCAATGCTTTTTGTAATTCTTCTTCTATTTTAACTGACATAGGATTCAAGTCTAAAGTTGACGAACTCTCTGATGTACTCTGTAAGTAATCTAATATACTTTTCTTTATCGTATTCTTCATAAACAACACACTCTCCATTTTCACAAGACATGATAATTACTAGTTTTTTTACAGATATTCCTGTTAATTCATACAACATACAACCATAAGCCATACACTGTACAAAATAATGTTCAATCCATTCTTTTGGTTTTGGTTTTTTTGAAGTTTTGAAGTCTATTATTGCTAATTCTCCGTTGTACTCAGCAATACAATCTACTGTTCCAGCTACACCAAGAACTTTACTATACAAAGATCCTTCAAGAGCATGAATATTATTTATCTTACCTAATTCATACTTTGCTATTTTGAATAGATACTCTGACAAAGGTTGAACTTTTGGTAATTCCTCATTCTTAAGATGATACTCAACAAGAGTGTGCATATCAGTTCCACGACTTGTTGCTGCTCTTGTAATTTTGTCCGCTTTTTCTTCACCTATTTTTTTACGCCAGTTTGCAAAAAACTGGCGATTTTTATGACTGGTTACTGAGGTAATAGAAACTAATTTAATTAGTTCTTCTTCTGTAGGTACTTTATAGTACCTAACTCCATCAATAGTCTCCCTCTCAAGACGAGGGAGGTCCAATTCAACATGATTAAACATTAAAATCCTAATTCATTTTTTGCAATAAGGTATTCTTTACACAATCCAGAACGTACAATATCTTCAAGACCAAACTCAATAATATCAAACGACGGCATTGCTCTAAGAATCTTCATAAAATCGATGATACCATTCCTTTCATTTGTTTTTTGTAAATCAGATTGAGTAGCATCTCCACAAAAACAAATTTTAGTATGCTCACCTGCCCTAGTAATTATACTATCAAGTTCATGAAAATTCAAATTTTGAAACTCATCAACGATGATAATAGACTTATCTAAAGTAGTGCCTCTGAGAAAAGAAGTTGACCAAAAACTAATAGTTCCCTGAGTTTTTAAATTTCCATACAACATTTCAAACTCAGAGTCAGTTGCCATTTGGAACATATATTTAACCATATTTTTGTAAGGAATCTGATAGATATCAGCCTTATCTTCATGGGTTCCAGGTAAAAATCCAATCTCTCTAGTAGCAACTAAAGACCTAACAATATAAATTTTTTCATATGGAGTATGTTCATCAAGAACATCCTTCAATGCATTAAAAAGAGTGATAAAAGTTTTACCTGTACCTGCTGCACCATAAGCAACTAGATTTTTATCATCATCAAAACTATCAAACAATCTTTCTTGGTTATCAGTTAATGGTTCAACATTAAGAAGATAATCTGAATTAATTGGTTTCCTTCTTTTCATTTGCTTTGCAGTCATTCCAACACCAATTGGTTGTAACTCAGATCCTCTTTTTTTTCTTGGCATGTGCTTTAAATTTTGGTAACTTTTGATTTGGGAGCTTTTGATGCTTTTTCTAATACATCATTCCATCCAGGATGCTTTTTAATTAATTGGTCTTTCCACTCACCCAACTCTCCCAAAGAAGCGCAACCTTCAGACCAGTCTCTATGCCATTCTGGATTGTCTTGATACCACTGAGTGATATCATGCACACTCATTTCAATAACCTTTTTTTCACCTGTAACTTTATTAACTATTGGATACTGTGCCATGCTATTTAATGATCTAATGATTTATTTATAATTAAGGCGCTAACCTAGCACGATACAAACGTTTTTGTTCATAGTAACTCCAAACGTTAGGTGCCCAATCTTTAATGTGGTCGGTAATCTGTTCACACAAACATTGAATTTCTAGTTGTGCATCAAGTTTTGATCGAAGGTCTAAAAGATGAAGAGCCGAACGAAGATTAAAAGAAACAACAAAATTTTGTCTAATTGCTTGTGGAAGATAATCTCTTAGATGCTCTTCACACATTCCCATTTTATAATAATGCTCATATTCTTTACATTCAATCAGAATACGAGCAAGTTTTTGTTGCCTATGTTCTTCAGTCCACTCGTACTTTTTACCCTTTCGATTTGTATAAAATCCAGCTGGGCGAACATAAAAAACTTCTTCAGGATCAAGTTCCATTTTTGCAACTTGACGTACTCTTTTTCCAGTATACCTCTGAGATTGAACATCGAAGGTGACTCCAACTCGATGAGTTCTTGCTTGAACAATCACATTATGAACATATCCAGAACAAGATAATGTAATTGAAGGATGTTCAATTGGACCCCAATGACCGCGATCATTACCCAAGAGTTGATCAACAATCCACTCACCACATTTTTGAGGATCAGGTAATTCTACGGTGTGAATTGGAACTTCAGAGTAATCACACTTTCCTGCTTGCCAAATAACTTGTTCTGGATTTTCGTAAGCATTTAATTTTACAACACTAAGATGTTTATCTAGAGCAAGAAGATCTTTTGCTTTGATTGGTTTCATATTTTATAATTAATTCCTTTTAATTTTAATTTAACTAGTCACAATAACCATCATCATCTTCCCAAATCTCATCATAGTCAGTTATTTTGCTATGAGTTTGTTCATAATTAGAAATATAATAGTTATCAACATTAGAATAAATTTCACATTCTAATTCATTAACTACTTCTTTCAATTTAGAGAGTAGACTTTTTAATTTTTCTTCTTCCATAAAACATGTCTGCTTCTCCACAATTTTAGCATAAAAAAAGGAAGGGATCAACCCTTCCTGTTTAACAGCATGACTTCCAAATAAATTAAGAGTATAAAAATCATTGATGCTGCAGTAATAGCTGCAACTACAATCATTTTTTTGCTACCTGGCAGTGACCTGCCATACACATTTGTGCATCTTTAAGTTTTTGATCTTTGACTTGCTTTGCCTTAATGACAGAGAGCCAATTGGAAGTTTGATTTGTTTTCATTTTGCAACCTCTACTTTTTTAGTGAACTTCATTCCACGGTAAGTTAAAGTAAATTCTTTTACTTCAGTATTATTTTGAGGTTGTTCGATGTCATAATCGACACCGCGATATGTTGTTTTTGTGCTGTAAAGATTAAGCATTGTTTTACTCCTAAAGAAATGAGATTTAACCTTCTCTGCTAAGCAGGATCCGTTTTCCCGTTCCTTCAGTCGTGTGCGTCCTATGAGTCTTCTAGTTGAAAACATACAGGATCTGTATGATCCATCCATTTGAAGACTAGACTAACCTTTTCAGATACACTAAAAAGCTCAGATTCTAACAATCCCTGACTTAAAAACTCAAAATCTTCACATCGAAGATAATTCGATTGAGGGACATGTGTTGCTAAAAGCAAGGAGAGTAAAAACATAGGATGAACGCTCCGTTCCGCGACTTACTTGCGACCCAGAAGGGTTGAACGTATAAATGCATTATAACATGTACTATCTATATAGACAACCAGTTTTGTATAATACTATACAATTTTACAAAAACATTCCTCTGTCACTCATGTACTGTAAAGTATCTTTCATACTACCAATATGCCTATTGCCTATTGCAACTTGAGGAAACTCTGCATCAAGACCAAACTCAGAAACAAATTGCTTGATAGTAAAATCTTTTTCTAGTACGTATTCATGGAATTCACCACCTAAAGATTTTAAGAGCATTGACATACGCTGACACTCTTGACTACCATTACTATAGATTACTGCTGTCTCTAACATTTTACTTAAAATAAACTGTCTACTTTTTTGGCACCAAACAAAGTGAGATTCTGTTCCATCTTTGTGAATTACACTATAATAACTCATTCAAATACTGGAAGAGGTTTAGAAAAGAATTCATCTCTCATTTTTTTGAGAGCATCTAAATCATTACCATAATAACCCATGTTCATGTAAACACAATCAAGATACCTAAGGTCTTCACGATTACTATCCAGTGTAAGATAATCACAATAATATAAAATTTCTTGTGGTACTTCTATTTTATTGTAGTTTTGCTCAATATAAAATGGAATTGTCATAGAAAATTTTTAGAATATTCTTCAAGCATTTTTGGTGATACACAAAATAATTCTCCTTCAGTAATACTTTTAGAAAATTCTGCTTTCATATCACTGCGACCAGAAATAAATCCAACAACAGATATGGTAATACCAGCAAGTACTAGCAATCCAGTTTTAATATAAGTTTTATTCACTTTACTTCCTCAAAATTACAATCCACTTCTTCAAAATTACACTTCTTGTAAACATCAAAAAGTTTTCCCATCAATTTTTTAGAACACTTATATTCAAGTAGAGTATCATCTTTATCATCCATCTCTGAAGAAGACATCAGGTTCAATAAAAGCTCTGCTTCTTCTTTAGAAAGCATAATGTTCATTTCAGTAATAATGTCAGTCACGTTGTCTCCAATCATCAGGTTTATCTTGTTTAAACCAATCTGCAATCTCATCTGCTGATGAAAATCCAGTTCGGTGATTTGATGGATCAGGATCACCTAATCCCATCTTATTCATAAAATCATCCAGACTACCTTCTTGCATATCTGGATTGGCTGCTTTTCTTCTTGCTTTATTTAACCAGTCTTTAGCAGTGGTATTTGCTTTAGCAAGTTTTTCTGCCCAAATAATGTCTTCGAGTTTTACCTCTTCTCCATTAACAATGCACTTACAAATGAATTCTAAACGTAATCTGTATTGTGTGGATAACATGTTATTCCTTTGCTTTAGTTAACCAATTTTCTAATTCATTTAATTTTGTAAATTCTTTGTATGCTGCCTCAGAGCGTTCACTAAGAATTTCTAAAATGTCATTAATGATGAGATTATTCTCAACATAATCGTCTAAGTATTTATCAATGGCTTCTTTAAGATATCTCTTACGATGCCATTCAGGAGAATACGGTTTGTACATAACAAAAAAATTTCATACCAATATATTAGCAGAGACCTTTGTCAATGTCAATGCTCTTTGTATTTCTCTGGATTTTTTGCTGAGTCGTAAATAAAATACGCAAATGGAAATAGAAGCAGTCCACCCAAAATAGAAGAGACTACAGGAACATTTATAGAACTGTAAAAAGAATGTATCATCTTTCTATATAACTTAAAGTGTGAGATGTGCAGTGTAATTGTTTTACTATTAAGTCACAACCAACTTGTGGATCTGCATTTCCGCAGGTAAATATATCAACTGCGGCTTCTCCTCTCTCTGGCCAAGTATGTATACTAATGTGACTTTCAGACAGAAGAATTAATACAGTAACTCCTTGGGGTTCAAATTTTTTATGTACTGTAGTTATTACAGTAGCACCACTTACTATAGCGGCATATGATAATAAATTAATTAAACCATTTTCATCATTGAGAATCATATATGGACAACCATATAGATTCAATAAGTAATGCTTACCCATTTGAATTACAAAGTAAAATTTTAATTAATTATATTAGGTGGAATTGGAAGACTTTCTGCTATTTTAATTGCTTTATAACCAGTTTCTACCAATATTTTTAAATCTTTTGGGAAGTTATCATCAGCAGGGTGAACATCAAATTTTATTTTAGAATAAACATTGCCAATCAGATTGAGATACATTGTGTTGAGTTTTACAATTTTACTTTTAGTCTCATCAGAGAATTTATAATCAAAAACTTTTGTCAAATATTCAAAATGCTCTCCTGGGGTTGGATGATTATCAGTGTAATGTTTATGAACAGAAATTCTGTTCCAGGAACTTCCCCCCCAAAGAACTTCTTCAAAACTTGGTTCAATATAATCAAAAATATTATTGTATAATTTAAATAATTTATGAAAACTTGTCCTATTCATTTTCAAACCCTTACTTTTTTTAATGGTATCCATTGCTAGAAAATGAAATTGAGTCTTATCTTTTAGAAGATTATGAATCAACTTAATAGTTGCAAGATCTCTCATTAAAAAATGACAATCATCTGCTATTACTTTAGCAAATCTTACACTCCAAAGTTTATTATCATTATAGTATATATTTCCAGCGTTGAACCACCTATCTGCTTTATATCTATCCTCTCTTTGAATCCCAGACCAACAAACAATGACAAGATCTTCTTCATTAAAATTAAAATGTTGATCTGCTTGACAAACCATGTTTGATATGTACACGTTTCCAGATCCAGCTTGACCAAAATTATAATATTCACAATCCAATTCATGGGCAAGAATATCTGCCCATGTTAACCAAGAATAATTAGTAAAGCTACATCCAAAAGTAAATAATCTTTTGGGTTTATTAAAAAATAATTTTTTCATTTCTTATTTTTCTTTTTATCTGGATGATCCCAAAGTTTTGGATTTACTCTACCTTCTGTTTGAGTAAATCTAATTAATCCTTCTCTATAATTATCCCAATAGTAATCAAAAATATCCACTTTTTTATTGCAGATAACAACATCATAATGTACTGTCCCATCAACAAGATACTCTACCAAATAAGAAGTATATGGTAGAGATCTATCTTGTGCAAACTCAGGGAGGCAGTCTTTTTTTACAAATTTTAATTTAGAACTCAACTTCTACCACCCCACTGAATATCAGTATATGCTTTAGTAACAGCATCTTTTGTAATATTATATCTTGTCTGAAGTTTTTTGTCTTTAACCAGAACCATGATTTCTGCTTCTCTTGGGTGAAGACCCTCAAGCATTTGTATAAACATTGTTTCTCTTCTTAAACTAGATAAAGTAGGATTACCACCAAGAAGATAATTATAAAAATTTTGATATTCTTTTCTAATAGAAGTTGCTCTTTTACGAACAAACTCATCTGCGTTAGATAATCCTTTAACAGTGTTTAGTTTTTCTACAGAAGTAGATAATGTATCATTAAAAGCAGATTGTTCTTCTACTCTAGAATAAGGAACATCCCCTTCTGGAAGGAGTGATACAATTGACTCATCAAAATTCCAGATTAGTAAAGAAACAAGTCCATCATTTCTGTATTTTTGAAGTACTTCTGCTTTTTTTGCAATAGATCTTTGCTTTGAAGCTAAATCTAAAATTTCAAATTGGAATGCATTTGGTTGAAGTTCTTCAATCTTCGTCGTCTTCTTCGTCTTCGTAGTAGTCATTAGTGTTTTCAAATCGTACAGCTAAAATTTCATCAGGAAGAATATTCCCGTTCTCATCAAACATTTCTGGATGAGCGTAAATTGGAGTTGACTCATAAACATATGTTCTAGTAATCCAACCTACTACACCACCCAAAACTAAAAACATTATACAAAATAATGCTGAAAATGTTAGGGTTACTGCTAGCATGTTACTTCTCCCGATGCCCCTATGGTTTTTTCTTTACTGATAAGGAAATGTCAAATCGAAAGTCTATCTCTCGTTTAAGGAGAGAGATAACCTTTTGAATCTTTATTCCAAATGTTTTAGATTCTGGTCTTTTCTCCCTCCTGCTACGATGTCGTAACATTAATTCAAATCCTCTATTGATATCAGTAGTATCAGAATTCGAGGATTTACTATTATTTATTTGATTTTTTTCTCCTTCCTGGCCTTTTGTCATATGTGTATCTCCTCGCATCTTCTAAAATATCATTTAAATAATTTCTTATTTTTCTTGCTTGTGGTTTTGAGATATGTCCATAGGCTTCCCTAAGAATTTTATGTTGAGAATCTTGCCCACCTTTTAGGTATTCATCCAAATCATCAATCAAAAAATTTATACTAGAAGCAGTTTGACTATTAATAAAATCTTCTGCTTGCTTTCTTTTTACATTGTTTGATTTTAAATAATCATAAAGTCTCAGAATAAATTTACCTTCAAATGCATAATCTATCGCCTTTTCCACATCATAGTGGACAGTGATAAATTGATTTTCCATACAAGCAAGTGCTGACATTTTAAATTATATATCAAATAGGGGATTTAAACAACTGTTTGGTTTGATAAAACCACAGATAATCTAAGGTAGAATTTCTTAGAGTATCAAAAGCCTGATCAGGAGATTCTACTAAAGGTTCCCCTGAAAGATTTAGACTTGTATTCAGTAGTATACCATGACCTGACAATTTTTTAAACTCTTGTAAAATATCATAAAGATGACCACCACTAACAGTTTGAACTCTACATGTTTTATCGACATGAGTTACGCCAGGAATCAAATTAGTTTTTACAGGAAAACAAACTGTCATAAATTCATTATCAAATATATCATCAAAGTATTTGCTAGCATCTTCTTTTAAAACTATAGCAGCAAAAGGTCTATACCACTCTCTCTTTTTTATTGCATTAACTATATCTTTAGCATTTGGATTAAGTGCATTGAAGAGAATTGACCTATTACCCAATGCTCTTTGTCCAGATTCAGATATTCCCCCGTAAATACCTACAGATTTATTTTCAAATAGAAGTCTAGATATATCTTTTGAATTAGCTACTTGATCAGAATTATATTTTGACAGGTCGTGATTAAATCCATGATTAAAAGTATCTTTTATTTTGAGTATGGTTTTATCTTTTGATATTCTTCGATAAAAATACATGGATGAACCAACTGCCAAACCACTATCATCACACAGTGGTTCAAAATAAAATTCTACATCTGGATATCTTTTTACCAATTCATAATTGGTCACTATATTCATTGCATATCCACCACTCAAACAAACTTTTTTTATGTTTGTCTTTTTAATAGCATCACCAATTATTTTACAAACATAGTCAGTAGTCTGAATTTGAACTTCATAACAATAATCAGATATCTTTTTATAGTTTGACTCTGTAATATTTGGAGTATCAAGTCTCTCAGTCCTAAACTCAAGATAATCTACAAATTTACTTTCTTCAGAAAAATAATCCATTATAAGTTCTCTTCCTTTTATTCCCAGAAGATCAAAACTCTTATCTATGGACTCTCCATATGAGGACAACCCCATTGCTTTACCACAATCGTTTACACTTCCTCCAGAAGCAAGAGCAGCAGAATTGTATAGGTTTCCAATAGTAATGTAATTGGTTATAGAAGAAATATTATAAGTACAATCTCCAATTAGTTTTCTTTCTTTTTTATTTTTTAATCTCAATCCTGTCCAATAATTTTTTAATATGGGTTTAAACTTACATGGATATTCGGCAATATAAACAGATTCGGACTCAAAAGTTTCCTCATCATTAATACTAATTGGAGCTCCACTAGCATCAGCAACAAAAACTATTGCTTTTTCAAACCCACTATTATAGAAAGCATTTGAAGCATGATATAAATGATGTTGATATGCATTATATGTAATTTGCTTAGATCCGTAAAGTAAAGACCTCAATATCTCTAAGTCTTGATGGCACATGTTCTCAATGTGCTCATTTATACTAAAATTAAAGTAATCAATATCTCCAATAAGATTATAATTATCAACCAAAATCTTTATAAGATTTTTGATACTTTCATCCTTTTTTATTCTAGAATACCTTTCTTCTTTAAAATAATATTCTATATTACCATCATTTAATATAGTAGCAGATGCATCATGTCCACTTCGAAGACAAAGAATTCTCATAAAATATTATTTTCTTTTAAATATGAGATAGTATCAATACATCCACCAATATATTTTCCATCAGCAATAATTTGTGGGAAAGTAGATCCCATACCAAATTTTTCATAAAACTCTTCCCTATCAAAATCAACATCTAATTTATAAACTTGATGTTGAACTTCTAATCTTTCAAGAACGTATTTAATTTTTGTACAATAAGGACAATTGTCTTTCGTATAAACAATAAAATTCATAGTTCAATAATCTCAATTAACTAGTTCTAAATCCCCTACATTGTAGTAAGTACCGCTCTTATTATTTCTTAAGAACTTAAATGCAACTCCTATTGGTTTAATATTTTCTGGATATGGTAGAGACTTATCTTCAACATAATAAGTGTCTTCTTTGCGGAACACAAAAGAAGTAATCTCTACATGTTTATTACTTCTTTTTGTACCATCATTTAAATTATAAACCTCACCTATTGTTATTGTTTTATATTTTACTTGTCCTGGTTTTGGACTATATGAAAACAAATAGCTGGGACGAGTGGAAGATAACTCCCTAAGATCAAACTCTTGGCATTGCTCAAGTGTTGGTTTCCTTTCTTCTTTTTGTGGCATTTTATGATCCTAAGGTTTAATTATATTTATAAAATTTAAGGCCAAAAAGGAAGAGGTTTATCTTCAGACTCTACTAATTCAAGGTGTTTTTTTAAATCATTTGTATAGTTTGATTGTGGTACAACATGATTAGTAGGAAGCTCTTTATTATTAAGAGCTTCTACAGTAACAGTTTCTTTCCACTGCAAACGGTTTGTTTTGTATGTTCCTTGACGACTATTTGCTAAGAACTTAGCGTCTCTTTCATTACCACAATCTGCAATTTTTTTACCACTAGAATCATATACAGTATAATAAATCACACATCTACCTCAGTGTCTTTAACAACAGAATTAGTAGCAACCTTCCAATCAATATTAAATTGATCAAGTCCTTTATCAGTCATTACATTTTTATACATTGCCCAGAATACTTTTGGAGGAATAGTTACTACATCTGCTCCATTGATTGCACACTGTTCAACCTGTCGAACATCACGAACAGATGCTCCAAGGATATATGGGATATGATAGTTGTAGTGAGTAGGAGATTGATCATACACTTTACGAATCCTTGCAATAAGATCTAATCCATCAACAGAGTTGTCTTCCCACCTTCCAACAAAAGGAGAGATGAAAGTAGCGCCAGCTTTAGCAGCAAGGATTGCTTGAGCAACAGAAAATACTAATGTAACATTAGTTTGGACATCTTTCTTGTACAATTCCTTACATGCTTTAAGTCCTTCTACTGTACATGGAAGTTTGATAGTCATTGATGGAGAAATATCAATGTAATATTGTGCCTGTTGAAGCATCTCTTCTGCAGTATCAGCAACAACTTCACAAGAAATACTATCAAGTTCTGGGCATTGTGTATTAAGAAGAATAGCAACTGATTGAAGAGTGTTACCACTCTTCATGATAAGTGTCGGGTTTGTAGTTACACCATCAATTAAACCAGTATCATATGCTTTGATAATTTCAGGAATCTCTGCAGTATCGATAAAAATTTTCATAAAAAAGAGGATCTCTCGATCCTCAGTATAACACATAAATTTACAATTGACAATTATATTGTTGCCCTAATACGAGCATAATCAAATACTTTTTTAGGAACATTAATATCTAACGCTGCCTCAAACCCCTTAAATCCAGGTGCGGAGTTTGCTTCACAGATTCGGTATCCGTCAGGATGAAATAATAAATCGACACCAGCAATATCAAGATCGAGAACTTTTGCAACTTGAATGCTAAGCATTTCCATTTCGTCGTCAACATCGTATGCTTCCCCTTGACCTCCACGGGAAATATTGGCTTTAAATGAACCATCGACAGAGGTACGTTGCATAGCACCAACTACCCTGCCACCAATAACAATAACCCTAAGATCTCTTCCCTCAGAGTATTGAATATACTCTTGAACAATCATAGAATTTTTAAAGTCCAATGAAGAAATGAGTTCCGAAAGGTCTTCAAACTGCTTGGCGTTCTCACACAAATATACACCAGCACCATGAGATCCAGTTACTACCTTAATCACACAGGGAAACCCTACTTGTTTTTCAACTAACTCCGCTTTACATGGAAAACGAGTAAGCATCGTCTTTGGGATAGGAAGTCCTGCCTGAGCCAGAATCTGGTTGGCATACATCTTATCCTTTGATGCTTCAATAGCAGCAGAGTTTGGGAGGGTAGGTACGTTTAGTCTTTCAAACTGTCTGAGAACAGACAAGTTAAAATAACCAGTACCACTCCCAGTCCTAGCAAGTAGAGTATCTGGGAGAGCAACAATATCATTACGATATCGAATGGATTTGCGATCATCTCTGGAAACAATCAAGTCGATTTCATCAGCAAATGCTACTGTGAAATCTATACCATATTTATCTGCTTCTTCGATAAAACGTTCTCGTTCATATGTTTCTGTTGTCAAACGATTACCAAGCATCCAGAGTTTCATACAAAAAAAGAGGGTCTTAACCCTCTTAGTATATCAGACATAAATCATTCCTGCAACCATGATTCCAAAAGCAAAGATGGTGAAGAGCATGATGCCAATAAGCAACCACCAACACCATCTTGGCATAGGTTCATAGCGCGTTGCCACGAGGGAGAACTTCCTCTGGAAAAACAAAGTTTTCGTGTGGTTGGTCTACTGGTGCCATCCAGGCACGAAGTCCTTCATTCAATAGAATGTTCTTTGTGTAGAAGGTCTCAAACTCTGGATCTTCTGCTGCTCGAACCTCTTGCGATACAAAATCATACGCACGCAAATTAAGTGCCAAACCAATAATACCAATAGAAGAGACCCAAAGACCCATAACTGGAACAAAAAGCATAAAGAAATGCAACCAGCGTTTATTGCTGAACGCAATACCAAAGATTTGAGACCAGAACCTATTGGCAGTAACCATAGAATAAGTTTCTTCTTCTTGTGTGGTATCAAATGCTTTAAATGTATTTGATTGTTCACCATCTTGATACAGAGTATTCTCTACTGTCACTCCATGAATTGCTGAGAGAAGTGCTCCACCCAGTATACCCGCTACACCCATCATGTGGAAGGGGTTGAGCGTCCAGTTGTGGAAACCTTGGAGGAATAGGAGGAATCTAAATATCGCTGCAACACCAAACGACGGCGCAAAGAACCAACTGGACTGTCCGAGAGGATACAAGAGAAAGACAGACACAAAGACAGCAATGGGACCAGAAAACGCGATTGCATTGTACGGACGGATACCTACTAGACGTGCGATTTCAAATTGCCTGAGCATAAAACCTATAAGGGCAAAGGCTCCGTGGAGCGCCACAAAATTCCAGAGTCCCCCAAGTTGGAACCAGCGGATGATATCTCCTTGAGACTCAGGACCCCAAAGTAGAAGAAGAGAATGACCCATAGCATCAGCAGGAGTTGACACAGCTGCCGTGAGGAAATTAGCACCCTCAAGATAACTAGACGCCAGTCCGTGGGTATACCAGCTCGTAACAAACGTTGTGCCAGTAAGCCAGCCACCAATTGCCAAATAAGCAGTGGGAAAAAGTAATAGTCCAGACCAACCCACAAATACAAAGCGGTCTCGTTTAAGCCAGTCATCCAAGACATCGAACCATCCTCTCTGTGAAATGGGTGGGGAAAGTGTTGAAGTAGTCATAACTCCTTTGTTAACTTCTCATATTTAGTTTACAATACTTTACAAAAGAAGTCAATAGAGAAATCTAAATTATTTTTGCGTATCTAAGAACAAGACTGTCATAATCAATTTGATTTGGAATAAACCCACATAGATCTTTTTTAACAAAGATATTAAATTTTTTAGATGTGTATTTTGCACCATCAGGTTTATCTATTATACACTGACCATAATGAAGTCCACAATAAACAACATCTTTTAAATCATTTTTGATCATATATCTCAAAAATTTATTGTGATCATTCTCAAAATTAATATATTCATTAAAGTATGGATGCAAGTAAACTTTTTTAAATATGTTAAGGTCTTTATCATTTACAAAAAGAGGACAAGAAACACAAACATGATTTAAATTTTTAAGATAATTTTTTATTTTTTCAAAAACTAATAAATTTCTTTGGTCTAGATCTGGATATTGAATAAGATCACTTTTGTATGGAGTCTTTATCCAAGGATCCATTATTATCCAAAGAGCATTTTTTTCTAGACTCATCTTTAGAAAATTTAAAAAGTTGTGGCCAAGTATCTTGAATAATCTCAGCAAGTTTATATGGTGTTTGTGAAGTAATCAATGTGCTGTACCATTCCCATCGTAATCATCACTATCATAATATACAGTCTCTCCTTTGTAAAATCCAAAGAAGAGAGTTGTAAGTACAAATGGAATGCAAACCCAGAAGAGTATATTACCGAACATCGTGTCCTCCAAACATTGCTCTCATACCATTCAAGACTTTATTTGCAAATCTTCCAAGTTGTCTTGATCCGAATCGTTCATATAATGCACTGCTAATGACAGGAGCGGGAACACCGAGATCCACAGCAGCGTGAACAGTCCAACGACCCTCACCACTATCGCTAACTCCCCCATCGAACTCGCTAAGCTCTCTATCGCGGCGTAATACAGTAGCGGTAAGATCAAGTAACCAAGACCCAACCACAGAACCACGACGCCACAACTCAGCCACCTCAGCAACATTAATATCGTAGCAGTAGTCTTTTGGATTATCCATTGGAGCGACTTCTGCGTCTCCTGCTTTGACATACTTTGCTCCCGCATTTGCTTCATGTAGGATATTAAACCCTTCTGCGTATGCTTGCATGATTCCATACTCAACACCATTGTGAACCATCTTCACAAAGTGCCCAGCACCAGGACCACCACAGTGCAACCAACCTAACTCAGACTGCCTAACATAGTCGCCAGGTTGTGTACGTTCGGCGGCATCAATTCCTGGGGCGAGGGCGTTAAAAATGGGACTACAAGTGGCGACCGCAGTATCTCCGCCACCAACCATAAGACAGTATCCACGCTCCAGACCGTAAACACCACCACTAGTGCCACAGTCAATATACGCGATGCCAAGTTTTGCAAGGCGCTCTGCTCTTTTCCGACTGTCCTTAAAATTGCTATTGCCATGATCAATAATAATATCGCCTTCACGACAATATCGTAGTAACTCATTGATCGTCTCCTCTACTGTTTCTGCTGGTACAACCATCATGAAGACTCCTGGTTTTTTATCAGAAGTTTTAGATCTATGAATTACTTGAACAAGGCTTTCAATAGAAGTGGTACATCCACTAATATAACCCGCTTCATATTGTTTATTAGCTTTTTCATAATTGTTTCTATAACCCCATACTTCGTGTCCGTTTGCAATAAGACGGCGGGACATACCTTCACCCATCCGTCCAAGTCCAATCATTCCGACTTTCATAAATCCTCCTACTTAAGTTTTATTGGGTAATCCCATTTAGTAATGCGATCAACTTTATATCCTGGTCCCCAAAGACCACTATGGTATATGTAAGGCACTGTTCTTATAGGACAACTATCACCCTTACACAAAAGATCATCGACTATTCTCCAAGACTCCAACACTTCCTCAGAATGTACAAAGTGAGATTGATCTTTATAAATTGCATCATAAAGAAGTTTTTCATATCCATCAACAGATTTTTCAAGTGGATAATGATACTGCAATATTGCTGGTTCAACACGATCATTGAGACCAGGAGCTTTAATATCAATTCTCATATCCAAATGAGGATCTGGTTGCAATCTCATAACAATACGATCATTACAATCGTGACCTTCAAATAATGTTTGTGGTGGTGACTTGAATTTAATAACTACTTCAACACAGTCAACAGGCATTTTTTTACCTGTCATAAAATGAAATGGAACTCCTTCCCATCTCCAGTTATCAATATAAAGATCACCAGCAACAAATGTAGGAGTATTACTTTCTGGATCAACTCCCTCCTCATCTTTATATCCTATGTACTGTCCACACACTAACCTCTCACCCAATCTAGTTGCAGCAAGAACTTTAGTTTTTTCTCTACGTATTTCTCTTGCATCAATTTTACATGGAGGTTCCATAGCAATCAATGCAAGAACCTGTAGCAAATGATTTTGAAGCATGTCACGAACTGCTCCAGCAGTCTCATAGTATTGTGAGCGTCCTTCACATCCCAGAGTCTCTGTAGCAAAGATCTGAACTTCTTCTATGTACTGCCTGTTCCAAAGTGGTTCCAGTAGAATATTGCTAAAGCGGGTGGCAAGGATATTATTAACAGTATCTTTGCCGAGATAATGGTCAATGCGATAGACTTGTTTCTCGCGTAAATGTCCAGCCACCACAGATTGTAGATGATTAGCAGATTGAAGATCGTACCCAAAGGGTTTTTCAATAACCACACGCGATTTTTCTGGGTCATTTAATTTTCCTGCTGCCTTAAGGTTTATAATTGCATTATTATATCGTTCTGGTGGAACAGATAAAAAGTAAGTTACATCATATCCTTCGCCTGGCAAATTCTCCAATGTTTGTGCATTATCAAGGTCAGCAGAAACATAATCAAGATGATACCTAAACTCTTCGGGATAATCTCCTAAACTATTCTTCCAGTCTTTTGGTGAAGGTGATCTTCTTGCACAACCAGTTATTAAAAAATTTGAAGGAAGTAGATTTTTTTGCCACAACTTGTATAGTGACGGTATCAATTTTCTTTTGCAGAGGTCTCCTGTTGCACCAAATATTACTATGGCTTCCATTATACTTTCTCCTTGCAATGAGGACAAATCCATCCTTCGTCTGATAGTAGTAGTGCGGAGTGAAATGCTCCAGGTTCACAGAAGGGTCTGACAGCTTCACCTATTTCGGCGCTAACTAAACTCTTCGAACACTTTGGACAATTCCTCAGGGTTAATTTCTCGTTCATTTATGGATTGTGATTCTTAGAATCTTTAATCTTATTATATCCCCAGACCGCTAGGGTGCCGATACCTAGACCAGCAATACAGCAAAGAAACATATGAATAAGGTGTTCGTAAGTTGAGTGATCTGCGTGATTCATTAGGATACGTGAACGGTTCCAATCATGCCCGCACCTTTGTGGGGGGCACACCAGTAAGTATAGTCCCCTGCCTCAGGGAATGCAACCGAAAAGTCTTCGCCTGGTAACATAGCAAGACCTTCGTGGGAGAGTTCAGGATGATTCTCAACGATCACATTGTGAGGGGGAAGCATGTTATTAATAAAATGCACAGATTCGCCAGCAGCAATTGATACCTCGGCAGGTTCAAATACTAGATTGCCATTAGCGCCCATCTGAACGTCTACTGCCCAAGCAGGAAGAGCAAAGAAAAGAGTTGCGATAAACGCAAAAAAGAACTTCATAAAAGTTTATATAACTTTATTATGTATATCACTTAGGTTTTTATACTTATCATTTGTTAGGTATTCCTGATGAATCATTTCAGAGAACTCATCTGAACATTTTATCCAAGTTTTTCTTGCTGTTGGCTCTAATGGATTTTTATCCTCCATCATATCATACCAGATATTCCATAATATCTTACACTCTTCAGACTTCTTCTGAAGATGTGGTTCCCTATACATTGGAACATTTTGGGATGTGTGCCCGTGACTGTAACTATTTACACAGAATACAATCCTGTAATAGTATCAACATCTGCAGGTCTAAATGCTCTCACTGGAGCAATCCAGTTGTAAGACATTACTGTGTCTTTGGTGCTCGTATCATTCCATACATCACCGTCTGTGTCATCATGAGGATGCTCAAGTCCTAGTGCATGGCCCCACTCATGAAGGTATATCCACTTTTTATCGCCAGCAAATTTCTTAACTAGGATAGTGTATCCTTTCTCTGTTGGTATACACAGACCAGAAGCATACCAATATGGTTCTGGCATACTCCTTCTTTCATAGAATGCAACCTCAGCATGTTTTGGTTTTTTCAGAACCTTAATATCAAATGATACCATTTCATCTGTGGTTGCAATCATGTTGCGAGTGAACCTCGTTGGACTATCAACATACACCTTGAGAAGGTTATCATTTAGAAATTGAGAGGTGTGTTGATAGTTATAAGGAGAAATTAGTTCTTCCATTACTCACCTTTTACAACATGAGACCA
>Ga0208645_1000063_pt1 | contig 179221 bp, 148 predicted proteins | sample VirMetDEL_Sep_01_FD_184519 | JGI IMG/M metagenome (GOLD analysis project Ga0208645, IMG submission 184519) | Aqueous microbial communities from the Delaware River and Bay under freshwater to marine salinity gradient to study organic matter... | ecosystem: Environmental > Aquatic > Marine >...
ATGCCGTGGTGATCAGCCACCAGCTGATGCTGCGTGCCGGCATGATCCGCAAGCTGGCCTCCGGCCTGTACACCTGGCTGCCGATGGGCCTGCGCGTGCTGCGCAAGGTCGAGAACGTGGTGCGCGAAGAAATGAACGCCGCCGGTGCCCTGGAAGTGCTGATGCCAGCCATTCAACCGGCCGAACTGTGGCAGGAATCCGGTCGCTGGGTGCAGTACGGCCCCGAGCTGTTGCGCGTCAAGGACCGCCATGACCGCGAGTTCTGCGTCGGCCCGACCCACGAGGAAGTGATCACCGACCTGGCCCGTAACGAGCTGAACAGCTACAAGCAGCTGCCGATCAACTTCTATCAGATCCAGACCAAGTTCCGTGACGAGATCCGCCCGCGCTTCGGTCTGATGCGTGGTCGCGAGTTCATCATGAAGGATGCCTACTCCTTTCATGCCGATCAGGCGTCCCTCCAGGAAACCTACGACCGCATGCACCAGGCGTACTGCAACGTATTCAGCCGCCTGGGCTTGAACTTCCGTCCGGTGCAGGCTGATACCGGCTCCATCGGCGGCACTGGCTCGCATGAGTTCCATGTACTGGCCGACTCCGGTGAAGACGATATCGCTTTCAGCAATGTTTCCGACTACGCGGCCAATATCGAGAAAGCCGAAGCCATCCCGCGCGAGAGCGCGCGCGGCGCGGCGACCGAAGGCATGCGCTTGGTCGACACGCCCGACACCAAGACCATCGACGCGCTGGTTCAGGGGTTTGGCCTGGCCATCGAGAAAACCATCAAGACCCTGGTGGTGCACGCGGCCGAAGAAGGCAAACTGATCGCCCTGATCGTGCGCGGCGACCACGAGCTGAACGAGATCAAAGCTGCCAACCTGGAGCTGGTCGCCAACCCGCTGCAGATGGCCAATGAAGCAGAGATTCGCGCCGCCATCGGTGCAGGCCCCGGCTCGCTGGGCCCGCTCAACCTGCCGATCCCCTGCATCATCGACCGCAGCGTGGCGCTGATGAGCGATTTCGCTGCTGGTGCCAACATCGAAGACAAGCACTACTTCGGCGTCAACTGGGAGCGCGATCTGCCGCTGCCTGAGGTTGCCGACCTGCGCAATGTCGTCGCCGGTGACCCCAGCCCGGATGGCCAGGGCACCCTGGAAATCAAACGCGGCATCGAAGTCGGTCACATCTTCCAGCTCGGCACCAAGTACAGCGAGGCGATGAACTGCCAGGTGCTCGGTGAGAACGGCAAGCCGGTGACCCTGACCATGGGCTGCTACGGCATCGGCGTTTCCCGCGTGGTGGCTGCCGCCATCGAGCAGAACTTCGACGAACGCGGCATCCGCTGGAACGATGCCCTGGCACCGTTCCAGATCGCCCTGGTACCGCTGCGCTACGAAACCGAGCAGGTTCGCGAAGCCACCGACAAGCTGTATGCAGAGCTCACTGCTGCTGGCTACGAAGTACTGCTGGACGATCGCGACAAGAAAACCAGCCCCGGCATCAAGTTCGCCGACATGGAGCTGATCGGCATTCCGCACCGCGTAGTCGTCAGCGACCGCGGCCTGGCCGAGGGTAACCTCGAGTACAAGAGCCGTGCCGAAACCGACCCGCAAGCCGTGCCGCTGGCCGAGATCCTGTCCTTCCTGCAAGCCCGTATCAGCCGCTGATCACGCCTTACCGAGCCATCATGCACACGAGCAACAACTTTCGCCTCATCGGCGCCGCCCTGTGCGGCGCCCTCTTGATCAGCGGCTGCGCCAACCAGCTGCCGCAACGCAGCGAGCATGAGGAGCGCATCGAACGCAAACTGCTGGATCACCAGTTGCAGATCGATGCCGGCGAACCCAAGGTACTGGAGCTGCCGCAACGCCGTGTGCGTGTGCATGACCAGAAGAGCTACGAGGTCACGGCCTTCGAAGTGACCCGTCGCTACGACCGCTACACGCCTTACCAACCCTGGCGCGAGATCTACGAAGTGCCGATGGGTGCAGTCGCTGTGGTGGCCGGCGTGGGGGCCAATATCCTCAACGTGGTGTTGCTCGGTAGCCTGCCGGAAACTGCGACCCGTGACTGGATCAGCTACGGCATGGCCGGCCTCAATCCGTTCATGAACGTGGAGTCCAACGGCCGCGCGGAACAGAACCTGGCGAGCATCGAGGAGCTGCAGCGCGACCGTCGCATGGAATATACCAACCTGCCGTGGTCCGAGCGCCCGGTGCAGGTCAAGACGAGCGATCAGCAGTTCGAGCTGCTCACCGACAACACCGGTGTGCTGCGCCTCAATCTGCTGGACAGCCCCTTCACCGAGCAGGACATCACGCGCCTGAACATGCTGCAGCTGAGCGTCGAAGACCGCCTCGGTGACGATGTCGCACGAGCAGAAACGACTCTTATGGTCAGCCATACCCTGCGCGGCAAGCTGCGCGAAGCACATGACCTGATCTTCGACGACCTCGAAGGTGGTGATGTGGCCCAGTGGGTACACCGGGTCAAGCGCCTTTCTGATCTGGGCCTGGAAGAGGAAGCCAGCGAGCTGGAACAGAGCCTGATCGAACTGACCCGCAACGACCCTGAATTGCAGGATGCCTTCCTCAAGGCGCTGCTCAAGGATGCCGGGCGTCTGGCTGCCGATCCGGCCAACTGAGTGCATCCGACTCCGTAGGTTCCCGCTGGGCCGTCTGGCCCATGCACAGCAACCATTCGAACGGCACGCGCCGGTCGTGGGTGCGGAGGACTTCAGCTCTTTCGCGAAACCTGTGCGTGCGGCGCACCCTACCGGGCGGTGTCGCTCGCTATACCATCTGCAATTCTTGCTTGCGGCGCGGCGGCGGGAAAGCCGTGTCGAGCAGGGCCAGGTCATCCGCACTCAAGGTTAGCGAGGCCGCCGCTACGTTGTCGCGCAGATGCGCGTTACCGACGGCCTTGGGGATGGCAATCACGCCGTCCTGTCTGATCGCCCAGGCCAGTGCGACCTGAGCCGGTGTCACGCCATGCCGTTGGGCAACCTCGAGCAACGCCGGCTCGTGCAGCAGTGCCCCAGCCTGGCTGAGCGGACAGTAGGCCATTAGCGGCATAGCGGCGCGCTGTTGCCACGGCAGCAGGTCAAACTCGATACCACGCGCCTCCAGGTTGTACAGCACCTGGTTGGTGTGGCACGCCGGCTGATCCAGCTCCAGCAGGTCATCCAGGTCGAAGTTGGAAACGCCCCAGGCGCCGATCTTGCCCTGTTCTCGCAGCCGCTCGAAACCTTCGACCGTCTCGGCAAGCGGGTAACGGCCGCGCCAGTGCAACAGGTAGAGGTCGATACGCTCGCAGCCCAGGCGTTTCAGGCTACGCTCACAGGCTGCCTGAACACCCTGCGCGCTGGCGTTATGCGGGTAAACCTTGCTGACCAGAAATACCTCATCACGACACCCGGCAATGGCCTCCCCCACCACCTGCTCGGCGCCACCCTCGCCATACATTTCGGCGGTGTCGATCAGGCTCAACCCCAGGTCCAGGCCTTCACGCAGCGCAGCGACCTCGCGCGAGCGCTGGTGCCGATCTTCCCCCATGCGCCAGGTCCCCTGGCCTACCACCGGTACCTGCACGCCGGCCAAATCAATTCTGCGCATCAATTTCTCCTCTATGGATCGTGACCAGATCGTACCCCTCGCCACGCCACTGCACGAAGCACAGCCCGTGGCCGAAGGGGTCGCTCAGCGTTACCAGCCGTCCCCAATCGTATTCGTGAATGTCGCCTTCCTGCCGAGCGCCGGCAGCGATTGCCCGCACCAACGCGGCGTCAAGATCATCGACCACCAGATCCAGATGCAGCGGCATCCAGTGACGACGGTAATCGCGCAGCACCTGCGCCTCTGGGCACGCCTGGGTGGCAGCCGCCTTGCACAGCAGATAGAGCGGCACGGCAGCGCCGAGCATCTCCACCACGGTCCCGTCGAACAACCTGCGCCCGACGCTCAAGCCGAGCGCTTGCTGGTAGAAGGCAACTGCCGCTGGCAGATCGGGAACGTCGAGGTTGAGCAGCAGCTGCATGGTCAGAGTGGCTTGAGCAACAACAGCAGGGACACCGGCTGAACGCTCTCCGGATGCAGCGGCTCCTGCAGCCATTCGAGCCGCCAGCCGGTTTCACCGATCAGCGCCAGCCAGGATTGCAGGGTGCGGAAGAACCAGGGCATGGGCGCCTGGAAACCCTCGCCGAAGCCGACGAAGTCTTCCACCCGCCAACCGTCCTGGTAAGGCTCGCCATGGCTGGCGCGCCACGGGTGTAGGGTCTGGATCAGCAAACTGCCACCGGGTGCGAGCAACCCTTGCAAGCTACGCAAAATCGGCTGCAGCGGCTCTTCGAGCAGGGCGAAGTTGCAGACCAGCACCTCGAAACGGCCGAGTTGCTCGGCATGCTCCTCCAGCTCGGCATAACCACAGACGCGATACTGACTGCGCCCGTCGCACGCCGCGCGAGCAGCCTCGATCAGCGGTGCAGAAGCGTCCACACCGACCGGCTCGATACCATGCTCGGCCAGGCCACGGCACAGCCAACCCTCGCCGCACCCGATGTCCAGCACGCGCTTGGGTTGCAGCGCCAGCACGGCCTGGATGATCGCGGCATCGGTTACCAGGCGGCGACTTTCGATGCGCTGCTCACGCACCGCGGCAGCCCAGGCATCGGCATTGGCCTGCCAGCTTTGCTGGAGCTGTTCTCGGTGGTCGCGCTGCATGCCGATTCCCTGCATTTGTGCGTTGCAGCGAGTCTAGCAGGCATGCCCAACATCCAGGTACAACCCAAGCACGGAGCAGAAACGGCCTGCCAGACGGCGCGCAAGCGTCTAAGCTGATAACGAGACAGACGAGAAGACCGCAGCCCAGCTGGCCCAAGGTCAGCATCCGGCAAGAGGCCATCTCGCGGCTTTGAATGATGCTGACAGGCTGGTGATTTATGGGCGCATCATGGCAACGTAATCCGCAACAACCTGACCTCGCCTCCTCGGCGGGCACTCAGGGCAGAACCGCTGCTGCCGGGCATCATTGGCGCCTGACTGTCTATCTGTTGCTGGTCCTGTTGGTACTGGTTGCCACCGCACTGCTGGTATTCGAATCACGTAGCGCCCACTTTCAGTCGCGCGAACTCAGCCGCTATGCCGCGGATCTCACTTACAAGGTCGAACCAGGCCCCAGCGAGCGCATCATCTACCCGACCGACGGCCCCTTCGATAAACGCCAAGGCTATGCCTACCTGCCACTGATGCTGGAGCGCCTGCAGCAGCGCGATTACCAGGTCACCGAGCAGTCGCGCTTCTCCGAGGAGCTGATGGCCTACAGCCGCCGCGGTCTGTTCCCACCATTCACCGAGAAGAGCCAGAGCGGCCTGAGCATCAGCGATTGCCGTGGCACGCCCTTCTACGAATTTCACTACCCGCAACAGGGCTATGCCGACTTCGCCAACATTCCGCCGCTGGTGGTCAGCAGCCTGTTGTTCATCGAAAACCGTCAGTTGCTCGACCCCGCACAACCGCTGGCCAACCCTGCGGTGGACTGGCCGCGCTTTGCCATGGCGGCGCTGTCGCAGCTTGGCAAGATGCTCGACGTGCAGGACCAGTCCGCCGGAGGCAGCACCCTGGCCACGCAACTGGAGAAGTACCGTCACTCCCCCGATGGGTTGACGTTGTCCGCCGGGGAAAAGCTGCGGCAGATGATTTCCGCCAGCGTGCGTGCCTATCAGCATGGCCCGGAAACGCTCGAGGCGCGTCAGCGCATCGTCCGCGACTACCTCAATAGCGTGCCGCTGTCCGCCGCACCGGGTCACGGTGAAGTGCACGGTTTGGCTGACGGCCTGCGCATCTGGTACGGCGCCGACTTCGAACGCAGTAACGCCCTGCTCGACCCGCGTCGATCGCCCGACGCCAGCCTTGCCGAGCGCGGTCTGGCCCTGCGGCAGATGCTGTCGTTGATGATCGCCCAACGCCGGCCCTCCTATTACCTGGCACAAGGGCGCCGCGACATGGAGGCACTGACCGAAAGCCACATCCGCCTGCTCGCCAGCGGCGGTCTGATCGATGCCGACCTGCGCGATGCCGCCCTCACACAGAAATTGCAGTACCGCGACTGGCAACAGGAGCCCAACCTGCGCGCCGTGGAAAGCGACAAAGGCATCAGCGTGGCGCGCTCGCGGCTGTCCAACCTGTTGGGCATGCCACTTTACGACCTTGATCGCCTCGACCTGTCCGCGCGCAGCACCCTGCAGCGCGACCTGCAACAGCAGACCAGTACCTACCTGCAAAACCTGGCCGACCCGGAGTTCGCCGGCAAGATCGGCCTGTTCGGCGAGCGCCTGCTGTCACCCGAGAAAACCGCGGAAGTGCGCTACAGCTTCACCCTGTTCGAACGCACCCCGACCGGTAGCCGGGTGCGGGTGCAGACCGACAGCACCGACCAGCCCTTCGACATCAACGAAGGCAGCAAGCTGGAGCTTGGCTCCACCGCCAAACTGCGCGTGCTGGCCACCTATCTGGAAATCATCGCCGAACTGTACCAACGCCACGCTGGCAAGAATCCGGCCGAGCTGCGCCAGGTGGATATCGCCGAGCAGGACCCTCTGAGCCGCTGGGCCGTGGGCTACCTGCAAGCCAACCCGGGGGCGGATCTGGCCAGCATGCTTGACGCCGCGCTGGAGCGGCGCTACTCGGCCAACCCGAATGAGCGCTTCTTCACTGGCGGCGGGCTGCACACCTTCGGCAACTTCCGCCGCGAGGACAACGGCCGCAACCCGACGCTGCGCGAATCCTTGCGCGAGTCGATCAACCTACCCTTCGTCCGCCTGATGCGCGATCTGGTGCGCTACAGCACCTACCAGAACAGCGCCGAACTGCTCAAGGACGACAAGGACCCGCGCCGTCAGGAATACCTGCAGCGCTTCGCCGATCAGGAAGGGCGCACCTTCCTTCTGCGCTTCTGGCGCAAGTACCAGGGCCAGCCACAGCAGCAGCGTCTGGAAACCTTCATCAGCGGCCTGCGCCAAACCTCAGTGCGCCTGAGCGCCGTGCATCGTTACCTGCTGCCACAGGCCGACGAAGCCACCTTCGCTGCGTTCCTACGGGCGCAACTGCCACAGGAAAAACTCACAGACCAACGCATCGCCCGCCTCTACCAGGAATACGGCCCCGGCGCCTACAGCCTGCCGGACCAGGGTTATATCGCCCGCGTACACCCGCTGGAGCTATGGTTGCTGGGCTATCTGATCAGCAACCCGCAGGCCAGCTTCAGCGACGCTGTGGCCGCCAGCATCGATGAGCGCCAGGAAGTCTACGGCTGGTTGTTCCGCAGTCGGCACAAGAGCGCCCGCGATAGCCGCATCCGCATCATGCTCGAGGTCGAAGCCTTCTCCGATATTCATCGACGCTGGAAGAACCTCGGCTACCCCTTCCAGTATCTGGTGCCCTCGCTGGCCACCGCGCTGGGCAGTTCCGGCGACCGGCCGGCGGCTCTGGCCGAGCTGATGGGCATCATCCAGAACGACGGGATTCGCCAGCCGGTTCTGCGCATCGATGAGTTGCACTTCGCCGCCGACACGCCTTATGACACACGGGTCGAACGCGAGATCAGCAGCGGCAAGCGGGTGATGCAATCCGAAGTGGCCGCGGCATTGCGCAATGCCCTCTCGCAAGTGGTGGAAGGCGGCACCGCACGGCGCCTGCAAGGTACCTTCCAGTTGCAGGATGGCCATAGCCTGACGCTGGGCGGCAAGACCGGTACCGGCGACAACCGCATCGAAAGCGTCGGCCCTGGCGGCCGGGTGATCAGCTCACGTGCGATGAACCGTACGGCGACCTTCGTGTTCTTCCTCGGCCCGCGGCACTACGGCACCCTCACCGCATTCGTGCCAGGACGCGAAGCCGAACGGTTCACCTTCACCTCGGCGTTGCCGGTGCAGGTGCTCAAGGGCATGGCCCCCATCCTTGCGCCCTACCTCGAACCGGGCAGCGCCACGCTCTGTGACACGCCGCTGAGCGCACCGCAGATCAGCCGGCGGTAATACCTGGTAACCACAGCGGCCGGGCTCTGGCGAAACCCGGCATCGGATGTGCAGTCCATGGCTGCATCATCCGTTGCCGTTCATGAGTACGCCAATGCCCTCATCCTGGTTAGCCCTGCTGCGCCGTCGTCGCCTGAGCCTGATGTTTATGGCCTGCCTGCTGGTATTGCTGCCGTTCGGCTGCGCCAAACTGGAGCAGACCGAACGCGAGCTGGTGTTTCGTATCGAGCCCGGCACCGCCCGCTGGTTCAGCGGCCTGCCGACCGGCGTCGAGAGCGTGCAACTGCAATCCCCCGACCTCTTGGCCGATGAAAGCCTGCATGCCTGGTGGTGGCCGGCCGCCCGCAAGGATGCCCCGACGCTGCTTTACCTGCACGGCTCACGCTGGAACCTGACCGGCCAGCTGTTTCGCATCGAGCAACTGCACGCCATGGGTTTCTCGGTATTGGCGGTGGACTACCGCGGTTTCGGCGAAAGCCGTGGCGCCCTGCCCTCCGAGCGCAGCGTCTACCAGGACGCCCTGATCGCCTGGCAACACCTTGTGCGCCTGCAGCCACAAGCGAACAAGCGCTTCATCTACGGCCACTCACTGGGCGGCGCCGTGGCCGTCAACCTGGCGCACGAACTGGCAAGTGAAGAGGAAGCCGCGCAAGCTGCCGGCCTGATCGTCGAATCGAGCTTTACCAACCTGGGCGATGTGGCGGCCGCGGTCACCAACACCTCGCTACCGGTGCGCTGGCTGCTGTCGCAAGAATTCGATTCGCTGGGCAAGATCGCTGAGGTCGGCATCCCGGTGCTGATCGCTCATGGCCGTGATGACCGCTACGTACCGTCGCGCTTCAGCGAGGCGCTATTCGATGCGGCCAACGAACCCAAACAGCTGCTGCTGATCGACGGCGCCAACCACAACAACAGCCTGCGCATGGCCGGTAATAGCTATCGGCAAGCGCTGGGACTCGAACTCAACTGATGGCCTGGGCCACCTCAGGACTTGAATTGCTGTACATAGAGCTCCTCAACCTTGCTCCGCGCCCAGGGCGTCTTGCGCAGAAAGGTCAGGCTCGATTTGATGCTCGGCTCGTGCTTGAAACAGCGCACATCGACCTGACGGGCCAACCCCTCCCAACCGATGCTGTCCACCAGAGCGGTGAGAATCGCCTGCAGGGTCAGGCCGTGGAGCGGGTCGTTGCTGGTCATGAAAGCATCCGTCGAAAAGTGGTGGGCATATCTTAGAGCCCCAACAACGAAAAAGGCGATGACTGCCAAGCAGTCATCGCCTTCAGGTCAAGCCAGCAGGGTTACGCCGACTTGTATTCGCTCTCGGCCTTGTCGAAGCGATTCAGCATCGACTGGCTCGGGCCGTTGCCGATACGGCTGAAGATCACGATGGCCAGGGTGGCCAGGATGAAGCCCGGAATGATCTCGTACAGACCCAGACCGATCCAGTTCTTCCACACGATCACGGTGGCCGCACCGACCAGCATACCGGCCAGGGCGCCGTTACGGGTCATGCCCTTCCACAGCAGCGAGAGAATCACCACCGGACCGAACGCCGCGCCGAAACCGGCCCAGGCATAGGACACCAGACCCAGAACGCGGTTATCCGGATTGGCCGCCAGGGCGATGGCGATCAGTGCGACCAGCAGCACCATGCCACGACCGACCCAGACCAGCTCGGTCTGCGAAGCACCCTTGCGCAGGAAGGCCTTGTAGAAGTCCTCGGTCAGGGCACTGGAGCACACCAGCAGCTGGCAGCTCAGGGTGCTCATCACTGCGGCCAGAATGGCGGACAGCAGGATACCGGCGATCCACGGGTTGAACAGCAGCTTGGCCAGCTCGATGAACACCCGCTCCGGGTTCTCGCCTACCGGGCCTGCGACTTCCGGGTGTGCCGCGAAGTAGGCAATACCGAAGAAGCCAACGGCAACGGCACCAGCCAGAGTCAGGATCATCCAGGTCATGGAGATACGGCGGGCAGCCGGGATCGACTTGACCGAATCGGCGGCCATGAAGCGCGCCAGGATATGCGGCTGGCCGAAGTAGCCCAGGCCCCAGGCCATCAGCGAGATCACGCCAACGAAGGTGGCGCCCTTGAGCATGTCGAAGTTGGTGGCGTCGACCGCCTCGATGGCGACCATGGCCGGATCGAAACCACCGGTGGCGATCATCACCACGACCGGGGTGAGGATCAGCGCGAAAATCATCAGCGTGGCCTGCACGGTGTCGGTCCAGCTCACGGCCAGGAAACCACCGATGAAGGTGTAGGCGATGGTCGCCGCAGCACCCGCCCAGAGCGCGGTCTCGTAGGACATGCCGAAGGTGCTCTCGAACAGACGGGCGCCGGCCACAACGCCAGAGGCGCAGTAGATGGTGAAGAACACCAGGATCACCAGCGCCGAGAAGATGCGCAGGATGCGGCTGTTGTCTTCGAAACGGTTGGTGAAGTAGTCCGGCAGAGTCAGGGCGTTGCCGTTGTGCTCGGTCTGCACACGCAGGCGGCCGGCGACGAACAGCCAGTTGAGGTAGGCGCCGATCACCAGGCCGATGGCGATCCAGCTTTCGGAGATGCCGGCGACGAAGATCGCGCCTGGCAGGCCCATGAGCAGCCAGCCACTCATGTCGGAGGCGCCAGCGGACAACGCGGTAACGAAGCTACCGAGGCTGCGGCCACCAAGGATGTAGTCGGAAAGGTTCTTGGTACGCAGATAGGCGATCAGGCCGATCAGCACCATGGCTGCGATGTACACCACGAAGGTGACGAGCATTGGAGTACTAGCTGTCATTGGGGGGCTCCCCTCTCGTTTGTTGTTCTCGGGCACCGTGCCCTGATTGGCAAAGTGCACCCGTTTTTGCGGATGCGGGCTCCGGTCTCTCTTCCTCGTCACACCGACATCGGATGGCACGATCAGGGGCAGATACCGGCGCGGTGAAATCTCCACCACCTCGTCACTGCATCGGCAAGTACCTGGGCACTTTCCCTGACCTCCCTGGCTTACGCCCGCGGCCACCGAATCGCGTTACCACCACGTTTCGACTGCAAGAACCTCTCTTATCGGTCTAGCCCAGCAATGCTGGTCTGACCAATCCATGCAGACAAAAACGGTCGTAACGAAAGTGAAGGGCGGAATTTAGTGGCAGAGGCGAGCGAGCTTCTTGCTGAAAGCTCTGGAGTTTTTGCAGAAATCTCCGACTTGGGGAACTTCCGGCAAACAGCTGTTTCGGCCTGCCGAGCATAATCTGATCACTCGATCAGCCGTTGCCGGCCTGACGAAAAGGCAGATAACTGCGCGCCTCTTCAGCGTAAACCCGCACGCCAGAGCGCTCCTGCTCAAGAAACTCGACAACCGCGGCATGCAGTCCCGGGTGGCAAAGATAATGCCACGAGTGGGTAATCACCGGCTCGAAACCCCGGATCAGCTTGTGCTCACCCTGAGCCCCCGCATCGAAGCGCTGCAACCCTTCGTCTATGGCCAGTTCCATGCCCTGATAGAAGCAGGTTTCGAAATGCAGCCGATCAAACTCGGCCAGACAGCCCCAGTAGCGGCCATAGAAGGTGTCGCCATCGACCAGGCTGAAAGCCATGGCCAGCGGACGACCATACTCGATAGCGAAGACCACACGAATCATCTCGGGCATGCGCTCAGCCAGCAGGCTGAAGAAATCCCGCGTCAGATAAGGCGCCTGGCCGCGCACATGGTAGGTATTGGCGTAGCAGTGGTAGACGAAATCCCAGTCGGCCTCGCTCAACTCATGCCCCAGGCGTCTGTCGAATTCGATGCCCTGCCCCGCTACCTGTTCGCGTTCCTTGCGCATCTGCTTGCGCTTGCGCGAATTCAGCGTATCGAGAAAGTCCTGAAAATCACGGTAACCGCGGTTGTGCCAGTGGAACTGGCAACCGAGGCGTTCCAGCCAGCCCTGTCGCTGCGTCATCAGCGCATCACAGGCCGGGCTGGTGAAGTTGATATGCAGACTCGACAGCCCTTGTGCAGGCAACTCTGCCGTGAGGGCGTCGAGCAGTTGCCCGACGGCCTGGGCATCACCCAGCAAGCGAGCCCCAGTGACCGGCGAGAAAGGCACGGCGCCCAGCAGCTTGGGGTAATAGCCGATGCCGGCACGTCGACAGGCATCGGCCCAGGCGTGATCGAACACGTATTCGCCATAGGAGTGCTGCTTCAGATAGGCCGGCAGCGCTGCGTGCACCTCGCCCTGCTCATCGCACCAGAGCCGGTGCGACGGCTGCCAGCCAGTGCGCCCGCCAACGCTGCCGCTGTCCTCCAGCGCTGAGAGGAAGGCATGTCGCAGGAACGGCTGTTGCTGCGGCAACAAAGCATCCCAGGCCTCTGCTGACACGGCGTGAAGGGAGTCGATGATGGTGACGGACATGAGCTGAGTTCCAGAAGCCAGACTGCAATATATCTCTAACAATGCACCCGCAATATGAGAAGGCCAACCCTTATAACTTTGAGCTCTGTAAAGGAGTTACCCATGCAAAAGTCCCTTCTCGCCCTCGGAATCGCCTTGCTGCTCGGCAGCGGTACTGCCATCGCCCAGCAGTCGGTCACTCATCCTTTTCACGCGAGCCAGGCAGAAGACGCACCGAACAACGTACACATGGCGGTGGAAATTCCAGCAGGCAGCTTCACCAAATACGAGATCAACGAAGAAGGCCTGGTTTTCGTCGACCGCTTCCAGTCCATGCCTGTTGTCTACCCTGCCAACTATGGTTCGCTGTCTCGCACGCTGGGTGGCGACAACGACCCGTTGGACGGCCTGGTGCTAACTCGCGAGCCTCTTCATCCAGGCGTCCTCATCAAGTTCCGTCCGATCGGCTATCTGAAGATGATCGACGGCGGTGAAGCGGATGAGAAGATCATTGGCGTGCCCAGCAGCGATATCGATCCGACTTACGACAACATCAAGGACATCGATGACCTGCCCTTGATCGAGCGCCAGCGCATCGAGGCCTTTTTCCGCGTTTACAAGCAACTGCCAGAAGGCCGCAAGAAAGTCGAACTCAATGGCTATGGCAACGCCGCCGAAGCCCGCCAGATGATTCAGAAGGCCCTCGACAACTACAAGAAGAACAACTGAGTAACCGAGAAAAAGGCCCGGCCAAGTGCTGGGCCTTTTCAATTACAGCCTTCAACTTTTCCCGGCCAGAGCCTTCTTGTAGCTGGTGGCATAGTTCAGCTTGCGACCGGCTACTTTGTTCAGCTCCTTGCGATCCATCGACGAATAACCACCCAGCTCACGGGCCTTGAAGCCACTGTTGCCGACTTCGTCTTCCGGCGCGAGCGCCACCATCTTCTTCGCAGCCGCTTCGACCGCATCGCGGTAATCGCCACGGTCGCTCAAGTCATAGCCATCCAGTGGCAGCACCGAGCGCAACCAGTTGCCCCAGTAGAACTCCAGGAACTCCGGGGCCACTTCGCCGGAGCGTGGCTTGTCGTAACCCACCTCACGAGTGAAGTACACCAGTGCGCGATAGGGGTCGTTGGCCAAGTGCTGCAAGCCGAGTTGACTCGGTATCTGCTGGGGGTCGATGACCTGACCGTTGCCGTCCTTGAGCCAGACCTTGCGCGCCTGCGCCATGCGCTGCCAGAAGCTAGCCATGTCCGTGCTGTCACTGAAATTGTCGGTCACCCGCACCCACATGCTGAGGTTTTCGCCGCCCTTGGGGTGCTCCAGCAACACAGTGAAGGTGTGATGACCATCGGTCAGGAACAACCTGCCCTCGGGACCGATGACCACAGTTTTCATCTCGCTGCCACGAGCACCGACCTTGTCCTGGCAGGTGAAGCTCTCCGGTTTATGCAAGTCGGCGTCACCCGGCACATTGGCACTCTCGCCCTGCCCGTTGGCCTCGCAGTATTCGTCGAACAGCTTGTTGCGCTCCTGTGCAAAGCGGCCGAGCTTGTAGTAGATCTGGTCGTAACCGACCGCGGACTGGGTCGGATGCAATGCCTGCAGCGGCACCTGAAGCAGCTCGCCGGGCTTGGCTGCACTGTAATCCTGAGCCAGGGTGGCCGAGCTCAGCCCTAACGCAACCAGTAGCAAGGTGATTTGACGCATCGAAGAATCTCCAAAGGATTTGGCGATAAAAAAGCCCCGCCAGTGGCGGGGCTCAATCAGGAGCAACGGATGAAGGTGTTACTTAGAACACGTACTGCAGGCGACCTACGATGGCCTTGCCGTCATCCTGCACGCTCTTGCCACCGACCTGGTTGGAGGTGTTGATGTTGTCCACCTGATAATCGACGTAGTTCAGGCTGGTGCGCACGGACGGGGTAACAAAGTAGTTCACACCCACCACCATGGCCTTGGTCTCGAACTCGTCGTTGACGTCGTCAGCGACGATACCGGCCAGACCCAGGTTGCCCGGAATGGCACCGGCATCGGAGTCGATGGTGGTGCTCTCGTAACGAGCGAAGATTTCCCAGGAGCCTTTCATGTTGTCCGGCTTGTCCCACTTGCCATCAGCAGCCTTGTACTGGCGCACGCCGTTGAACATGTAGGAAACCTGAGCGTAGTAGCCGCTGAGGTCGACATCGGACTTGGCACCGGCCAGGTTTTCGCCGCTGATCTGACGCTGGAAGTATTCGGCCTGAGCACGGAAGGCACCGAACTGAGCACCGGACTCCAGCACCCATTCAACATCCTTGTCAGCCACGCGCACGTCGCCGAAGGTCAGGCGGAAATCGTTGTCACTACGGATACCCATGCGGGTACGAGCACGGGCACGGTTATCGTCGGACTCGCTGTTGTGATAGTTGGCAGCAAGGTGAATGACGTCGGTGCCATTGAGGTAAGGCGCCCAGTGGGCACGCAAGGTGTAACCGTACAGCTCGTCGTTGTCTTCGCTCTTGTAGTTGTTGTCACCTTCGTAGGTGGCAACCTGAGCCATCAGGCCGTAGTTATCGCCGGAGTGCTTGAAGTTGACGCCGAACTGGGTGTCTTCGTCGCCGTTCAGAAAGTCGTACATGAACGGACGCTCGATGGCGGTGATCCACGAGGAGCTGGTGGAGTTCTCCAGACCGTAGTCGACACCAAACCGGCCGACGGTGAAGGTGCCGATATCCAGCCCGGTGTAGGCGATGAAGGCACGGTCGACGCTGGTGTCATCACCTTCGTCGTAGCTCAGGCGCAGACCCCAGTCCCAATCGCTGTAGGCAGTGCCTTCCAGACCAAACTCACCGCGACGGATGAAGGTGTTGAAGGTATCGTCGAACGGCTTGTTCTGATCGGCAGCCATCAGGCCATCGAACTGAGTGGCATCCCACTGCAGCTTGCCGCTCAGCTTGAAGCTGAAGGCCTTGTCGGTGGTAGCGACTTCCAGGCCGCCTTTGGTCTTGATCACGAGGTCGGCGCCGTCAGTGCTGACGGTACCGGCGAAAGCCTGGGCGGAGACGGCCAGAGCCAGGGCGCTGGCTACGAAACCGGCGAAGTGCTTACGGATCATCGAGAAATTCCCCTGTTGGACTTTAAGTGTTGAAAACACCCGAGCGAGTGGCTCGTTCGTGCTGGGGGAATCTTGGCGAGGGCTTATTTCAGAGCAGTTGCCGATATATAAAGATTTGATGACAGCGGAACTTTTTACTTCCACTGCTTATAAGCAGGTCAGGAGGAATGCAGCCGCGGCCCCAGCAGGATGATGGTGGCGCCAACCACGCACAGTGCCGCACCCAACCAGTCGCTAAGCATTGGCCGGGTCTTCTCGATCAGCGCCAGCCACACCAGTGAAGCGACGATGTACACGCCTCCGTAGGCGGCATAGGCACGGCCGGCAAAGGATGCCTCGACGCGAGTCAGAATCAGGGCAAAGAATGCGAGGCTCAACAGTCCCGGCAGCACCCACCAGACGCTGCGATCCAGCCGCAGCCACATCCAGAAGGCATAGCAGCCAGCGATCTCGAACAGAGCCGCCAGCAGAAACCATAGGTAGTTGATCATCCTCGCTCCCTAACCGCGCAAGGCGCCCTCACGCTCCCAGGCGCAGCGCACGCGTAGCGCGCCCTCCTGCGGGCTGTGGAAGCCGCTGTCAGACTCCCAACGGAAGGTGTGTATACCGCCCAGTTCGGTTTCCAGATGAACCACGGCACTGGCCCAATACAGGCGTTTGAGCAACGCCTCGAAGGCTTCGATCCACAGGTTCCACTCATATTCCACCGCGCAGTAGCTGGCGCCGAAGTGGATCACCTGAGTTTGATAGAGGCCTGCACCGGGCAGATCGCAGAACGAGAACATCTCGCGGCCAAGAAAGGGCCAGAGATCACCAGATGGTAATTCGGCCAGCACGCCGTGATTGGTTTCACGGCGTAGACGACGCTGCTCGGGGTCATCCGAGGGCCAGTCGCGGATGCAGCCATAGACGATGGATTCGGACTCCACACCGGCACTCCTGAAAAAGCAGAAAGCCTTCTAACACAGCACGCCAGGGCAAGAAAGGAACTGGCACGAAATCTTCTAACCGGCCGCTGAAAACCGCAGGCGAAGACTGCGTGGATGCAGGAGGCCAAAGCCTGGGTAGTATTTCAACAGTCTGCTAGCGCGACTGGCGACGGTTTCGCCCCAGCAACCAGGCCACCAGCGTCATCACCAGCGCCAACGCAGTGAGCACCGCGAACGGCAGGCGGTAGCTGCCAGACAGGTCGCGCGCCAAGCCGGTGAGAATCGGCGTCAGACAACCCAGGCTGTAGCCGGTGAACAGCATCATCGCCGTCCAGCGGCTGACCGCCAATGGCGAGCCGGCTTCGTACAGCGGCAGCACCAGCGACAGGGCGAAGGAGCCGCCCAGCGAAAAGCCCAGAATCACCGCCCACAATTCGGGAACGAAGCGCGGCATGAAGGTGACCATCGCCAGGCAACCGCAGGTAATCGCGCCACAGGCTAGTAGCAGTGGATAACGTGCGTTGTAGCGCTGCGCCAGCCAGGGCAGCAGGAACGAGCTGGGCAGCCCCATGAGCATGGCCAGACTGAGCAACGAGTTACTGCGCAGCATGCTCAGCCCGGCTTCGTGATAGCGCGCCACGGCCCAGGTCGCGATGGCATAGAACAAGCCCGCCTGAATGGCGAAGAAGCAGCTGATCAACCAGGCGCGCGGCTGCCGCCAGGGCAAGCCACCGCTTTCCTGCTCGTCAGCAGCGCCCACCTGATTGGGCAGCCACAGCCAGAGCATGACCCCGAGCAACGCTGGTGTCGCCCACACCGCCAGGCCCAGGTGCCAGGCATCCCCAAACAGTGCGGTAGCCGGCGCAGTGAGCACCGCGCCGCCAGCACCGCCGATGGCCATGCCCAGTGAGTACCAGCCCACCACTCGGCCCATCTGGCTGGCGAAGTGACGCTTGATGAAACCCGACAGCAATGGCCCGGCGACCGCGATAGCGGCCCCCAAGGCAATGGCGCTGCCGATCAGTACCGCACTCTGATGCGCAGCCAGACGTGCCAGCAGCGCCAGGCCGATCAGCCCGAGGCAGAGTACGATGGTGCGTTCGAGCCCCCAACGCATTGCCAGACGCGGTGCCTGTGGCGCGAGCAGGCCCATGCACAGCACTGGCAAGGCGGTAGTCAGGCTGATGAAACTGCGGCTCAGCGAGAGCTCCGCAGCGATGCGCTCGATCAGCGGCGCGAGGGATGTGATGCCGGGGCGCAAATTGATCGCCGCCAGCACCAGGGCCACTAACAGCAGGGCCCGAGGGACTGGTTTCACGAGGTATCCGAGGTCATTACGGCAGGCAGGCCGGGGCGGCCACCCTACCCCTGCAGGCCACGCCAGGCAAGCCTGCAGGTGCAAATAACTGACCTATCGGTCAGCTGGCAGGTTTGGCCTTGCCGCGCATTTTCTCGGCCATGCTGGCCATTTCGTCGTACAGCGCCTGCGGGTTCTTCTGCTTCAGCGCCCAGGCCATACGACCCATTTCGTGCGGCAGAATCAGGAAGCTGCCCTTGGCCACCTCATCATGGATGTAGTTGGCGATATCCGCCGCGCTGATCGGCGAGCTTTCCAGCAACTTGCCAACCTGCGCCTTCATCGCCGGCGTCGGGCCTCGGAAGGAATCCAGCAGATTGGTCTGGAAGAAGGATGGGCAGACCACATGCACGCCAATCTCCAACTGGCGCAGTTCCACCAGCAGGCTTTCCGACAGGGCTACCACGCCGGCCTTGGCCACGTTGTAGTTGCTCATGCCCGGTCCCTGCATCAGCGCCGCCATCGAAGCGATGTTGACGATCTTGCCCTTGCTCTGCTCCAGCAACGACAGGAACGCCTTACAACCCTTGACCACGCCCATCAGGTTGATCGAGATCTGCCAATCCCAGTCCTCCAGCGACAACTCGCTGAAGAAGCCGCCGGACGCGACACCAGCGTTATTGACGATGATGTCGATCCCGCCGAACTGCTCCTCGCAGGCCTGCGCCAGGGCGGTCAGCTGGCTGTAGTCGCGCACGTCGCAACGTCGGGTGAAACCGTCACCACCGGCCTCGCGTACCAGCTTCAGGGTTTCCGCCAGGCCGGTTTCGTTGACATCGGCCAGCGCCAAGCGCCAGCCTTCGCGCGCCCAACGCAGGGCAATTTCGCGTCCCAGGCCGGAGCCCGCGCCAGTGATCATCATGCGGTTTTGCATAGCAGCCCTGCCTTCAGTGTTTGGTTGCAATGGCTGCCAGTGTAGCGAAGGACATAAAGGCCCAACGCCTTCATCAGACTTATGAATGAGCAGGGCAAATCACTGCTACGTGCGTTTAAACCGACGTATCAGCAGATAGGCGTAAACCGTGGCGTTGATCAGCAGGACGATCCCGCCCAACCAAAGCTGGATCTGCGGCGTGAGCCCGGCCGGATAGATCAGCGGAATCAGGTAATGCTCGATGAAACCGCCTTCATAGCCGGCATCACCGGCCGCCTGCCGTAGCTGGTTTTCCCAAGGCGTCAGCGGACATAGCAGATGGAAGAACTCCACCGTCGCGCCCCACGCCACGGCCGGCAGGTGCAGCCAGAGCAAGCGCGGCCAGCGCAGCAGCAACAGGCCTCCGAACAGCACGAAGAGAATGAAGCCCAGGTGGAGCACCACCAAAGCATCGGCAGCCAGGCGCCAACCCACGGTGCTCAGTCCACCACGAACAGGCGTGCGCCGGACGCCGTCGAGGAGCGGTGAGCCTCAGCACCATCCGCCACCTGATAGCTCATACCGGGCTTGAGCACGAATACCCGGCCATCCTCCAGTTCAGTGCTCAGCTCACCTTCCAGGCACAACAACACGTGGCCCTTGTGGCACCAGTGGTCGGCCAGGTAGCCCGCGGAATACTCGACCATGCGCACACGCAGCGAACCAAACTGGCAGGTGCGCCAGTGCGCCACCCCACGTTCGCCCGGATGCTCGGTCGCAGGTATCGCAGCCCAGTCCGTCACACCGAAGGGAATATCACTGATCTGCATGAACCGCCTCCATCTGAATAGAGCGCCACCTTATCGCAACCGCCCAAGGACCAAGTAAATAGATAAATACTCTAAAAACCTAGAGATCAATTCAAAACAACTATCAAAGCCATGCAAACGCCACATTTCCCGACTCGAACGGACAGGGCTAGCCTTTCATACAAGACGAAATGATTCTCAACGAGGTGCATCATGCTCAAGACCCTGACCTTCACCCTCATGCACTTCTGCATCGCCTTCGGCGTCACCTACGCCCTGACCGGCAGTGTCGCAGCCAGTGGCCTGGTGGCGGCCATCGAGCCTCTGTGCAACTCCGTGGGTTTCTACTTCCACGAGAAGGTCTGGCAGCGTTTCGAGCGTCGTCAACAGCCCACGACAGAACGCCCCAAGCATGCGTGGCTGCATCATCACGCCTGATTGAAAAAGCCTGTGGTCAATCGGGCGCGCGCATCTCTTATTACAGCTACGCATGTTTCCCTGAGATAAGGCAGGATAGTCTGGCACTTTGCCCCGCTTGCTGCTGTCATAAGCCAGCTGTTCAATCCAGACGTTCTCTTATTCAAAGGGACTTAATACATGCCCAGCCTTGCCCGACTCGCCGCCTTGCTCGGCGGCCTGGTCTTCTGTGCCTCCGCGATGGCCGCCGATGTGGATGCGGAAAGCTATGGCTATCCACTGGCCAACCCGTTCGAGGCGACCATCGCGACCACGCCGCCGGAGCTGCGCCCCGAATTGCCGGCCGATGGCGACATCAGACAAAGCGACTACTCGGTGCGTCTGCGCCCGGACCGTGAGTTCGAGCTGCTGGACAACTTCTGGCCAGTGACCAAGCTGCGCTATCGCCTGGCCCAGCAAAACGGACGTGCGCCGCTGATCTTCATCATTTCCGGCACCGGTGCGCACTATGCCAGCGGCACTACCGAGTACCTGAAGAAGCTGTTCTACGGCGCTGGCTTCCACGTCGTCCAGCTGTCGTCACCGACCAGCTACGACTTCATGGCCGCCGCCTCGCGCTCGGCCACACCAGGCTACAGCCCGGACGACGCCGACGATCTGTACCGCGCCATGCAAGCCGTGCGTGCCCAGCATCCGAAGCTGGAAGTCAGCGAGTTCCTGCTGACCGGCTACAGCCTGGGCGCGCTGCATGCCGCCTTCGTCAGCCAGCTGGATGAAACCCGCCGCGCCTTCGACTTCAAACGCGTGCTGCTGCTCAACCCGCCAGTCAACCTCTACACCTCCATCAGCAATCTGGACAAACTGGTGCAGACCAAGGTGCAGGGCATCGACAACAGCACCAACTTCTACGACCTGGTGCTGGGCAAGCTGACCCGCTACTTCAACGACAAGGGCTATCTGGACATCAACGAGGCCATGCTCTACGACTTCCAGCAGTCCAAGGAAAAGCTTTCCAATGAGCAGATGGCGATGCTGATCGGCACTTCATTCCGCTTCTCGTCTGCCGACATCGTATTCACCTCGGACCTGCTCAACCGCCGCGGCCTGATCACCCCGCGCGACTACCACATCACCGAGAGCACCAGCCTCACACCCTTCTTCCAGATGGCCCTGCGCTGCGACTTCGACTGCTACATCGCCGAGCAACTGATGCCCATGTGGCGCGCTCGTTATGACGGCGGCAGCCTCAACCAGTTGATCGAAAAGAGCAGCCTGTATGCACTGGAGGATTACCTCAAAGGCAGCGACAAGATCGCCGTGATGCACAACGCCGACGACCTGATCCTCGGCCAGGGCGACATCGGCTTCCTGCGCAGCACCTTTGGCGAGCGCCTGACCCTTTACCCGCGCGGCGGGCACTGCGGCAACCTCAACTATCGCGTCAACGCCGACGCCATGCTGGAGTTCTTCCGTGGTTAAGCACAGCACTCTCATCATCGCCCTGCTGCTGGCCAGCGGGCAGGCCCTGGCCGAGCACCAGGTAGACGCCGACGGCTTCACCAATCCACTGCAGCACCTGCAGTTCAACCCTGGTCTGGATCAGCAGGAATTCGAACGCGCTTCCAGTGACGCCCTGCAGGTCTATGACCCGCTGGAGTCGTGGAACCGCCGCGTCTATCACTTCAACTACCGCTTCGATCAGTGGGTGTTCCTGCCCGTGGTCGACGGCTACCGCTACGTCACGCCGAACCTGGTGCAGAGCGGCGTGCACAACTTCTTCAACAACCTGGGCGAGATTCCCACGCTGGCCAACAGCCTGCTGCAGCTCAAGGGCAAGCGGGCGATGAACAGCACGGCTCGCTTGCTGTTCAACACCATCATCGGGGTGGGCGGCGTCTGGGACCCGGCGACGATGATGGGTCTGCCGCGCTTGAGCGAAGACTTCGGCCAGACGCTGGGTTACTACGGCGTACCTGCCGGTCCGTACCTGATGCTGCCGCTGCTCGGTCCGTCGAACCTGCGCGACACCGGTGGCCTGGTGGCGGACTACAGCCTGGAAAACGCGGTCAACTACCTCGACGTGGCCGATGCCAGCCGCAGCAACCCCGGCATTACCGTGCTGCGTGTCGTCGACACCCGCGCCAATACCGGCTTCCGCTACGGCCAACTGAACTCGCCATTCGAGTACGAGAAGCTGCGCTTCTTCTACCACGAGTCGCGCAAGCTGAAGATCGCCGACTGACTCCTGGGAGATGCATCGAATTAATCGATGCATCTCCCAGAAATTTTCCAACCAAAGATCGATTCAATACGCATAGCATGGCGTCATTCCTACCACTCAAGGAGCCCGCCATGACCTCGCAACGCCGCGTCATCAGCATCCAGCCTGGCCAACCCGCTTCCGACGGCGCCGGTGTGCGCCTCAACCGCGTGATCGGTGGGCCTGGCCTGGAACGCTTCGATCCGTTCCTGATGCTCGACGAGTTCTCCACCGACAATCCCGACGACTACATCGCCGGTTTCCCGCCGCACCCGCACCGTGGTTTCGAGACCATTACCTACATGATCGAAGGGCGCATGCGCCATGAAGATCACCTGGGCAACGTCGGCCTACTCGGTAGCGGTGGCGTGCAATGGATGACCGCCGCGCGCGGCATCATCCACAGCGAGATGCCCGAGCAGGAGTCCGGCGCCATGCGCGGCTTCCAGCTGTGGCTCAACCTGCCGGCCAAGGACAAGTTGGGCGAAGCCGGTTATCGCGACATCCCGGCCAGCGAGATCCCGCGCATCAACACGGCGTCCGGCGTCGAGGTGGTGGTGATCGCCGGTGAATTCGATGACGGCGAGATTCGTCAGGCAGGCGCCGTGCAGCGTCCACACACCCAGCCTCAGCTCTTCGACCTGCACCTGCCGGCCGGCAGCCAGGTTTCACCGCGCCTGGCCGATGGTCAGCGGGTCATGCTCTACGTTTACGAGGGTTCGCTGGAGCTGCCTGGAGCCAACGCTCAAGCGGCCGGTGCCGGGCGCCTGGTACGCCTCTCCGACGAGGGTGAACTGCACCTGACCAGCGCCCAGGGCGCGCGAGTGCTGCTGATCGCCGGCACACCGCTGAATGAGCCCATCGTGCAATACGGGCCGTTCGTGATGAACAGCCGCGAGGAAATCGAGCAGGCCCTGCGTGATTTTCGCGATGGTGTGCTGGCCTGAAGCACTGCCGAGCAAACTGTAGGGTGCGCCGCACGCGTCGCCAGCCATTGAGAGAACACGCAGCGCAGCCTACCAAATCGCGAACACGGCGGTTCAGGCAGGCTGCGCCACTTCGGCCAGCCCGAGAAAGCGACAGAGGTCGGCCTTGCGCGTCATCGCATCCTGATAGCCCAGTTCGATCAGCTCACTGCAATAGCCGGGCTCGAACAGCAGGTAGCTGAGCACGCCCGCACCACCGGCCTTGGTCGCGCCTGGGCCACGCAGGAACAGGCGCAATGCCCGGGGCAGCTCGCGCTGATGGCGTGCGGCGATCTGATCCAGCGGCTGGCTTGGGGCGATCACCAGCACGTCCACCGGGTTCAAGCCCAACCCGCGCGGGCGCGACTCCGGCGGCACCAATGCGCTCATCTGGTTGAGCCGTTCGAGCAGTTCGATATCGGTTTCCAGGTTGTCGATAAAGGTGCTGTTGAGCATGTGCCCGCCAATCTGCGCCAGGCTTGGCGGTCGGTTGGCCGGGCTGACCGGTACCGGCACAGACGTACTGCTGTGTGCGTTGCCACTGACCCCGATCACCAGTACGCGACTGGCACCCAGATGCAGTGCCGGGCTGATCGGCGCGGCCTGACGTACTGCGCCGTCACCGAAATATTCGCGGTTGATCTTCACCGGCGGAAAGATCAGCGGGATCGACGCGCTGGCCAGTAGGTGTTCGAGTTGCAACCGCGTCGGCACACCGACACGGCGGTGGCGAAACCAGGGGTCGATGGTGGCGCGGCCCTGATAGAAGGTCATCGCCTGGCCGCTTTCGTAACCGAAAGCGGTCACCGCCACCGCGCACAACTGGCGATGGCGTACCGCCGCCGCGATACCGGAAAAATCCAGTTCACGCGCCAGCAGCTCACGTAGCGGCGAGCTGTCGAGCAACGCCACCGGAGCATCGCGCCCCAGGCCGAGCAGGCTGTGGCCAACGAAACGTGCCGCCTGGCGCAGCACCCCAGGCCAGTCGCTGCGATACACCATGTGGGTATGAAAGCCCTGCCAGACCGAGGTCAGGCGCCGCACCGCTTCGCCGAACTGCAGCGCACCACAAGCCAGGCTGACGGCGTTGATCGCCCCGGCCGAGGTACCGACGATAACCGGAAAGGGATTGTGCGACGTATCCGGTAGCAGATCGGCGATGGCTGACAGTACACCCACCTGATAGGCCGCCCGCGCCCCACCACCAGAGAGGATCAACCCAGTTACGGGCGCATCGGGACGGGCAATCACGGTCATCGGGCGATCCTGTTTTTCGTTGCAGTATAGATGCGCTATGCGCGCGCTCCGTAGAGCTTCGCTTCGCCTTCGGGGCGCGTCTTGAAGCGACGGTGAGCCCACAGGTACTGCTCGGGGCAGGCGCTGACCACCTGTTCGATCCACTGGTTGATACGCAGGCAATCGGCTTCTTCACTCTCGCCCGGGAAACCTGCGAGCGGCGGATGGATCACCAGACGATAACCGCTGCCATCAGCCAGGCGCTGCTGGGTGAAGGGCACTACGCGCGCCTTGCCCAGACGAGCGAACTTGGTGGTAGCAGTGACCGTCGCCGCCTGGATGCCGAACAACGGCACGAAGATGCTCTGCTTGCGGCCGTAGTCCTGATCCGGCGCATACCAGATCGCGCGACCGGTACGCAGCACTTTGAGCATGGCGCGGATATCCTCGCGCTCGATGGCGCTGGCATCGAGGTTGTGGCGCTCGCGACCACGGCGCTGGATATAATCGAACAGCGGGTTGTCGTGCTCGCGGTACATACCATCGATGGTGTGCAACTGACCGAGCAGCGCGGCGCCAATCTCCAGGGTGGTGAAGTGCACCGCCATGAGGATCACGCCCTGTCCCTCGGCTTGCGCCTGCTGCAGGTGCTCGAGGCCTTCTACATGTGCCAGGCGAGCCAGGCGCGCCTTGGGCCACCACCAGCTCATGGCCATTTCGAAGAAGGCGATACCGGTGGAGGCGAAGTTCTCCTTGAGCAGACGCTCGCGCTCGGCGGCGCTCTTGCCGGGAAAGCACAGTTCCAGGTTGCGCGTGGCGATCTGCCGGCGCGAGCTGGCCGTGTGGTACATCAGCCAGCCCAGCGCCCGCCCCAGCTTAAGCTGCATGCCATAAGGCAACTGCACCACCAGCCACAGCAGCCCAAGGCCCAGCCACAGCGGCCAGAAGCGCGGATAAAGAAAACAGGCGCGAAAGCGGGGGCGATCCATGAGGCGTTTCCGATCACTTACAAAGCCGCGCATTCTAACGCAGTTTTCCCGGCCGGCTCGGTGGCATCGCTGCCAGGACCACAGGTCACGACAGCGAATCGACTGCCGTGGCCTCTACCTCAAATCGCCCCGACCACTCTTCGCCGACGCGCGCGGCTTGCGGCATGCGGGCTATGTCGTTATAAGTCCGGGCATCTTTCGACTCGCCAGAAGGCCCATCGCATCACCATGAGCCAAGCCGACCTCCTCGCCCAAGACCCCGTGTTCCAGCTCAAGGGCAGCATGCTCGCCATCACCGTGATGGAACTGGCGCACAACGATCTCGAACGCCTCGACGCGCAACTGACGGAAAAAGTCGCCCAGGCCCCGGCCTTCTTCAGCAACACGCCGCTGGTGCTGGCCCTGGACAAACTACCGGAAGGCGAAGGCGAGCTGGACCTGGCCGAACTGATGGCCGTCTGCCGCCGCCACGGCCTGCGCACCCTGGCCATCCGCGCCTCGCGGGAAAGCGATGTCGCTGCCGCCGAAGCCATGGATCTGCCAGTACTACCACCGTCCGGTGCACGCGAGCGCCCCATCGATCCGGCACCGAAGAAAGTCGAAGAAAAACCGGCCGAACCGGAGCACAAGCCCAGCCGCATCGTCACCACACCGGTACGCGGCGGCCAGCAGATCTATGCCCAGGGTGGCGATCTGATCGTACTGGCGCCGGTCAGCGCTGGGGCGGAACTTCTCGCCGATGGCAACATCCATGTTTACGCGCCCATGCGTGGCCGCGCCCTGGCTGGCATCAAAGGCAACACCAAGGCACGGATTTTCTGTCAGCAAATGGGCGCCGAAATGTTGTCGATTGCCGGCCATTACAAGGTCGCTGAAGACCTGCGACGCGACCCGCTGTGGGGCGACGCGATACAGGTCAGCCTGTCGGGTGACGTGTTGAACATCACCCGCCTTTAACGGATACTGCGGCCACTTTTTACGGACATAAAAAAGGCATCCGGAAGCCTCGATTGGCTGATGGATTCCCGCGTTTTTTTCATTTTTTGGGGTGAATCACCTTGGCCAAGATCCTCGTAGTCACTTCCGGCAAAGGTGGCGTCGGTAAAACCACCACCAGCGCTGCCATCGGTACCGGCCTCGCCCTGCGCGGCCACAAGACCGTCATCGTCGACTTCGACGTCGGTCTGCGTAACCTCGACCTGATCATGGGCTGCGAACGCCGCGTGGTGTACGACTTCGTCAACGTCGTCAACGGCGAAGCCACCCTGACCCAGGCCCTGATCAAGGACAAGCGCCTCGAGAACCTCTACGTGCTGGCCGCCAGCCAGACCCGTGACAAGGACGCCCTGACTCTGGAAGGCGTCGAGAAGGTGATCAGCGAGCTGTCGCAGAATTTCGAATACGTGGTCTGCGATTCGCCGGCCGGTATCGAGAAGGGGGCGCACCTGGCAATGTATTTCGCCGATGAAGCCATCGTCGTGACCAACCCGGAAGTGTCCTCGGTACGTGACTCCGACCGCATGCTCGGCCTGCTGGCGAGCAAATCGCGCCGCGCCGAGAAAGGCGAAGAGCCGATCAAGGAACATCTGCTGCTGACCCGTTACAACCCCGAGCGCGTCACCAAGGGCGAGATGCTCGGCGTCGAAGACGTCGAGGAAATCCTCGCCATCCGCCTGCTCGGCGTGATCCCCGAGTCCCAGGCCGTGCTCAAGGCATCCAACCAGGGTATCCCGGTCATCCTCGATGACCAGAGCGATGCCGGCCAGGCCTACAGCGACGCTGTTGATCGCCTGCTGGGCAAGGAAGTCGCACACCGCTTCCTGGATGTGAAGAAGCAGGGCTTCCTGCAGCGCCTGTTTGGAGGTCGAGAATGAATATTTTTGACTTCTTGCGTTCGCGCAAGAAGGAAACCACAGCCTCCATCGCCAAAGAGCGCCTGCAGATCATCGTTGCCCACGAGCGTGGCCAGCGCACTCAGCCTGACTACCTGCCTGCCCTGCAGCAGGAGTTGGTGGAAGTGATCCGCAAGTACGTCAACATCGACTCCGACCAGGTACAGGTCGCCCTGGAAAACCAGGGCAGTTGCTCGATCCTGGAGCTGAACATCACTCTGCCAGATCGTTGATCGAGACTGGCAGCGCTCACGGCGGCTTCGGCCGCCGTGTTCGTTTGTAGTCATCGATAGCCTGCAGGAGCGAGCTCTGCTCGCGAATATCGGTAACCTGCATTTTTCGCGAGCAGAGCTCGCTCCTACCAGACCGTTGCGAACGCCCCATGCCGCTAAGCCAGATCGAAATTCTCCACCAGGACGCCGCCCTGCTGGTGATCAACAAGCCCACCCTGCTGCTGTCGGTGCCCGGCCGCGCCGATGACAACAAGGATTGCCTGGTCACCCGCCTGCAGGAAAACGGCTACCCCGAAGCGCGCATCGTGCATCGGCTGGACTGGGAAACCTCCGGCATCATCGTCCTGGCCCGCGATGCCGACAGCCACCGCGAGCTGTCGCGCCAGTTCCACGACCGCGAGACCGAGAAGGCCTACACCGCGCTGTGCTGGGGCCAGCCGCAGGCCGACAGCGGCAGCATCGACCTGCCGCTACGCTACGACCCGCCGACCAAGCCGCGCCACGTCGTCGATCATGAACTGGGCAAGCACGCGCTGACCCACTGGCGCATCGTCGAGCGCTGCGGTGACTGGTGCCGGGTCGAACTCACGCCCATCACCGGCCGTTCGCACCAACTGCGCGTGCACATGCTGTCCATCGGTCACCCGCTGCTGGGCGACCGCCTCTACGCCCACGAACAGGCCTTGGCCGCCCATGAGCGCCTGTGCCTGCACGCCAGCATGCTCGCCCTCACCCACCCGCAAACGGGCGAGCGCCTGCGCTTCGAGTGCCCGGCGCCGTTCTGACGGCTCCCGGCCCTCACGTCCCGTAGGGTGCGCCGTGCGCACCAGCAAAGGCGGCGGGGCAATCTCAGATAACAAACGCGAAGCGGTGCGTACAGCGCGCCCTACCCGCGGATAGCCTGAGACTATCGCCCCAAACAAGTGCGTAGCCGGCACAGCGCGATGCAAATTGGTTACACTCGCGCCATCGTTGCCCGGAGTCCCTATGCGCGAAGAACTGATCCAAGGCTTGCTCGATTTTCTCAACGCCTCGCCGACGCCTTTCCATGCCACCACCAGCCTGGCCATGCGCCTGGAAGCCGCGGGTTACCGTCATCTGGACGAACGCGCCCCCTGGCAGACCGAAGCCGGCGGCCGCTACTACGTAACCCGCAACGACTCCTCGATCATCGCTTTCAAACTGGGCAAACGCCTGGCCGTCGACGGCGGCATTCGTCTGGTCGGCGCACATACCGACAGCCCCTGCCTGCGCGTCAAGCCGAACCCTGAGCTGCAACGCCAGGGCTTCTTCCAGCTCGGCGTGGAAGTCTACGGCGGCGCCCTGCTCGCCCCCTGGTTCGACCGTGACCTGTCGCTGGCCGGCCGCGTGACCTACCGCCGCGACGGCAAGGTCGAGAGCCAGCTGATCGACTTCTACCAGCCCATCGCCGTGATCCCCAGCCTGGCCATCCACCTCAACCGCGAGGCCAACCAGGGCTGGGCGATCAACCCGCAGAACGAACTGCCGCCGATCCTGGCCCAGCTCGCCAGCAGCGAAACTGCCGACTTCCGCGCCCTGCTCGCCGAACAGCTGGCCATGGAGCATGACTTCAACCCGGACGCGGTGCTGGACTACGAGCTGAGCTTCTACGACACCCAGAGCGCCGCCATCGTCGGCCTCAACCAGGACTTCATCGCCAGCGCGCGCCTGGACAACCTGCTGTCCTGCTACGCCGGCCTGCAGGCGCTGATCGACTCGGACGACGAGGAAACCTGCGTACTGGTCTGCACCGACCACGAAGAAGTGGGCTCCTGCTCCGCCTGCGGCGCCGACGGTCCGTTCCTCGAACAGGTGCTGCGCCGCGTGCTGCCGGAAGGCGACGCCTTCGTCCGCGCCATCCAGCGTTCGCTGCTAGTGTCGGCCGACAACGCCCATGGCGTGCACCCCAACTACGCCGACAAGCACGACGGCAATCACGGGCCCAAGCTCAACGCCGGCCCGGTGATCAAGATCAACAGCAACCAGCGCTACGCCACCAACAGCGAGACCGCCGGCTTCTTCCGCCACCTGTGCCTGGAGAACGAAGTGCCGGTGCAGAGCTTCGTGGTGCGCAGCGACATGGGCTGCGGCTCCACCATCGGCCCGATCACCGCCAGCCAGCTGGGCGTGCGCACGGTCGATATCGGCCTGCCCACCTTCGCCATGCACTCGATCCGCGAACTAGCCGGCAGCCATGACCTGGATCACCTGGTGAAAGTGCTGACCGCGTTTTACTCCAGCCCTGAACTGCCCTGAGAGCGAGTCCCGCGATGATCGAACATATCCGCAACAGCCTGCAGGAAGCCCAGCGTGCGCTGGAGGCCTTCCTCGCCAACGAACAAACCCTGGGCAATATCCAGAAGGCAGCCGAGCTGCTGGTAGAGAGTTTCGAGAACAAGGGCAAGGCCTTTTCCTGCGGCAACGGCGGCTCGATGTGCGACGCCATGCACTTCGCCGAGGAACTGACCGGGCGCTATCGCAAGAACCGCCCGGGCATCGCCGCCGTATCGATCAGCGACCCCAGCCACATCAGTTGCGTGGCCAATGATTTCGGCTACGACTTCATCTTCTCGCGCTACATCGAGTCCCACGGGCGCGCAGGTGACGTGCTGATCGCCATCAGCACCAGCGGCAAGAGCCCCAACGTGGTCAAGGCCGCCGAAGCCGCCAAGACGCTGGGCGTGAAGGTGATCGCCCTGACCGGCAAGCCCGGCTCGCTGCTGGAAAGCCTGGCCGACGTGTGCATCTGTGCTCCGGGTGGCGACTTCGCCGACCGTGTGCAGGAGCTGCATATCAAGACCCTGCACATCCTCATCGAGCTGATCGAGCGCAAGCTGAGCCCGCAGAACTACGCCTGACCCCACCAGACTTACATGGCATGTGGGCTGACTGGTGGGCTGAAGCCCACCCTACTCGACTGGGCGATCTTCGGCGGCGCGCCAATGCTGGGTCGCGCCGCTGCAGATGTGGCGGTGTGATCAACAAGGTGACAGGCGGCTACCCCCCCTGAACTGCCAGCCCTACAAAAGCGGCATCGGTTCAGTGTTGTAGGGCGGGTGCAACCCGCCAAATCTGCGGTGTTCGGTTAAACGCCCTACGCGGCGCGCAGGCGTTTCGGGGTCAGGCCCATGTAGCGGCGCATGGCCGTGGTCAGCGCGCTCTGACTGGAGAAACCACACTCCTCGGCGATGCGCACCAGCGGCAGGTTGCTTTCGCGCAGCATGCGCGCGGCACGGTCGAGGCGGGTCTGGAGCAGGTATTGGTGTGGCGTGAGGCCGACACTGTCCTTGAACTGGGCGTGGAAGTGGCTGGGACTCAGGCACATTTCCTGCGCCAGCTCGGCAACGCTGATGCGCCGCGCCAGGTGTTCACCGATGTAATCATCCAGCCGCTGCAGGTCCATTGCACCTTGTGGCTGCCGGCGCTGCTCACCGAACAGGCGCAGGTGCAACGCACGAAGCAATACCCCACCCAGAGAACGCGCCAGGATCGAGTCGCTGCCATAGCGCTCCAACTCCGCGCCGGCATAGGTCAGCAGGTGTTGGAAATCGACATCGAGGGCGGGATAACGAGGGGTTTCGAACAGGCGATGGAGCAGCTCCAGGTCTTCGCTGGGTGTGTCCTGCTCGTCCAGATCGAGAATCAGCATGCGGTTATCACCCATGCCGGCGAACTGGTGAGCGGCATCGCCCGGCACCAGGCAGGCGCGCATGCGGCAGACTTCCCCGCCACGGCCGCCGACTTCGAATTCGGCACGGCCGACCAGGGACATCACCAACTGATGATGATCATGGGCATGTTCATGGGCCTGTTCATCCAGGCGGATCACACGGGCTTGCAGCATCGCAAAAGACTGGCGGCACGAAACAAGGGTTGCACTTTACTCCTTTCGAAAGAAAAACGCCGCAACCACCTATCAGCCAAATGGTTGCACCTATAGCAACCTGCGCACCAAATCGTACCTCCTAAGCACTCCAGGCTCTATTACCGTGCACCCACGCTCACTCGCTGAACCACATTACGCAGCCGCCAGGCAGATGGCAGGAGAGTTGCTTCGCTGCTCTGGATCGACCACAACAAGCGAGCCTCGATGAGCGATACCGCCCTGATTCTCCTGCCTCTACTGGTTCTGCTGCTGGTCCTGGGTTACTGGCTCAGCCATCGCGCAGAGCATCGTCAGCTCAAAGCCAGCAAGCAGGCGGATACCGAAATCGTGCAGCGCTGCTTGGACCTGTTGCAGGCGCTGCAGAGGCATCGCGGCCTGGGAGCGCAGCTAGATGCCGACAGCGTGGCGCAACGCAACGCGCTGGCGCAGCAACTGGACGAACTCTGGCTCAACTGGCCTGGCGCCAGCCTGCTGCTGCCGCCCTTGCAACAGCACTGGCCGCAGCTACGCCGCAAGCCCGCCGATTTCGATGCCCATTGTCGACTGATCGAGGCGCTGCTGGAGGTGATCGAGCTGCTCGAAGATCGCCTCTACCGCCAGGACCACTTCAGGATTCGCGGCCTCGGTGAAGCCTGCCGCTCACTCGAAGACCTCGCCAGGCTGCGGGGCCTGGCGACACGCGCAGCCAATTACGAACGCTGCCCGCCCGGCCTGCAGATGCAACTGCGCTTTCTCTGCAACCGCCTGCTCGACCAGGAGCAGGACCCGCCTCTGCTGGCACTGATCGAGCGCCTGCAGAGCGACCTGATCGAGCCTGCGCAGGTACGCCTGACACCCGCTGAATGCTTCGCCCTGCTCACGCCGCTGATCGAACAGCGCCTGCTGGGCATTCGCCTGAGTCTTGATTGAGCCGTTGAAAAAATCCCGCGCTCGCCCCATGTAGCAACCAACGTACACGCAAAGGTGCTCCATGAACGATCAGGACAACACCCCAGAAGCCGTCGAAGTTCACGCCCAGTCCAGCAGCACCGGCCTGGTTCTGCCCGCGCAGCAGTTGCCGGACAAGCTCTACATCATCCCCATCCACAACCGCCCATTCTTCCCGGCGCAGGTGTTGCCGGTGATCGTCAACCAGCAGCCCTGGGGTCGGACCCTGACGCGGGTTGGCAACACCGAGCACAAGTGCCTGGCCGTATTCTTCGTCGACAATCCACCGGACGAGCACGGTGAATTCGACCTCGACAGCCTGCCCGAGCACGGTACGCTGGTGCGCGTGCACCACGTCAGCGAGGAAGGCGGCAAGCTGCAGTTCGTCGCCCAGGGTCTGACCCGCGTGCGCATTCGTGGCTGGCTCAGCCGTCGCGGCCCGTACCTGGCCGAAGTGGAATATCCGCAGCCGCCGGCCTACCCGCGCGACGAGGTCAAGGCCTACGGCATGGCGCTGATCAACGCGATCAAGGAGCTGCTGCCGCTCAACCCGCTGTACAGCGAGGAGCTGAAGAACTACCTCAATCGCTTCAGCCCCAACGAGCCGTCGCCGCTCACCGACTTCGCCGCCGCCCTGACCACCGCCTCCGGCCAGGAGCTACAGGAAGTGCTGGACACCGTGCCCATGCTCAAACGCATGGAGAAAGTGCTGCCACTGCTGCGCAAGGAAGTCGAAGTCGGCCGCCTGCAGAAAGAGCTGTCGGCCGAGGTCAACAAGCAGATCGGCGAGCGCCAGCGCGAGTTCTTCCTCAAGGAGCAGCTCAAGCTGATCCAGCAGGAACTGGGCATCAGCAAGGACGACAAGAGCGCGGATCGCGAAGAGTTTCTCGCCCGCCTGGAAGGCAAGACCCTGCCGGCGCCAGCGCAGAAGCGTATCGATGAAGAGCTGAACAAGCTATCGATCCTCGAAGCCGGCTCGCCGGAATACGCCGTCACGCGCAATTACCTGGACTGGGCCACCGCCCTGCCCTGGGGTATTCATGGCGAGGACAAGCTCGACCTGGGCCGCGCGCGCAAGGTGCTGGACAAGCACCACGCCGGCATGGACGACATCAAGGAGCGTATTACCGAGTTTCTTGCCGTCGGTGCCTTCAAGGGCGAGATCGCCGGCTCTATCGTGCTGCTGGTCGGCCCGCCCGGCGTGGGCAAGACCAGCATCGGCAAGTCCATCGCCGAATCCCTCGGCCGGCCGTTCTACCGTTTCTCGGTCGGCGGCATGCGTGACGAGGCGGAGATCAAGGGCCATCGCCGCACCTACATCGGCGCCATGCCCGGCAAGCTGGTGCAGGCACTGAAGGAAGCCGAGGTGATGAACCCGGTGATCATGCTCGACGAGATCGACAAGATGGGCACCAGTTACCAGGGCGATCCGGCCTCGGCGCTGCTGGAAACCCTAGACCCGGAACAGAACGTCGAATTTCTCGACCACTATCTGGACCTGCGCCTGGATCTGTCCAAGGTGCTGTTCGTCTGTACCGCCAACACCCTCGACTCCATCCCCGGGCCGCTGCTCGACCGCATGGAAGTGATCCGTCTGTCCGGCTACATCACCGAGGAAAAACTGGCTATCGCCAAACGCCATCTGTGGCCCAAGCAACTGGAAAAAGCCGGCGTGCCGAAGACGCGCCTGTCCATCAGCGATGCGGCGCTGCGCACGGTGATCGAGGGCTACGCCCGCGAAGCCGGCGTGCGCCAGTTGGAAAAACAACTGGGCAAGCTGGTACGCAAATCGGTGGTCAAGTTGCTGGAAGATCCCGAGGCGAAGATTCGCATCGGTGCCAAGGATCTGGAGGAAGCCCTCGGCATGCCGGTGTTCCGCAACGAGCGGGTGCTGGCCGGTACCGGGGTGATCACCGGCCTGGCCTGGACCAGCATGGGCGGCGCTACATTGCCGATCGAGGCCACACGTGTGCATACGCTCAACCGCGGCTTCAAGCTCACCGGCCAACTCGGCGAGGTGATGAAGGAGTCGGCGGAAATCGCCTACAGCTACGTCAGCTCGCACCTCAAACAATTCGGCGGCGACCCGAGCTTCTTCGACCAGGCCTTCGTCCACCTGCACGTACCGGAAGGCGCCACGCCCAAGGATGGCCCCAGCGCCGGCGTCACCATGGCCAGCGCCCTGCTTTCGCTCGCGCGCAACCAGGCGCCGAAAAAGGGCGTAGCCATGACCGGCGAGCTGACCTTGACCGGTCAGGTGCTGCCCATCGGCGGCGTGCGCGAGAAGGTGATCGCGGCGCGCAGGCAGAAGATCCACGAGCTGATCCTGCCGGAGGCCAACCGCGGCAGCTACGAGGAATTGCCGGACTACCTCAAGGAAGGCATCACCGTGCACTTCGCCAAACGCTACAGCGACGTGGCCAAGGTGTTGTTCGACTAGGGATGCTCTGAAATAGTCGTCATTCCCGCGCAGGCGGGACAGCAGCTTTATCGCTGAACAGCGCTTGCGCTGGCCGAAGGGGAATAATCCAGAGCCCCATCAGCACCTGGACTCCCGCCTTCGTGGGAGTGACGGTGTGAGGCTTTTTCAAGAGAGGCAGATGTGGGAGCGGGCTTTACTCGCGAAGCTTTTTAGTCTCGCCGATATTCGCGAGCAGAGCTCGCTCCTACAGTAAACCGCGCATTTCTACGGTCGCCACCGACAGGTCTATGCCGCTATGCTGGGCCAGGTTTCGTCGACTGGAGTTCGTCATGCACGCCACCTTGCGTCTGCTTATCCTGCCCGCCCTGGCCCTGCTCACGGCCTGCGCCCACCAATCCGGCACGCTGGAGCTGAAGAAGGATCGGCAGTGCCCGCTGACGCTGAACAAGGGTCAGCAACTGATCCTCAGCCTGCCCAGCAACCCCACCACCGGTTTTCGCTGGGAAGTGCGTGACGCGGCGCCAAGCGTTCTGCAAAGCCTCGGCCCGGAGGTCTACAGCAACCCGGAAGACGCCGGACTGGTGGGCGCTGGTGGCATTTCTACCTGGCGCTTTACCGCTCGCGAGCCGGGCGAAGGCCGCCTGCTGCTGACCTACCAGCAGCCCTGGGAGCCCAACGTGCCGCCAGCGGAAACCTTCGAGTGTGAACTGCGGGTGAAATGAGCAAGGCTTGTGGGAGGGGCTTTAGCCACGGATTCGTAGGGCGGGTGCAACCCGCCACCTATTTCATGGCGGGTTTCACCCGCCCTACAGGCTGCAAATGAACAAGGGGGCGCATGATGCGCCCCCTTCTTTTCCCGCGAATGGCCTCAGTTCTTGAGCCGATAACCGGTCTTGAAGATCCAGCCCACCAGCAAGATGCACAGCGCCAGAAAGCCCAGCACCATGGCCAGGCTGACGCCGACGTTGACGTCCGACACGCCGTAGAAGCTCCAGCGGAACGCGCTGATCAGGTAAACCACCGGGTTGAACAGGGTCACCGTCTGCCAGGCTGGCGGCAGCATGCTGATGGAGTAGAAGGCGCCACCAAGAAAGGTCAGCGGCGTGACGATCAGTGCCGGGACGATCTGCAGCTTCTCCCAGCCATCGGCCCACACGCCGATGATGAAGCCGAACAGGCTGAAGGTCAGCGCGGTGAGCACCAGAAACGCCGCCATCCAGATCGGATGCTGTATCTCGAAATCGACGAACAGCCGTGCAGTGAGCAGGATGATGAGGCCGAGGATCACCGACTTGGTCGCCGCCGCGCCGACATAGCCAATCAGGATTTCCAGGTAGGACACCGGCGCCGAGAGAAGCTCGTAGATGCTTCCCGAGTATTTGGGCATGTAGATGCCGAACGAGGCGTTGGAAATGCTCTCGGTCAGCAGCGCCAGCATGATCAGCCCCGGAATGATGAAGGCGCCGTAACTCACGCCCTGCACCTGGGTCATGCTCGAACCGATGGCCGAACCGAATACCACGAAGTACAGCGAGGTGCTGATCACCGGCGTGGCGATGCTCTGTAACAGGGTACGCCAGGTGCGCGCCAGCTCGAACAGGTAGATGGCCTTGATGGCATACAAGTTCATGCGCGCGACTCCTTGAGCAGGGACACGAAAATCTCCTCCAGGGAGCTCTGGCTCGACTGCAGGTCCTTGAAATCGATGCCGTGCTGGGCTAGATCACGCAGCAACTCGGCGATGCCGGTGTTTTCGTGCTGGGCATCGAAAGTGAACACCAGGGCATGGCCCTGATCGGCCAGCTCCAGCCCATAGCGCGCCAGCTCGGCCGGCACGCAGGACAGCGGCTGCTGCAATTGCAGGGTCAGCTGCTTCTTACCCAGCTTGTGCATCAGCACCTGCTTGTCTTCCACCAGGATGATGCGGCCCTTGCTGATCACCCCGATGCGGTCGGCCATTTCCTCGGCCTCTTCGATGTAGTGGGTGGTGAGGATGATGGTCACGCCACGCTCGCGCAGGCGCCGCACCATGTTCCACATGTCGCGGCGCAGCTCCACGTCGACACCGGCGGTGGGCTCGTCGAGAAAGAGAATCTGCGGCTCGTGGGAGAGCGCCTTGGCGATCATCACCCGGCGCTTCATGCCGCCGGACAGTTCCATGATCTTGGCGTTACGCTTGTCCCACAGCGACAGGTCCTTGAGCAGTTGTTCCAGGTAGGCCGGGGCGGGCTTCTTGCCGAACAGGCCACGGCTGAACTTGACCGTCGCCCAGACGGTTTCGAACACGTCGCTGACCAGCTCCTGCGGCACCAGGCCGATCTGCGAACGCGCTGCACGGTAGTCGCGGACGATGTCGTAGCCAGCCACCAGCACCCTGCCCTCGCCCGGGTTGACGATGCCGCAGATGATGCTGATCAGGGTGGTCTTGCCGGCGCCGTTAGGGCCGAGCAAGGCGAAGATTTCGCCCTGGCGAATGTCCAGGTCGATGCCTTGCAGGGCCGGATGGCCCGACGCATAGGTCTTGTTCAGTTGTTCGATGGAGATGACCGACTGCACGGTGGGTTGTCCCTTGCCTGCGGAAAACGCCACAGTTTACAGGGCATGAGCCGCCTACATCAGCGCGCGAGAGAAAAAACGGCGCACTTGTGGTGCGCCGGGGGTACTGCAGGGAGGGAAGGAACGATTGCACCGCTCGTAACAGTGCAACGATAGGCCTGGCAGCGCGTGCTACCCGACATATTCAACGGCGTCAGCATGAATGCATGCCAAACCGTAGGGCGGGTGCAACCCGCCAACTGAAGCGGCGGGTTTCACCCGCCCTACAACGGAGTCAGCAACTTACCAGTGGCGATAAAGGCACGCAGATTGTCCAGCACCAGATCGGCCATCTGCTGGCGCGTCTCGACACTGCCGCTGCCGACGTGCGGCAGCAGCACCACGTTGTCCAGCTCGCGCAATGCCGCCGGCACCTGAGGTTCGCGCTCGTAGACGTCCAGACCGGCCCCGCCAATCACACCTTTCTGCAAGGCACTGACCAGCGCCGCTTCATCGACCACCGAACCGCGCGCCACGTTGATCAGAAAACCATCAGCCCCCAGCGCTTCGAGCACCTCGGCATTGATCAGATGATGGGTGGCCTTGCCACCCGGGCAGGTCAGCACCAGGAAGTCCGCCCAGCGCGCCAGTGCCAGCAGATCCGGCTCGTGCTGGTAAGGGCTGCCCTCGACCGCACGGCGATTGTGGTAACGCACCGGCATGGAAAAGCCCGAGGCGCGTAGCGCCACCGCCTCGCCGATGCGGCCGAGGCCGACGATACCCAGGCGCTTGCCGCTGACCCGACGCGCCAGCGGGAAACCCGTGGTGCTGCTCCAGGCGCCGCTGCGCACGAAGCGCTCAGCCTCGGACAGGCGCCGCGCGCTGTCGATCATCAGGCCCATGGCGAGGTCGGCCACACAGTCGTTTAGCACGTCCGGCGTGGTGCTGAGGACGATACCGCGATCACGCAGCAGATCCAGCGGATAGGGATCGTAGCCCACGCCGAAACTGCAGATGGCGCGCAGATTCGGCAGCAGCGCCAGTTGATCAGCCGTACAGCCGAAACGCGCCGAAGACACCATGTAGATGAACTGTTCACCCTGCTCGCGCAGGAATGCCAGCGGCTCGGCCTGCTGCCAGAGCGCGCTGACTTCGTATTCCTCGGCCAGCTCGCGGTTGAAACGTTCGCTCAGCGGGCCGATCTGCAGCACCTTGGTTTTGCTCATGGGGCCTCCTGTTTCAGTTGTCAATTCACAGCAATTTGCCCGGGTTCATCAGCCCGGCCGGATCCAGCGCCTGCTTGACGCGAGCCATCAACTCCAGTTCCAGCGGCGCCTTGTACTGTTGCGCGGCCAGTCGCTTGGATTGGCCCAGGCCATGTTCGGCACTGATGCTACCGGCATCCTCCAGGGTCGAGTCGTAGATCACGCGCATGATCGCCTCGGCCTGCGCCTTGAACGAACCATCCTCGGCGCCGACTGGCTTGCTGATGTTGTAATGCAGGTTGCCGTCGCCGACGTGCCCGTAGGCCACGATGCGCACACCAGGAAATGCCTGCTGCAACGCCTGGTCGGTGCGCGCGATGAAGTCGGGAATACGGCTGACCGGCACGCTGATATCGTGCTTGAGACTCGGCCCCTCATGGTTCTGCGCCTCCGAGATGCCCTCGCGTAGCGCCCACAGTGCGCGCACCTGCGCGTCGCTGGCGGCAATCACGGCATCCAGTGCCACACCTTGCTCGAAGGCGGCGCCGAGGCCCTGTTCAAGCAGCTCGTTCAAGGGCGCATTGGGCTGGGTATCGCTCAGCTCGATCAACACGTACCAGGGATGCACCTCGGCGAACGGGTCGCTGACGCCGACGACATGGCGCAGGACGAACTCGACGCTCTGCCGCGACATCAGCTCGAAGCCGGTCAGGCGGTCGCCACACAGCCCACGCATCTGCCCGATCAGCTCGACGGCCGCTTGCGGGCTGGGCAGCGCCACCCAGGCGGTGGTCAGGCTGCGTACAGCGGGAAACAGCTTGAGCACAGCAGCGGTGATAATGCCCAGGGTGCCTTCGCTGCCGATGAACAGGTGCTTGAGGTCATAGCCGGTGTTGTCCTTGCGCAGCCCGCGCAGACCGTGCCAGATACGCCCGTCAGGCAACACCACTTCCAGGCCCAGGGCCAGGTCGCGCATGTTGCCGTAGCGCAGCACCGCGGTGCCGCCGGCATTGGTCGCCAGGTTACCACCGACCGTGCAGCTGCCTTCGGCGCCCAGCGACAGCGGGAACAGCCGGCCGACTTCGGCGGCGGCCTCCTGCAGTTGCTGCAGGATCACCCCGGCTTCGACGGTTATGGTCTCGTTGGCCACGTCCACTTCGCGGATGCGCTTCATGCGCGTCAGCGACAGCACGACCTGCGCCCCGGACTCGTCCGGGATCGAGCCGCCACAGAGGCCGGTATTACCGCCTTGTGGAACCAGAGCCACGCCGGCTTGCGCGCAAATACGCACCACGGCAGCGACCTCTTCGGTCGAGCTCGGGCGCAGCACGGCAGCGGCCTGGCCGCGATAGGCACCGCGCCAGTCGCTCAGGTAGCTCTGCATGCGCTCAGCGTCGGTAACCAGGCCGGCCTCGCCAACCGTCTCGCGCAACGCCTGAATCAGATCGTCGGACAGGTCAGTCATATCAGGTCACCGGCGCCGGGTTGAACAGTACCAGGTCGTTGTGCAGGCGCAGGTGCTCGGCGCAGGTCTGCTTGCGACCACTGGCCACGTCCAGATAGAGCTGGAAGATATGCCAGCCCATTTCTTCCAAGGTCATGCGCCCCGAGACGATCTGCCCGGCGTCGACGTCGATCAGGTCCGGCCAGCGCTCGGCCAGTTGAGTACGGGTGGCCACCTTAATCACCGGCACCATGGACAGGCCATAAGGCGTGCCGCGACCGGTGGTGAAGATGTGCAGGTTCATGCCCGCTGCCAGCTGCAAGGTGCCACAGATGAAGTCGCTGGCCGGGGTGGCGCAGAACCACAGGCCCTTGCCGCGGATGCGCTCGCCCGGCGCGACGACGCCGGCAATCGGGCTGTTGCCGGACTTGGCGATCGAACCCATGGCCTTCTCGACGATGTTGTTCAGTCCGCCCTTCTTGTTGCCCGGCGTGGTGTTGGCGCTGCGGTCGGCCATGCCGCGCTGCAGGTAGCGGTCGTACCAGTCCATCTCGCGAATCAACGCATCGGCTACTTCGACAGTAGCGGCGCGCGGCGTCAGCAGGTGGATGCCGTCACGCACTTCGGTGTTCTCGGAGAACATCACGGTGGCGCCCGCGCGCACCAGCAGGTCGGCAGCCACGCCGAGGGCCGGGTTGGCGGTGATACCGGAGAAGGCGTCGCTGCCACCGCACTGCATGCCGACCACCAGCTCGGAGGCCGGCACAGTCTCGCGACGACGCTGATCGAGCACCTTAAGACGGTCCTCGATCATGCCCATGATCTGCTCGACCATGCCGCTGAAGCCGGTGCCGGAATCCTGCAGGCGGAACAGCCAGTCCTCCTCGTCCATGCCGTTGGTGAGCTGATCGCCATCCATCAACTGGTTGGCCTGCAGCTTCTCGCAGCCGAGGCTGATCACCAGCGCCTGGCCACCGAGGTTGGGGTTGCGGCTGATGTTGTACAGGGTACGGATCGGCACCACCGCATCCGGCGCGTTGATCGCCACGCCGCAGCCGTAGCTGTGCGACAGCGCCACCACATCGTCGACGTTGGGGTACTTGGGCAGCACCTCCTTGCGCACGCGCTCGACCACGTGATCGAGCACACCGACCACGCACTGCACGGTGGTGGTCACGCCAAGGATGTTGCGGGTGCCGACGCTGCCGTCCGGGTTGCGGAAGCCCTCGAAGCTGTAGCCTTCCAGCGGCTCGCCAGGCGCGGCCTTGATGGTCGCCTTGGGCAGGTTGTCCAGCACCGGCGGCTCCGGCATGCGCAGCACCTGCTCGGTCACCCAGCTGCCGGCGGCGATAGGTTTCAGTGCATAGCCAATCACTTCGCCATAGCGCACCACCTCGCCGTCTTCGGCGATATCCAGCAACGCTACCTTGTGGCTTTGCGGGATGCCTTCGATGGCCGTCAGGCCGTCATCGAACTGGCCACCGACGGCGACGCCCTGGTCATTGACCACCACGCCGACGTTGTCGCTCGGGTGCAGGCGGATGTATCGGGGCGAATCCTGATGGGGAATCAACTGCATACTGCGTGCTCCTGTTATGCGCTCAGGATGCCGAGCCAGATGTGGAGCCAGAGGCGCCCTCATCCAGCTCGACCCTGCGAATTTGGCCGACGATCAGGCCGAAGCTGACGACCGCCAGCAGGGCATTGAGGCCAACGTAGGCCAATGCTCCATCGAATGAACCAGTCAGGCTGACCAGGTAGCCGATGACGATAGGCGTGGTGATCGCCGCCAGGTTGCCGAAGGTGTTGAACAACCCGCCGGACAGGCCGAGGATCTGCCGTGGCGAGGTGTCGGCCACCAGCGTCCAGCCCAGCGAACCGAGGCCCTTGCCGAAGAACGCCAGGGCCATCAGCGCCACCACCGCCGTGTCGCCCTCGACAAAAATACACAGCACCAGGCTGCTCGACAGCAACAAACCGAACACCATCGGTAGCTTGCGCGCCAGGGTCAGTGAATGGCCACGGCGCACCATGCCATCGGACAACAACCCACCGAGCACGCCGCCGACGCAGCCGCTGATGGCCGGCAAGGCGGCGGCGAAACCGGCGCCGATAATGCTCATGCCGCGTGCCTGCACCAGGTACACGGGAAACCAGGTGAGGAAGAAATAGGTGATGGCGTTGTTGCAGTACTGACCGAGGTAGATGCCGATCATGGTGCGCTGGCGCAACAGCAGGCCCAGGTATCGCCACTGCGAGCCGCCGGCGCTGCCGCGCTGCCCTTCGAGATCGATCAGTGCACCGCCACGCTCCAGGTGGGCCAGCTCGGCCGCTTCGATACGCGGGTGCTGGCGTGGGCCATGCAGTTGCGTCAACCACAGGAACGACAGCGCCAGCCCCAGGCAACCGAGTACGATGAACACCGACTGCCAGCCCATCGCCTGCACCACCCAGCCCATCAGCGGCGCGAACAACGCGGTAGCGGCGTATTGCGCCGAGCTGGAGATCGCCGTGGCAGTGGCACGCTCGGCGGAGGGAAACCAGGAGGCGATGATCCGTGCGTTGCCGGGAAAGCACGGCGCGCTGGCAAACCCCACCAGCAAACGCAGGAGGAACATCGAGGTCACCGCCCAGGTGGTCGGCAGCCAGCCGACGAAACCTTGCAGCAGGGTCAGCGCCGACCAGATGAACAACGCCAGGGTGTACACCGGCTTGGTGCCGAAACGGTCGAATAGCCAACCGCCCGGTATCTGCCCGATCACGTAGGCCCAGCCGAACGCCGAGAAGATGTAGCCGAGCGTCACCGCGTCGATACCCAGGCCGGCTTGCATCGCCGAACCGGCGACGGACAGGCTGGAGCGATCAGCGAAGGTGATGGTGGTGACCAGAAACAGCATCAACAAGATGCTGTAGCGCACACGACCCGGTTTGGCATCTGGCATCGGCAAGGCTCGTGAGACAGAAGGAAAGGCTGACCCCGTAGGGTGGGCTTTAGCCCAACAACTGCAGCCCGCGTGGGCTGTACTCAAGGTGGGCTGAAGCCCACCCTACGGAGCTAGCTACGGGACCGCATCGGGCCTGACTCAACGCACCAGACAGGGCTTCTTGTTATTGAAGGTCCAGTTGGGGATCAGGTACTGCATGGCGATGGCGTCGTCACGCGCACCCAGGCCCTTGGCCAGGTACAGCTCATGCGCCCTGGCCAATGCGTCCCAATCCAGCTCGACGCCCAGGCCCGGCGTTTTCGGCACCTGAACCAGACCACCTTCGATGCGAAGCGGGTTGCGCGTCAGGTACTGGCCGTCCTGCCAGATCCAGTGGGTGTCGATGGCGGTCACGCGGCCCGGCGCCGCGGCAGCGACGTGGGTGAACATCGCCAGGGAAATATCGAAGTGATTGTTGGAGTGCGAACCCCAGGTCAGGCCCCAGTCGTTGCACATCTGCGCCACGCGTACCGAACCGGCCATGGTCCAGAAGTGCGGGTCGGCCAGCGGGATGTCCACCGATTGCAGGGAGATGGTGTGGCCCATCTGCCGCCAGTCGGTAGCGATCATGTTGGTCGCAGTCGGCAAGCCGGTGGCACGGCGGAACTCGGCCATCACTTCACGACCGGAGTAGCCGTTCTCGGCGCCGCACGGGTCTTCGGCGTAGGCCAGCACGCCATGCAGGTCGCGGCACAGGCCGATGGCCTCATCCAGCGACCAGCCGCCATTGGGGTCCAGCGTCACACGAGCCTCAGGGAAGCGTGCGGCCAGGGCGCGGATCGCCTCGACTTCGGCTTCGCCATGCAGCACACCGCCCTTGAGTTTGAAATCGTTGAAGCCATAACGCGCATGCGCGGCCTCGGCCTGGCGGACGATGGTTTCGGGGGTCAGCGCGGTCTGGTTGCGCACGCGCTCCCAGGTGTCATCGGCATCGCGCTCATCGCGGTAGCCGAGATCGGTCTTGTCCTTGTCTCCGACGAAGAACAGATAGCCGAGCATTTCCACCGCGTCGCGCTGCTGGCCTTCGCCAAGTAGGGCGGCCACCGGCACACCGAGGTGCTGGCCGAGCAGGTCGAGCAGCGCCGACTCCAGCGCGGTAACCGCGTGAATGGTGATACGCAGGTCGAAGGTCTGCAGGCCACGGCCACCGGAGTCGCGATCAGCGAAGGTGCGGCGTACCTGGTTGAGCAGCGCGTTGTAGTTGCCGACCGGCTGGCCGACGAGGATCGAGCGGGCGTCTTCGAGGGTCTTGCGGATGCCCTCGCCGCCGGGGACTTCGCCGACACCGATATGGCCGGCGCTGTCCTTGAGAATGAGGATGTTGCGGGTGAAGTAAGGGCCATGGGCACCGCTCAGGTTGAGCAGCATGCTGTCCTGGCCGGCGACCGGCACGACTTGCAGCTCGGTGATCAGCGGGGTGCCGACAGCGGCAGGAATCTGTGAAGTCATGAGCGTTACCCTGTTGTTCTTATGCGGGTTCGACAATTGTTCAGGCTGTCGCGCCCGGCTTACCGAAGCGCGACTGGGTCGCTCGCCGAGGCGAGCGACCCCCTGTGGCGTTACTGCGCGCCTTGCGCTTCGATCAGCTTGGCCAGGGCTTCGTACTCGTCCGGCAGCAGATCGGTCAGCGGAGCACGTACCGGGCCGGCATCGTAACCGACGATCTTGGCGCCAGCTTTGACGATGCTCACGGCATAACCGGCCTTGCGGTTACGGATGTCTAGGTACGGCAGGAAGAAATCGTCGATCAGCTTGCCAACGGTGACGTGATCTTCCGCGGCGATGGCGCGGTAGAAGTCCATGGCGGTTTTCGGGATGAAGTTAAACACGGCCGAGGAATAGACCGGCACGCCCAGTGCCCTGTAGGCAGCGGCGTAGACTTCAGCGGTCGGCAGGCCGCCGAGGTAGGTCAAGCGCTCGCCCAGGCGACGACGGATCGACACCATCAATTCGATGTCACCCAGACCGTCTTTGTAGCCGATCAGGTTCGGGCAACGCTCGGCCAGTTGCTCCAGCAGATTGGCATTCAGGCGGCAGACGTTACGGTTGTAGATCACCACGCCGATGTTCACCGACTTGCACACCTGCTCGACGTGAGCGGCAACGCCGTCTTGCGAGGCTTCAGTCAGGTAGTGCGGCAGCAGCAGCAGGCCTTTGGCGCCCAGGCGCTCGGCTTCCTGCGCCATCTGGATGGCAACGCGGGTCGGGCCGCCAACGCCAGCTAGGATCGGTACGGACTTCTCGCAGGTGTCCACGGCGGTCTTGATCACGGCGCTGTATTCGTCCGGCGCCAGGGAGAAGAACTCACCAGTCCCGCCAGCAGCGAACAAGGCAGAAGCGCCGTACGGTGCCAGCCACTCGAGGCGACGCACGTAGCCAGCCTGGTTGAAATCACCGGCAGCATCGAAGTCGGTCACCGGGAAAGACAGCAGACCAGAGGAGAGGATGGACTTAAGTTCTTGTGGATTCATTATGCGAACACCCTGTAAAGCGAGTTGTGAGGAATGACGTCAGCCGTAGCTGTAGAGATACGTTATCGTACAACAACAAAAAAAACACCAGTTTTTATATCGTCCGTTCGTCGAAGATTTTCTTGCTCCCGTCCGCTTCGCCGGAAACCGGCCAAAAAGCGTAAAGCTCAGACTAGAGTAGCCTCCATGATCGTGCCAGAAGAAATGGCAGCGCAATCATGATTAGCCATGGGCAGCGTTGACAGGTCAGGAACAGACTGGTACTAATTTCACCAAGTCATACGACAACCTATGACATTCCAATAAAAACAAACGAGGCCCTGGTCATGTCACAGACCTTCACTGCCGCCCCACCCTGCCATCGTGCCAGCCATCGCACCGATGTCAGCAGCCGCCTGAACAGCGCAGTCCGCACAGGCCTCGTTGCCGTCTTTGCCCATGCTCTACCTTGCTACCGCGCGGATCGCACGATGATCCCGGTGCACGACTGAACCGTACCTTTGCCATTGCGGCCGAGGGCCGCGCCAGTTTCGGAGCCCCAGCCAAGATGTACGAAGCCTCCCGCAGCAGCACACCCCAGATCGTCGAGATGCAGGTCATTCCGGTCGCCGGCCATGACAGCATGCTGCTCAACCTGTGCGGCGCCCATGCCCCTTACTTCACCCGCAACCTGGTGCTGCTCAAGGACAATGCCGGGCGCATCGGTTGTGGCGAGGTGCCCGGTGGTGAAGGCATTCGTCAGGCCCTGGAGCGCTGCCGCGAGTTGGTGATCGGCCAGTCGGTCGGCCGTTACAACCATGTACTCAATCGTCTGCGTCAGGCCATCGCCGGCGCGCCCAAGGGGCCACAGACCACTCAGCACCAGGTCACCTCGGAATCCGAAGCACGCGTGCTCAAGCAGCCGCACGAGATCAACCTGCGCCTGGACAACGTGATCACCGCGGTCGAAGCCGCCCTGCTCGACTTGCTCGGCCAACATCTGGACGTACCGGTGGCCGAACTGCTCGGCAGCGGCCAACAGCGCGACAGCGTGCCGATGCTCGCCTACCTCTTCTATATAGGTGAGCGCGAGCGCACCGACCTGCCCTACCTCGCTGGCAAAGGCGCAGCGGACGACTGGTATCACTTGCGCCATCAGGCCGCGCTGACGCCGGACGCCATCGCCCGCCTGGCCGAAGCGGCGCATGCGCGCTACGGCTTCAACGACTTCAAGCTCAAGGGCGGCGTGATGCGTGGCGCCGAGGAAATGGACGCGATCCGCGCGATCAAAGCGCGCTTCCCCGATGCCCGCGTCACCCTCGACCCCAATGGCGCCTGGTCGTTGGACGAGGCCATCGCCCTGTGCCAAGGACAAGGCCATGTACTCGCCTACGCCGAAGACCCTTGCGGCCCAGAAAATGGCTATTCAGGTCGCGAAGTCATGGCCGAGTTCAAGCGCGCCACCGGTATCCCGACCGCCACCAACATGGTTGCCACCGACTGGCGGCAGATGGGCCACTCGCTGCGTCTGGAAGCCGTCGACATCCCGCTGGCCGACCCGCACTTCTGGACCATGCAGGGCGCCGTACGCCTCGGTCAGGTATGCGAAGAGTTCGGCTTGACCTGGGGTTCGCATTCGAACAACCACTTCGACATTTCCCTGGCCATGTTCACCCATGCCGCGGCGGCCGTACCTGGCCGCGTCACGGCTATCGACACCCACTGGATCTGGCAGGAAGGCGAGGAACGCTTGACCCGCGAGCCGCTGCAGATCGTCGGCGGCCAGGTGCAGGTATCGGACAAGCCCGGCCTCGGTATCGAGCCAGACATGGAGCGGATCATGGCCGCTCATGAGCTTTACAAGAAGGTGGCCAACGGTGCGCGTGACGACGCCATGGCCATGCAGTACCTGGTTCCGGGTTGGCAGTATGACCCGAAACGTCCCAGCCTCGGCCGCGACTGACTCACGCGGCTTTTATCCCAACCCGGAGTATTCCAATGAAAAAAACATTCCGCGCCTCCCTCCTTTCTGCCCTGGTCGGCATGGGTGTCCTGACCACCCATTCCGCCACCTTCGCCGATGAGGTCAAGTGGCCGACTCGCCCGATCCAGGTGGTGGTGATCGCCAACCCTGGTGGCGACACCGACTTCAACGCCCGCATGATGGCCAAGTACTTCAACGAGATCACCGGCAAGACCATGGTGGTGACCAACGTCGCTGGCGGCGGTGGCACCCTGGCGGCCGAGCAGGTCAAGGGCGCAGCGGCGGATGGCAACACCATCCTGTTCACCCACCCGGGCCAGTTGATCGTCAACGAAGTCGCCGGTCTGACCGAAGACAGCTACGAAACCTTCGATGTGGCCTGCATCGCTGGCGTAGACAAGAGCACTGTGTTCGTCGCCTCCAAGCAGGCCGGCGTGAACAGCATGAAAGAGCTGATCGAAAAATCCAAAGCCAATCCGGGCAGCATCACCTATGGCACCGAGATGGGCAGCTTCTCCCACCTGCAGGGCCTGATGCTGGAGAAACTCGCTGACATCAAACTGAAGATGGTCGACGGCGGCACCGTGTCCGACCGCGTGGTCGGCATGCTCGGCGGTCGCCTGGGCATGGGCGCCATCTCCTATGGCTCGGTGCAGGATTATGTTCAGGGCGGGCAGATGGTCGCACTGGGCCAGCCTAACGACGAACGTAACGCCATGATTGGCGATGTACCGACCCTCAAGGAGCAGGGCCTCGACATCACCATGGACAAGCCCTACGTCGTGGCCTTCCCGAAAGGCACCGACCCGGCGATCGTGAAGAAAATGTCCGACATCATGCAGCAGATCGCCGAGAAGCCTGCCTACGCTGAAGACCTGAAGAAGTTCAAGCAGCCGGTCACTTTCTTCGCTACCGAAGAGGCCAAGCAGATTCTGGCCAAGACCCGCGAAGACTTCATGCAGTTCAAGGATGAACTGCGCAAGGCCAAGTAAGCCATACCGCAGCGCCGGCCCGACCGACTCGAGCCGGCGCTTCGCCTCAGAACATCGAGGTACACGATGAACACCCTGAACAAGAAAGAGCTGATCATCGGCATCGCCATGCTCGGTGCCAGCCTTGCCTACCTGATCATGGCGCAACAGCTACCTGGGCATGACGGCGTCGATGCGGCCACCGTGCCGAAACTGCTGGCCGGATTCCTGTGCCTGCTTGGCGTGATGCAACTGGTCAGCGCCTTTGCCAAACCCAAGGCGGCTGCCGAACCCGCCGCCAGTCCGGCTCCTGCAGAAGCCGAAGAGCCAACTGTTGAAATTGTCGAACCGAAGACAGTCATCAAGACCCTCGGCCTGATCCTCGGATACATGGCCCTGCTCGGCCCTGTGGGTTTCCCGATCATGACCGTGGTTTACCTGTATCTGCAGTTCCTCGTGCTGACCCCGGTAAACCAGAAAGCCAGGCACCTGACCTATCTGCTGATCGCCGTTATCTGCTCTGCGCTCATTTTCCTGCTGTTCCGCGAGGCCTTCGACCTGTTGCTGCCCGCTGGCCTGCTGAACAATTTCATCTGAGGATCGACCATGCTCGAATTACTGCAGCAAGGCTTCGGTGCCGTCTTTTCACTGAACATCATGATGCTGATGGCCGTCGGCGTGGCCATGGGCATCGTCTTCGGCGCCGTGCCCGGCCTGTCGGCAACCATGGCCGTGGCGCTATGCCTGCCGCTGACCTTCACCATGGGCCCGCAAGCGGGTCTGTCGCTGCTGGTCGCATTGTTCATCGGCGCCACATCCGGAGGCCTGATCTCGGCGATCCTGCTGAAGATTCCGGGAACACCTTCATCTATCGCCACGGTGTTCGACGGCGGCCCGCTGATGGAACAGGGGCACGGCGTCAAGGCACTGGGCGTCGGCATCGTGTTCTCCTTCCTGGGCACCATCTTCAGCATCGTCGCGCTGATGTTCATCGCACCGCAGCTGGCCAAGGTCGCCCTGAGCTTCGGCCCGCACGAATACTTCGCCATCGCCGTGTTCTCCCTGACCCTGATCGCCACCCTCTCGGCCGGTTCCATGGTCAAGGGCCTGTTCGCCGGTGCACTGGGTATCGCCGTGTCCACCGTAGGCATTGCGCCCGTCGAAGCCGTGCGCCGCTTCACCTTTGGCGTCAGCGAACTCAATGGCGGCTTCTCCATGCTCACGGTGATGATCGGCATGTTCGCCGTGGCCGAGATCATCAAACTCGCCGAAACCGGCCGCCATGCCGTACAGGGCAAAGCCAAGTCGGTGAGCATGAAGAACATCAAGGGCTTCGGTTTCTCGCTCAAGGAATTCCGCGAGCAACTGCCCAACGCCGGTCGCTCCGGCCTGATCGGCCTGGGCATCGGTATCCTGCCAGGCATCGGTGCGGGCACCTCGAACCTGGTGTCCTACATCATCGCCAAGAAGCGCGCGAAAGACGGGCACACCTACGGTAAAGGCAACATCGGCGGCGTGGTCGCCAGCGAGACGGCCAACAACGCCGGTATCGGCGGCGCCATGATGCCGCTGATGACCCTGGGCATCCCCGGCGACACCGTCACCGCGATCATGCTTGGCGGTTTCCTGATCCACGGCATCCAGCCAGGTCCGCTGCTGTTCATCAGCCAAGGCCCGCTGGTGTACACCATCTTCGCTGCGCTGATCGTCGCCACCTGCATGATGCTGTTCATGGAGTTCTACGGCCTGCGCCTGTTTATCAAGCTGCTCGACGTGCCCAAGCACATCCTGCTGCCGATCATTCTGGTGCTGTGCGTGGTCGGTGCCTTCGGCCTGTCCAGCCGCCTGTTCGATGTCTGGTCGATCCTGCTGTTCGGTCTGCTCGGTTACGCCTTCGTCAAGGCCGGTATGCCGGCGGCGCCGTTCATCATCGGCTTCATCCTCGGGCCGATGGCGGAAACCAACCTGCGCCGCGGCCTGATGTTGTCTGACGGCAGCTTCGCCGAGTTCTTCACCAATCCGATTGCCGGTACCTTCCTTGGCCTGGCACTGGTATTCGTACTCTGGCAGGTGTTCAGCGCGCTGCGCCCAAAACCCAGCGCGATCAACGAAATCCTGCGTACCTGACCCGCCCCACCTTTCCCCTCGCCAACACGGCGAGGGGAATACCAGCACCTCCCCTCTCACGCCCGCACTCCAAAGGCGTCCTGCGCCACTGTCCAGCCGGCCGCCCGCTCACTCAGACTCAGGCCTAACCCGGCCCGCATCGGCACCTGCATGCAACCGTTGCGAATCTCAAGACGCTCGTTGAACAACGGCTCCAGCCACTCGAAATGCTCCACCCAGGTGGCATGCTCGTAGGCAGCCGCCAGATGGATGTGCAGTTCCATGACGAAGTGCGGCGCCATGACCAGGCCGTGCCGTCTGGCCACCTCGGCAACCTGCAGGAAAGGTGTGATACCACCGACCCGCGGCGCGTCGTGCATGATCACGTCGACCGCGCCGCGCTCCACGTAAGCGCACGCTTCGGCTGCGCTGCTGAGCATCTCGCCGCTGCCGACCGGGGTGACCAGTTGCGCGGACAACGCCGCATGTCCCTCCAGATCGTGCGCATCGAGCGGCTCCTCGATCCAGGTCAGGTTGAGCTCTTCCAGAGCGCGCCCCATGCGCAGCGCCGTGGTGCGATCCCATTGCTGGTTGACGTCTACCATCACCGCCACTTCATCACCGAGGGCATGACGCAAGGCCCGCACGCGTCGTAAATCTTCAGTTTGATTCGGCTGCCCGACCTTGAGCTTGATACCACCGATGCCGCCCGCCAACGCCTGCCCGGCGCGTTCGATGACCTCCTCGATGGGCGCCTGCAGGTAGCCGCCAGAGGTGTTGTAGCAAGGCACTGCGTCACGCTGGGCGCCGAGCAGCTTGGCCAGCGGCAAACCGGACCGCCGCGCCTTGAGATCCCACAGCGCCGTGTCGAACGCCGCAATGCTTTGCACTGCCAGGCCACTGCGGCCGATGGAGGCACTGGCCCAACTGAGTCGCCCCCAGAGACGGGCGATATCGTTGCCATCCTCGTTGAGCAGCAGCGGTGCCAGCTCGCGGGCGTGAGCGTACTGCGCCGGGCCACCAGTGCGCAGGGTGTAACTGAAGCCGAGCCCGGTATGCCCATGGCGGGTTTGCAGTTCGACGAACAACAGACTGACGGCCGAAAGCGGCAATTGTCGACCAGTGGACACCTTGGCATCGCTCACGGCCCGAGCCAGTGGCAGATCCACCGAGCGCAGGCCGATCCAGGTGATCGGATCGGGGGTGTAAAGGTCGAGACTCATCGTCACTCCGGGCGCGAAAGCGTGGAGCGATGATGGACGCCGCCATTGATCCAGGTCTAATCTAGTTTTCTACTCAATTGATACCTGGATTGAATCAATGTTCGAGCTATCGCAACTGCGTTGCTTCACCACCCTGGCCGCCGAGCTGAATTTCCGCCGCGCCGCCGAGCGCCTGAACATGACCCAGCCGCCGCTGAGTCGGCAAATCCAGCTGCTTGAACATCAGTTGGGCGTGGCGCTGTTTACCCGCAGCACCCGCTCGGTGGCGTTGACGGCGGCCGGCCGCGCCTTCTTCGTCGAAGCCCAGGCGCTGCTCGACCAGGCCCATCGCGCTGCACAGAGCGCCCGTCTGGCCGCCATCGGCGAAAGTGGCGCACTCAATATCAGCTTCGTTGCCAGCGCGGTGTACGACGTGCTGCCACGTGCGATTACCACCGCCAAGCGCGAACGCCCTGGCGTGGATATCGCCTTGTTGGAAATGAGCACCTTCGAACAGGTGCAGGCACTGCGCGCCAGGCGTGTGGACCTGGCCATTGTCCGCGCGCCCTTGCAGCAACCCGGACTGGCCAGCGAATGCCTGCTGCGCGAACCCTTCGTGCTGGCCGCACCCGCCGAACATCCGCTGGCGCAGCATGCAAGGCCGACCCTGGAGATGCTCCACGGTCAGCCCTTCATTCTTTATGCGCATACCGCCTGGCAACCCTTCAACGAACTGCACACCGGCCTGTTTCGCGCCACAGGCGTTCAGCCAGAGTTCGTGCAGGCGCTGGGCTCGACCCTGACCATCCTGTCGCTGGTCAATGCCGGTATGGGCCTGGCGCTGGTGCCGCGTAGCGCCAGCGCCATTCGCTTCGAGCAGGTGCGCTTCCGCGACCTGCCGCTTCCAGAAGGCGTGTGCGGGGAGCTGCATCTGGTCTGGCGCGACGACAACGACAACCCGGCCTTACCGTCGATGATCGCAGCTGTGCGCCAGGCCGCGCACGACATCTATCCGCAGAGCTGACGCGTCAAGCGCGTTTGCCGACCTCTGCCTGCCGTACCGTCCAGCCGGCAACCTGCTCGCTCAGGCTCAGGCCGAGGCCTGGACGAGTCGGCACCAACATGCGCCCGTCGCGAATCTCCAGGCGCTCGTTGAACAGCGGCTCCAGCCATTCGAAATGCTCGACCCACGGCTCGCGGGTGTGGCTGGCGGCCAGGTGCACGTGCAGCTCCATGGCGAAGTGCGGCGCCAGCGTCATGCCGGCCTGCTCGGCCAGGGTCTGCACACGCAGGTAAGGCGTGATCCCGCCAACCCGCGGCGCATCGGGCATGAGGAAGTCGGCGCCACGCTGGCGGATGAACTCCCAGTGTTCAGCCGGACTGGTAAGCATCTCGCCAGTGGCGATTGGCGTATCGAACAGGCGCACCAGCTCGGCATGGCCCTCGGCGTCGTAGCAGTCCAGCGGTTCCTCGATCCAGATCAGGTCGAAGGGTTCCAGGCGTCGGCACATGCGTCGCGCAGTCGGACGGTCCCATTGCTGGTTGGCATCGACCATCAGCGGGAAGCTCTCGCCCAGGTGTTCGCGCACCGTGCTGACTCGGTGGATATCCAGTGCCCAATCGGGCTGGCCGACCTTGAGCTTGATCCCGCCGATGCCCTTCTCACGGGATATCTCGGTGTTCTTCAGCAACTGATCGAGCGGCGTGTGCAGGAAGCCGCCGGAGGTGTTGTAGCAGCGCACGGAGTCACGGTGGCTACCGAGCAGACGCGCCAGCGACAGGCCGCTGCGACGCGCCTTGAGATCCCACAGGGCCACGTCGAAGGCACCGATGGCCTGGGTCGCCAGGCCGCTGCGACCGACCGAGGCGCCGGCCCAGCACAGCTTGTCCCAGAGTTTGGCGATATCGCTGGGGTTCTCGCCGATCAGGTTCGGCGCCACTTCCAGGGCGTGGGCAAACTGGCCGGGACCACCGGCGCGCTTGGAGTAGCTGAAGCCTAGGCCACGGTGACCATCGCGGGTCTCGATCTCGGCGATCAGGATGGCGATCTCGGTCATCGGCTTCTGCCGGCCGGTCAGCACCTTGGCATCACTGATCGGGTTGGCCAGCGGCAGGGCGACCGAACGCAGGCTCAGCCAGGTAATGCGGTCATCGTCAGCGCGTGGGATGGAGTTATCGGTCATGGCATCTTCCTCGTGATGAAACTCGACGCCCCCGCTGGGCCGCCGAAAATAGACAACCCGAGCCAGATTAAGATGATTGCGCAATCATTCAAGCCTCATCCTGATCGCCACAACTCATCTAGACATTTCACAAATCTGCAACATTCACCAACTACGCTGAATGTGTCCCGCTCCGCCTGACTTCCGAGGCATCCCGTCATGTTCCTGCAAAAATCCCTGCGCGCGCAGATTCTCGCCCTGCTCGGCGGCAGCCTGGCTTTGATCCTGGTCACCGCCCTGGCTTGCTTCAGCTTCCTCTCCAGCGGTATTCAGTCCTACCGCAGCCTGCTCGATGGGCCACTGGAGTCAACCCGCCTGATCGACGCAGCCAACGTCGAATTCAAGATCCAGGTACAGGAATGGAAGAACGTTCTGCTGCGCGGCCAGGACCGCGCCAACCTGCAACGTTACTGGAGCCAGTTCGAAGCGCAGGAGCGCAAGGTGCAGGACATTCTCGGCCAACTGACTCTGGTCGCCGCTGCCGACCCGGCGTTGAAGACGCAGGTCGAACGCCTACGTAGCGAACATCAGGCGCTTGGTGGCAATTACCGCAAGGGCCGCGACGCCTTCGTGGCCGCTGGCGCCAACGCCCAAGCCGGCGATGCAGCAGTGAAAGGTATCGACCGCGCGGCCAGTGAGCAGATGACTGCACTGGTCGAGCAATTGCGCCAGAACAGCCTGAGCCAAGCCGAACAGATCAACGCCAGCGCCGCGCGTACCATTGTCAGCGGCACCGTGGTGATGCTGGCTGCCGCCCTGGTCATCGCCATATTCAGCCTGTGGCTGGTCAACCGTAATCTGATCATCCCTATCCGCCACCTGATCGGCCATGTCGATCAGCTCAGCCAAGGCCGCTTCGGCCAACGCGTGGAAAGCACCCGTCAGGATGAGCTGGGACTGCTGGCCCGCGCCGCGAATACACTACGCGACTTTCTCGCCAGTACCAGCGAGCGCCTGCACCAGAGCACGCAGAACCTCGACAGCGCCAGCAACGAGTTGAACGCTATCGCCTCGCGCATGACCGAGGGTGTCAGCGAGCAGTTCGAGCGCACCGATCAGGCCGCCACGGCCATGCACGAGATGTCTGCCACGGCGCAGGAAGTAGCACGCCATGCCGCCGATGCCGCGCATGCGGCCAACGATGCCGACGACTCGGCACGCCAAGGCAGCACGGTGATGCAGTCGACCATCGCCACCATCACCGACATCCGCGGCGAGATCGCCAATACCGCCGAAGTGATTCGCCGCCTGGAAAGCGACAGCGGGCGCATCGGCAAGGTGCTGGAAGTGATCCGTGGCATCGCCGAACAGACCAACCTGCTGGCCCTCAATGCCGCCATCGAAGCCGCCCGCGCCGGCGAGCAGGGCCGCGGTTTCGCCGTGGTCGCCGACGAAGTGCGTCATCTCGCCCAGCGCACCGCCGAATCGACCGCCGAGATCAACCAGATCATCGACACCGTGCAGAGCGGCGCCCTGAACGCTGTGCGCGCGATCGAAAGCGGCCAGCAGCGCAGCGAACAGGGTGTGACCCAGGTAACCGCGGCGGGCGCCATGCTGCAGCGCATCACCGAAGCGGTGGAAGCCATCCGCGACATGAACCAGCAGATCGCCACCGCCGCCGAAGAGCAGACCTCGGTAGCCGAGGATATCTCGCGCAACCTCACCGAGCTGACCGCTATCGCCAGTGCCAACCAGGACAACGTCGAGCGCACGCAAATGGCCAGCCGCAACCTGCACGACATGTCCGGGCAACTGGGCGAAGTCACCCGTCGCCTGGGCTCCTGAGCTCATTATCAGACCGGCACAGGGAGGTGCCGAACATGCGCCGTACTTGACGCAAACGAGACGCTTTGACAGCGAACACAACTGGCACTAAGGTGCCTCTCTTGCCTATTCCCAGGCCCCTCTCAGCTTGCCAAGGAAACGGAATATGTTGCTCCGTCGCATGCTCATCATGCTCGGCGTGGTACTCGTCGTGGTACTCGCGCTCGCCGCCTACAAAGGCTTCTCCATCTACCAGCAGATCCAGATGTTCTCGGCGCCGCAGCCGGCCATCAGCGTGTCCGCCGCCCATGCCGAAGAGCAGCCATGGCAAGGCCGTCTGCCGGCCATCGGTACGCTCAAGGCGTTCCAGGGTGTGGACCTGGCCGCGGAGGTGGACGGCATCGTCCGCGAGGTGATGTTCGAGTCGGGGCAGAAGGTGACCCTGGGCCAGCCGCTGATCCAGCTCGACAGCGAAGTGGAACGCGCCAGCCTGGCCACCGCCGAAGCCGAGCGCAGCCTGGCACAGATCGAGTATGAGCGCGGGCGCAGCCTGGTCAGCCGCTCGAACATTTCCAAGAGCGAGTTTGATCGCCTGGCCTCGACCCTGCAGAAAGCTACGGCCAGTGTCGCCCAACTCAAGGCGCAACTGGACAAGAAGCGCATCAACGCACCGTTCGCCGGCACCATCGGTATTCGTCAGGTCGACACCGGCGACTACCTCTCGCCGGGCGCCACCATCGCCACCCTGCAGGATCTGTCGCGCCTGCACGTCGACTTCTTCCTGCCGGAGCAACGCGCGCCGCAGCTGCAGGTCGGCCAGCCAGTGCGCCTGAGCGTCGCCGCCTACCCCGACGAGCAGTTCGAAGGCCGCATCGCCGCGATCAACCCCAAGGTGGAAAACGAGACCCGCAACTTGCAGGTCCGCGCCACCCTGAGCAACCCGGATGAGAAGCTGCTGCCGGGTATGTTCGCCAATCTGGAAGTGCTACTGCCGGGTGAGCAAGCGCAGATCGTGGTGCCGGAGACCGCCATCACCTACACCCTCTACGGCAACTCGGTGTACGTGGTGAAGGAGAAGCAGGACGAAGATGGCAAGACGCTCAAGGACGCAGACGGCAATGCCCAGCTGACCGTCGAGCGGCGCTTCGTCGAAACCGGCGAGCGCCGTGCCGGCCAGGTGGTGATCGGCAAGGGCCTGAAGGTCGGCGAGCAGGTGGTCACCTCCGGCCAGCTCAAGTTGGACAACGGCGCCCATGTCGTCATCGTCGACGACCCGGCGCTGCAGCTCGAGACCGACAGCAAACGCTAGAACTCGTAGGAGCGGGCGCTGCTCGCGAAGCTCTTGAGCCACCGCGTTCGCTCGCGATGCCCGCTCCTGCACACAGGCCGCAACAGCCAAGGAAATCATCATGGCTTTTACCGATCCCTTCATCCGCCGCCCGGTGCTGGCCACCGTGGTCAGCCTGCTCATCGTCCTGCTCGGTTTCCAGGCGTTCAGCAAGCTGACCATCCGCCAGTACCCGCAGATGGAGAACGCCCTGATCACGGTGACCACCGCCTATCCCGGCGCCAACGCCGAGACCATCCAGGGCTACATCACTCAGCCGCTGCAACAGAGCCTGGCCAGTGCCGAAGGCATCGACTACATGACCTCGTCGAGCCAGCAGAACCTGTCCACCATCTCCATCTACGCGCGCATCGGCGCCAACAGCGACCGTCTGTTCACCGAATTGCTGGCCAAGGCCAACGAGGTGAAGAACCAGTTGCCGCAAGACGCCGAAGACCCGGTGCTGTCCAAGGAGGCAGCCGACGCCTCGGCGCTGATGTACGTCAGCTTCTACAGCGACGAGCTGTCCAACCCGCAGATCACCGACTACCTGTCGCGCGTCATCCAGCCCAAGCTGGCCACCCTGCCCGGCATGGCCGAAGCACAGATTCTCGGCAACCAAGTGTTCGCCATGCGCCTGTGGCTGGACCCGGTAAAGATGGCCGCCTACGGCGTCACGGCAGGCGACCTCAACAGCGCGGTGCGCAAGTACAACTTCCTCTCCGCCGCGGGTGAGGTGAAAGGCCAGTACGTGGTCACCAGCATCAACGCCAGCACCGACCTCAAGTCGGCCGACGCCTTCGGCGCGATTCCAGTGAAGACACTCGGCGACACCCGCGTGCTGGTGCGTGACATCGCCCGCGTGGAAATGGGCGCGGCCAACTATGACTCGATCAGCTCCTTCGACGGCATTCCCTCGGTGTACATCGCCATCAAGGGCACGCCGAGCGCCAACCCGCTGGACGTGATCAAGGAAGTGCGCGGCGCCCTGCCGGAGCTGGAGGCGCAACTGCCGCCGAACCTCAAGGTGGCCATCGCCTACGACGCCACTCTGTTCATCCAGGCGTCCATCGACGAAGTGGTCAAGACCCTGGCCGAAGCGGTGCTGATCGTCATCGTCGTGGTCTTCCTGTTCCTCGGCGCGTTCCGCTCGGTGCTGATCCCGGTGATCACCATCCCGCTGTCGATGATCGGCGTGCTGTTCTTCATGCAGCTGATGGGGTACTCGATCAACCTGCTCACCTTGCTGGCGATGGTCTTGGCCATCGGCCTGGTGGTGGACGACGCCATCGTCGTGGTGGAAAACATCCACCGCCATATCGAGGAGGGCAAGACGCCGTTCGATGCCGCCATCGAGGGCGCGCGCGAAATCGCCGTACCGGTGATCTCGATGACCATTACCCTGGCCGCGGTCTATGCGCCCATCGGCTTCCTCGAAGGCCTGACCGGCGCCTTGTTCAAGGAATTCGCCCTGACCCTGGCCGGCGCGGTGATCATCTCCGGCATCGTCGCCCTGACCCTGTCACCGATGATGTGCGCCAAGCTGCTGCGCCACGAGGAGAACCCGTCGGGCCTGGCCCATCGCCTGGACATGATCTTCGACAAGCTCAAGCAGCGTTACCAGAAGATGCTGCACGGCACGCTCAACACCCGTCCGGTGGTGGTGGTATTCGGCGTGATCGTCATGGCGCTGATCCCGGTCCTACTCAGCTTCACTCAGAGCGAACTGGCGCCCGAGGAAGACCAGGGCATCGTGTTCCTCTTCGCCAACGCGCCGCAGCCGACCAACCTCGACTACGTCAACGCCTACACCAACCAGTTCGTGGAGATCTTCAAGACCTTCCCCGAGTACTACTCGTCGTTCCAGATCAATGGTTTCGACGGCGTACAGTCAGGGATCGGTGGTTTCCTGCTGGCGCCCTGGAACGAGCGCGAGCGCACGCAGATGGCAATCCTCCCCGAGGTCCAGGCCAAGCTCAACCATATCCCCGGCCTGCAGGTCTTCGGCTTCAACCTGCCGTCGCTGCCCGGCACCGGTGAGGGCCTGCCCTTCCAGTTCGTGATCAACACGCCGAATGACTACGAGTCGCTGCTGCAGGTGGCCGAGCGGGTCAAGGCGCGTGCGCAGGAGTCGGGCAAATTCGCCTTCCTCAACATCGACCTGGCCTTCGACAAGCCGGAAATCGTCGTCGACATCGACCGCGACAAAGCCGCGCAGATGGGCGTCTCCATGGAAGACCTGGGCGCTACCCTGGCCAGCCTGCTTGGTGAGGGCGAGATCAACCGCTTCACCATCGACGGTCGCAGCTACAAGGTGATCGCTCAGGTCGAGCGGGCCTATCGCGAAAACCCGAGCTGGCTGGACAACTACCACGTGCGCAGCGAAAGCGGTGCCATGGTGCCGCTGGGTACGCTGATCAGCATCAGTGACCGTGCGCGACCGACCAAGCTCAAGCAGTTCCAGCAGCTCAACTCGGCGATCATCGAAGGCGTTGCCATCGTCAGCCAGGGCGACGCAATCGACACCATCACCGCCATCGCTCGCGAGGAAGCGCCGCGCGGCTACAGCTTCGACTACGCTGGTGCCTCGCGTCAGTACATCCAGGAAGGCAGCGCGCTGTTCGTCACCTTCGCCCTGGCGCTAGCGATCATCTTCCTGGTGCTGGCGGCGCAGTTCGAAAGCTTCCGCGACCCGCTAGTGATTCTGGTCACCGTGCCGCTGTCGATCTGTGGCGCACTGATCCCGATCTTCCTCGGTTTCTCGACCATGAACATCTACACCCAGGTGGGCCTGGTGACACTGATCGGCCTGATCAGCAAGCACGGCATCCTCATCGTCGAGTTCGCCAACCAGCTGCGCCGCGAGAAGGGCCTGCCACTGCGTGAGGCCATCGAAGAGGCAGCAGCTATCCGCCTGCGTCCGGTGCTGATGACCACTGCTGCAATGGTGTTCGGCATGGTGCCGCTGATCCTCGCCACCGGCGCTGGTGCGGTGAGCCGCTTCGACATCGGCCTGGTGATCGCCACCGGCATGAGCGTCGGCACGCTGTTCACCCTGTTCGTCCTGCCTTGCGTCTACAGCTTGCTGGCCAAACCGGATGCCGAGCCGCAGGCGCAAGCCGCGCCCGCCCACTGACCGATCCTGTGGGAGGCGCTTCAGCGGCGACCGTCGCGGCTGAAGCCCCTCCCATAGCCCCCCCCTTACCGCCGCACCTCATTCGCGCAAACGACAAAAGGTCGCAATTAACCCTTGCTATTTATGTAATAGGAATTATTCTCAGTTACGTAATGACGGCCAAGGAGACCTGCCATGACCTACCTGATCGATGCCTGGCTGGACCGCCCGCATCCCTACCTGCGCATTCTCAACCGCGAAACCGGGGAAGTCTGCGCCATGCTCGAAGAAGAAGCGCTGGACGAACTGCGTGACCAGGGCGACCTGGACCTGCAGGAGCTCAGCTCCAGCGAACCCATCGTGCTCAAAGAACTGGTGCGCAGCCTGTTTCTCTACTGCTATGCGAGAGCCTTGCGCCCGTCCTGAGAAATTGGTGCGCGTGGCGCACCTACCCAGAGAAATGCAAACGGGGCGCCCTGTCACCAAGGCGCCCCGTTTCGTTGGACATCTAGGCGGTCAGGTAGGGTGCGCCATGCGCACCAACACGACAGCCTGCGTCCTAACAATCACAGAATGTCGAGCAACTCGACATCGAACACCAGCACGCTGTGCGGCGGAATGCTGCCGACGCCTTGAGCGCCGTAGGCCAGCTCGCTCGGCACGTGCAGGCGCCATTTGCTGCCGGTACCCATCAGTTGCAGTGCCTCGACCCAACCCGGAATCACGCCGCCGACCGGGAATTCAGCCGGCTGGCCACGCTCGTAGGAGCTGTCGAACACGGTGCCGTCGATCAGGGTGCCGTGGTAGTGAGTACGCACTTGATCCTCAGCCGACGGCTTGGCGCCCTCGCCTGCCACCAGCACTTCATACTGCAGGCCGGAGTCCAGTACGGTCACGCCCTCACGCTTGGCGTTCTCGACCAAGTATGCATGCCCCTCGCCTGCAGCAGCTTCGGCTTTGGCGGCAGCTTCGGCCTGCATGATTTCGCGGATGACCTTGAAGCTGGCACCCAGCTCGGCCTCGGAAACGCGGCTGGCCTGGCCACTGAACGCGTCGGTCAGACCAGCCAGGATGGCGGTCAGGTCAACGCCGGGCGGCGGGTTGTCACGCAACTGACCACCGAGTTGACGACCGATGCCGTAGCTGACGCGGCCCTCATCGGAGGACAGATCGGGGCTGAAGTTGAGTTCGGACATGAATGGCTCCGCTTGGGGCTATGAAAAAGGCCGGCCAGCCTAGCACAGAACCGCACGCGCCCCATCTCTACCGTTCATCCGCCTGCATGACGCATCTAAATCGCCCTTGATCTGGCGCAATTGCTACTACCTTTAGCTAAGCCTAACTTAAGGAAAGCCTGGATATCATATTGATATCACCTCGTTCGCCCTCTCACCACGCAGGAGCGTGCGTCATGCAAAACGGCTCTCGAGTCAGTCTTCGGACATGGATATGGCGTGCCTTCGTGCAAACGGCTCTAATCCCACTGATTCTGGTGGAGACAGTGTTGATCAGTGTCTACCTGATCACCAACGTATCCATCCGCGACGCTCAGATATCCCACCTGCGCGAGACAGCCTTGAACGATCTGCAGGCTGCAGCTGGCCAGGAAGCCCACCTGGTCGAAAGCGAACTCGGTCATATCGCCCGTCTCACCAGCACCTACGCAGCCCTGACCCAACAGACGCTGGACGAGAGCCAGCCAATCGCACCGGCAGAACTGGCCATGACGCCCAGCGGCGTGCGTTACAGCCCTCGCGATGACGGCGGCGCGGCATCCTTCTACTCCAATGTGACCCCCCCGGAGAAACAGGACCTGCAGAAGGTCGCGCGCCTGGGTAGGCTCGATGCGCTGATGCGCGAAACCGTGCAGCAGAACCCACTGGTGGCCAGCATCTATTTCAACAGCTGGGACAGCTACAACCGCATCTATCCCTGGTTCGATACACCCGCCCAGTACCCCCACAACATGGTGATACCGGACTACAACTTCTATTACCTGGCAGACGCCAAGCACAACCCAGAGCGCAAGGTCGCCTGGACCGACGTCTACCTCGACCCGGCCGGCCAGGGCTGGATGCTCTCGGCCGTCGCGCCCGTGCTGCGTGGAGACTTCCTCGAAGGCGTAGTCGGCCTGGACATCACTGTTGGCAAGTTGCTCGAACATATCCAGAGCCTCGATGTGCCATGGAACGGTTACGGCGTAATCATCGGCAATGAAATGAACATCATGGCCTTGCCTCCAGCCGGAGAGGATGACTTCGGCCTGGACGAGCTGACCACCCATTCATACGACGAAGCCATCAGCTCGGAACTGTTCAAACCTGAAGACTTCAACCTGGGCAAGCGTGCCGATACCGAAAACCTCGCCAAAGCCATCGCGCAGCAGGACAAAGGCGTGCTCTCCGTCCGATTGAACGGCCGTCCGCATCTGGTTGCCTGGGCAACGATCCCGGCCACCGACTGGCACCTGCTCACCGTCGTCGACGAGGCTGAAGTCTTCAGCCAGACCAACGAGCTCGCCAGCCACTACCGCAACATCGGCTACCTGCTGATCGGCGGCCTGGTGCTGTTCTACCTGGTGTTCTTTGCCTTCATGTGGGGGCGCGCCCGTGAGCTGACCGAACGCCTGCGCAAACCCATCGGTGGCATCGTCGCCATGCTCCGTGAGATTGGCGAAGGCAACTGGAAACCGAAACGCCCGGCGACCACCATCGACGAATTGGAAGCCATCATCGATGACGTCGAGTCAATGGGTCAGCGCCTGGAGCGCAGTGCCACACAGCTGCAGCGTGCCAGCCATGAAGCCCAGGAAGCCAGCCGCGCCAAGAGCCAGTTCATCTCCAGCATGAGCCATGAATTGCGTACACCGCTCAACGCTATTCAGGGTTTCGCTCAACTGATGCGCATGCAGCAAGGACCACAGGAGCAGCAGGACACCGACTACCTCGAAGAAATTCTGCTCGCCAGCCGCCACCTCAATCAGCTGGTGGGCGACATTCTCGACTGGTCGAGCCTGCAGAGCGACCAACCGCGCCTGGAGATGACCAAGGTCGACGCGGTTGCCCTGATGAACGAGTGCGCCGACCTGATCGCCCCGGAAGTCGAAGCCCATGGCCTGGTGCTCGAGTTGTCACTGCCCGAAGGCACGCTGCCAGTCCTGGCGGACCAACGACGTCTGCGTCAGGTACTGCTCAACCTGCTGTCCAACGCCATCAAGTACACCCCGGCTGGCAGCATCAACTTGAGCTGCACACTGCTGGACGGCCGCGTACGGCTGATGGTCAGCGATACCGGCATGGGCATCGCCAGCGAGCTGCAACCCCTGCTGTTCGAACCTTTCCAGCGTCTCGGCCAGGAGAACGGTGCCATCCAGGGCACCGGGATTGGACTATCGTTGTGCAAGGAATATGCGGCGCTGATGAATGGCGAGATGGGCCTGCGCAGCGAACCGAACCAGGGCAGCCAGTTCTGGATCGACCTGCCGCGCTATGTCGAACCCATACAACCTGAAGTACCCGAATCGACGCAGCGCCAAGCGTGCGTTTATCACGGCGACCTCGATCGCACGAACCGTGACACCGTCAGCCAGGCCCTGGCGGATGTCGACCTGCAACAGTTCGAAGATGGCCACCAGTTGCTGGCGGCGCTCCACAGCAGACGTCCTGATGTGCTGCTGCTCAGCGTCGAACTCAAAGGCCTCGACGGACGCGACCTGCTCCGCGCCCTGCACCAGAGCGTGGAGCTGGCGGGCCTGCCGGTGATTCTGCTGAGCCGTGAAGATCAGTTGCAGGACCTCGTCGGCCTGGGGGCCAGCGCCCTGCTCGGCGTGCCCATCGATCCCAAAGAACTACACCAACTGGTCTGCGACCTGACCGGCAAGGAGGCAAACGATGCTATCTAAGGATTTTCGCCAATCACGCGTGGTCATCGTCGATGACGTGGTCGCCAATAGCCGCCTGCTGGAGTCCAGCCTCAGGGCCTTCGGCCTGCGCGACACCATCAGCTTCTCCGACTCGGCCGCAGCACTGGACTGGTTGCAGCACAATCCCTGGAATCTGCTGCTGCTCGATCTGGATATGCCGGCGCCGAACGGTTTCGACATCCTCCGCGCCCTGGCAGACCGTAATCGCAGCAGCAACCCGATCATCATCATCACCGCGCTGAACGATAGCGTCAGCCGCCGCACCGGCCTGGAACTGGGCGCCAACGATTATCTGAGCAAACCGGTCGATCTGCCCGAGGTGATCCTGCGTGTGCGCAGCAACCTGCAACTGAGCCAAGCCAGCCTGGCCCTGCATGAAGCCAACACGACCCTGGAGCAGCGCGTACGTGAACGCACGGCCCAACTCACCCAGAGCTATGGCGCCGTGGTGCGCACCCTGTCGCGCGCGGCCGCCTACCGCGACAGCGAGACCGGTAACCATATCCAGCGTATCGGCGAGTCCGCCGCGCTGATCGCCAAGACCTCCGGCATGAGCGCCGACTGGGTGGAACTGATCCGTCAGGCGGCACCGATGCACGATGTAGGCAAGATCGGCGTACCTGACCACATCCTGCTCAAGCCCGGCCCACTGACCGATGACGAGCGCAGGCAGATGCAGGAGCATCCAGCCATAGGCCACTCCATTCTGAGTGACCAACATGCCTCCGAGCTGACCACGCTGGCCGCGGAGATTGCCCTGACCCATCACGAGAAATGGGATGGCAGCGGCTACCCCCATGGTTTGAGCGGTGAACAAATTCCGCTGTCCGGGCGCATCGTCGCCATCTGCGACGTCTACGACGCCTTGCGCATGCCGCGCCCATACAAGGAGCCCTGGTCCATCGAGAAAGCCCAGGCTTTTATTCGCGAACAGTCAGGCAAGCACTTCGACCCGCGGCTGGTCACGCTGGTCGAGGGCCTCTACGAACAGATCGAGGCCCTCCTGCACGACCTCAGCGACTGCCCGCAAGGAGACTGATCGACCTTGATAACGACACGTAACGCCTCAGCCCGCTAGTCATCTCTTACATCTTTGAGTACTGCCACCATGAACTTCAGATCCATCTCCATAGCCCCTCGTGCTGCAATAGGATTTGGCTTGATCGCGTTGCTGGTTTTCGCCCTCGGCGGCTTCTCGCTGCTGCAGATGAGCAGCATGCATGACCGCTCCACTGAGGTAGACGACAACTGGATACCCAGCATCAATACCCTTGGCGACGTATCTCAAGACATTTTGCGCCTACGCTCAGCCACCTTGCGCATGCTACTCAGTGAAGACGCCACGCAACTTCGGGAGAGCACGGCCCAGGCACAGACACTGCTCGATGACCTTGCACAGATGCAGCAACGCTACGAGGGCCTGATCAGCTCCACGGAAGAGCGCGCGCACTACGACGACTTCAAACGTTACGAAAGTACGTACCTGGCCACTCGCGCGCAGCTCGCCGAGCATCTGCGCAGCAATGATCGCGCAGCGGCCATGGCACTCCTTTACACGAGCCTCAACCCACAAGCCGATGCGATGACCAAAGCGCTCAACGAGCTGATCACGCATAACCGCGAAGGCGCTTCGGACGCAGCAAAAGCTGCCAATGCCGTTTACACCCAGGCCACCCGCGGCACCCTGCTGGTCATGGCCCTTTCAGCCATTGCCACAGTGATACTCGCCGCGCTGCTGACTCGCAGCATCGTCAAGCCACTGGCCGACGCGGTGCAAGTCGCGGACTCTGTGGCCAGCGGCAACCTGACCCTGAACATCGACACCCGGGGCAACGATGAGCCGGCCAAGCTGCTACAAGCACTCAAGAGCATGCAGGGCAACCTGCGCGGCACCATCGAACAGATCGCCGATGCCTCCAATCAACTGGCCTCGGCCGCCGAGCAATTGAGCGCAGTCACCGATGGCACTGCGCGCAACCTGCACCAGCAGAGCCTGGAGATCGACCAGGCGGCCACCGCCGTCACCGAAATGAGCAGCGCCGTGGACGAAGTGGCGCGCAACGCCGCCAGTGCCTCGGAAAGTTCCAGCGAGTCCGGGCGCATTGCCCGCCAGGGCAGCGAGCGCATTACGCAGACGCTGTCGTCGATCAACCAGCTGGCCGCCGACGTCGATTCGACCTCGAGCAACTTCGGTCAACTGGCCGGCAAGATCCGTGGCATCAGCCAGGTACTCGACGTGATTCGCAGCATCGCCGAACAGACCAACCTGCTCGCCCTCAATGCCGCCATCGAGGCTGCACGCGCTGGCGAAGCCGGTCGCGGCTTCGCCGTGGTCGCCGATGAAGTGCGCGCCCTGGCGCACAAGACCGGGCAATCCACCCGTGAGATCGAGACCATGATCAGCACCGTGCAAAACGATACCGAACAGGCGGTGCGCGCCATGGAGTCGAGCAATGGCCTGGCCAAGCAGACGCTGGGTATCGCCGAAGGCGCGGGGGTCGCACTGGATCAGATCATCCAGTCGATTGCCGAGATCGGTGACCGTAACCTGGTCATCGCCAGCGCCACCGAACAGCAGGCCCATGTCGCCCGCGAAGTGGACCGCAACCTGATCAACATTCGCGATCTGTCGCTGCAGAACTCGGCCGGTTCGGAGCAAACCAGCACCGCCAGCCGTGCCCTGTCGAGCCTGGCCGCCAACATGCAGGGCATGGTCGCGCGCTTTCAGGTCTGAGCCTTTGCAGCGGGTGCCCGGCGCCGGTTCCGGTCACCCGCTCAGCGCGAACGCCGGCAGCGCTCGGAGCAGTAGCGCACTTCGTCCCAGCAGCGCGCCCACTTCTTGCGCCAGGTGAACGGCAGGCCGCAGACCGCACAGGTCTTCACCGGCAGCTCGCTCTTCTTCACAGCATTTCCCCGGCATCGAGCTTCGCCAACAGCCGCTCGCCCCAGTCCCACAGCGCCTGCTGCTTGGCCTCGGTCATGCGCGCCAGGTTGCGGTAGACCATGCCGATACGCGGGTTACGCTCCAGGGGTTCGCGGTGACGCATGAGAAAGTGCCAGTACAGCGCGTTGAATGGGCAGGCCGACTCGCCAGTGCTCTCGCTCACCTTGTAGCTGCAGCCCTGGCAATGGTTGGACATGCGCTTGATGTACTGACCGCTGGCGCAATAAGGCTTGGAACCGAGGTAGCCACCGTCGGCGTGCATCACCATGCCCAGGGTGTTGGGCAGCTCGACCCAGTCGAAGGCATCCATGTACACAGCCAGGTACCAGTCGCAGATGGCCTTGGGCGCGATGCCCGCGAGCAAGGCGAAGTTGCCGGTGACCATCAGCCGCTGGATATGGTGCGCGTAGGCATGCTCCAGGGTCTGACCGATGGCCTGGCGCATGCAGTTCATCCGCGTTTTACCGGTCCAGTAGAACGCTGGAAGTGCGCGTGAATTGCCGAAGCGATTGCCTTCGGCGTACTCCGGCATGCGCAGCCAGTAGATGCCACGCACGTACTCGCGCCAGCCGATCAACTGGCGGATGAAGCCTTCGGCGGCGTTCAGCGGCACGTCACCTGCGCGATAGGCCGCCTCGACCTCGGCGCAGATCCGTCTTAGATCGAGCAAACCGATGTTCAGCGCAGCGCTGATGCGCGAGTGAAAGAGAAAGGGTTCGCCATCGGCCATGGCGTCCTGATAGTCACCGAAATCGGCCAGGCCCTGGGCCAGGAAGTGCTGCCAAAGGCGTTCGGCCTGTTCGGCGGTGACCGGGTAATCGAAGCCCGCCAGGCTGCCGTAATGGCTGGCGAAGCGCCGCTCGACCAGCGCCAGCACATCACGGGTGATGGCGTCCGGCTCGACGCGCAACGGCGCGGGCAGGCGCACGCCCTTGGGCAAGACCTTGCGGTTGTCCGCATCGAAGTTCCAGGCACCGCCTTCTGGTGTGCCGTCCGGGTTGAGCAACAACCCGTTGTCACGGCGCATCTCGCGGTAGAAGAACTCCATGCGCAACTGCTTGCGCCCCTTGGCCCAGGCGGCGAACGCATCGCGGCTGCAGAGAAAGCGGCTGTCCTGATGCCAGTGAATCGGCACGCCGCAATGACGCAGCGCCTGCTCCAGGCGCCAGTCGCCGCACTCGGTCAGATGCACCTCGGCAGGGTCGAGCCGTTGCGTCCAGCGCAGCAGCTCGCCCGGCAACGAACCCGTGTTGTCAGGATCGTCCAGGGCCACGTAGTGCACGTGCAGACCCTGCTCACGCAAGACTTCGGCGAAATGGCGCATGGCGCTGAAGATCAGCGCGATCTTCTTCGGGTGATGCGGCACATGGCTGGCTTCCTCCATCACCTCGGCCAACAGCACGTGATCATGTTGTGGATCGATGTCACTCAGAGCAGCAAGAACGTGGGTGAGCTGGTCACCCAGGATCAAAATCAGGCGGCGTGCAGTCACAACGGCACGATCTCCATGTTCGGGTGGCGGCGCAGATGGCCGAGCAGGATGTGATAGGTATCGAGGTTGAAACCGCCGCGCCGCGCGGCCAGCAGCGGCTGGGCATGGTCGAGCCGGTCGACCGTACCGAGATGACGCCATTGATCGAGCACATGCCACTGGGTAAGGCCGTGCTGCTCGTCACGTTCGACCAGCGCGACCGGCCCGCTCCAGGGCCAGGCCTGGGTCTGCAGGCGCTCGACACCGGCAAGCAGGCGCCTATCGTGAGCCTGGCGCGACTCCTCACCGCAGCACGCGCCAGCACAGCGTCCGAGCTGGAAAGCGAAGCAGGCACCCTCGCCTTCCTCCAGCCCCAACACCCGCAGACAAAGACGCCGCTCGCGTGCCTGCTCCAGTAGCCACTGGCGCGCATGGTGACGCGAGCGGAACAGCCCGGCGTGCCTGAGCCCAGGGCTCAATGCCTGGTGCTGCAGCAGCTCTATTTGCAGCTCACCAGGCTCGCCCGCCAGCGCCCAGGTCAACAGCTCGCGCTGCTTGCGCAGCCGGCGGTTGTACAAGGGTTGCAGGCGCTTGATCTCGGCGGATTCGAGCAACAGCGCGCCCAGTTCTCCGGCAGTGACTGCCAGCTGTACGTCGCGAATCTGCTGCACCATCTGCAGGCTGCGGCGATCGCGGTGATCGTTCTGAAAATGCGACATAACCCGGCGACGCAGGTTGCGGCTCTTGCCCACGTAGAGTTGTGCACCGCCATCACCCAGGAAGTAATACACCCCCGGCCGCTCCGGCAACCGGGCGAAGCGTTCCGCAGCCAATAGCGGTGGCCGCGCGGTGCTGCGCAGTTGAGTGCCAAGCGTCGACGGCTCAACCCGCTCAAGCAGGTGCCGCGCCAACGCCCAGACGGCCTCAGCGTCGGGCACCGCTCGATGGCGGAAGAAACGCGCAATACCGAAATGCGTGCAGAGCGCGTCGAAGCCATCACCAGCCAGCTCCGGCAGCGCCGCCCTGGCCAGACGAAGCGTGCACAGCTGAGCGGGGCGCAATGCCTTCCAGTCGGGCAGCACGCGGCGCAGGAACGCCAGGCTGAAGCGCAGATTGTGGCCCACCAGTGTGCGACCCCGGATAGCACGGGCTATCGCCTGTGCCTCGCTCTCGATAGCCGGCTGGCCGCGCAACTCCAGCGGATGCAGGCCTGCCAGGCTGAGCAACGGCGCCGGCAAGGCTGCACGGGGCTCGAACAACCAATGCAGGCGCGCTTCGACGTTGCCGTCGGCATCGACCTGGATGATCGCCAGCTCCCAGATGGCATCCCGCGCCGGATGAACGCCAGTGGTCTTCACTTCCATGACTGCCAGGGCTCTGCCCTGCAAGAGCGCAGCCGGTGCGATGGCAGCGGTCACCAGCCAGAGCGGAAGGCGATGGGCACGCGCAGGCTGTTGTCAGCCGAGGGCATGCCACACATCTCGTCATGTACCGAGCTGTGCACCAGGAAGAAAGGCAACGGCGGCATGTCCTGCAGCACGTCACGGGCATGCTCTACCGAGCGAAGATTCAGGGTTTTTCCCTGCTCGGTGAGGATCGGATGCGCCCTGCCTTCCATCCGCGCTTCGAGCAGATAGATGCCGGCCTCAAGTGAGATCAGACTCAATTCGTCGATGCGACCGGCCTGGGCATGCGTGGAAAGATCGTGCAGATTCATGAGGCTCGCCTCCTACATTTCCGTACAAGAACTTATACAAAAATAATTCTTGTACAACAATGGAAAAGCTCAAGCCCAGAAAACAAAACGCCCGTCCTGTTCGGACGGGCGGTTGTGAAGCGGCTTCAGGTCGGTCCAGGTCAGTCGTGCTTGGTGACCTTGTCCAGATAGCCCATGGCGAAGGCAGAGCCAACGAACGTCAGGTGAATGATCACGTACCACTTCAGGTACTCCAGATCGTAGTTCTTCGCGTCCATGAACACCTTCAGCAGGTGGATGGACGAAATGGCCACGATGGACGCCGCCACTTTCATCTTCAGCGAGCTGGAGTCCATCTTGCCGAGCCAGCTCAGCTTCTCGGTGCCTTCGTGAATATCCAGGCGCGAAACGAAGTTCTCGTAGCCGGACAACATCACCATCACCAGGAGCCCGCCCACCAGTGCCATGTCGATCAGCGACAGGAGCTTGAGAATCACGTCGGCTTCGGCAAGGGAAAAGATCTGCGGCAGGATGTGATAAAGCTCTTGGAAGAACTTGACCGACAAGGCAAGCACGGCGAGAGAAAGACCGAAGTAGATCGGCGCCAGCAGCCAGCGCGATGCGTACATGGTGTTTTCGATAAAGCGTTCCATGGAGAACTCACTGAAGGAGGGGGAAAACCGCGGCGAGTATACCCATCGCACTGCGCCAACAGAAGGTGCCAGGCACTGTGGATAACCCCAGTCCGGTGGCAGCGCCCAGATTGCCCGGATGCGCCCTGATTAGGGCGTTTCAGCTCTGTCCGTCGGTTTCGGGGTGACGCTGGAATGGTCCGGAAGGGTTGTGGCGCTCGCCATTAACACGGCGCAACTCGGCCTGCAGATGCAGACGCCAGATCGGCGCTTCAGAACACTCGACGTAGCCCTGCAGAGCCAGACTCTCGGCAATCGCCGTAAGCGCCTCCTCAGCGACAGAAGGCCCATAGAACGGGCCCTGCGCCTTGACAGCCGAGGGTTGTGCCCCCGACATACCGGCTGCACAGAGTAATGTCCAACGTCCGTTGTCTCCAGCCAGCGGTTTGATCACACATTCGATGCGAGTGACCAGGCCCAGGCATTGGCGGGTGAGGCAGAGGCTGCGCGACATGGCGGCGACCCTCGCAGAATCCAGGCTTCAGCCTACACCCCGAGCGGTCGCGCTGTGAAGGCCAAAGTTATCCACGCAATCTGTGGATAACTCTGTGCATGAGGCGTGAGCAAGAAGGCCTGCGCGCCTGCCCCGGGCAATCCGGGACAATCGCGCAAGATTTGCTCAGTTCGCTGCGCCATCGTCCGCGCCTTTCTTGCGGCGTGGCGCCTTGGCCGGCTTGGCGGCAGCTGCCTCAGCCTCGGCTTTTGCCTTGTCTGCGTCGGCTGGCTTGATTTCTTCCTCCAGACCGATTTCGGCGATATCGCGCAAACGCTCGACCACGCGAGCGTTGACGCTGCCTTTGGGGAAGCGACCTTTCTCGTCCGGGTGGCCGGCCGCCTCGCCGACCAGCAGGCTTAGCGCTTCGTCGACATGGCGCACGGCGTAGACATTGAACTGGCCGGCACGCACCGCTTGCAGAACGCGGTCGTCGAGCATCAGGTTGGCAACGTTGGAGTGCGGGATGATCACCCCCTGCTCGCCAGTCAGGCCTCGCGCCTCGCACAGGCGGAAGAAGCCTTCGATCTTCTCGTTGACCCCACCAACCGCCTGCACCTCGCCAAACTGGTTGATCGAGCCAGTAATGGCGAAACACTGCTTGAGCGGCGTACGCGACAACGCCGAGATCAGCGTGCAGACCTCGCCGAGCGAGGCGCTGTCGCCGTCGACATAGCCGTAGGACTGCTCAAGGGCGATGCTGGCGGAGATCTCCAGTGGGAATTCCTGCGCGTAACGGCTGCCGAGAAAACCGGTGAGAATCATCACGCCCTTGGAGTGGATCGGCTGGCCAAGACTGACTTCGCGCTCGATGTCGACGATGCCGCTGCCGCCCGGGTAGACGGTGGCGGAAATCCGCGCCGGTACACCGAAGGCCGAGTCGCCCACTTCCAGCACGGTCAGGCCGTTGCACTTGCCCACCGCCGCACCGCAGGTGTCGATGAGAATGATGCCGGCCAGCATGTCGTCGATAATCCGCGCCGAAACACGCCCGGTGCGCGTGGCCTTGGCCTTGAGCGCACGCTCGATATGGCCGACGTCGGTGATGCTTTCCCCGGCAACCTGGCGAATGAAGTCGGCCTCGCTGACCAGTTGGAAGAGGTCACCGATACGCGCCGACAGACGCCCCTGGTGTTCAGCCAGGCGCGCGCTGTAAGTAGCCAGGCGCGCGACGGCCGCGCCGGTCATGGGCGCCATGCCCTCTTCCGAGGTGCGCGTTTTCATCAGTTGGGCGAATTGCTCCAGGCTTTCCTCGGCGAGCGGGATATCCTCGTCGAAATCGACCAGTACGCGGAACATCTCCTGGAAGTCCGGGTCGGCATCCTGCAGCGCGTAGTAGAGTTGACGCGAACCGATGATGATGACCTTCAGTTGCAGCGGGATGACCTGCGGGTTGAGCGTGACGGTGGCGATGCGGCCGAGATCGCCCAGCGGCGACTCCATCTTCAACTGACGCGAATGCAGGGCGCGCTTCAGCGCTTCCCAGACAAAAGGTTCGCTGAGCAGTTTTTCCGCCTCGACCACCAGATAGCCACCGTTGGCGCGGTGCAACGCGCCGGGGCGCAGCTGACGGTAGCTGGTGTACAGGGCGCCCTGGTCGGAGCTGTACTCGATGCGGCCGAACAGGTTGTCGTAGGTCGGGTGCGACTCGAACACCACCGGCGCACCGCCGTTGGCGTGGTGACCAACCACCAGACTCGGGCAGTACATTTCCTCCAGCAGCTTGCGCAGCTGTGGATCGGCCTTGTCGACATCCACCAGTTGCTCGACGGCGGTTTTCAGCAGGTTGACCTGCATGGCCTGAAGATAGGCGCAGACACCGGCGTTTTCAGCGTACTTCTCCGACAATGGCGCCAGCAGCGGCTGCAGGGCAACGGTGATGGTTTCTTCATTGAGCTGACGCAGCAGGTTGCTCGACTCGCGCTTCCACTGCGGCAGGCTGGCCAGCTCCTCGTTGAGGCGCTCTTCCAGCGCGGCGATATCGGCGTGGAAACGCTCACGCTCGGCCTCCGGCAGTTGCGCGAACTCGGCTTCGTCCAGCGCTTTACCGTCGGCCATCGGGGTGAAGGCGATATTGGTGCTGTCGCGGTACAGGGCCACGCCCTTCTCCAGCGACAGGCGCTCGATCACGTCCAGCGCCTGGTCGTAGCGCTTGTTGAAGCCGCGGTCGATGGCGCTCTTCTTCTGCTGGTAGGTCGGCGTTTCGAACACCGCCGGGAAGGTGGCCAGCAGATTGTCGACCAGCAGGTTGATGTCGGCGATGAAATCACTCGCGGTGCCGGAAGGCAGCTCCAGTGCACGCGGCTCGCGCGGCTCGTCAAAATGGTTGACGTAGACCCGGTCGGCCGGCGTTTCCATGCGCTTGGCTTCGGCCTTGAGATAGCGCTGGACGAAAGAGAAGCGCCCGGTGCCGGGCTCGCCCATGACGAACACGTTGTAGCCGGGGCGCGGCATGGCCACGCCAAACTGCAGAGCCTCGACCGCGCGAGACTGGCCCAGCACGCCGCGGAAAGGTTCGAGATCATCGGTACTGCTGAAGTTGAACTGCTCGGGGGCGAAGGGGCGGGTCAGAGATTCGGGGGCAAGGCGCAAAGCATCGAGGCTACGCTTGGACATTGGCGATCCTTATAGCGGGCGGAAATTTCCGCAAAACATGGTGTGATTCTGGGCCTGTGGCGCGAAAGGGATCAAGGCTTGATTCAGCTCGGGATGAAAAATCCGAGCCGAGAATCAGCGCCCCGTCACCCTCCCCTGCGCAAAAGCCGCCACACACAGAGCCGATCACCGGCATCCGCCCACCCGGACGCCGGCGCCCTATCCGCCAAACGCACACTACGCGGCAGCAGGTCGATGGCAATGCCGGTCACCGACCGCTGCTCGCTGTGTGCGCTATCTCAACCCGCTCGCCTGGTCGCCGGCATCGCCAAGATCCTCAGTGCAGAGCAGGCAGTACTCGGCTATCGGCAAAGCTGCCAGGCGCGCCGCCTCGATCGGCTCGCCGCAGCACAAGCACTCGCCATAGCGGCCTTCTGCCAGGCGCTGCTTGGCTTGTCGTACCAGCAGCAGTCCATGTTCGGCCTCGGCCAACAGGGCGTCGAGCACTTCATCGTTCTGCCGCTGCTGCGCCTGTTCGGCGAAATCCGCCGAGTGGCTGCGCTCCAGGTCGCGGCGAATCGCCTCGGCCCGGGTCGTGTAGTCATGCAGCAGAGCGTCCAGCACATCACGGTGAGCCATGAGCAATCTCCTTGCCTAATGAAGAGCGCTCAGTGTGATAGCCAGCGCAATACCCATGACTGACGCCGATCAGCACTTGCGCGAAATGCCGGCGTCGACTGCCTTGACACCAGTCGGCCGCGTGGCCAAAGCTCGGCCATCGCCATGACCAGAAGAACAGCGACCTTGAAACGGATATTCGCCGTCCTCGCCTTGAGCCTTAGCCTTCCCCTCCATGCCGCCACGCTCGAACAACTGGCCGACGATCCCTACTGGATCGCCCTCGGTCACTACGAAACCGGCAAGCTCGGCGGCTGGCGCAGCTACGTCGACGACGACGACTTCTTTCTCGCAGAACACGGCGCAAGCGACCCGGCCGCCGAGCTACAGGCAACCCTCAAGGCGCTGTACCAGCCCGCCGAACTGGGCGACCTCCACCCGCAGTGCGTCTACCCGGCACGTACCCGTTGGCTCAGAGCGCAACTGCAGCTCGATGACCTGCCCCGCCCGGACTGCGCCGAATATCGAAACTGGTTCGCCGACGTCAATCCGCACAGCACAGTGCTGGTGTTCCCGGCGGCCTACCTGAACAGCCCGTCGTCGATGTTCGGCCACACCCTGCTGCGCATCGACCAAGCCGATATCGACAGCCACAACACCGCACTGCTGAGCTATGCACTGAATTTCGGCGCCTTCATCGAAGGCGACGACAACAGCATCCTCTATGCCTGGCGCGGCCTGATGGGCGGCTATCCCGGTCTGTTCGCCCTGGTGCCGTATCGCGAGAAACTCAGCGAATACAACCGCCTGGAAAACCGCGACCTGTGGGAGTACCGGCTGAACCTGACGCCGGAAGAAACCGCGCGCATGGTCGAACACGTCTGGGAGCTCAAGCAGATCCGCTTCGACTACTTCTTCTTTGACGAGAACTGCTCGTACCGCCTGCTGGAACTGCTGGAGATCGCTCGCCCCGGCATCGAACTGACCGAGCACTTCCCGCTGACTGCCATCCCCACCGACACGGTGCGCGCCGTGAAGGACGCCGGGCTGATCGAGCGCATCGACTATCGCCCCTCCCGCGAGCGCGAACTGCTGGCGCGCGCCGAGCCACTTGAGCGTGACGAACAGGCCTGGGTCCTGCGCCTGAGCCAAGACCCGGCGCAACTCGACGACCGCGACTTTCTCGCCCTGCCGGCAGAACGCCGCGCGCTGATTCAGGACGCAGCCTTCCGTCTGGTGCGTTACCACGCCAACGATGAAGAGCGCAGCAGCAATGCCCAGCGCAGCTTCCAGTTGCTCGGCGCGATCAATCGCAACCCGCCGCCGCCTCTGCAAGTCGAACGCCCGCCGCTGCCTGAGGAAGGCCACGAATCACGCACCTGGCAACTGGCTGGTGGCAGCCGTGATGATCGTGCCTTTGCCGAGTACGGCTTGCGCATGGCGTACCACGATCTCACCGACAACCTCGATGGATTCCCGCTCGGCGCGCAGATCGAGATCTTCCAGCTCAAGCTGCGCCAGTACGAGAACAACCACTGGCAGCTGCAACGTCTGGACCTGGCCAACATACGCTCGCTAACGCCGCGCAACGCCTTGTTGCAGCCGCTTTCCTGGCAAGTCGGTGGTGGCTTGGAACGTGTGCTCGGCGAGGACGGCGACACCCCGCTGGTCGGCCATATCAGCGGCGGTGCCGGCGCCACCTGGCAGTTGCATGACGACCTGCTCGGCTTCGTCCTCGGCACCGCGCGCCTGGAATACAACGAGGATTTCGCTGCCGTGATCTCCCCGGCGCTGGGCTTCAACAGCGGCCTGCTCTGGCGCAACCCGCTGGGCAACATGACCCTGGAAGCCACAGGCGACTATTTCCACAACGGCGAAGTGCGGCGACGCCTGTCGCTCAACCAGCAATGGGAAGTCTCACGCAACCTCGGCCTGCGCCTGAGCGCTCAGCGTGAATTCAGCCAACTCGCCAGCCCGGTCAACGAGGTGAAGCTGGAGCTGCGCTGGTATCACTACTGAGCAGCAGCGCGCAGGCGGCGGACTTCTATACTGAAGTTCCTGCCGCCCGTTTCTGGAGACTCATCATGCGTCGCACGCTCATGTTTGTCGCCGCTGTCCTGATCAGCCTGCCGCTGTGGGCCATGCACTGCCCGCAAGACATGGCCAAGATCGATGCGCTGCTGCAAAGCGATCCACCCTCCGACCCCGAGGTGCTGGCCAAGGTCAAGGAACTGCGCGCCGAGGGCGAAGCCCTGCACAAGGCCGGCGATCACGCCGAGTCGGTCAAGGTACTCGGCGAGGCCCTGGATCTGCTGTCAGCCAGCGAGTGAGCGGTCAGAAGCCGCTATAAAGCAGACCCAGCGCCACCTGCCTGACCTCCTGCAGATCCACCGGCTTGCTCAGGCAGGCCGATGCGCCGCGCGCCCGGGCATCCTCGAACAAGCGAGCGTCGGCCACGGCGCTGATCACCATCACTGGCACATCACGCAAACGTGGCTCGGCGCGCATGGCGTCGAGCACCTCCAGCCCGCTGCCATCGGGCAGGTCGATATCCAGCAAGACCAGCGCAGGTGCACTGTTCTGCAATTCGGCCAGCGCCCGCTTGCAGGAGCTCACGCCGCTGACTTCGGCAAACTCACGCAACGATGCCTGCAGAATCTTCATGCAGGCCGGGTGATCCTCCACGCACAACACCTGTACCAGGCTCTTGACGCTCTGCGTTGGCACCGCGTCCGCCTCGTTGTCAGGGCCTTCAGGGCTTGCCGCACTGGGGATGTCGAGCCAGAAGCGGCTGCCCACCCCCGCCTCGCTGCGCACGCCGATCTCGCCATCCATCAGCGTGGCCAACTCGCGGCACAGCACCAGCCCGATACCGGTACCCGGAATGTTCGAGCTCTCGCGGCCGAGGCGCTGGAACGGCTGGAACAGCTGCGTCTGTTGCTCGCTCGACAGCCCTGGCCCGGTGTCGTCGACCCACAGGCGCACGCAGTCGGTGCGCACCTCATAGCCCATGCGGATCATCCCGCGTGGACTGTTGTACTTGATCGCGTTGGACAGCAGGTTGAGCAGAATCTGCCTTACCCGGCGTGGGTCGCCCTGCACGAACAACGGCGGATCGGCCGCCTCCATCACCTGCATTTGCAGCTGTTTTTGCTGCACTTCGGGCTGCACCAGTTCGGCACAGCCCTTGAGCAGGCTGCCGATCTCGATAGGCTGGAATTGCAACTGCTGGCGCCGACTCTCGATGCTCGACAAGTCAAGGATGTCTTCGACCAGCGAGGTGAGATGGCGGCTGGCGCTGACGATCTCGCGCGAGTAATCGGTCTCCAGTTTGGCGTCCTGCTTGTCCTGCACCTCCATCTCGATCAGTTGAGCGAAACCATGGATGGCGTTGAGCGGCGTGCGCAGTTCGTGGCTCATGCTCGACAGGAAGCGGCTCTTGGCCTGGCTGGCGGCGAGCGCTTCCAGGCTGGCGTGACGCAACTCCTCCTGCACCTGCTTGAGCCGGGTGATGTCGACGTGCGTGCCGGCGATGCGCAGCGGCCAGCCGCTCTCGTCACGCGACAGGACCTTGCCACGACTCAGCAGCCAGAGGTACTCGCCACGGCAATCGAGGTAGCGATACTCAGCGTCGAAGTATTCCTCGCCACTGTCGGCAAACAGCTTGCGCAGATGACGCAAGCGTTCCAGGTCGTCCGGGTGCACGCGCTGGTTGAACTCGCTCAACGTCAGCAGCGTTGCCCCCAGACCAAAACGTCGCACGAACCGTTCGCTAAGTTCGATGGTCAGCGCAGTGGCATCGATCTGCCAGAGGCTTTCCGTGGTGCTCTCCAGCACCAGTTGCAGGATGCTCTGCGCCTCCTGCCGCTCATGCTCGCTGGCTTTCAGCTGCTTGCCGGCCTGCTGCACGGCATCGGCCAGGCGGCTGACCTCGGCAATATGGCTGTCCGGTGCGGCTGGCAGGTACTGGCCCTGACCGAGGCTGGCGGCCATGTCGACGATGCCGTTGATAGGGCGCGCCAGTTGGTTGCTCAGGTTGCGCGAGCGCAGCCACATCAGGGCGAAGAACAGCAGGTAGAACCCGGCCAGGCCGGCGATCAGCAGATAACCGATCTGCAGGTAGCGCTCGGCCAGTTGGTTGGTGTCATGGAAGATCTGCTCCTCGTCCACCACCAGCAACAAGCGCCAGCCGGTCTGCGGAATCTCGCTCCAGGCCACCAGCTGCTTGCGACCGCCGAGCAACACCTCCTGCACGTTGTCATCGCCTTCGTTCATCGCCTGCAGCAGCGAGGCCATGCCCTCGCGCTTGGCCAGGTTGAAGTCCTCAGGCTTGAGCACCTCGCGGCGCACGGCTTCATCGTAGGAATACTGGGTCAGCTCACGCAGGCCGAAGTCCAGCTCCCCGGCTTTCGGCAGCGCCATGATGTTGTGGTCATGGCTGACCAACATCGCGTAGCCCTGCCAGGGCACGTTGAGCTCGGCGATCTCACCCAGTATCTGGCCGACGGTCACGTCGAGACCGACCACGCCCTCGAGAAAATCCTCGCGATACACCGGGGCGATGGCCGACATCATCCAGCCCAGGCCGGCAGGGTCGAGATACACGTCGGTCCACATCACCTTGCGTTGCGGGTTGTGCTTGGCGTCAGCCAGGTAATAGAAGTTGTAATCGGGTATCACCATGTCATGGGGATACTGCGCGGGCGTGTCGAACCAGGGGTAAATGCGGTTGTAGCTATCCCAGGTATTGAAATACAGGGCCGCTACCAGCGGGTTGGCCTGGCGGATCGAACGCATCAGCGGATCGAGCTGCGACAGGCGCATCACCTTGGCGTGATCCTGCTGCGCCAGGGGTGTGCTGTTGGCATAGAAGGAGGCTGCGCGCCCGTCGTCGCTGCGGGTGTAGAAGACGCCGTTGGCGGTCACGGCGTGACGCTGACGCTCGAGGTCGTCGGCCTGGAAGCGGGTATCGAACAGGGCCTTGTGGGCGGCATCGCGGTACACCTGCACCAGCGACTCGATCGAACGCAGGCGACCGTCGATAATCTGCCCCTCACGCAACGCCGCGCTGGCCAGGTCCTTGACCGCCGCCTCCTGCAGGTGGCCGATCTGTGCATCGCGAATCGCCTGGTTGCTCAGCAGGTACACCGCAATCAGTACCGACTCCACCAGAATCAGCGGGATCAGCGCGCTTTGCACAAACGCACGCCAGATCCACTGACGGAGAGGGTAGCGGCTAGAACTCGGCATTACGGCTCCTTTGTAGAGGGCGCGGGCTGACGCGAGGCGCCATCATAGCCTCCTCAGGCGGAATCCGCAGTCGACGCTGAGGAACCTTTGCCGTACACTCGACGTCCTATCTGTAACCGAAAAGTTTTGGGGCCGATTAGGATTCGACGCCGGTAGCGAAGCTCGAGGTGCATGCCGACTTGGTAACAGAAGTCGTAAATAAACTGTTGCAACTTTCTATAGTTGCCAATGACGAAAACTACGAGGGCTACGCTCTCGCTGCGTAAGCGGCGCGACTAGTCCTTCTGGTAGCTTCGGCTCCAGCGATCACTAGGGGATGCCTGTAAACCTGAAGTGATTGTCATGCAGAACAGGATCGCCGCGTAGTACGTTGTGGACGAAGTGGCTAAAACTTACACAACTCGCCCAATGCACCCTGCCCGTCGGGCGGCTGAGGGTTAACTCAATAGACACGGCTAAGCATGTAGTACCGACAGTGGAGAACTGGCGGACGGGGGTTCAAATCCCCCCGGCTCCACCAAATAAGCCCTTGAAAATCTTAGATTTTCAGGGGCTTTTTCTTTTGAGTGTCGATAATATGTCGAAAACGTAAAGGGTGGCTTTACGACATCACATTCATGGATGAGCAATGAATTACAGGCAAGCTAAGAGAAAAGCAGCAAATCAAGCAGTCATCGGCTTCGTTGTGATGGTGTCAGGCATCATCGCTAGCCTCGTTTCCGCCATGAAAATGATCTATTTCAGGCTCGACGATGGAACAGCTTTAAGCGGAATGCTCACAGCTCCGTTAAAAAATTTGATCTCGTATCTGTACTACCAGCCATGGTTCCCAAAATGGCTGTGGCAGATCTGCCCGACACCCAACCCATACGCCCTCAACGATCCGGAAAATTTTAAATTCCTCGTTGTTTACGTAGCCATATTCGTGGGCGCGGCAATCTCCGCAAGCGCTAGCAAGTCGAGAAGACGCCTAGCGAAGATCAACGAAGAGATCGAAAACGAGATGCTGCGACAATCTCTCAGAGGTGAAAGCGCGGCAAGAAGCAGAGCGACAATGGAGGAAAACGCTGTAATTCCTCAGCAAAGCATTTTCAGCCAGGTGCATCAGCTGTATTTGGCGCCAATCGTCGTAACAATCATCGGAGCGCTTCTGCTCAAATTTGGCTTTGGTATTTGACCGAAGGCCCCAACCTCACTGCATCCTGCAGGTGATCCGGCGCCAGGTGCGCGTAGCGCATGGTCATGTCCAGGCTGGAGTGACCCAGAATTTTCTGCAGCGTGAGGATGTTGCCGCCGTTCTGAATGAAGTGGCTGGCGAAGGTGTGTCGTAGGGCGTGGGTGGCCTGGCCTTTCGGTAGGCGGATGGTCGTCATGGCCAGAGCGCGGCGGAACGAGGTGATGGCCGAGTTCGGCTGACCGTGTTGCTTCCCGTGTCTGACGATCTTGGCCTCAAGCTCTGCAGTGATCGGCACCGAACGAACCTTGCTGTTCTTGGTTACGCAGGCCGATCAATTTCAACCTCTCAGCCGCTGACCATCGAGCACTGGTGACTGTAGAGCACAGCAGGTTCGACATCCGGGTGGTCGCATTGACGCAAACAGGCGGTCGGTTCGACGCCTTCAAGGCGCCATCCTTCACACCCCACAGCCCCCGCCCTCGCCCCGTGATTACGCAAGGAACTGGATTTCAAGTTGATCTGATTCTTTTCAACTTGAATGACCTACAAAATCACGCCTGTCTGTGGGAGATAAAAAAACCCTATTAATCAAAGGGCTGAGGCACATCGCGACTCTGGCACCGGTCTTGCTCAAGAGAGGAAAACAACAAAAGCCGTGTTCATGACGGCTACATCCTCCGGGAGATCTGCATGACCCACCGCATCAAGGTAATCATCCCCATTCCCATGGATCAGGAAAGCGCCGACAACCGCGCCTCGCAGTTGCCGGCCGGTATGATCCTGCCCGGTTTCCATCCGGAATTCGTCCCGGTCGCCAAGGGTGCCTCGCTCGGCGATAGTGCGTACGACGTGTTGCTCATGGACTTTTCCGTGGTACAGGCCGGCCTGCGCGCCCAGGAGGAAGGCTACAGCGCGGTGTGCATCGACACCGTCAGCGACTCCGGCCTCGCCGCCCTGCGCTCGCGGCTGGACATCCCGGTGATCGCACCGGGCATGGCGGCCTTCCACACCGCCTGCATGCTGGGCAAGAAGTTCAGCATCATCACCATGTGGGATGAATGGTTCCCGCTGTACGAGAAGACCCTTACCGAATATCACCTGTGGCCGCGCGTGGCCTCGCTGCGCTCGATCAAGACCCGCCCGGATCTCAAGGAACTGCTCGAAGGCAAGGAAGAGGTGGTGTTCGCCAAGCTCGAAGCCGAAGCGCGCCGGGCGATGGAGGAAGACGGTGCCGACGTGATCGTGCTCGGTTCCACCACCATGCACCAGTCCCATGCCTACCTAGCCGAGCGCCTGCCGATTCCGGTGATCAACCCCGGCCTGGTTTCCTACAAGCTGTGCGAAATGCTGCTGAGCCTCGGGCTCTCGCAGAGCCGCAAGGCCTACCCCGCCCCGCAGATTCTCAACGACGCCGCCTATCACGGCTTCGCTGGTCAATGACATCAACAAGGAGAACAAGCAATGAGTCATCTTTCCCGTGAGCAACTGATCGACCTGGCTACACAGAAGTACTTCGCCAACGTGGACAGCAAGAACATGGCTGGCGTGCTGGACTGCTTCCATGAGGATGTGGCCTTCACCATTCAGACCGACAACCTCACGCACGACGGCCACAGCGGTGTGCGCAAGATGTTCGACAACCTGTTCGCCAACTTCGAAGAAATCTGGCACGGCGATTTCGAACTGGCAGTCGACGTCGACACCCAGACCATCTGCTCGCGCTTCAACGTCTACCTCAAGGACGCGCAAGGCAACGAAACCCGCCTGCGCAACTGCAACTTCTGGTACGTCGAAGACGGCAAGTTCCGCCGCGTGTTCGTCTTCATGAGTGGCGAAAACGTGCTGCGCTGATCCGCGCCAGCCAGCGCCCGGAGGCATGACCGTGTTGCCCTCCGGATACCCTGCCCGCCTACCACTCTGACGGTAGTGCGGACAGCGGTTGCGGCCCGTCCCACGACGACGGGCCACTCACCAGAACAAGAACAAAGGATGAGGAAAATGACCCAGCCCAAGACGCCGGGGGAGCTTCGCTATCCCTCGATTTTCTCGCCGCTGAAAATCGGCAACATCACCGTACGCAACCGCCTGATGCAAACCGCCCATGCCAAGGGCTTCGCCTCGGCCGAGGGGCTGACCAACGACCGTGACATCCACTACCAGGCCGAACGTGCCAAGGGTGGCATCGGCCTGATCGTCACCGGCGCGCGCCATACCCACCCTGCTTCCACCGGCCCCAACCGTTCGCTGGCACGCGGCAACCGTCAGGAAATGATCGAGCGCGACGCCGAGATGGTGAACGCCGTGCATGCCTTCGGCGCACGCATCATCGCCCAACTGATCCACTTCGGCCCGCAGGGACGCAGCGGCGCGCTGGACGACTACCGCGTGCAGTGGGGCCCGTCGACCATGAAATCGCCAGCCTATAACGAGTGGGCCAAGGAGATGACCAAGGCGGAAATGGACGAAGTCTCGGAACACTTCGCCCTGACCGCGCTGAATGCCAAGGCGGCGGGCTTCGACGGCGTCGAGCTGCACTATTCACACGGCTACCTGCACCAGCAGTTTCTTTCCTTCGTCTACAACAAGCGCACCGACGAGTACGGCGGCAGCCTCGACAACATCGTGCGTTTCCCCATCGAAACCATGCAGCGCGTACGTGACGCGGTTGGCCCGGATTTCGTGGTGGGCATTCGCGTATCGCTGGATGAATGCACCGTCGACGGCATGCACGCTGACACGGCGATCCAGATGACCCGCAAGATGGTCGAGACTGGCCTGATCGACTACGTCAGCGCCACTGCCGGCACCTATGCCGCCCACGCCGACCAGATACCGCCGGGCGACTACCCGGAGAACTGGCTGGTGGATGACGGAGCCCGCCTGCGCGCATCCTTGCGCGAGGTCAGCGAGATCCCGGTATTCATCGTCGGCCATATCGTCGACCCGGAAAAAGCCGAGGCCCTGGTGGCCAGCGGCGCCACCGACATGGTGGCGATGACCCGCACGCAGATCGCCGACCCCGAGTTCTGCAACAAACTGCGCGAAGGCCGTGAGGACGAAATCAACCACTGCATCCGCTGCAACCAGGCGTGCATCGCCAGGCTGATGGCCGGCAACGCGATTTCCTGCGTGGTCAACCCGGCCGCCGGACGCGAGCAGCGTTTCGGCCTGCACACCCTCAAGCCCGCCGAAACGCCCGGCAACTGGCTGGTGGTAGGCGGCGGTCCGGCGGGCATGAAGGCGGCACTCACCCTGCGCCAGCGTGGCCACCAGGTCACTCTGGTAGAGAAGGACGACCGCCTCGGCGGCCTGCTAAACCTGGCAGCACGCCTGCCTCGCCGACAAAAATTCGCCTTCATCCCGCGTGACCTGGAGCGGCAACTGCGCAAGGCCGGGGTAGAGATTCGCCTGAACTGCGCGATGAGCGCCGACGATGTGGTTGCGTTCGGTGCAGACGGCGTGCTTCTGGCTACCGGGTCGACGCCGCTGAAAACCGCGTTCACCTCGACGCGCCCCGCTGTGGATCGCGTGCCCGGTACCGAGCAGGACAATGTGCTCAGCGTGGTCGAGGCTCTCGAAGATCCGGCGCGGGTCGGCAAGCGCGTGGTGCTGTTCGACGAGGACGGCGGCCGCTACGCCCTGGGCACTGCCGAATGCCTGCTCGACCGTGGACACCAGGTGCATCTGGTCAGCCGCTTCATCGCCCTGGCGCCCAACCTCACCCTGACCCTGGATCTGCCGGTGAACTACCAGCACGTATTCCGCAAGGGCCTGCAATACACCCTCAATAGCTGGGTGCGCAGCATCGACGGCAAGCGCGCGCAACTGCTCAACCTGTTCACCGACGAGAACGGCGAGAGCCTGGAAGCCGACACCTTCATCATCGCCGCCGGGCACAGCCCACACGATGCCCTGTATCGCGCCCTGCAGGGACGGGTGCAGAACCTGCATTGCATCGGCGATGCACGTCTGCCCAGACCACTGCAGGACACTCTCTACGAAGGCATGTTGGCCGGCCGCGAGTTGCTCGACGACCCGAACCGGTTCATCGAACAGGGCGAGCTGGAAGGCTTCGGCGCCGACTGGCGCACGGCCATGGGCGCCCCGGTGGGCTGATCGTTTGATCGGCTGGCGGTGCGCACAGCGCACCCTACGGAAAGCCGCGCACAGCCCCTCGGCCGTGCGCGACATGACGCCATTTCCGGCCGGCCTTACCGGCCGCGAAGGAGGACAACATGACCGTCGAACGTTATCCGCATCTGTTCCAACCGCTGCGCCTGCGCGGCATTACCCTGCGCAACCGCATCATGCAGTCGGCCCATGCCATGGCCTTCAACTCGCCAGAAGGGCTGACCAACAACCGTGACATCTACTACCACGCCGCGCGCGCCAAGGGCGGCATCGGCCTGATGGTCACCGGCAACCGCCTGATCCACCCGACCTCCAACACTTTCTGCCGTGGCTATCCCTATGGCTACCGCGAAGAAATGATCGAGCGCGACACGGCGCTGACCGAGGCGGTGCATGGCTTCGGCGCGCACATTTTCGCCCAGCTCAACCACTTCGGCGTGATGGGCGAAACCCACGCCATGGATGACTATCGCGTGCTCTGGTCGTCATCCAACATCAAGTCACCGGTGTTCGGCGAGATGGCCAAGGCCATGGAGCGTTCAGACATGGACGAGGTCGTCGAAGGCTGGGTGCGCTCGGCCGAGTACGCGCGCCTGGCCGGCTTCGACGGTGTTGAGATTCACCTGGCGCACAGCTACCTGCTGCACCAATTCATCTCGCCGCTGTTCAACAAGCGCGAGGACGAATACGGCGGTAGCTACGAGAACCGCATGCGCCTGCCGCTCGAAGTGATCGCGGCGGTGCGGGAAAAGGTCGGTCCGGATCTGGTGATCGGCATCCGCCTGTCGATGGACGAAATGGTGCCGGGCGGCATGCAGATCGACGATTGGATCAAGGTGGCGCAGACGGTCGAGACCACCGGCCATATCGACTACATCATGGCCACTGCCGGGGTGTACCAGTCGGCCACCTACATCATGCCACCCTACGACGTGCCCAACGGCTGGCTGGTCGACCCGGTGGCGCGCCTCAAGCGCGCGGTGAAAGTCCCGGTGTTCTGCGTCTCCGGCATCGGCAGTGCCGGCGAAGCCGAGGCGATCCTGGCACGCGGCGACGCCGATATGGTGGCCATGACCCGCGCTCAGATCGCCGACCCGGAGTTCGCGCGCAAGACCGCCGAAGGCCGTGAGGACGAGATCTACCATTGCCTGCGCTGCAACCAGGGCTGCGTCTCGCGCCTGTTCCACGGCACCTCGATGACCTGCCAGGTCAACCCGGCCACCGGCCGTGAGGCAGTCTTCGGCCCGCAGACGCTGCAACTGGCGCCGGATGCCAAGCACTGGGTGGTGGTCGGCGGTGGGCCGGCCGGAATGAAGGCGGCCGAGGGCCTGGCCAAACGTGGGCACCGCGTCACCCTGCTGGAGAAAGCCGGCGAACTGGGTGGCCAGGTCAACCACATCGTGCGCCTGCCACGTCGCGATTCCTTCGCCTGGATCACCGAGGATCTCAAGGTGCAGATGGCCAAGGCAGGCGTGCAGGTGAAGCTGAACTGCGAAGCCAGTGTCGATTCGATCCGGGCGCTGCAACCGGATGGCGTGATCGTCGCCACCGGCTCGCTGCCGGACCGCAGCGGTTATTCCGATATCAACCCGCTGGTCGACCGCGTGCCGGGGCTGGATGCCGACAACGTGTTCACCGCACTGGACGTGCTGGCACAGCCGCAGCGGGTCGGCAAACGCGTGCTGGTGTTGGATGAGGAAGGCAACCGCTACTCCGCCGGCATCACCGAACTGCTGGTGGAGAACGGCCACGAGGTGCACGTGGTCACGCGCTGGAACGCGCTGTTCCATCGTCTGGCGACCACCCTGGATCAGCCGGTGGTCTATGCCAACCTGTTCAGCCGCGGCCTGACCTACACGCTCAATGCCTGGGTCAGCCGGGCACGGGGGACATCGGTGGATCTGTTCAACCTCTATAGCGGCGAGGAACAGACCCTGGAAGGCTTCGACAGCATCGTCCTGACGGTGCGCCATCTGCCGCTAGACGGCCTGTACCACGCCCTCAAGGCCGAGTTGCCGAACGTGCACCGCGTCGGCGATGCGGTGGTGCCGCGCAAGACCGACCACGCGATCTTCGAAGGTTTTCTCGCCGGGCGGGAGATCTTCGATAACTGGAAACGCTACATCGAACCGGGTGCCCTGGAAGGATTCGACGGCCCCATCGAAGCACATCGATTCACCTGAGACTGCTCCTGAGCGTGAAGTTTTCCGGCACCTCGTGTGCCGGTTTTTTTTGCCTGCGCAAAAACCGCTGGCGCCTGCCGAACGGCCCCTCAAGCCACCGTGCCGGCCCCTCTTCGCCGAGACCTGCACCACCACCCATGCAGAATGAAATCGCCATTTCAGCTTGCAATGCAATTGCTTCGAGCGCTTCGATTATTCGTTCGATAAATTAAAAAAAACCCTTAAAAAACAATGAAATAAAAGCAATTAAAAGACTTGGCAAGGCACTTGCTATCTCTCTTGTGCGGGCAATTCCAACAAGTACAAGAGAACGATCATGAGCAAACCGCTAGAGGGGATTCGCATCCTCGATCTGACCCACATGCTGTCCGGCCCTTATGCCGGAATGATCCTTGCCGATCTCGGGGCGGAAACAATCAAGGTCGAGCCGCTGGCTGGCGAAGGCACACGAGCCCTGTTGGCCAAGGACCCTCGGCATTCGTTCAAAGGCATGGGCGCCTACTTCCTCACGCTCAACCGCAACAAGCAGAGCGTGTGCATTGATCTGAAGAGTGAGCAAGGCCTGGCCGTGTTCCACGACCTGGTGCGTGAAGCCGACGTGGTACTGGACAACTTCAGCGCCGGCGTGCCGCAGAAGCTCAAGATCGACTACGAGCACCTCAAGCAGATCAACCCCCTGATCATCACCTGTTCGGTGTCCGGCTTCGGCCAGGACGGCCCCAACTACCAGCGGCCGGCGTTCGACCAGGTGGTGCAGGGTATCGGTGGCGGCATGTCGATCACCGGTGACAACGCCGACCACCCGACCCGGGCCGGTATCCCCATCGGGGACCTGGGCGGTGGCATGTTCGCCGTGATGGGCGTGCTGGCCGCGCTGCAGGCACGCCACAGCAAGGGCCATGGGCAGCACGTCGACATCAGCATGCTCGACTGCCAGATCAGTATGCTCAACTACATGGCCACCATGTACTTCCTCAGCGGCGAGAACCCCGAACCGCTGGGCAACAGCCACTTCGTCCACGTGCCTTACAACACCTACCGCACAGTCGATGGTTTCATCATCGTCGCAGTTATCTTCGACAGCTTCTGGGACAACCTTGTCGGCCTGCTCGACGTCGAGACGCTCAAAGATCCCAAGTACAAGACCCAACCAGCGCGCCTGGCCGACAAGCAACTGATCGACGGCATCCTCAACGAGCTGTTCGCCACCCGCGACACTGCCCACTGGGTCGAGCAGCTGTCCTCGGTGCGCGTTCCCTGCGCGCCGGTCAACCGCTTCAGCGACGCGCTGGCCGACCCGCAGGTTCGCCATCGCAAGATGGTGGTGGAAATCCCCCATCCGCAAGGCGGCACGGTGGAAGCACCGGGCAACCCGATCAAGCTGTCGGCCGACGACGAAGACAGCTACAGCGCCCCCCCACTGCTGGGCGAACACACCGACGCCGTGCTCGAACGCGTGCTGGGTTACGACCCGCAGCGTATCGCGGCCCTGAAGAACCAGCGGACCGTGGGGTGAGGCATGAGCGATTTCGTCACCGTCAATGAAGTCGGCCCACGCGACGGGCTGCAGAGCCAGGGCAAGACACTGAGCATCGACGAGCGCCTGTTGATGATCAACGCGCTGCTCGATAGCGGCATTCGCAGCATCGAAGTCGGCAGTTTCGTATCGCCCAAGGCGGTACCGCAGATGGCCGGCACTGGCGAGCTTTTCGGCCGCCTGCCGATGGTCGATGCGGTTGCCTACTCGGCGCTGGTACCCAACCTGCGCGGCTACGAGCTGGCGCGCGAGGCCGGCGTGCGCTCGGTCGCCGTGGTGCTGTCAGCCACCGAGACCATGAACCAGCGCAACATCAACATGAGCCTGGAACAGACCACTGCGGTCTGTGCCGAGCTGATGCAGCGCGCCCGCGAGGACGGCATCCAGGCACGTGCCTATGTCGCCGTAGCCTTCGAATGCCCGTTCGAAGGCCTGACACCGCCCTCGGTTGTGGAATACCTGACCCAGCGCATGTTCGAAGCAGGCGCGGACAAGGTGATCATCGCCGACACCATCGGTGCGGCCAATCCGCGTGCCGTGCGTGAGGTGCTGGAACGGCTGGCCACGCCCAGCGCAGCCGGCCAACTGTCGTGCCACTTCCACGACACCCGTGGCATGGCCCTGGCTAACGTACTGGCCGCACTGGAGTGCGGCGTGCGTGAGTTCGACAGCTCCATCGGCGGCCTCGGCGGTTGCCCCTTCTCGCCTGGCGCCACCGGCAACCTGGCCACCGAAGACCTGGTGCTGATGCTCGATGCCATGGGCCTGCGCAGTGGTATCGAACCACTGGCGCTGGTCGATGCCGTGCAGCGTGTACAAGCGCTGACCGGTACGCCGCTGGGCGGCCATTCGTTCCGCTGGCTCGACCGCCAGGCCGGCAAGCTACAAGGAGGCAGCCATGTTTAAGTGCCTGCTTGGCTGGCTCGCGCGGCTGGCGCCCTGGATGGTGATTGGCAGCCTGGCCTATGCCGCAGTGTTCATCAAACCATCGGTCAATCCGGTACCACTGGATCAGCCGCTGCTGGAACGCCGCGACGCCTTTTTCGATGGCGCCGCACTCGGCGAGCACCTGTGGATCGTCGGGCAAAACGGCGCCCTGCTGTCGAGCCTCGATGCCGGTGCCACCTGGGCACGGGAAGAGCTGCCGGCGCGCAGCAATCTGCAATCCATAGCCGTGTCCGACCAGGGCCGCCAGGTAGTGGTGGGCAATCAGGGGCATCTGTGGACGCGCCAGGGGCAAGAACCTTGGCAAAGCCAGGAGCTGGTGGTCTCCGATCTGGCCGGCAAGCTGCTCAGCGTCAGTTTCATCAACGGCCATTTCTGGGCAGTCGGCGAAATGGGCGCGCTGTTTCGCGGCGACGCCGATGCCACGCACTGGGAGCCGATGGGCAACGGTGACGACGTCACCTTCAACAGCATCCGCGCTGGCGTCGATGGCGACCTGTGGATTACCGCCGAATTCGGCCGCCTGCTGCGTAGCCGCGATGGCGGCCTGACCTGGTCCACCCAGGAACTGGGCAGCGAGAGCATGCGCGCGCTGGTCTTCGACGGTCGCACCGGTGTTGCCGTGGGTAACCAGGGCCAGGTCTTTATCAGCCGCGACGGCGGCGACAGCTGGCAGGCGGTGAACGCCTTCACCCCTGAGCACCTGTTCGACGTCACCGTGCATGACGGCGAGTGGCTAACCACCGGCGACCGTGGCGCGCTGTTCCGCTCGCGCACCCCGGCCAACGAATGGCAGGCCTGGACGCCGGACGGCCTGGACAAGAGCTATCACAGCCGCCTGCTCGATACCGCCAACGGTGTCGTGCTGATCGGCCATCAACTCGGCTTGCTGCGCCAGGACGACCTGCAGCTCTGGCCTCGGGAGCACCAACAATGAATGCCGCCATGAATTTCGCCGCGCGCCTGTCGCTGTGGTCGATCCGCCATCGCCTGCTGGTGTGCGTGGTGGTCGGGCTGATCACCCTGGGTTTCGCCGCCAGCTTGGTCAATCTGGACATCCGCACCCGCTTCAGCGACATGGTTCCCCACGACCACCCCTACGTGAAGGTGCACCAGAAGTACCAGGACAGTTTCGCAGCCAGCAACCGCGTGACCATCCTGGTCAAGGCCAAGGAAGGCGACATCTTCCGCGAGGACGTGCTCGGTGAAGTGCGCCGGATCACCTACGACCTGCAGCAGGTCGAGGGCGTCAATCCGATGCAGATCACCTCGTTGGCCTCGAAGAAGCTCAAGCGCGTCAACGCCTCCAGCGAAGGCATCGAGACCCGTCCGCTGATGTGGCCGGACCTGCCCAAGGACGCGCAGCAGATGCGCGAATTGCGCCAGGCGGTGCTGAACAACCCGCTGGTCTATGGCCTGTACGTCGACCGTGACCTGAGTTCGGCGCTGATCCAGGTCGACTTCTACGACCATCTGGTGGACTACGCGAAGATCTTCCCGCAGATCGAGGCCATCCTCGACGCCTCGCCGGTCAAGGATCAGGTCAGCCTGCACCTGGTCGGCGAGCCGATCCTCTATGGCTGGGTGGCGCACTACCTCGGCGAGACCGTGGGCATCGCCCTGCTCTCGCTGGCCGCCATGCTGATCCTGCTGTTCGTGTTCAGCCGCACCTGGCGCGGCACCCTGCTGCCACTGATCGCCGGTACCGTCTCGGCCATCTGGGCACTGGGTGTCGGCAGCCTGCTGGGCTACAACTTCGACCCGCTGGTGATCGTGGTGGCCTTCATCATCACGGCGCGCGCCTTCTCCCACTCGGTGCAGCTGATCACCCGCTTCGACGACCTGGCGGTGGGCGAGTCCATCGAGCCGCGCAAGGCCGCCGAGCAGACCATGCGCGAGCTGTTTCGCCCGAGCATGCTGGGACTGTATGCCGATGCCGGGGCGATTCTCTGCGTCATCCTCACGCCGATTCCGCTGATGCACAAAGTGGCAATCATCGGTGCCATCTGGGTGATGACCATCGCCGTCTCGGCGGTGCTGCTGACGCCCGCGCTGCTGTCCTACGTCAAGCGCCCGGAAGGCTACGTGCACCCGGTCAACCTCGACGGTTTCATGCAGTTCGTCCTCAATGGTGCGAAGTGGATGGTGCGCAGCCGCGCGCGCTACTGGGTCGCCCCGGTGACCCTGGTACTGCTGGGCGGCTTCATGTTCGAGGCGACGCGGATCAACGTCGGCGACGCCAGCGACGGCTCGCCGATCCTCTGGCAGGACTCCGCCTTCAACCGCGACAGCGCCCTGATCAACCGCCTTTACCCCGGTTCCGAGCAGATGTTCGTGGTGCTCGAAGGTAAAGAACTGGACGCGATGAAAACGCCCGAGGTGCTCGACTGGATGCTGCGCTTCTCGCGCTACATGGAGCGCCAGCCGGAGATCGGCGGTTCGGTGTCGCTGGCCGACATCGTCATCGACATCCGTCGCAACCTCTACGAAGGCAACCCGCGCTACGGCGAGCTGGGCCTGAGCCGCATGGAAAACGGCGAGCTGATCAGCTTCTACATGCAAGGTGCCGACCCGGACGACCTGACCCAGTTCGCCGACGTGCAGTTCCGCAATGCCGCCGTGACCCTGTTCTTCCGCGATCACAAGGGCGACACCCTGCGCAAGGCGACCCACTACGCCAACGAGTTCATCCGCGACAACCCGCTGGAAGGCGCCGAGGTGAAGCTGGTCGGTGGCGTGCTGGGGATCATCGCGGCGGTCAATGAGATCCTTCTCGGCGACCAGATCGAGGCCACCGCGCTGGCCTTCCTGGTGGTGGTGCTGTGCTGCCTGGTGGTCTATCGCTCTTCGGTCAGCGGCATCTTCTTCATCATCCCGGTGCTGATCTCCAATGTGGTGACCTTCGCCTTCATGGCCTGGCAGGGCATCGGCATGAGCATCAGCACCCTGCCGGTGGTGGCCCTGGGCATCGGTCTGGGCGTGGATTACGCCTTCTACATCGTCGATTCGATGAAGGAATTCCTGGAGAAACACCCGGATGCCGACCCGCTCGACGCGGTGCTGCAGTCCCTCGGCTCGGCGGGCCGCGGGGTGCTGCTGACGGCCTTCACCCTGGCTGCCGGGGTGCTGTTCTGGTCGTTCTCCTCCCTTCGTTTCCAGGCGGAGATGGGCATGCTGATCGGCCTGTGGCTGATGGTTTCGGCACTGACCTCGCTCTTCGTCATGCCTTCGCTTGCGCTGGTGTTCAAACCGAAATTCATCTTTGAGCACGGCCAGACGAAAGATGCCCCGATCTGCGGGCGTATCCACCAACCTGAACACATCAGGAACTGAAAATGAGCGCACACAACAACAATACGAAAGTGTGGTCTGGCAAAACTCCGATCGCTTGCGCGGTTCTGCTGGCTGGTATGGGAGTGCAGGCTGGGGCACAGGCTGATGAAGGGTTCTTCTCCGACTGGGAGGTCAGTGGCTATGCACGCCAGCACATGTCCTGGAACCTGGAGAATCCCTATGTGATGGACACCGATGATCCCAACGGGCTGGTCGGGGCGAAGCGCAAGGGCAATTACCGCTACGACCTGTCGATGGCGCGTACCACGCTCAAGCTCAACCTGTTCAAGGACTTCGGCAACTCGCAGTTCAACATCTCCGGGCGCGTGGCCCGCGAGGTGGAAACCGATTACCTGAAAGACCTGCAGAAGAGCATGGACGGCAACGCCGCATCCGACCTGTTCAGCAACCGCAGCAAGTCCTCGGTCAACCTGATGGACGACGTTTACAACAGCGAGGAAATCCGCGAGCTGTGGTGGCAAACCGGGGTCACCCCGACCACCACCCTCAAGCTCGGCAAGCAGCAGGTGGTCTGGGGCGAGACCGACTTCTTCCAGTCGCTGGACGTGATCCACGGTTACGACATGCGCATCCGCTCGTTCCTTGAGCCAGAGAACGAGGACGTGCGCAAGCCGTTGTGGATGGTCAACCTGATGGAGCGCTTCGACAGCGTCGACGGCACCCTGCAACTGCTCTACATCCCAGGCCGGATGAACCGTGCCAGCGACCGCGGCAACAGCTATGACCTGGAAGGTGGGCGCTGGGCGAACAACCCGAACAAAGGCATCACCTTCGAGTCCGCCACCTTCGGCGCCGACGTGCCGTACAACTACGATCACAAGGCCGCCGACATGGACGATCCGTCCTACGGCGTGCGCTGGAAGGGCATGACCGGCGAGTGGGAGTACTCCCTGGGCTGGTTCCACGGCCCGTCGCAGAACCCGGTGATCAACTCCAACCCGAACAACCCACTAGGCGTCGGCAACGCCGCCAGTGGCCGTACCTACGTTGGTCCGTACAAGGGCGACTACAACTCCGACCCGAACTCCACCGTCGGCGAGCTGATTTTCCCCTTCATCGACGTGTTCGGGGTGACCGCCAACCGTTACCTGGAATCGGTCGATGCGGTGTTCTCCGCTGAGGTCTCCTACATCCCCAACGCGCCGTACAACATCGGCGTACAGGCCGGCGAAGCAGGCGGCTGCTCGTTCTTCCCGGGCTTCTGCGGGATCATCGAGAAAGACGTGGTCAAGACCATGGTGCGCATGGACAAGCAGCTCGGCCTGCAGAGCTACCTGGGCACCAGTCGTCCGTCGTTCTTCTCGGTGCAACTGTTCAACACCTGGATCACCAACTACGACCGTGATGACGAAGTGGTCAACACCGCCGGCTTCAGTGGCCGGGCCAAGGAATACTCGACCATCGCCACCGCCATCCTGGCGACCAACTACGACAACGACCGCATCAATCCGACCCTGGCCGTGGGCACCGACCTGACCTATGGCGGCAGCTTCATCGTGCCCAGCGTCGAGTTCGCCTATGGCAACAACTGGCGAGTACGTGTCGAGGCCGACCTGTTCTTCAACGACGAGCGGCAGAAGCGCGCCCTGCAAGGCTTCAACAACACCAACCTGTTCGGCTACTTCGATGGCAACGACCAACTGGCCGTCCGCGTGACCTACCAGTTCTGATCCAGGAGATAACAACAATGACATTCCTCAAGCATCACCTCGCCGCTTCCCTGGCGCTGACCTTCTCGGTCGCGCTGGCCGCACAGGCCGCCGAGCTGACACCGGGTACGCGGATCGAAGCGGGCAACCTCGCCCAGCACCTGGGCGACACCTTCGAGGGCCACAGCATCGGCGACCTGCTCACCGAACGCATGCAGATCCTGATCAAGGACGAAGGCCTGGCCATCACCCTCAAGGCTTCCGAGCCGATCACCCTGGGCAAGGACTACGTGGCCGCGACCAAGGCCAACGAAGGCAAGGCCGTGTACAACCGCGACACCCGTCAGGTCGAAGGCTGGGTGGCCGGCGTGCCGTTCCCCAACGTCAGTCAGGACGACCCGGACGCTGCCGCCAAGCTGATCTGGAATCACCACTACGCCCAACCGATCAAGAACCTGCAGGACTACCCCAAGTTCGGCTACCTGTTCCTCAACGACAAGGTCGGCCTCGAGCGCCGCCAGGAGTGGGCTTTCAAGCGCTACTACATGAAGGGCCGCCTGGGCACCGAGCAGACCGTCGAGGGTGACGGCAGCATCCTCACCAAGACCCTGCTGTACGCGACCTACCCCAACGACATCCGCGGCCTGGGCCTGTTCACCGTGCGTTACGACTCGCCCAAGCTGGAAGACTCCTGGGCCTACGTGAAGTCGGTACGGCGCACCCGTCGCCTATCCGGCGGCACCTGGATGGACCCCATTGGCGGCACCGACCAGCTCAGCGACGACATCGAGATTTTCAACGCCCACCCGAGTTGGTACCCGGATTACAAACTGCTCGGCAAGCGCTGGATCCTCGCCGTAGCCAACTCCCAGGGTGAAACCTGGAACCAGAAGGCCAGCGGCAACGCCGAGTTCCCGGTCATCGACCTGGATAACAAGCCGTTCTGGAACCCCAAGGCCGAATGGGAACCGCGTGAAGTCTGGGTGCTGGAAGCCACCACCCCGCCGGAGCACCCGTACAGCAAGAAAGTGATGTACATGGATACCCAGTTCCCACGCTTCTACCAGGCCGAGGCCTACGACCGCAAAGGGCAGTTCTGGAAATGGATGAATTACCACCTCAAGACCATCAAGACCGAGGATGGCGATGTGGGGATCGTGTCCGCCGCGGGCTTCACCATCGACTACCAGCGCCGCCATGGCACGGTGTTCGTACTGGGTGGCCCGCGCCTGAACACACCGGGTGTCACCGCTGACGATGTCAATCTGCGCGAACTCGAAAAAGCCGCGCGTTAAGCCGAAATAGCCGAGGGGGGTCGATACCCCTCGGTCCAAGATGCACAACAAAGCCAAGAAAGTGCTTGGAGGCAACATGAGTTTTCGTTTGGGTGTTGATGTAGGCGGAACCTTTACTGACCTGCTCCTGATCAACGATGTCACGGGTGACAGCTACACCGCCAAGGTGCCTTCCACGCCGCACAATCCCTCCATCGCGGTGCTCAATGGCATCGAGAAGATCTGCCAGACCTCGGGCGTCGAGCCGTCCGCCATTCGCTCGGTGATGCACGGCACCACGGTCGCGACCAACGCCATCCTGACCCGCCGCGGCGCCAAGGTCGGCCTGGTGACCACCAAGGGCTACAAGCAGGTGCTGCATATCGCCCGCTCCTTCGTACCTGGCGGCCTCGGCGGCTGGGTGACCTTCAACAAGGGCGAACTGCTCGCCCCGCTGGAACTGACCGTCGAAGCCGACGAGCGCATCGACACGCATGGTGCCGTGGTGCGCGAGCTTGATCGTGAGGCGATTCGCTCCGAGCTGCTGCGCCTCAAGCAGGCCGGCATCGAGGCGCTGACCATTAGCCTGGTCAACGCCTACGCCAGCGGCGCACACGAACAGGCCATCTACGACATCGCCCGCGAGGTGATGCCTGGCGTGCCGGTATCGCTGTCTTCGGAAGTGGTGCCGGAAATGCAGGAGTACGAGCGCACCGAAACCACCGTGGTCAACAGCTACGTGCGCCCGGAAGTGGCTAACTACCTGGAACACCTGCAAGGCGAGCTGTGCAGCCGCCTGCGCCCAGACGTGCAACTGTCCATCCTGCGCTCCGACGGCGGCCTGGCCACCAGCCAGTCCGCCGCCAGCACGCCGGTCAACCTGCTGCTCTCAGGCCCAGCCGGCGGCGTGGCAGGGGCGATCTGGTTCTGCTCCCGTGGCGGCTTCAGCAAGGTGCTGACCTTCGACGTCGGCGGCACCTCTACCGACGTGGCGCTGATCGACAACAACCAGGCGCGCATTCGCCGCGAAACCCGCGTCGGTGACGTAGCCGTGCGTGCACCGTCGGTCGACGTGCGTACCATCGGCGCCGGTGGCGGCTCCATGGCCTCGGTGCCGGAGCTGACCCGCGCGCTGCGCGTCGGCCCGGAAAGCGCCGGTGCGGTGCCTGGCCCTGCGGCCTATAACAAGGGCGGCACCGTCGCCACCGTGACCGACGCCAACGTGGTGCTGGGCTACCTGCCGGCCGAGCAGAAGCTCGGTGGCGACTTCCAGGTGCGCAAGGATCTGGCCACAGCCGCCGTGCAGGCCACCGCCGATGCCATGGGCGTGTCGCTGTTCGAGGCGGCCGAAGGCATCGTGCGCATCGCCAACGAGCACATGTTCGGTGCGCTGCGTCTGATCAGCGTCGAGCAGGGCTACGACCCGCGCGACTTCGCCCTGTGCGGCTTCGGCGGCGCCGGCCCGCTGCATGCCAACGCCCTGGGCATCCTGATGAATGCCTGGCCGGTAATCATCCCGCCAGGCCCGGGTGTGCTCTGCGCCTACGGCGACGCCACCACCCGCGTCAAGGACGAGGCCTCGCGCTCGCTGGTGCGCCGCGTCAGCGACATGAGCGTCGAGGAAGTGGTGCAGATTCTCCAGCAACTCGGCGACAGCGTGCGCAGCTCGTTGGCCGCGCAGGACATTCCCGCCGAGGTGCAACAACTGACCTGGCAGGCCGACGTACGCTACCAGGGCCAGGCGTTGCTGCTGACCCTGGACATCGACCCGGACGAGTTGACCCGTACCGGCATGCAGGCCATCACCGCCGCCTTCGATGCCGAACACGAGCAGCTGTTCACCTTCGCCCTCAACGAAGCCCATGAGCTGGTCAACCTGCGTGCCATCGCCCGCGCGCCACGCCCGGAGATCACCGAGCGTGCCTTCGAGAGCGCCACCAGCAGCCTGGCCGAGGCGCAGGTCGGCCACACCCCGGTGCACTATGCCGGCCAGGACTACGACGCGGCGCTCTATGCGCGCGGCAAGCTGAGTCCGGGCCTGATCGTGCCGGGGCCGGCCATCGTCATGGAGATGGACTCCACCACCCTCGTTCTTCCGGGTTACGAAGCGGCCGTGGACCGCGTCGGCAATCTGTTGATCCGCCCGCTGGGCCATCAGGAGTAAGCGTCATGGTTGCGCGCATCAAACAAGAAAACAGCAATCCGTTCCAGCGTGTCGACGTCGACGGCATCACCATCGACATCGTCGAGAACGCCCTGGGCAACGCCCGTAACGAAATGGACGCGGTGCTCTTTCGTACCGCCATGAGCCCGGGCATCCGCGAACAGGGTGATGCCTTCCCGATGATCGCCACCTGCGACGGCAAGATGATCGTCGGCCAGTTCGGCTCCTTCATCAGCGGCTTCCTGCGCAGCTACGAAGGCGAAATCGAAGAAGGCGACGTGTTCCTCACCAACGACCCGTACCTGTGCAACGGTGCGGTCAGCCACCTGCCGGACTGGCTGGTGCTGATGCCGATCTTCAAGAACGGCCGGGTGATCAACTACGCCGCCATGTTCGGCCATATGTCCGACGTCGGCGGCAAGGTGCCGGGTAGCCTGCCGACCAACGCCAGTTCGATCTGGGAAGAAGGCATCCGTATCCCGCCGGTGAAGCTGTACCGCCGTGGCGAGATGAACGCCGACATGCTCGACGTGATCCTGCACAACGTGCGCATGCCACGCTGGAACCGCTCCGACCTCAACGCCATCGTCGCCGCCTGCCGCACCGCCGGCAAACGCTGCGTCGAACTGGCCGAGCGCTTCGGTGACGACGTGTTCTACAGCGCCCAGCAGGAAATGCTCGAACGCACCCACCGGGCCATGAAAGAAGTCATCGGCCGTGTGGTGCCCGAGCACCGCCAGGTGTTCGAAGACTACATCTGTGACGACGGCGCAGGCCTCGGCCCCTATACCCTGCGCTGCGCACTGTGGCGCGAGGGCGACAAGGCGATCTTCGACTTCGAGGGCACCGACCCGCAGGCACCGTCCTCGGTCAACTTCTACCTCAACGAAGAGATGTTCAAGATCTTCTTCGGCGCACTGACCATCAGCCTGTTCGACCCGGCGATCCTGCTCAACGACGGTTTCTACGACCTGGTCGAGGTGCGCATCCCACAAGGTTCGATCCTCAAGCCGAACTTCCCCGCCGCCCTGTCCTGCCGCACCCACCTGCTGGGGCGCATCTTCGACATGATGGGCGGGCTGCTCGGCCAGGGCACACCGCAAGCGATGAACGCCGCCGGCTTCTCCGACTCGCCGCACTTCATGTACTCGGGCTACGACCAACAGGGCGAATGGTTCCAGCTGTTCCAGATCGGTTTCGGCGGCATTCCGGGGCGGCCGGTGGGCGACGGCCCGGACGGCCACTCGCTGTGGCCGGGTTTTACCAACGTGCCCAACGAGTTCGTCGAGGCGTACTTCCCGCTGCGCATCGAAACCTACGAAACCCTCGCCGACTCCGGCGGTGCCGGCCTGCACCGTGGCGGCAATGGCCTGCGCGTGGCCTACCGCTTGCTGGTCGACGGCGAAGTGTCGATCCACGACGACCGCTGGCTGACCTACCCCTGGGGCGTCAACGGTGGTGCACCGGGTGAGCGCAGCCGCAAGGAACTGATCCGTGCCGATGGCACCCGGCAGATGCTGCCGGCCAAGTGCGACAACATCCAGGTCAAGGCCGGCGACCTGGTGCTGTTCGACACCTGGGGCGGTGGTGGCTGGGGCGACCCGCTGCAGCGTGATCCGGCCAAGGTGCTCACTGATGTGCGCAAGGGCCTGGTCAGTGCCGACGGCGCCCGCCGCTACGGCGTGGTGGTCGCCAATGATGCCGTGGACGAGAGTGCGACTCGCGCCCTGCGCGAGGTCATGGCGGCCGAGCGGGGCGAGATCGAACTGTTCGATCGCGGCGGCACGCTGGACGAACTCAAGGCACGCTGCCTGGCCGAAACCGGCCTGCCGGCACCGACCACACCGTCCTGGAACTGAGGAATCGCCATGGCTCTGGATTCCCGCTCCCTCTCCCCGGCCCAGCGCTATGCGCTGGTGCTGGTGGATCTCTCGGTCGGTTTCACCGACCCGACGAAAAGCCCGCTGGCCAGCGAATGCCCGGCGGTCATCGAAGCCAACCGCAAGCTGCTGGAGGCCTTTCGCCGACGTGGCTGGCCGGTGATTTTCACCACCGTGGCCTATGACCAACCCAGCCAGGCAAGGGTGTTCCGCGAAAAGATTCCGGCGCTGAACGTGCTGGCGGCCGGCTCGGAGCTGGTACGGATCGACCCGCGCCTGACACCGCAGGACGGCGAGCCGGTGCTGGTGAAGTTCTGGGCCAGTGCCTTCTTCGGCACCGACCTGGCGCAACGCCTGCACGAGGCCGGCGTCGATGGTGTGATGGTCACCGGCCTGACCACCAGCGGCTGCGTGCGGGCAACCGCGCTGGACGCGCTGCAGCACGAGTTCCGCGTGCTGCTACCGGAACAGGCGGTGGGTGATCGCGATGCACTGGCGCACCAGGCCAACCTGCGCGACCTGCAGATCAAGTACGCGGACGTGCGCGACCTGGAGGATTGCCTTGCGCTGCTGGGCTAGCGCACTGGCGCTGGCGGCCGTCGCCGGTTGTTCGGCGACGGCGCCCAGTCACGCTCCATCGACGGCCAGCAGCTCGGAGGGTGGCCGCTGTGCCGCCTTTTCCGATGCCTGGGTCAGCCACTTCCAGGCCAACGTGGCGAAGCTCGATGGCCAGCGCGTCGCCTCACTCGATCAGTCCCTGGCGCAGGCGCGCCAGGCCCTGCTGGACGCCGGCCAGGACGAGAACGCCTGCCAGAAGCCGTACTGCATCATCCAGCCGAAGGCCGGAGGGCGCCTGGACAGCTACTGCGGCTACCGGGTCGCCGACCCCACTGGCAACGAGCTGTACCGCTGGGTGCCCTGGACACCTGCCCGACGCTGACCTCACAACAACCATATAAGAATCGCCCTTTTCTACTGCCGAGGTACACACCGTGGGAGCACAAACGCTCTACGACAAGCTCTGGGATCGTCATCGCGTGGAGGATCTGCCCGATGGCTCGACCCTGCTCTACATCGATCGCCACCTGCTGCACGAGGTGACGTCACCACAGGCCTTTGCCAACCTGCGCCTGGCAGGGCGCAAGCCCTGGCGCGTGGACACCAGCCTGGCCACGCCCGACCACAATGTGCCGACCCTGGGTCGCGAGCAAGGCCTGGGCGGCATCAGTGACCGCATCGCCCGGCAGCAGATCGCCGTACTGGAAAGCAACGCCCGCGAGTTCGGCATCCCACTGTTCGCCCTCGACGACATGCGCCAGGGCATCGTCCATGTGGTCGGTCCTGAGCAAGGGCTGACCCTGCCGGGCATGACCCTGGTCTGCGGCGACTCGCACACCGCCACCCACGGTGCCTTCGCCGCACTGGCCCATGGCATCGGCAGCAGCGAGGTCGAGCACGTGCTGGCCACCCAGACGCTGCGCAGCCGCAAGCTGAAGAACTACCGCATCCGCGTCGAAGGCGACTTGGCCCCAGGTGTCACCGCCAAGGACCTGGCGCTGTACATCATCGGCCGCATCAGCAGCGCCGGCGGCAGCGGACACGCCATCGAGTTCTGCGGCCCGGCCGTCGAAGCGCTGTCGATGGAAGCGCGCATGACCCTGTGCAACATGAGCATCGAGGCCGGCGCACGCGTTGGCCTGGTGGCCTATGACCAGACCACCGAACGCTACGTGCGCGGCCGCCCGCTGGCACCGTCGCCGGAGCACTGGGACGCGGCCACCGCCTACTGGCGTGAGACGCTGCATTCGGACACCGATGCACGTTTCGACCAGGAACTGACGATCCAGGCCGCCGATATTCGCCCGCAGGTAACCTGGGGCACCTCGCCGGAAATGGTCCTGTCGATCAGCGACCACGTCCCGACCCTGGACATGGCGCGCGACGCCCTGCAACGCCTGGACTGGGAACGCGCACTGGCCTACATGGATCTGCAGCCAGGCCAGGCGCTGGCCGGCGTGCCACTGGACCGTATCTTCATCGGCTCCTGCACCAACGCGCGCATCGAAGACCTGCGCGCCGCCGCCGACGTGCTCCGTGGCCGCCGCGTGCACGAGCGCATCCGCCAGGCGCTGGTGGTGCCAGGCTCCGGCCTGGTCAGCCTGCAGGCCGAGCGCGAAGGCCTGGACCGTATCTTCAAGGCTGCCGGTTTCGAGTGGCGCGCACCGGGCTGCTCCATGTGCCTGGGCATGAACGCGGATCGCCTGAACCCTGGCGAACGCTGCGCGGCGACCTCCAACCGCAACTTCGAAGGCCGTCAGGGCAAGGGCGGTCGCACCCACCTGCTGTCGCCGACCATGGCCGCCGCTGCCGCCGTGGCCGGTGAATTGATCGACTTCAGGAGTCTGTGAGCATGCAGCCGCTGATCACCCACCAGGGCATCATCATCCCGCTCAACCGGGCCAACATCGACACCGACATGCTGCTGCCCAAGCAGTACCTCAAGAGCCTGGAAGCCTCGGGCTTCGGCGCCTTCCTGTTCGACGACGAACGCTACCTCGACCCCGGCGAGATCGATACACCACTGGACAGGCGCCGCGAGAACCCTGCCTGCATCCTCAACCAGGCGCCCTATCGCCAGGGCAGCGTGGTGCTGACGCAAGCCAACTTCGGTTGTGGCTCCAGCCGCGAGCACGCGGTGTGGGCGCTGCGCGATTTTGGGGTCCGGGTGGTCATCGCCCCCAGCTTCGGCGATATCTTCCGCAACAATTGCTTCAACAACGGCGTCCTGCCTCTGCTGCTGGAGCAAGCGGCCATCGACGAGCTATTCGCCCTGACCGAGGCCCAGCCCGGCCTGCAGGCCGCGGTGGATGTGGAACGTCGCTTGCTTTCGGTTGGTGGCGGGGTATGGTGTTTCGAGCTCGACGAGGGGCGCCGCCAGCGCCTGCTCAAGGGTCTCGACGAGGTCGGCGAAAGCCTCTGCCACGGGGCGCAGATCAGCGCCTACGAAGCACACCGCCGGCTCAGCGAACCCTGGCTTTTCCGCAATTGAGCGTCGCCGGCCGGAGGCCGGCTCCCAGTGCCCATGCTTCATAACAATAAGAGGGTCAATACACCGTGGAATTCGCCAACGCGGAACTCGACCGGGTACGAGTCTGCCTGATCGGCAACTCCAAGCTGAGCCAGGTGGTGCATAGCCTGATTCCTGAGTTCGAGGCTCTGGCCAGCATCACCATCATCGACAACATCTTCAACGATGCGGTGAAGGCAGCACGTGACCTGATCGAGCAGCAGCAGGTGGACATTTTCATCAGCGCGGGGGCCAACGCCTTCTACCTGCAGGACACCCTGCCCATCCCTGTGCTGGCCTTGAAGGTGGAGCAGGCCGACCTGATCCAGGCCGTGCTCACCGCTCGGCGCATCTCATCGAAGATCCTGCTGCTGACCTACGAGCGGCAGGAAACCAACGTCGAGCTGCTCAGCCTGTTTGACGGAGTCGAACTCACCCACCACACCTACAGCACCGCCGAGCACGCCAAGGAAATCTTCCACAGCGTGCGCAACGAGGGCTTCGGGGTGGTCATCGGCTCCAGCTATGCCTGCGATATTGCCGAATACGCGGGGATGCAATCGGTATTGCTGTACTCGCGCGAATCGTGCCGCAACCTGCTGCGCAAAGCGATACGCCAAGCCGGGCAGCACAAGCGTGAGCAGCAACACGCCGCCATCGGTCAGTTTCTGCTGGAACAAAACCAGCAGCCCCAGGTGCTCACCAACCGCATGGGCGCAGTGGTGGCCTGGAACAATGCCGCCAGCACATTGATCCCAAACATCGGCCGACGCCGACGCCTGGATGGCGTACTCGACAGCAAAATGCTCGATGCTCAGAGCCTGCGAGCAGAAGGCCTGCTGCTGGGCGACCGGTTATGCAGCTTGAACAAACAGCCGTTCGAGCTCAAAGGTGAAACAGTCGGTTTCCTCTACAGTTTCCAGCTCAGCCCACTGGCCATAACACAGGACGATGGTCGTCGACTGGTATTCCAGTCTAGCCGCATGGCAGAAGTACAGAACCAATTGAACGTCTACGGTGCGACGCCAGGTACCGTATTGATCCGTGGTGAAACCGGTACCGGCAAGGAGCTGGCAGCACGCCAGGTGCATGTATCCAGCGCCAATGCCAAGGGCCCGTTCGTGGCGATCAACTGCGCGGCGATCCCTGCCGAGTTGTTCGAATCGGAGCTGTTCGGTTACGCCGAGGGCGCCTTCACCAGTGCCAAGAGTGGCGGTAAGTCCGGCCTGCTGGAAAGCGCCAACAACGGCACCTTCTTCATGGACGAGATCAACTCGTTGCCGCTGCCGCAGCAGGCCAAATTGCTGCGCGTATTGCAGGAACGCGAAGTGAGCCCGGTCGGCTCGCGGCGACCGATCTCGCTGAACATCAAGTTCGTCGCCGCCTGCAACGTCGACCTGATGGACGAAGTTCGCGCCGGGCGCTTCCGCGAAGACCTCTACTACCGCATCAGCACCTTCGCCGTGCACATCCCGCCGCTGCGCGAGCGGGTCGAAGACATTCCGGTGCTGACCGCTTACCTGATGCGCCGCGAAGGCCTGCGCTACGCCCTTGAGGTGGAACCGGACGCGCTGATCAAAGGCGTGGCCCCGGTGTTTCGCCGCTATCACTGGCCCGGCAATGTGCGCCAGCTGGAAAACGTGGTGGAACGCCTGATCGTCTCGCAGCGCATGTACGGCAGTTGCGAAGCCCTGCTCGAGGCGCTGCCGCGAGTGGTGCCCGAACTCTACGCACCGCTCGGCGAGGGTGAGAACGGCGGGCACCTGCATCACGTCGAGCAGGAAGAAATCGTCAAGGCGCTGCAACTGTTCGCCGGCAACAAGAGCATGGCCGCCGAATACCTGGGCATCAGCCAGACCACCTTATGGCGCCGCCTCAAACGTTTGCACAGTGGAGAGAACCCCCTATGAAAGCCTGGCAGGCAACGCCGCCTTTCGGACTCGCGGCCCTGCGCCTGATCGAACGTCCCCGCCCGACGCCAGGCCCGCAGCAGGTGCTGATCAAGGTGCAGGCTGCGGCCCTCAACTACCGTGACCTGGAAATGGCCAACGGCACCTACCAGGGACAACCGCAGCACGCTTTCACCCTGCTCTCGGATGGCGCTGGCGAGGTGGTCGAAGTCGGCACGGCGGTCACCCGGTTCACACCGGGAGAGCGGGTGATCGGCTGCTTCTGGCAGGGCTGGGAAGGCGGACGCCTGGGCGATACCGGCAACGCGCTGCCCCTGGGCGGCCCGCTCGACGGCATGCTCAGCGAATACGCGCTGCTCGATGAACGTGGCGTGGTGCCCTGCCCCGCGCACCTGTCCTGGGAAGAAGCCGCCACCCTGCCCTGCGCCGCATTGACGGCCTGGCAGGCGTTGGTGGTCGAAGGCCAGGTCAAGGCCGGCGACTGGGTGCTACTGCAAGGCAGCGGCGGCGTGTCGCTGTTCGCCCTGCAATTCGCCCTGTTGCACGGCGCCCGAGTGATCGTCAGTTCCAGCCAGGATGACAAGCTGCAGCGCCTGCACGCGCTCGGCGCCACTGGGCTGGTCAACTACCGCAGCACGCCCGACTGGCACGAACAGGTCATGGCCATCACCCAGGGGCACGGCGTCGACCATGTGCTGGAAGTGGGCGGCCCACGCAGCTTCGCTCAGTCGCTGCTATCGCTGCATGCCAGCGGCCAGATCAACGTGATCGGCTACCTCGGCGGCCAGCAGGGTGAAATCAACCCGTTGCTGATCCTGCAGCGCAATGCCCGTGTGCGCGGTATCGTCGTCGGCCCGCGACAGTCGCTCGAATCGATGAACCGCGCCATCGAGGCCAACGACCTGCGCCCGCTGATCGACAGTGTGCACGACTGGCTCGACCTGCCCGCTGCCCTGGCGCACCTGCAGTCGGGCCAGCACTTCGGCAAGGTGGTGCTGCGCATCAGCCACCCATGAACGAACAACCTACTGCCTTGAACCCGGTTGATCAGGAGTGCCTCATGCCAGCGGCTCTGACGATGCAACGCGTGCGAACCGAAGCGGATCCGTTCGAACCCTTCGCCCTGTCCCAGGCGATTGCGCTGGGTGACTGGCTGTTCGTGTCTGGCCAGGCCGCGCTGGATGCGCAAGGTGGTGTGGTCGGAGCCGGCGATTTCGTGCAGCAGGCCGAATGCGCCTTCGACAATCTGCAGCAGGTGCTGCAGGCCGGCGGCGCAAGCCTGGATGACGTGGTCAAGGTCACGCTGTTTCTCACCGACATGGGGCATTTCCCCGAGGTCGTGGAACTGCGCCGTCGCTACTTCCGTCCGCCCTATCCCGCGGACAGCATCGTTGAAGTCAAGGCGCTGGCACTGCCTGAGCTGATGTTCGAAATCGAGGCCATCGCCGTGCGCGGTGCCGGCGCTGCCAAGGCAACCGGTTAGAGCCTTTTCCTTTCCCTAGCGCTTCGTGCGAAAACCCTTACGAGTAGTCCGTCATGCCTGAATTCAACGCCCCGCTGCGCGACATGCGCTTCGTCCTTCATGACGTGTTCCAGGCCCCCAGCCTGTGGGCACGCCTGCCGGCCCTGGCGGAAACCGTCGACGCCGACACCGCCGACGCCATCCTCGAAGAAGCCGCCAAGGTCACCGGCAGCCTGATCGCCCCGCTCAACCGCAGCGGCGACGAGGAAGGCGCGCAGTGGGTCGATGGCGACGTGCGCACCCCGGCTGGTTTCCGCGAGGCCTACGCCACCTACACCGAAGGCGGCTGGGTCGGCCTGTCCGGCAACCCGAATTACGGCGGCATGGGCATGCCCAAGATGCTCGCCGTGGCCTTCGAGGAGATGCTCTACGCCGCTGGTTCCAGCTTCGCCCTGTATTCGGCGCTGAGCTCCGGCGCCTGCCTGGCCATCGACGCCCACGCCAGCGAAGACCTTAAAACCACCTACCTGCCGCCAATGTACGAAGGCCGCTGGGCCGGCTCTATGTGCCTGACCGAGGCCCACGCCGGCACCGACCTGGGCATTATCAGAACCCGCGCCGAGCCGCAGGCAGACGGCAGCTACAAGGTCACCGGCAGCAAGATCTTCATCACCGGCGGTGAGCAGGACCTGACCGAGAACATCATCCATCTGGTGCTGGCCAAGCTGCCAGACGCGCCGGCCGGGCCGAAGGGCATCTCGCTGTTTCTGGTACCCAAGGTGATGGTGAGTGCCGATGGCAGCCTCGGCGCACGCAACGCCGTGAGCTGCGGTTCCATCGAACACAAGATGGGCATCAAGGCTTCGGCCACTTGCGTGATGAACTTCGACGGCGCCACCGGTTACCTGATCGGCGAGGTCAACAAGGGCCTCGCGGCGATGTTCACCATGATGAACTACGAGCGCCTGTCCATCGGCATTCAGGGCATCGGCTGCGCCGAGGCGTCCTACCAGTCGGCAGTAGCCTATGCCCGCGAGCGTATCCAGAGTCGCGCCGCCACTGGCCCGGTCAATCACGACAAGCTCGCCGACCCGATCATCGTCCACGCCGATGTGCGCCGCATGCTGCTGACCATGAAGGCGCTGAACGAAGGCGGTCGTGCCTTTGCCTGCTACGTTGGCCAGCAGCTCGACCTGGCCAAATACGCCGAGGACGCGGATGAGCGGCAGAACGCCGAAGCGCTGGTCGCCCTGCTCACTCCGGTGGCCAAGGCCTTTTTCACCGACACCGGGCTGGAAAGCTGCGTGCACGGCCAGCAGGTGTTCGGCGGCCACGGCTATATCCGCGAATGGGGCCAGGAGCAGTTGGTGCGCGACGTGCGCATCGCACAGATCTACGAAGGCACCAACGGCATCCAGGCACTCGACCTGCTGGGGCGCAAGGTGGTGGCCAATGGCGGCGCCGCGCTGCGCCTGTTCGCCAGCGAAGTGCGCGACTTCGCCCATGCCCATGAATCGCCGTTCGGCGAACGCCTGGTGGAAGCGCTGGAGCGCCTGGAAGCGGTCAGCGGCTGGCTGCTGGAGCAGGCCAAGGGCGATCCCAACTCGGTGGGCGCCGCGTCGGTGGAGTACCTGCACCTGTTCGGCTATGTCGCCTACGCCTACATGTGGGCACGCATGGCCGCCGTGGCGCAGGGCAAGCAGGATGAAGACGAAGCCTTCTACGGCGGCAAGCTGGCCACTGCAGAGTTCTTCTTCGCCCGCCTGCTGCCGCGCACCCTGAGCCTGGAGGCGAGTATTCGTGCTGGCAGCCAGTCGCTTTACGGCCTGGCCGCAGAGCATTTCTAAACGTAGGGCGGGTGCAACCCGCCACCACCAAGCAGGCGGGTTGCACACGTCCTACCCGGACTCATGAACAGGCTCGGCCTTGCGGTACCCGCTGAGCATGAAGAACACCACCACCGCGAGCACGCCGACCAGCGCCGCCGAGGTCAGCAGCAAGGTCGAGTGAGTGGCCGAGAACGCTGCCTTGGCCGCGTCGATCAGGGCGCTGGCCTGCGGTTCGGCCAGCCCCTTGGCGACCAAGTAGCTGTCGCCAATGGAACGCGCGGCACGTTCGGCCAATGGTGCTGCCAATTCGGCGTCGAGCACGATGCTGTGACGGAACACACTGCTCATGAATACGCCGAAGAAGGTGATGCCCAGGCCCGTGCCGAGTTCGTAAGCGGTGGCTTCCAGCGAGCCGGCTGCCCCGCCCTTGCTGGCCTCCACCGAACCCATGATGGCGATGGACGAAGCCGTCAGGCCGATGCTCAGGGTCAGGCCCAGTAGCGCCAGCATCGCCGGCACGCCGAAACCGGGCTGGTGAAAATCGGCCAGGGCCAGGAAGGCCAGGGCCACGGCGGACAGCCCCAGCGATGTACTGGCCACCAGGCGCAGGCCGCAGAGGTTGGACAGGTAGCCGGCCACCGGGCCACCGACGGCCGCCGCCGCCATGATCGGGATCATGAAGATGCCGGCCTGCAGCGGCGTCTTGCCCAGCACGTACTGCAACTCCTGCGCCAGCGTCAGTTCGACCCCGGCCAGGGCGCCGATGGCCACCACCGCCATGATGATCCCGGCCAGGATCGCCGGGCGCGAGAACAGCGACAGGTCGAGCATGGGCGTCGCCGAACGCAGTTGCAGGCGCACGAAGAAGCTCAGCAGCGCGAACCCCAGCAGCGCCATCAGCAGCGCCACGCCCAGCGGCTGCGTGGCGCCGACCGCGGCCTTGATGCCATACACCAGCGCCAGCATGCCGGCGATCAGCAACAGCGCCTGGCCCAGTGCCCAGGTGCCGGGCGTGGTCGCTTCCGTGCGCGGCAGCAGCAGGAACACCAGCGGCGCGACCACCAGCATGATCGGCACATTGATCAGGAAGGCCGAGCCCCACCAGAAGTGCTCCAGCAACGCCCCACCAATCAGCGGCCCCAGTGCGGCGCCGGCCGCGCCGACCATGCCCCACAGCCCGAGTGCCATGGCACGCTCGTCTTCGTCCTCGAAGGTGCGACGGATGATGCCCAGCACGCACGGCATGATCATCGAACCGCCGAGGGCCAGTAGCACCCGTGCAGCGATGAGCAGCGCCGGATTCGGCGCGAAGGCCGCCAGCAACGAAGCGATGCCGAACACCACCAGGCCGGTGAGCAGCACGCGGCGGTTGCCGATGCGGTCGGCCAGGGTGCCCATGGGCACCAGCAGCCCCGCCATCAGCAGTGGGTAGATGTCGATGACCCACAACACCTCGGTGGCCGATGCGCCGAGCGCCAGGGTCAGCGAGGGCACGGCGATGTGCAGAATGGTCATGTCGATGACCACCGGCAGGAAGGCCAGCATGACGGCCAGCAGGATCAGCCAGCGACGGGGAATGACAGCGAACATGAACGGACTCGTGGGCAAAATCGAATGGACTCTACTGAGCCGCCGTGACAGCGGCAATCTTGGTGATGTCGCGCTCGCCCAGGCCGCCACCCAGTGACTTGAACAACGCCACCCGGTTGGCGATTTCCGCGCGACGCAGCTCCAGCAGCGCCAGCCGCGAGGCCTGCAACTGGCGTTGGGCATCGAGCAGTTCCAGGCGACCGTCGACACCCGCGCGGTAGCGCAGGTCGGATAGTTCCAAGCGCCGTTCGGCAGCCGTCACCGCGCGCAGTTGCGCCTCGATCTGGCGGTCGAAGGTGGCCGTACCGGCCAGCGCATCGGCCACCTCGCGGAAGGCCGTCTGAATGGCGCGCTCGTACTGGGCCACCGCCTCGGATTTGCGCACCTTGGCCAGGCGCAGTTCAGCACGCAGACGCCCGGCCTGAAACAGCGGTTGCGAGATCTGCGGCGTGAAGCGCCAGACCTGACGGCTCGGGTCGAACAAGCCACCGAGCGAGGTGCTGGCGTAACCGAACGACGCGGTCAGGGAGATCTGCGGGAAGAACGCCGCCCGCGCCGCGCCGATATCGGCATTGGCAGCGACCAGCATCTGCTCGGCCTGGCGCAGATCCGGCCGGTTCAGCAGCAGGTCGGCCGGCAACCCGGCCGGTAATTGCGCGATCACCGACTGACGCTCCAACGGCAAGCTGGCGGGCAGGTCGCCCGGCAGCTCGCTACCCACAAGCAATTGCAGGGCGTTGTCCGCCTGCGCCAGGGCGCGACGGCGCGCCTCCAGGTCGGCTTCGGCCAGGGCCACCTGCCCTTCCGCCTGGGCCACATCCAGGCTGCTGTTCTGCTCGGACTGTTTGAGCAGGCGCGCCAGTTCCAGCGACTGCTGCCAATCGCCTCGCGTGCGTTCGGCCAGTTGCAGTTGCTCGTCGGCCAGGCGTTGGGCGAAGTAGGCCTCGGCCACCGCGCCGACCAGGGTGATCTGCGCCGCATCGCGGCCCTGCTCGCTGGCCAGGTAACGGGCCAAGGCGGCATCGGACAGCGAGCGTACACGGCCGAACAGATCCAGCTCGAAAGCGCTGGTGCCGACGTTCACGGCGACCTGACGATTCACCTCGCGGCGCGACTCGCCGCTATTGCCCTGTGCCAGAGCACGTTCGCGCGTGTGGCTGGCGTCGAGCGACACCGACGGCAGCCGCGTGGACTCCTGGATATTGAACATCGACCGCGCCGCTTCCACATTCAGCGCGGCCAGGCGCAGGTCGCGGTTGTGCACCAGGGCCAGTTCGATCAGCCGCTGCAACTGGGGATCAGCGAACATCGTGCGCCAGCCCATTGCGCTGGCGGGCACGCCGCCGTCTTGTGCCATGACGGCATGGCCCACATCGGGGAAGCTGGCCGGCACCGGCGGCGTCGGGTGCTCCAGTTTGGGCGTCAGCGAACAGGCCGACAGGCAACCGACCAGGACGATTATCAAGAACGAACGCACGATCATTTCTCCTCACCGAGCTGCGGCACACTGGCGGTGCGCTGTGCGCGCCAACCCTGGAAGCGTTCCTGCAGCCCCATCACGAACACGAAGAAGGCCGGCACGAAGAACACCGCCAGCAGAGTGCCGCTGAGCATGCCGCCGAACACCCCGGTGCCGATGGCGTGCTGGGTTTCGGCACTGGCGCCGGAGGCGAGCATCAATGGCACCACGCCAAGGGTGAAGGCCAACGAGGTCATCAGGATCGGCCGCAGGCGCAGGCGCGCAGCGGTCACGGCGGCGTCGATCAGCGTGCGCCCCTCGGCATGCAACTGGCGGGCGAACTCGACGATGAGAATGGCGTTCTTCGCCGACAGGCCGATGATGGTGATCATCCCCACCTTGAAGAACACGTCGTTGGGCATGCCGCGCAGCATCACCGCAGCCACCGCACCGAGCAGGCCCAGCGGCACCACCAGCATCACCGACAGCGGGATCGACCAGCTCTCGTAGAGCGCCGCCAACACCAGGAACACCACCAGCGCCGAGAGCAGCATCAGCAGCGGCGCCTGCGCCGCCGACTGACGCTCCTGCAGCGACTGCCCGGTCCAGGCCACGGCGAAGCCCTGCGGCAACTGCGCCACCAGGCGCTCCATCTCGGCCATCGCCGCACCGCTGGACACACCGGCAGCGGCACCTCCGGCGATACGCACGGCGGGAAAGCCCTGGAAACGCATCATCTGCTGCGGCGACTCGCTCCATACCGGCGTCACCACTTCGCGCAGCGCCACCATGCCGCCGCTGGCGTTGCGCACGCGCAGGCCGAGCACGTCGTCCAGTTGCATACGCGCTGGAGCATCGGCCTGCAGGATGACCTGCTGCATGCGCCCGGCATTGGGGAAGTCGTTGACGTACAGCGAACCCATGGCCGCCGACAGCGTGCTGCTCACCGCCGCGAAGGACAGGCCCATGGCCTCGGCCTTCTGCCGGTCGATCTCCAGGCGGATGCTCTCGCCGGGCGGCAGGCCATCGGGGTAGACGTCGCTGACCACCTCGCTCTGCGCCGCCAGCTCCAGCAATCGAGCCTGCGCCGCCAGCAGCGCGGCCTCGCCACGATTGGCGCGATCCTGCAGGAACAGGGTGAAACCGGAGGACGTACCCAACTCGTCGATGGCCGGCGGCATGAGGCTCATCACCGTGCCTTCGACGTTATCGGCCATGGCCTGCTGCGCCAGCGCGGCTTCCTCGGCTGCCGTGGCGCCCTCTCGCTGATCCCAGTCCTTGAGCATGGTAAAGGCCATGGCCGCGTTAGGGCCGGAGCCGGCGAAGCTGAAGCCCAGCACCACCATGTTCGCATCCAGGCCCGGACGCGAGGCAACATGCGCCTCGTAGGCCTTGACCACGTCCAGGGTGCGTTCGCTGGTGGCGCCCGTGGGTAACTGGATGGAGGTCATGAAGTAGCCCTGATCCTCCTCGGGCAAGAAGGACGATGGCAACTGCGCGGCCGCGACGACCAGCACCACGCAGAGCACGGCGAACGCTGCCATCATCCGTCCACTGCGCCCGACCAGGCGCGCCACCCGAGCCCCATAGCTCGCCGTAAGGCGCTCGAAACCACGGTTGAAGGCGCCGAAGAAGCCGCGTTTTTCATGATAATCCGCGCTCACCGGGCGCAGCAGCGTGGCGCACAGCGCCGGCGTCAGGGTCAGCGCGAGGAAGGCCGAGAACAGGATCGACACCGCCATCGACAGGGTGAACTGCTGGTAGATCACCCCCACCGAACCGCTGCCGAAGGCCATGGGGATGAACACGGCAGTCAGCACCAGAGTGATGCCGATCACCGCGCCGGTGATTTCCCGCATCGCCTGCAGAGTCGCTTCTTTCGGCGAAAGCCCCTGGGTGACCATCAGCCGTTCGACGTTTTCCACCACCACGATGGCGTCATCGACGATGATGCCGATGGCCAGCACCATGCCGAACATGGTCAGCGAGTTGATCGAAAACCCCGCCAGCAGCATCACCGCGAAGGTGCCGAGCAGCGCGATGGGCGCGACGATGGCCGGGATCAGCGTGTAGCGCAGGTTCTGCAAAAACAGGAACATCACCAGGAACACCAGCACCATGGCCTCGAGCAGGGTGTAGATCACCTTCTCGATGGACACCTTGACGAAGGGCGCGGTGTCGAACGGCACCGAGTAGGCCATGCCGGCCGGCATGCTCGGCGCAAGCTCGGCCAGGCGCTCACGCACGGCCGAGGCGGTGCGTACGGCATTGGCGCCCGGTGACAACTGGATGGCGGCACTGGTCGCCGCCACGCCGTTCTCGCGGTTGGAAAAACCATAGGACTGCGCGCCCAGCTCGACCCGTGCCACGTCGCCGAGCACCACCTTGGCGCCATCGGCACCGGCGCGCAGCACCACGGCAGCGAACTGCTCCGGCGTGCTCAGTTGCCCCTGCACGGTCAGCGGCACGGTCAGGCGCTGGCCTGGCACGGCGGGCTCGTCACCGACCCGACCGGGTGCGATCTGCGTGTTCTGCTGCTCGATGGCCTGGGCCAGCTCGTTCATCGTCAGGCCGTAAGCGGTGAGCTTGTTCGGGTCGACCCAAACGCGCATGGCCTGCTCGGCGCCAAACAGCTGCACACGGCCCACGCCGTCTATGCGGCGCAGTTCCTGGACGATGTTGCGCGCCAGGTAATCGTTCAGCGCCACTTCGTCGTACTGGCCGTTGGGTGAGGTCATGCCGACCATCATCAGAAAGCCCGAGGCGGCGGACTCCACCTGCACACCGTTCTGCCGCACGGCCTGGGGCAGGCGCGGCTCGACCGCCTTGATGCGGTTCTGCACGTCCACCTGGGCCAGCTCTGCGTCGGTGCCCGGCTTGAAGGTAGCGGTGATCTGCGCGGTACCCGAGGTATCCACCGAGGATTCGAAGTACAGCAGGTTCTTGACCCCCGACAGCTCCCGTTCGATCAGGCTCACCACCGAGTCGTTGAGGGTCTGCGGCGTGGCCCCCGGATAGGTGGCGTAAAGGGTTACCGAGGGCGGCGCCACTGACGGATAGCGGGCAATGGGCAACTGCGGGATGGCGATGACGCCAACCAGCACGATGAACAGGGCGATGACCCAGGCGAACACCAGGCGGTTGATGAAAAACTGCGGCATGACGATCTCTCCGAACTCAGCGCGCGACGGCGCTGAGGCGTTCGCCGTTGGCGGCGGGCTGCCAGGGGCGCGTGGCAACCTGGGCGTCGGGACTCAGACGTTCGATGCCCTCGACCACCACCTGCTGCCCGGCACTGAGCCCGGACACCACGCGGTAACGGCGCTCGACCAGCTCACCGAGTTCGACAGGCACCTGGCCTACTTGGCCCTGGGCATCGACCACCCACACGCTGGCCTGGCCTGCCGTACGGGTCACAGCCTGCTACGGCACGCTGAGGGCGGCGGGGTAATGCGCGCGGGGAATCCGTGCCTGCACGTAGAGGCCGGGCAGCAAGCGGCGTTGCGGGTTATCCACCAGTACGCGCAGCAGCACGTTGCCGGTACCGGCATCCACCTCGATGCCGGAGAACAGGATGCGCCCGCGCATGCCCAGCGGCTTGCCGTCGCTGCCGAGGATGTCCACGCTCAGTTCCGGTGTCGCCGAGCCGGCCTGCTGACGCAAGGTGTCCAGGATCGAAGCGGACTGACGCACATCGACGTACACCTGGTCGATCTGCTGGATGCGCGCCATGGGCGTGGCATCGGTGGGCGACACCAGCGCCCCTTCGCTGACCAGCGCCTGATCGATGCGCCCGGCAATCGGCGCCTCGACGCTGGCGAATTGCAGATCCAGCTTGCGCCGCGCCAGCGTCGCACGGGCCTGGGCCACATCGGCGGCAGCCTGCTCGCGCTGCGCCACGGCATCGTCATACACCTGGCGGCTGACCGCCTCGGCCTGCACCAGCGGTTTCAGACGCTCGGCCTGCACACTTGCCCGCGCCAGGGTCGCCTCGGCACGCTGCATGGCAGCGGCAGCGCTGTCGACCTCGGTTTTGAACGGTGCCGGGTTGATCTGGAACAGCACGGCACCGGCCTGGATCTCGGCGCCCTGCTCGAACAGGCGGCGTTGCACGATGCCGCCGATCTGCGCACGAATCTCGGCACTGCGCACGGCAGCGACACGCGCCGGCAGATCCTCGCTGACCGCCAGTTCATGTGCCTCAAGCGTCAGCACCGACACCTGCATTGGCGCGGCCTCTTCGCTTTGCTCTGGCGCCACATCGCACCCTGCCAGCGCCAATACGGCAAGCCCTGCGAGCACGATGCCCAGATGCCGCTGTTTGCTGCCCATAACCCACTCCTCGTTGCCCACTGCGCTCCGCTGACCTGATGGCGACCGGGAGCTGATCGAGGCTGCAGTCTGGAGCAGCACTGTTGCGAATGATTCGAGGCTTTGTGGAGAAAGCATGGAGGCCGCGATAACATTCAGCGCCACCGTCTGCGAGCCTGCCCATGTCCGAGCCCCACGCACGCACCAGCCCCGCCTCCTCCGCTCCGGCACTGGTGCTGATCGCCGAGGACGAAGCCGAGATCGCCGACATCCTCATCGCCTACCTGCAACGCAGCGGCCTGCGCACCCAGCACGCCAGCGATGGCCAGCAGGCCCTGGACCTGCATCAGGCACTCAAGCCGGATCTGCTGCTGCTTGACGTGCAGATGCCCGTGCTCGATGGCTGGAAGGTGCTCAGCGAGATTCGCTCCCGTGGCGACACCCCGGTGATCATGCTCACGGCGCTCGATCAGGACATCGACAAGCTGATGGGGCTTCGCCTGGGCGCCGACGACTACGTGGTCAAACCCTTCAACCCGGCCGAGGTGGTGGCGCGGGTGCAGGCGGTACTGCGGCGCACGCGGGCAAGCGTCCCCGCCGCCTCGCAGATGCTGCGCGTCGGCGCGTTCCAGATCGATCTGGACAACCATGAGGCCAGTGTTTTTCATGATGGACAGGCCCACGCGCTGGAGCTGACCCTAACCGAATTCAAGCTGCTGGCCTGCCTGATGCGCGCGCCGAAACGGGCGTTCAGCCGCGCCGAACTACTGGAGAGCTGTCTGCCGGAAGGCGACACCCTGGAGCGCACCGTTGACAGCCACGTCAGCAAGCTGCGCAAGAAACTCGAAGCCCTCGGCATTCAGGGCGTACCCGCCAGCGTCTGGGGAGTGGGTTATCGCTTCGGTGTCGAGCCATGAAGCCGACACCGGGGCTGCGCCGACAGATCATCCAGTCCCTGGCGGTGATGGCGCTGGGCATCATCTGCCTCTCGGTGTTCGGCACCTACCTGTTCTACGCCTTCGCCGTGACCTACCTGCCGGGCAGCATCTCCGATACCATGGTGCCCTCAAGGCTGGAACTGGTGTGGATCACCTGCACCATCATCGCCGCACTGAGCATGGCGGTGCTGGTTGCTGTACGCCTGTCGAGACGGCTGATCTCCCCTTTGAACGCGGTGGCGCACAGCCTGCGTGAAGTGGCAGAGGGCAAGCTCGACGCCCGCGCCCCACTGGACGACCAGGCCACGGGCGAAACCGCGCAACTGGTGCGCGACTTCAACGCCATGGCCGAGCGTCTGCAGAGCGTGACCCGCGAACGCGAGTTCTGGAACGCCGCCATCGCCCACGAACTGCGCACCCCGCTGACCATCCTGCGTGGCCGCCTGCAAGGCCTGGCCGAGGGCGTGTTCAGTCCCAGCAACGAACTGTTCGAGGGGCTGTTGCACCATGTGGAAAGCCTCAGCCGTCTGATCGAGGATCTGCGCGTACTGAGCCTCAACGAAAGCGGCCACCTGGAAGTGCAGCGGGTCAGCGTACGGCTCGCCGATGAACTGGGCAGCGTACTGCAGACCTTCGCCACGCCCCTGGCGGAAAAGGGCTTCGACCTGCGCGAGGAACTGGACGCCGAGCTGCTGGTGGAGTGCGATGCCGTGCGTATCCGCCAGGCACTGATGGCGCTGCTGGAAAACGCCCTGCGCCATGCCGACCCAGGCAACCTCAAGGTGCGCCTGGAGCGAGTAGGTGACGACTGCCAGCTCAGCGTGGAAGACGACGGCCCCGGTATCGACAGCGCCCTGGCAACCGACATCTTCGAGGCCTTTCGCCGTGGCGACCCGTCGCGCTCACGCAAGAGCGGCGGTAGCGGCCTGGGCCTGGCGGTGGTCAAGGCCATTGCCGAGGCGCATGGCGGGCAGGCGTACTGTCAGGCGTCAGCGAACGGAGGCAGCCGCTTCGTGTTGAGCTGGCCGCTACAAAAGCCCGAGTAGAAATCGCCGCTCGCGCTCACCACCTGACGCGAAAACCGACCGTGGCGCCGTAACCGTAGGAGTCGCTATTGGCCAGGCTGCGGGTGAAGTTGCCTTCACCGTAGAGCGAGTACTTGCCGCCGTCCCAGTCATGCGAACCACCGAAGCCGACGCCTGCCCGCACACGGTCATCGCGGCTGCGAAACACCTGATCGTCGACACGCACCGAGGTACCGTCGAGGAACTCGTTGTACAGGTTGGCGACGGTGTAGAGACGCGTACCATCGAGCTGACGCTCCAGGCTGATGCCCACGCGCCCTTGCAGGCTGTCGTCACGACCAGGACGAACCGAGGCGTCAAATACATCGCTGAAGCTGTCGAAGCGCACCTTCGAGTAGGTCACCTGAGCCTGTGGGGTGATCACCCAGCCTCGATCCAGGGTGAAGCGCTTGCCGCTCTCCAGCGAGAAGGCGTAGCCGAACGCATCGTTATCGCTGACCAGGCCACGCACCGGCCGCGCCGACAGGTCACTGTCGTACCAGGTCGCCTGCGCCGTGCCATCGACATAGAAGCCGTCGTTGCCGTACCAGGTGAGCGTGGCGCCGAGGCCATAGCCATCGGTGGATATATCGCCAGAGCCATAGTCACCCGCGCCATAGCGCCACTTGGTGTCGGCACTGCCGTTGACGTAATGCAGGGAAAGGCCGCCAACCAGTTTGCCGCCGTCGTTCTGCAGCAGCAGCGCATCGAGCCCGACCTGCGTCTTGGTCATGTCGTAGCGATACTCACTGCCGGAGGTCGAACGCTGCGGGTCGACGCGATTGTGCCCGCCCTCCACCCGAATCCAGACACCACTCGGGGAAGTGAACCTGTCACTGGCGTCCTCCGCCGAAGACGCTGCATTGCCCTCCTCCCACGGACGATTGCCCACGCGCTGATACAGCGTCGGCACACCATTGAGCCCAAGCAGGATCTGCGGATAAGCCTCGTAGCTGGGCACGCCCGGCTGGTAAAGCGGCGTGCCAGGCGGCGCGGAAGTGTTCTGGATGACCGAGCGCAGGTACCAGTCGCCATCCAGGGGCGTGGATACGCCGCCCTGATAAAGCCGATAGGCGTAGGCCCCGGCCACCACCGCCGGGTCGCCTTCGTAGGTCGTGTTGCTCGCCAGAGTGAATACGCCGTTGGACGCGCCACCGACCTCGATGATCTTGATCCCTTCGGTGGTTTGCGCACCGCTACCGCCGACGTTGATGACAGTGACAGGCGTGCTGCCGGAAGTGGCGCCGGTGATTACCAGGCGGTCGGTCGGTGAGCTGTCGTCACCCAGCTGGGTCCTGATTTCGATGCTGCCACCGGCCGGCGTGTAATCCCCGGCAATCGTCAGGGTACCCAGGCTGCCCGGCTGCCCCGGTGCGATCACCCCGCGGTTGGTGGTGACACCGACCTGACCGATACCGGTAAGACGCGCCCCGGCCAACACATCCATGGTGCCGCCAAGAGTGCCGTCGACCTGCAGGGTTCCGGCCTGTACCAGAGCGTCGCCGATGAAGGTCGAGCTGTTGCCCGTCAGGGTCAGTGTGCCCGCGCCCAGTTTGTTGAAGGTCGAGGCACCGGAGAAGGCAGTGCCAATGCCGATGTTGTAGCCGTTGCTGTCGAACCAGGCGCCCTCCGCACCCACGGCCAGCCCCGCCGTGAAATTTCTCAGGAAATTATTCTCGTTGCGGTTGGCGCGCAGAATGCCGCCATTGAGATCGAGATCGGCAGCGCCAAGCTCGGCAATCACCGCCCCAGTTTCGAGAACACCACGCCCAGCAGCGCTACCATTGAGATGAAGCGTTCCGTCGCTGGTGGCGGTGTCGGCGATATGCACGTTGTCGGCGATCTGCACCAGGCCGCCAGCATCGATGGAAATCGTACCGCTGCCCTCGACACCCACGCGCAGATCATCGCTCGCGCTCAGCGTCGAAACATCGCCTGTGGTGCTCGACACGCTCACGGTGCCGTCACTGCCAGCCCGATAGCCTATGTATAGAGTTGCGGCCCCACCACCGACCTGTGCGGTGCTGACCGCGGCACCGTCCTCGACCTGCAGAAGGCCGGTGCCCTCGAAACCGATATAGATATTGTCGACCGGAACCCAGCTCGATCCAGGACCGTTTACGGTGACACGGCCATTACTACCGGCAATGACGCCGATCAATCCCTGCTGGCTACGCACCTCGCCGCCAGCGTTGATATCCAGCGTGCCAATGCCACGGGTGCCGATCTGAAAACTGGGGCTGGGATTTGCAGCCGATCTGGCGTCCCACAAGGAGCCAGCCCCCGAGACGGTGACGTTGCCGTTACTGCCATCCTCTCGGCCAATAGAAACGCCGCCATCGCTGTTCACTACACCACCATCGAGGATATCCAGCCCGCCAGTGCTGCCGGTCTCGACGCCGATATAGGTCTCACCGTCTATCGTCCAAGTGGAAGCATTGCCTGCACCGTCCGCCCCCTGGACGGTCACTGTGCCGTCAGCAAAATTGCCAACATAGGCATCTGCGGTGCCGCTGACGGTGCCACCGGCATCGATGAGCAAGGTTCCGGCAGCAGCATCGCCCACGGCCAGATCACCACCGACGACCCAGTCATTACCGGGGGGCGGCGTGGGATTCACGTCGCCAGTGAAAGTCACTTGTGCGCTCGCCAGCCGGGCACTGTCTACACCCCAGATACAAGCGGCGATAGCGACGGAAAGAAGCAGGGAATGGCGGAGAGGGAATGCTGCGTCGTTGTACTTCATGGCGCAATTTCCTTGTGTCGATATAGGCCCGCCTCTACTGGACAGTGCTCAATATGTAACGTGGCTGAGTCAGTCATAGGGTTATAGAACATCGTCTGCGGTATCGCGCCCCAAAGACGAAATTGGCCGGTATGAGCAGATAACCCAACACGCAGGGACAACGGATTTTCGCCCGTCTGAATATGCCGTATCAGAGGTTTTCTGCAGACGCAGAAAAGCGTCTCGTGTGAGTGCGCGCCAACGTCACCGGGCAACAGCGGCAGGTTGCAGCTGTTCCTTGCGCAATGGGTCAGGTGACGTGCTAGACACCTTTGCCAGAGGCGCCCATTGCAAACGCTCTGACATTGGCGAAGGCCTCGCCGAAGTAGGCTTCGTAGCTGTGCTTTTCGACGTAGCCCAGGTGCGGCGTGCAGAGTACGCGCGGATGGGTCAGCAGCGGATGATCGACCTGTAGGATCGGCTCCTGCTCGAACACGTCCAGTGCTGCCTGGCCAGGACGACCGAGACTCAATGCGTCGAGCAGCGCCCCTGGGGCGATAAGTTCGGCACGGCTGGTATTGACCAGCAGCGCGTCAGGTTTCATTCGTGCCAGGTCGGCGGCGCCTACGCAGTGCCGTGTGGCAGGCACCAGACGCAGGTGCAGGCTGAGCACGTCGGCCTGTTCGAAGAAGACTTCGCGCGTGGGCGCAGCTTCGTAGCCATCAGCGATGGCAGCCTGGCGCGAGGCCTCGCTGCCCCACACCAGCACACGCATGTCGAACGCGCGTGCATAGCGTGCCAGGCGCTGCCCGATCTTGCCGTAACCCCAGATGCCCAGCGTCTGGCCATATAGACGCTGGCCGAGGTTGACCTGCCAGTGCCCGGCATACAGGCCATTTATGGCCTCGCGCAACTGCCGCCGGGCATTGAGGATCAATGCCCAGGTCAGCTCGGCTGCCGCGATAGGCGAGCCGGTGCCCTCGGCGACGGTCACACCGCGCTCGCGGCAGGCCTCCAGGTCGAGATGCGGGCCGGCTCGCCCGGTCTGGCTGATCAGTTTCAGCTCGGGCAAGCGTGCCAGTAGCGCGGCATCGATGCGTGTGCGCTCGCGGGTCAGCACCAGCGCGTCGGCATTGGCGAAGCGCTCGGCCAGCACGTCTGGATCGCTGACAGCATCGTGATACACGTGAACATCGAAGCCTTCCAACAAGCTGAAGCAATCGAGCTGTTGAACCACCCGCTGATAGTCATCCGGTATCACGATACGCATGCCAACTCTCCGAATCATACCGCGCTGGCGACGCGGCCCTGCTGACGGCGCGCACGCCAGGCGCGCCAGAACGGCAGCACGATCATCACTGCCACCAGGCCCCAGACCACCCAGGTGATCGGGCTGGCGAACAGGATACCGATATCGCCGCTGGACAGGGACAGTGCGCGACGCAGGTTCTGCTCCATCATGCCACCGAGGATGAAGCCGAGAAGAATCGCCGACAGCGGAAAGTCCAGCTTGCGCAGAACGTAGCCGAAGATGCCGATGGCGATCATCAGGTACAGGTCGAAGGTGGTCGCATGCACCGCGTACACACCGATGGCGGTGATGATCGCCACCGCCGGCACCAGCGCCCAGTAAGGCACGGCCAGGACCTTGGTGAAGATCTTGATCATCGGCACGTTCATGATGATGAGCATGATGTTGGCGACGAACAGCGACGCGATCAGGCCCCAGACGATGTCCGGCTGGTTCTGGAACAGCAGCGGCCCCGGCGTGATGTTGTACAGCGTCAGCGCGCCGAGCATCACCGCAGTGGTGCCCGAGCCTGGCACGCCGAGGGTCAGCATCGGCACCATGGAGCCGCAGGCAGCCGCGCTGTTGGCGGTTTCCGGTGCGGCCAGGCCACGCAGGTCACCATTGCCGAACTTGTTGTCCTTCACCGCCAGACGCTTTTCGCTCATGTAGGAGACCGCGCTCGCCAGCGTCGCCCCGGCCCCCGGCAGCACACCGAGGACGAAGCCGACCACGCCGCTACGCAGGTTGGTGGCGAGCACGAAGCTGCCCTCCTTCACGCTGAACAGCATGCGCCCGCTGGCCTTGATCGCCTTCTGCCCATGATGGGTACGCTCGAGCAACACCAGCAGCTCGCTGACCGAGAACAGCCCCAGCACCAGCACCACGAACTGAATGCCATCGGCCAGCCCCAGGCTGCCGAAGGTGAAGCGATAGACACCGCTGTTGGCATCGATGCCCACGCAAGAAAGCAGCAGGCCGATCAGTGCCGCGACGGCCGTTTTCAAGGGTTTGTTGCCGGCCATACCAGCCAGGCAGGTGATGGCGAACACCATCAGCACGAAATATTCGGCAGGGCCGAACGCGACCGCCCACTTGGCCAGCAGCGGCGCGAACAACACGACGCCAGCGGTGGCGATCAGGCCGCCGATGAACGAGCTCCAGGCCGACAGGGACAGCGCAACACCGGCTTGGCCCTGGCGGGCGAGCGGGTAGCCGTCGAGGGTGGTCATCACCGCGGAGGCTTCGCCGGGGATGTTCAGCAGAATCGAGGAGATACGGCCGCCGTATTCACAGCCCAGGTACACCGCAGCAAGCAGGATCAGCGCGGTTTCCGGCGGTAGCCCTAGGGCGAAGGCGACCGGAATCAACAAGGCCACGCCATTGATCGGGCCCAGGCCAGGCAGCAGGCCGACGACCGTGCCGATCAGGGTGCCGCACAAGGCGGTCAAGAGGTTGTAGGGGCTCAGCGCCACGCCGAAGCCATGGCCGAGATAACCGAGAGTATCCATGGGTTCAGCTCTCCAGGGTCGAAAGGATGCCAAGCGGCAGCGGTACGGCGAGTGCTCTGTCGAACAGCAGGTAGAGCCCGATGGCCAACACCACACCGCTGATCAGGCAGTTCAGCCAGTTACCGCCATACAGACGCGCCATACCGATGCCGAACAGCACGCTGGCGGGAATGAAACCGAGCGATTCGAACAGCACGGCGTAGCCGATCATCAGGCCGAGAAAGACCAGCGCCTTGATCATCACTTCGCGGTTCAAGGGCGGCTCTTCGCCCTGCACGTCGCCGGCCGGCTTGAGCAGTAGTTGCAGGCAGCCAAAGGCGATCAGCAGCAACAGCAGCAACGGGAAGGCCTTGGGCCCGACCGGCTCGTAGGCAAACGGGGCGCTGTAGCCCCAGGCGAAAAATCCCAGGATGCAGCAAAGCAGCAGGGTCACCCCCGCAAAGATACGGTCATGCATGTGGATGCGCTCCAGAACGCTGCGCCGTCAGGGACGGCGCATGGGAACCTTGTTACTCGACCAGGCCGAACTCACGACCCAGCTTGCGGTACTCAGCAACCTGACTTTTGACCAGCGCATCCAGCTCAGGTCCGGTCACGTAGTAGGGCAGTACATCGCGGTCGGCGAGGTAGGACTGGAAGTCACTGGAAGCGGAAAGCTTGGCGAAGCGTTCCTTCCACCAGGCCACGTCTTCCTCTTTCACATCCGGGCCGAGGAAGTAACCGCGAATCAGCGGCCACTGGATCTCGTAACCCTGCTCGCGAGCGGTGGGGATCGACGCCAGATCACCGCCCAGACGCTCTTCGCTGAAGATCGCCAGGGTGCGGATCTTGTTGCCCTCTTGCGCACGGATCTCGCTGGCACTGCCAGTGACCAGATCCACATGGCCGCCCATCAGCGCCATGTAGTGCTCGGCGCCGCCCTCGAAAGCTGCATAACGCAGATCGCGCGGATCGACACCCGCAGCGCGGGCCAGCAGAGCGATTTTCATCCAGCCCTGACCGCCGACACTGCCACCACCGCCAACCACGATGCTTTTCGGGTCTTTCTTCAGCGCCTGCACCACATCGTCGAGATTCTTGTAAGGCGAGTCGTCACGTACTGCCAGGGTGCCGTAATCGTTGCCAACGGTGGCCAGCCACTTCACTGCGGTCTCGTCGAAGCGACCGTATTTGCCCAACGCCAGGTTCAGCAGCGAGGCGCCAGAGAAGGCCACCAGGGTGCCGGACTCTGCACGGCGGTTGGCGGCGATGGAGTTGTAGGCCACGGCGCCAATGCCGCCGGGCATGTAGGTGACGCGCATCGGCGCCTTGAGCAGGCCTTCATCCTTGAAACCGGCCTGGGCCAGCTTGCAGGTCAGGTCGAAACCGCCGCCCGGTTTGCTCGGCGCGATGCACTCTGGACGGGAGGGTTCGCCCGCCAGTACCGAACCACTGGCGAGCAATACAGCGAGGGACAGCGGCAGAATGCGGCGGAGAGAGCAGGTGATCATGGTGGGTTCCTCTTATTAGTCTTGTATGTACAGCCGATGCATTACCAGAGCGGCACGATATAACTCAGGATCAGGCGATTCTCGTCCAGATCACGGACGAAGCTCGACCGGTAGGTGGCGTTTCTCCAGGTCACTTTGAGATTCTTCAGCGGGCCATCGCCGAAGGCGTAAGCGATATCGGTATTGCGTTCCCACTCGCGCCCTTCGCCGACCGCCAGGTCGACCTGGTCGCCGCGTACATAGCGGGTCATGAAGGTCAAACCGGGCACACCGACCGTGGCGAAGTCGAAGTCGTAACGCAGCTGCCAGGAGCGCTGGTCAGGACCGGCGAAATCGTTGATCTGCAGGAAGTTGGTCAGGTACGGCGTGGCCCCGTTGACGTAGGTGAAGCCATCGTCACCGAGCATCTTCTGGTAAGCCAGGCCTAGGGAGTGGCCCGCGACGCTGTAGGTGAACATGCCGTTGATGACGCGGTTGTCGATGTCACCTACCAGCTCTCGGCCAGCCTCGCTGTTGCTGAAGTAGCGTAGATCGCTTTTCAGCTTGCCAGGCCCCAGCGCCAAGGTGTGCTGCAGGCCGAGGAAATGCTGGCGATAGACGTCGCTCAGTTCGGCATAGTGATAGCTGGCGAGCAACTGCGGGTTGATGGCGTAGTCGACGCCGGCAAAACGCAGCTCGTCGCTCTCGGGGCTGCCGCCGAAACGACCGTTCTTGTTGTTCAGCGTCAGCTTGTCGGAGCCGGAGACATTGCGCTGCACCACGCGGTCGATCTCACCCAGGGTGAAGGTGGCGCGCTCAAGATCCTTGCTCTGCACCTGCCAGCCCTCGAACACCTGCGGCAGCAGACGTGCGTTGCTGTACTGCAGGTAAGGCATCTTCGGTAGCAGCGTGCCCACGCGCAGCTGGCTCTCGGCGAAACGCACCTTGCCGGTCACGCCCAGCTTGCTGTAGTCGTCCTCGGCGCGGTTGCGGCTATTGCGCGGCAGCAGGTCGGTGCCACTGCGATCCGGTGAGGAATCGAGTTTGATGCCCAGCATGCCGATGGCATCGACGCCGAAACCCACGGTGCCCTGGGTGTAGCCGGACTCCAGATTGAGGATGAAGCCCTGCGCCCACTCTTCGCGCTTGTTCTGCCCGGCGTTCTCGCGAAAGTCACGATTGAGGTAGAAGTTGCGCAGCTCCAGGCTGGCTTTGCTGTCCTCGATGAAGCCGGCTGCGTTGGCACCGATTGCAGGCAGTGCCATGACCGTCATACCAACGACGGAGCAGCTAAGGGATTTTTTTCTTGTCATTGTGGTTGGCCCTACGGGTGTGGTTGTAGTGAAACGAAATCAGGTGCCAGTGCGGCGCAGGCTGGGGATGTACACCTCACCCGAGAACAAACGACGGGCCGTGCGCACCAGCGATGCGCGCAACTTCTCGGGGTTGCCATCAGCGGCAGGCTGCAGGGAAACCTCGATCTGCCCGCCCGGGTGCTCCAAACGCACCAGCGCCTCGCCTTCGATGGGCGCGATGTCCTGGGCGACGCAGCCGGGCAGCGCACAAGCCGTGGCCAGACCAATAGCACCAGTGGCAGCGACTGAGCGGTGGCAGTTGTGCGGCATGAAATAACGCACGCTCAGCGTGCCTCCATGACGTGCAGGCGCCAGCAGTACCGGTTTGGGGATGACCATCTGCGATACGTCGCCGAGCCCCATGGCCAGGCCGGCTTGCAAGCGAATGCGTTCCAGGCGTTGGAGAAAGGCGCTGTCGGCATCCAGTTCGGCAGGAGACTCGTAGCCGGTCTTGCCCAGTGCCTCGGCATGCATCAGCACCATCGGCATGGCCATGTCGATGCAGGTCACCTCGACGCCGTCGAACTCGTCACGGGCGCGGCCGGTAGGCAGCAGGCGACCGGTCTTGGCGCCAGCGGCATTGAGGAAGGTCAGTTTGATCGGCGCGGCAGTACCGGGCACACCGTCGATGGCGGTGTCGCCGTCATAGCGCACGCGACCGCTTGGGGTCATCACGTCGGAATCGACGAAGGTGTTGGTGTTGAGGTTGCGGATGCGCACCCGGGTCATCGGCGAACCGGCATTGACCAGGCCGTGTTCGATGGCGAAAGGACCGATGGCGCAGAGCATGTTGCCGCAATTGGGCGCCGTGTCGACGCGGCGCTGGGTAACCATGACCTGCACGAACAGGTAGTCGACATCGGCGTCCGGGTGCGGCGAACGGCTGACGATCGCGACCTTGCTGGTCTGTGGGCTGCCGCCGCCGATGCCGTCGATTTCCAGCTCGTGGCCCGAGCCCATCAGGCTCAGCAATACCTCGTCGCGCTGCTGCGGGTCAGTGGGCAGATGATTGGCCAGAAAGACCGGCCCTTTCGAAGTACCGCCTCGCATGAGTACACAAGGTACCGTCCGCATGATGCCTCCAACGCAATAAAACTGATGATTGTTGCTTTGCGTCGATTATGAGGAGCGAGTATTTATTCTGTAAAATGCATATATTTCGATATTTATTCCACTTTGCGCATTAATGCGCGCTCGTATTTCCCCGCTTGCCAGTCCTGAACGGAAAGACTAGGGTTCATTGCTAACTTTCAAACAAAAATACGCACGACTGATAACCCAAGCGCATGAATTACGAACTGCAAGACATCCGTGCTTTCGTGAAAATCGCCGAGTTCGGCAACTTTCACGAGGCCGCCAACGCCATCCACCTGTCCCAGCCGGCACTGACCCGGCGCATGCAGAAGCTGGAGGAAAGCCTCGGCACCCAGCTGCTGGACCGCACCACGCGCCGCGTCAGCCTGACTGCCGTAGGCAGGGATTTCCTGCCCAAGGCGCAGCGCCTGCTGGATGACTTCGAGCGTTCGATTCTCGGTATCCGCGAACTGGCCGAGCGCCAGTCCGGCCAGGTCACCCTCGCCTGCATCCCGACGGCGGCCTTCTACTTCCTGCCGACGGTGATCCGCACCTTCAACCTGCAGTACCCGAAGATCCGCATCCGCATTCTTGATCTCAGTGCCCATGAGGGGCTGGAAGCGGTGATCCGTGGCGAGGCGGATTTCGGCATCAACATGCAGAGCGGGCAGAGTGCAGAGATCGACTTCACCCCACTGGTCAACGAGCCCTTCGTGCTTGCCTGTCGGCGCGATCATCCCTTGGCCAAACGCTCGGAGGTAGCCTGGCGCGAGCTGAGCGACTATCGCCTGATCGGCGTCGGGCGCCTCAGTGGTAACCGCGTGCTACTCGATCACGGCCTGGCCCATCTCGACTGGCGCCCGAGCTGGTTCTACGAAGTGCAGCATCTTTCGACATCGCTGGGCATGGTCGAAGCCGGCCTGGGTATCGCCGCTCTGCCCAGCCTGGCCATGCCTGCCGAGGATCATCCGATTCTGGTCAGCCGCCCGCTGGTCGATCCGGTTATCAGCCGAACCCTGGGCCTGGTGCGCCGCCGCGGCTCTTCACTGTCGCCAGCAGCCGAACAGTTCGTTGAAACCCTGCTGCGGCAATGGCCGAGCTACACCTCGATCGGTACCAGCAACCCTGCCGAACTCGACAACTGAGCAATTGCCCGGACCGGCGGCACACCCGCCGCCGGTCCGGCGCGCCTTCATCGCCAGCAGCCAAGCAAGACAGGCCGCCGAAAACCCGGATAATGGCGGCCATTTTGTTTCGCTTGCCGGTGCCGCTCCATGGAAATCAAGGTCAACTTTCTCGACAACCTTCGCCTCGAAGCCAAGTTCGATGACTTCACGGTGATCGCCGATCAGCCGATCCGCTACAAGGGCGACGGTTCGGCGCCGGGGCCGTTCGACTATTTCCTGGCCTCCTCGGCGCTGTGCGCAGCCTACTTCGTCAAGCTGTACTGCCAGACCCGCGACATCCCCACCGAGAACATCCGCCTATCGCAGAACAATATCGTCGACCCGGAAAACCGCTACGCGCAGATATTCAAGATTCAGGTCGAGCTGCCGGCGGATATCTCCGAGAAGGATCGCCTGGGGATTCTGCGCTCCATCGACCGCTGCACCGTGAAGAAGGTGGTGCAGCAAGGCCCCGAGTTCATCATCGAAGAGGTGGAAAACCTCGACGCCGATGCCCAGGCGCTGCTGATGCCGGTGTCCGATACCACCACCTACATCCCGGGCAAGGACCTGCCGCTAGAGCAGACCATCGCCAACATGTCGGGCATCCTCGCGGACCTGGGGATGAAGATCGAGATCGCCTCCTGGCGCAACATCGTGCCCAACGTCTGGTCGCTGCACATTCGCGACGCGCAGTCGAACCTGTGCTTCACCAACGGCAAGGGCGCCACCAAGGAGAGCGCTCTGGCCTCGGCCCTGGGCGAGTTCATCGAGCGGCTGAACTGCAACTTCTTCTACAACGACCAGTTCTGGGGCGAGGACATCGCCGCCGCCGAGTTCGTCCACTACCCCAACGAGCGCTGGTTCAAGCCGGGGCCAAAGGACGCGCTGCCCGAGGAGATTCTCGACGCGCATTGCCTGGCCATCTACAACCCGGATGGCGAGCTGCGTGGCTCACACCTGTTTGATACCAACTCCGGCAACACTGTGCGCGGCATCTGCTCGCTGCCGTTCGTGCGCCAGAGCGATGGCGAGACGGTGTATTTCCCGTCCAACCTGATCGAGAACCTGTACCTGTCCAACGGCATGAGTGCCGGCAATACCCTGGCCGAGGCCCAGGTGCAGTGCCTGTCGGAGATCTTCGAGCGGGCGGTCAAGCGCGAGATTCTGGAGAACGAGCTGTGCCTGCCGGACGTGCCGCAGGACGTGCTGGCCAAGTACCCGGGCATCGTTGCCGGCATCCAGGGTCTGGAGGAACAAGGCTTCCCAGTGCTGGTGAAAGACGCATCGCTCGGCGGTGAATTCCCGGTGATGTGCGTGACCCTGATGAACCCGCGCACCGGCGGCGTGTTCGCCTCCTTCGGCGCCCACCCGAGCCTGGAAGTGGCGCTGGAGCGCAGCCTCACCGAACTGCTGCAAGGCCGCAGCTTCGAGGGCCTCAACGACCTGCCGCAGCCGACCTTCGACAGCCTGGCGCTGACCGAGCCGAACAACTTCGTCGAACACTTTATCGACTCCAGCGGTGTGGTGTCGTGGCGCTTCTTCGGCGCCACGCCGGACTTCGAATTCGTCGAATGGGATTTCTCCGGCGAAGGTAGCGACTCGAATGAACAGGAAGCCGCGACCCTGTTCGGCATCCTCGAGGACATGGGCAAGGAGGTATACGTGGCCACCTATGACGACCTCGGCGCCAACGCCTGTCGCATCCTGGTGCCGGGTTATTCGGAGATCTATCCGGTCGAGGACCTGATCTGGGACAACACCAACAAGGCGCTGCTGTTCCGCAAGGACATCCTCAACCTGCATGCTTTGAGCGACCGCGAGCTGAAGTCGCTGCTGCGCAACCTCAATAACACCGAGGTCGACGACTACGCCGATATCGCCACGCTGATCGGCGTCGAGTTCGACGACAACACGGTGTGGGGCCAACTGACCATTCTCGAGCTGAAACTGTTGATCAACCTGGCGCTGAACAAATACGACGACGCCAAGGAGCTGGTCGAGGCCTTCCTGCAGTACAACGACAACACCGTCGAGCGCGGTCTGTTCTACCAGGCGGTCAATGCCGTGCTGGAAGTGCAACTGGACGACGAGCTGGAGCTGGCCAACTACGAGCACAACTTCCGCCGCATGTTCGGCAGCGAGCGCATCGATGCCGCAATCGGCTCGGTGGACGGCAGCGTGCGTTTCCATGGCCTGATGCCCACCAGCATGAAACTGGAAGGCCTGGACAAGCACCTGCGCCTGATCGACAGCTACAAGAAGCTGCACGCCGCGCGCGCCAGGGCGGCGGGGTTGGCCAGCTAACGAACCGGCCCGCGCCGAATCGCGGGGCTCCGCCCTAGTCCGCCGCTTGTGCGACCTCCTGCACCTGACGGCGGAACCAGCTGCGCAGCGGATCAGCGTGGGTGCGCTCATGCCAGATCTGCATCACCTCGACGCTCGGCAACTCCAGCGGCAGCGGATGCATGCACAGCTCAGGGTCACGGGCGACCGCCTCCTCAGCCAGAGAGCGCAGGCAGGTGAGCAACAGATCACTGCCGCGTAGCAGGCGTGGCGGCGCGACGAAGCTGGACAGCCCGGCAGCGATCCGCCGCTGCAGCCCTCGTTGCTGCAACGCCCTGTCCACCAGACCTTCGAGATCCCCCGTCAACGTGGTGATCAGATGCTCGCAGGTGACAAAGCTCTGCAAGTCCAGGCCGTCCGCCAGACGCGGATTGTCATGCGCGGCGAGCACAACGAAGTCCTCGCTGAGCAGACGCTGCTGATGGAAAGTCCCCGGTAGGTCCTTGTAGAAGCCCGCGATGGCCAAGTCGCAGGTGCCTTTTTCCAGTTCATCGCGAGGCAGTTGACCACGGGTGTTGTGGGTGACCAGCACCAGGTTCGGCGCATGCTGGCGCAGAACCGGTAGTAGCCTGGGCAGCAGGGTTTGCTCGATGTAGTCCGTGCTGTAGAGATGCAGGCGTTCGACACGGCTCAGAAAGTCCTGACCATCACAGCGCTCGTAGAATCCCTCCAACTCGCCCACCAGGCGCTGGACCTGCGGCGCCAACTCATGAGCCCGGGGCGTCGGTGTCAATCCTCGCGGTGCACGCACGAACAGCGGATCACCGAATTGATGGCGCAACTTGTTCAGCTTGTGGCTCAACGCCGGCTGACTGAGCGCCATGCGCTCAGCCGCCAACGAGGCATTGCGCTCCTGATAGAGCACATGGAAGACCAGCAGCAGATTCAGGTCTTTCTTGGCGATATTCATTTTTTGAATTCCTGAAATAAACGCTTTCGAATTTTCGAATCATATCGACATGCCTAGGATGGCACTTGAAAACCTGTTGCCCACTGGAGAACAGCATGACGATCGGTATCTTCGCCACCATCACGCCTCACCCCGAGCACCGTGAAGCAGTCGAGCAGGCGCTGCGCCTGATGGTGCAGCACTCACGAGCCGAGGCCGGCAACCTGCGTTACGACCTGTTCCAGCGCGATGACGGCCTGACCTTCGACCTGTTCGAACTTTACGTCGACGAAGCCGCCATCGACGCCCATCGCCAGAGCAGCCATTACCAGCACTACCGCGCCGCGACAGCCGGTTGGCTGAGCGCACCCACGCAAGTGCGCGTGGCCAATGCGCTGGACGTGGCGCCCCTTTCCCAATCAGGAGAATGATCATGAGCAAGAAGACCACCCTAGCCGTCGCCGTTGCCAGCACCCTGCTTGCCGGCAACGCCCTGGCCGCCGGCAAAGGCGAAGTCCTGGTGCTGTTGTCGAGCGAAACGCAACTGTCCCTCAAGGATGGCAAGCAGTACACCACCGGTTTTTATCTGAATGAATTCGGTGTGCCGGCCGACCGCCTGCTCAAAGCGGGCTATGAGCTGGTACTGGTGACACCCAAGGGCAATGCGCCGCGTGTCGATGAGACCTCGGTGACCGCGCAATACTTCGGCGGCGACGAGCAGGAAATGCAGCGCATCCGCACCCTGGTGGAAAATCTGCCAGGTATCGACGACACGCTGTCGCTCAAGGAAGTACTGGCGAGCGATCTGGACCGCTACGCCGGCCTGCTGATTCCCGGTGGCCATGCGCCGCTGATCGACCTGGCCAATAACCCCGAGGTCGGCGACCTGCTGCGTCACTTTCACCAGGCTGGCAAGCCGACCGCCGCCATCTGCCACGGCCCGATCGCCTTGCTCTCGGCACAGCGTGACCCGGCGTCGTACCAGGCGGCGTTGGCCAGTGGGGAAAAACCGGCAGCCAACGACTGGATCTACCAGGGCTACCGCATGACCATCTTTTCAACACCGGAAGAGCAGGTTTTCGAGCAATCGCTGCAAGGTGAACGAATTCTGTTCTACCCGGCCACCGCAATGGAAAGTGCCGGCGGCAAGCTGAGCTACGCCGAAGCCTGGGCACCCAACGTGGTAGTGGATCGTGAACTGATCACCGGGCAGAACCCGTTCTCCGACCATGCCCTGGGCGAGAAACTGGTACAGATGCTCGACGCCAACCGCCAGCAGGCACAGTAAACCGCCAACCAGCAGGACGAGGCGCTACGTATCGTCCTGCTGGTTCACCGATGACCTCACCGCAGGCCGCATTAACCCCTACAATCGGTGGCATTCACATCCTTAGCAGGCGTGACATGCAACCAAATTTGCTCCCCTACCCCATCGCCGCGCTGATGCTCGCCGCCGGTTACAGCCGCCGCTTCGGTGCCGACAAGCGTCGTCTCGAGCTCGACGACGGGCGCTCGCTGCTGGCGGCCAGCCTGGCACTGCCCTGTTCGATGCTCGAAGAGGTCTGGCTGGTGCTGCGTCCGGACGAGACAGTCACGGCGTTGGGATTACCCGCGAGCATCAGGCTCGTCCAGCATCCAGCGACGGAGCAAGGCATGGGCCACAGCCTGGCCGCAGGGGCCGAACGGCTGCTGGCCGAATCGCGCGCTGACGCGGTGGCGATCTTTCTCGCCGATATGCCGCATATTCGTCGTGATACGTTAGAAACCCTGCTCGCCTACGCCAGCGCAGACAATATCGTGCTGCCCAGCTACCAGGGCAAACGCGGCCATCCAGTACTGTTCGGCCGTGATTTCTGGCCGCAGCTCGCAGCGCTGAGCGGTGATGCCGGCGCCAAGCCGGTGCTGCAGCAGAACCCTGAAGCCATGCGCATCGTCGAGCTCGACGACCCTGGCATTCTGCAGGACGTCGATACCCAGCAAGACTGGCAAAGCCTCAGCACACGCTGACCTCTCAGAACCTGTTCACGATCTGCTGCGCGTCGGCCATGCTACGTTGAAACCAAGCTGAAAATGCTCATTTACAGCTCGTAAACTGCGCTTTCTCGCCTGCTTTCCTTGCCTGGCTCTAGCTCGTGAGATCGTGAACAGGTTCTCAGTGCGGCTCCTTGCGGTACTCGGCGCCCAGCTCCCGCGCCAGAGCAATGAAATTGGCCACCTGCGGTGACTGGTGCAACTCGCGGCAAACCAGGGTGATCGGCGCGACCAGCCGCGGCTTGGCGTCGCGAATCGAGCGATAAGCCACGCTGTGCTCGTGGAAGCCACGCATCGATGCTGGCACCACGGACACGCCGGCGCCAGCGGCCACCAGGCTGACGTTGGTCAGCATGCGCTCCACCTCGAACGCCACATGCGGCTCAAAGCCGGCATTGCGGCAGGCCTGCAGGAAATTGGCGTACATCCCCGGCGCCCCAGGTCGGCGTACCAGAATCAACGGTTCGTCGGCCAGATCCTTCAGCGAAATTGCCCCTTTGCTCGCCAGCAGCCGATGCCCGACCGGCAGCGTGAGCACCAACTCTTCGTTGAGCAGGCGGTGATAGGCGATGCCCTTGGGGTTGCCCACGGGGGCCCGCAGAATGCCAACATCCACGTCGCCGCCACTGACATCGTCGGTCAGCTCCTGAGCATTGCCTTCATTGAGGCCGATATCCACCCCCGGATACAAATCCCGATAGCGCCGGATGATCCGAGGAATCAGTGGATGCGAGGCCGCCGAGCTGGTGAACCCGACGCTCAGACGCCCCTCGACGCCTTTGGCTGTACGCGCCGCCTTGAGCGCGCCCTGCGAGACCCGCTGGAGAATGTCGCGCGCCTCGCGCAGGAACACCTCGCCACCGACGGTCAGGTCGACGCCCTTGGCATGGCGGATGAACAGGTCGAAACCGAGCTCCTGCTCCAGCGCCCTGATCTGCTGGCTCAGCGGTGGCTGCTGCATGTTCAGGCGGGCCGCAGCGCGGGTGAAATGCTTCTCTTCGGCAACCATGACGAAGTAGCGCAGATGACGAAGTTCCATGCAGCCCCTTGGGGAGATTGGTAAGAGCCTGTTCAAAGTCTCGCGAGCTAGAGCCATGCAAGGCAAAAAAAGGCGAGGACGCGGAGTTTACGAGCTGTAAATGAGCAGTCCGAGCCTGGTTTTAACGCGGCAGGGCCGACGCGCAGCAGACTTTGAACAGGCTCTAAGGCTGTCACACGATACCGAATCCGCCCATCGATGGGGTAGGATGAACGCTCACGCGCGGCCTCGACGCCGCGACGACGCACAAGAATAAAACAGGCTCCGATGATCTTCAGACATTCTCGAACAGGCATTGTCCTGCTTCTGCTGGCGCTGGTTCTCGGCGCTCTGCTGGGTGTCTGGTGGCCCGACCTGGCAGTAGAGATGAAGCCGCTCAGCGACCTGTTCATCTCCGCCATCGGCTTGTGTGCGCCGGTGGTGATGTTCGTCCTGGTCTGCTCCAGCGTCGCCGCCCTCAGCGACTACCGCGCCACCGCGCGACTTGGCCTCAAGGCCGTCGGTTACTGGCAATTGATGTCACTGTTATCGCTGCTGACCGGCTTGCTGGTCGCCCTGCTCCTGCATCCTGGCGGCGGCCTGCACCACATGGGTAGCGACTGGGCGACGGTCGAGACGACGAGCGGCCCATTCTTCTCTCAACTTCCAAGCCTGCTGCTCGACTCGCTGGAACAGAGCATCATCCTCAAGGTGCTGTTCGCTGCCGTTCTCTGCGGCCTGCTGCTCGGCCGTAGTGGCAAGTTCGGACAGCGCATGACGCTGCGCCTCGACCTCGCGGTGAAATGGGTATTTCGCGCCATGCAGGTCATCGTCAGCTTCGCGCCGCTGGCAGCCTTCGGCGCCATCGCCTTCATCATAGGCAAATACGGCCTGGAAGCTGCGGTGCCGCTGGCCAAGTTCGTCGTGGCAGCCTATGCCGCCTGCCTGGCTTACCTGCTGCTGGTGCCAGCCATCGCCCTGCGTCTGGCAGGCTGTCGATTGTGGCGCCTGATCGGTTACGTCAAGGAAGAGCTGCTGCTGGTGGCCGCCACCGGCTCATCGGTCGCCGCCCTGCCGCGCCTGATCGACAAACTGGAGGCCGCCGGTTGCGACAGCCAGACCGTGCGCCTGACCCTCACCGCAGGCTACAGCTTCAACCTCAACGGCTCGAATCTCTACCTGGCCGTGGCCATCGTGTTTCTCGCCCAACTGGCTCACGTCGAACTGGACGCCCTGCAACTGGGCACCATTCTGCTGGTCAGCCTGCTGACCTCACTGGGTTCGACCAGCGTCGCTGGCTCGGCCTTCGTCACGCTCACCGCAACGCTGAGCGTGCTGAATATCCTGCCGCTGGAGAGCATCGGCATCCTGATCGGCGTGGAACGTCTGATGAAATGTCGTTCACTGACCAACGTGCTGGGCAACTGCGTCGCCTGCGTGGTCATCGCCCAGTGGCACGGCAAGGTGGACAAGCAGAAGTTGCGAGAGGTGCTGGGCTAAGAGCCTGTTCAAAGACTCGCGAGCTAGAGCTAGGCAAGGCGAAATCGAGTGAAGAAGCGCAATCTACGAGCTGTAAATGAGCATTCTGAGATTGATTTCAACGCAGCATGGCCGACGCGCAGCAGAGTTTGAACAGGTTCTAACGTCAGTGCCGAGCCAATCGCGCCTTCACATAGCGAATGCGAAAAGAAGTGACTACCTGTGGGCGCAAACGATGCCGATCGACCAAGTCGGTCGTCGTGCCACGACCGACGAAAACCACCTCCTGCAATTGCGGAAAATGGCTGCTGCGCCCCAGGTAGCTCACCAATGCATCGAGCACCGTGAATGCCGATATTCCGACATGTCCTTCACTCGACACCTCACCCTCTACCCAAGCCTGCTCACTGTGCCAAGCGGGCAGGTCCGCAGGTAGTCTGCGGCCATCGGCGACGCTGAACTGTGGCACGAGGATCAACGTGTCGTCGTACTCATCGAGTAGCGCCTCGCTGGAGTTCGAGTCGCCCTCGACACGCACGACAACACGCCGAATATCTCGCGGCAGGTTGTACAGATCGGCGTTGGCCGCCAGTACAAGGGCGAAGCTGCCTGCGGCCGCGTCGAGCCGCACGAGCTGCGCCCCTGCTTCAACCGGAACGCTGGAGTCGGAACGGCGTGCCACGGCATCGCTGAATACCATGCTGGCCATGACGACCAAACAGAGCAGCAAGGCATAGCGGCGCGCGTGTTCCATCTTTCACGCTCCTGAAGAAAATGAGCAGCGAAGCCAGAAAGGCCTCGCCGCCCGAAATCAGCGGGAAGCCGGCAAGAGCTTGGCGAAGGCCTTGTCCAGCGCCTCGTCCGCCTTGATCAGTTGCTGGCGACGCTCGCTCATCCAGCGTTCGTCAGCCTGCAGGCGCTTGCCGGATTCGGCCAGCATGCGCTTGACCTCGGCAGGTTGCGGCCCACCGGTGCCCTTGCGCGTTTCGACCATGGTGCGCGGCGACAGGGTAGCGCGGAAGGCACTTTCGCTCAGCGGCAAGCGCTGATCCTTCCAGTTGTACTTCTGCGCAGCCTTGGTATAGAGCTTCTGCGCGTCGGCGTAAGGGAATTCCTTCGGCAGCAGGCCTTGATCACGCGCCTGACCGACGATCAGCGAAGCGAAGCTGTGGCCGATGCGGAAGGGCACCTTGTGCTCGCGTTCGAGCGTATCGGCCAACTCCATCGAGGTGGTCCAATCAGCATCGAGCTCTTCCATGGCGCGCTCGGGATTGATCACCAGTGCATCGAGCACCATGCCCAGGCGTTCGAACATATCGGTGGCCGACTTGAACAGGCCGAGGTCCTCGAACGCGGCCTTGTAGTCGGTCATGCCGGTGGTGACGTTGTGCGCGCGAATAGTGGTGGCGCCCGCCAGACCAACCACATCCGACGCTGACTCACGAGTACGCATCAGCAGGCCAGGGTTGCGCTTCTGCGGCATGGCGCTGCTGGTGTAGGTCGAGCCTTCCTCGAGCAGCAGCCAGGGACGAGTCTGGTGGTACTGGGTGTGGATATCGCCGATCAACGCACCGACGCGAATGGCCGAGGAAGAGGCGATGCCCGCCGCTTCCAGCGGAATGTCGAAGGTCGATACCTGGCTCGAATCCAGCGAATTCTCGCGAACCCCGTCGAAGCCCAGCAGCGTGGCCAGGCGCTCACGGTTCAGCGGCCAGCCTGAGTTGGCCAGCACTGCGGTGCCCATCGGGCTGAGGTTCAGCCGCGCATAGAGTTCATGAATACGCTGCGCATCGCGCTCGAAAGCCGCTTCGAATGCCAGCAGGTAGTGCGCATAGCTGATCGGCATCGCCTGCACGCCATTGGTGTAGGCCGGAATCAGGGTATCGACGTTGTCGCCAGCAATCTTCAGCAGGCGCGCACGCGAGGCGTTGAGGGCATCGCTGTAATCCAGCACCTGGGCACGCAGCACGGCCAGGCGATAGGTGGCATACATGTCCTGGCGGCTGCGCCCGGAGTGGATCAACGACGCTTCGGGGCCGATCTTGTCGATCATGATCTGCTCGACCTGCAACACATCGCTGGGGCTCTTGCCGTCGGGTTGAGCGGCCTGATCGATCACATGCTGTACACCACCGGCGATGCGTCGCCCCTGCGGTGCAGAGACGATGCCTTCCTCGATCAGCATCACGATCGAGGCCTTGTTGATGCGGTTCAACCAGGAGAACTGGCTTTCGTAGGCGCCGCCCTTGAGCGCCGACTTGTCCACCGTCGCGCCGATCTTGCGCGCCTGCTCGGCGCATTCGGCAGTGGTGCGGCAAGGCAGTTCGGCAGTGTTGGCCGCCAGCACGCCAGATGAGGCAAACAGCGCATAGACGACGGCGAGGTGAAGCAGAGTCTTTCTTGTTCTCATGGTTTTCAGTTCCGCTCTGTATCAATGAGGGCTCGGCTGCCTTGAAAGCAGCAGCCCACTGATGCTAGCGGCATGCATGAAAGATATGAAATATATTAAAAATATCCAGTCAATACCTTAAAAGTACCAAAAAGATCTCACCGGCCGCCGCCCCCGCAGGGTGCGCCGCGCGCACCGAGATAACCGCAAGAACCGAGATTGCCCATAGCGATTGGCGCGCATCGCGCACCCTGGCCGCGCTACGCCCAGCGCATGCCATTCAATACTCAAAAAGTATTGAATGGCTATTTTCAAGATATTTTATCTAGCCCAAAACCACTGTTAGCATCGTCGTCATAACTCCAATCAACCAGGTCGACCTGCGCTTGCCAACCAGCAGGTACGACTTAGCGACATGCCACGTCTTGCGTAGGTATGTCGCGCTCTCTGCCGAGGTGGAATATGCCGTACGACGTTCTCTGGCCGCTGGGTTCTCTGCTCACGCGAGGCCCGAACCTCCGCAGAAAGGTCGTCCTGACCATCGCCTTGCTGATCAGCACCTTGTACTGCGGCTTGGCCAGCGCCAACCAGCAACTGCTGCGCCTGGGCCAGAACGAGCCCTATAACTTCCTCGCCTTTGCCAATACCGACCTGAATAGCACCAGCCCGGCCTCACGTGCCGTGGTGGTGATCCACGGCGTGCGTCGTAACGCCGACGACTACTACCAATATGGCCAGAGCCTGCTGAAGAAAGCCGGATTCGACGCCAACGACACCCTGCTGCTGTCATTGAATTTCCTTACCGCCGAGGACAGCCGCGCCGGTAATGACATGCCGCTGTGGGCACGTGACAAATGGATGCACGGCACCGCATCGAGCAAAGGTCGCCGCGGTATCGACGCCTTCGCCGTGTTGGATGATCTGCTGCTGTACCTGGCCGACCGCCAGCGTTTCCCGGCAATGAAGGAAGTCGTTTTGATCGGCCACTCCGCCGGTGGTCAGCTGATGCAGCGCTACAGCATTCTCGGCGACGGCGATGAGCGCCTCGCCACTACCGGGATCAAGGTTCGCTACGTCATTTCCGCGCCGTCTTCCTATGTCTATATCGAAGACAGCCGCCTGCAGGATGGCGCATTCAAGCCGGTGCGCACGGTCATGTGCCCGAGCTTCAGCCGCTATCGCTATGGCCTGGATCGCGCGCCCTTCTATCTGACCCGGCAGAACCTCGGCGCCGAGCAGCTGTTTCGCCGCTACGCCGCACGCAACGTGACCTTCATGGTCGGTGAGCGGGACAACGACCCGTGGCACCGCGTACTGGATCGCACCTGCGGCGCCAACATGCAAGGCGCACATAGGGTCGAGCGCCAGCTCAATTACCTGCGCTACGAGGCCTTCCTTTCCGGCAAGTGGGGTGTGCCGATCCATCACCCACAGATCACGGTCGCCGGTATCGGCCACAACGCAGCCCGTTTGCTGGCCACGGAAATCGTCGCCGACACGCTGTTTCCCAAGCGCTGATACCCCGTCTGCCCGACTCACAAAAACAACAACGAGCTTGCCATGACTTCGACCTTCACCACCGCCCAGGTACGCCGGGTGCTACACCCGCGCAATCTGACCCTGCTGGCCGCGGCGATCCTCGCTGCCCAGGTTCAGGCCGACCCTCTGCCCTCCGCCGGCACGCTGTTCGACAACAATCGCGACATCCTGCGCCCAGCCGAACGCGCCCAGGATGCGCCGCGTGGCAATGTGCGCATCGAAGCCCAGGATGACCGCAGCCAGGCTGCAAACCCGGCCGAACAGGCCTCTGCCGCCTTTCGCGTGAATGCCTTCAAGCTCAGCGGTAACCGCGAGATCAGTGAGTCGCGCCTGCTGCAGGAGCTTGCCCCCTATTCCGGTCGAGAGCTGAATCTCGCTGGCCTGCGTGAAGCTACTGCCCGTGTCACCGAGCTGTATCGCAGCCGCGGCTATCTGGTGGCCCGCGCCTATCTGCCCGCCCAGGAAATCAGCGATGGCGTGGTCACTATCGGCGTGCAGGAAGGTCGTGTCGGCACCGTGCGTGCCGAACCCGAGCCCAACGTGCGCCTGCGCCCAGGCATGCAACAGAGCTTTGTCGACGCCATTCCCAGCGGCAGCGTGATCCGCGAGGCCGATCTGGAACGCGTGCTACTGCGCCTGTCCGATATCGCCGGGGTTTCGGTGCGCGCCGTGCTGCAACCGTCGCGCGAACCGGGCGCATCCGACATCGTGCTCAAACTCAGCGAAATGACCGCCTGGACGGGCCGTGTCAGCTTCGACAACCACGGCAACTACTACACCGGCGCCAACCGGGTCACCAGCAACGTCAGCCTCAACGATGCCTTCGGCTTCGGCGAAAGCCTGTTCTTCAATGGCCAGAACAACTTCGAAGGGTTGGAAATTCGCGGCCTTGGCTATCGCCAGCCGCTAGGCGCCAGTGGTGTCACCCTGGGCGCCAACTACGCGGAGATGGAATACGCCATCGGCAAGAGCCTGAAAACTGCCGAGGCCAGCGGTACCGCCATCGTTTCCTCGGTGTTTCTCGACAGCTCGCTGCTACGCAGCCGCGATGCCAATATCTCGCTCAACCTGGCCGAAGAGCACCGCCATTTCGAGGACGAAGCCGGTGCCTTCGTGGTGAAGAAATCTGCCGTGTTCCGCAGTGCCACGCTCTATGGCGACTGGCGTGACGACTGGGCCGGCAGCAACCGCTGGAGCCTGGCCTACGGCATCGGCAAATTGAACAAGGACACCCCGCTCGATGAAGCCCTCGACCAACTGACTGCCAATGCCGCCGGCCGCTATCGCAAGGCCAACCTGGCGTTCAGCCGCTTGCAGGAGCTCGGCGGTGGCTACTCGCTGTTCGCTTCCCTCAGCGGCCAGTGGGCGGACAAGAACCTCGATGCCTCGGAAAAATTCAGCCTCGGCGGCCCCAACGGTGTGCGTGCCTACCCGGTCGGCGAAGCCGCAGGCGATGAAGGCCTGCTCGGTCGCCTGGAGCTGCGCAAATACCTCGGCCGCTATTACGGCGCCATCGCCGAAGCCACCCTGTTCGCTGACGGCGGCCGGGTGCGGGTGAACAAGAACCCCTGGGACGACAGCGAAAATCACCTGACCCGCTACGGCTACGGCGTAGGTCTGAACGTCTATCACCGCGACCTGGTGATGAACGCCAGCCTGGCCTTCTCACCGGGCGACGACCCGATCAGCGACGAACGTGACAACAAGCGTTTCTGGCTGTCGGTCACCGGCACACCGCAGGCCTTCGCCGGGCTGGCCAAAGACGTCGGCAGCCGCGAGGACTTCCGTAGCAAGACCACCGAACTGGTGCTCTACGGATCGCTCGGCCTGGTGCCGGAATACATCGACCGCCGCGATTCCACCCGCGCCTCCCCGGCTGACCAGAGCAAGCTGGCCACGGCCAATGGCCGCAACATGTCCAGCTACTGGCGTGCTCGCGACAACGTCTCCTACATCGGTGCTCATGCCGGCATCCCGATCAACGACGACACGCGTTTTCTGTGGCAACTGGAATACGGTATCTCGGTGAACTACACCCTGAGCGGTGACGACAGCGCACCACTGTCGATCTCACCCAACACGCGCCTGCGCAACTCCGGTGTAGCACTCGACGACGACCGCTTCGGCACCCTGCTTTACGGTGTTTGGGACATGCCGCTTAAGGAAAGTACCACCAGCCTCGATCCATTCAACGGCAAGACCAGTGCGGCCTACTACAACATCATCGGCTCGCCCGGCTTCAACAGCAGCCTGGCCAGCTATGTGTCCGGCCCACTCACCCAGGCCGACGAGAGCGTCAACTCCGACGCGGCCTTCAACCGTCGCCAGTCCGGCGTGGTTGCCTGGTGGTCACCAGAGTGGCACGGCCTGCAGGTCAAGCTGGCCTACTCCAACAATGGTATGAAGGCCGCCGAGGACGTCGACCGGGGCTACATCTACGGTGGCAGCGTGACCTACAAGAATGGCGGCTTCACTGCGGTCGCCGCCGCCGAGCGCCACGTCAACTACTTCGGCATCACCAACCTGGGCCGCAACGCCCGCGGCGTGGGCAGCAACACTCACGTCACCGAAGGCACCTCGTCGAACGACTACAGTTTCCGCTTCGGCCTGGGCTACCGCTTCGGTAATACCCAGCTGTCGCTGGTGGCCGACGAGCTCTACTACTCGGAAGACGACGTGATCAACAACAGCGTCAACTTCAGCGATCTGTCCGAGTACCGTCGCCGTGCCTACATGCTCGGCATCAGCCACCGCATCGGCGCCTGGCGCCTGCGTGCCAGCTATGCCCGCGCCCTGCCAGGCGAATGTTCGATGATCTCCGCCAGCGGTATCGAATGCGACACCAGTGGCATGGGCGCACGCCAGTACGCTCTGGGCGTTGGCTATCGTTTCACCCGTAACACCGAAGTGTTCGCCCACTACGTGCTGCTGAAGAACGCCTCGCTGTCGAACTACAACTTCGCCGTGGCCGGCGCCTACGCTGCCAGCGGTTACTCGCCAGGCGTCGGCACCACCATCAATGCCATCGGCACCGGCTTCAACTATTCGTTCTGAGGAGATGACCGTGAACACTAAAAACGCCCGTCGCGGCCGTCGTCCGCAACTGCCTTCTCTCAAGCCGCTGAGCTACGCCGTGCTGTGCGTGATGCACGGCCTGATGCCGCTGAACGCCATGGCGCTGGACAACAACGCCCTGCCCAGCAACGGCCAGATCACTGCTGGCAGCGGCAGCATCAGCCAGTCCGGCAATGTGCTGGATGTGAATCAGAACAGCCAGAAACTGATCGCCACCTGGGACACCTTCAATGTCGGCCGTGATGCCACAGTTAATTTTCACCAGCCGGGCGCCTCGTCGGTGGCACTCAATCGCGTGCTGTCCAGCGATGCCTCGCAGATCATGGGCCAGATCAATGCCAATGGTCAGGTCTATCTGATCAACCCTACTGGTGTGCTGTTCGGCAGCAGCGCCGCGGTCAACGTCGGCGGCCTGGTGGCCAGTGCCCTGGACATCGCCGACAACGACTTCATGGCCGGCCGCCTGCAGTTCGACGGCAAAGGCGCAGGCGGTGCGGTGATCAACCAGGGCACCATCCGTGCGGCTGACGGCGGCAGCGTCGCCCTGCTCGGCGCCCAGGTTCGCAACGAAGGTACCGTGGTCGCCAAGATGGGTTCGGTGGTGCTTGGCGGCGGCGAGAAAATCACCCTCGATTACCACGGCGACGGCCTGATCAACATGCAGGTCGACGAGGCCGTCATCGACGCCAGCGTGGCCAACCAGGGCCTGCTGCAAGCCAACGGCGGCACCGTGATCATGAGCGCCCGCGCCAGCGATGCCATGCTCAGCAAGGTGGTCAACAACGAAGGCGTAATCGAGGCCAGCAGCCTGCAACAGCGCAATGGCCGTATCGTTCTCGACGGCGGCGACAGCGGCGTGGTGGCCAGCAGCGGCGTACTCGACGTCTCCGGCCGCAATGCCGGCGAACGCGGCGGTGAAGCGACCATGACCGGCGAATACGTCGGTCTGTTCGACGACGCGCGGATCGACGCCTCCGGCGATGCCGGCGGCGGTACCGTGCTGCTCGGTGGCGACTACCAGGGCACTGGCCCGTTGCAGCACGCCAGCGCCACCCACATGGGCAAGGACGCGCGTATCGAGGCCGACGCGCTCAATAGTGGCGATGGCGGCAAGGTCATTCTCTGGGCCACCGACAGCACTCAGTTCCACGGCAATATCAGCGTGATCGGCGGTGGCGAAGGCGGTAATGGCGGGTTCGTGGAGACCTCAGCCCATGCCCTGGATGCCACCGGTCGCGTCAACCTGAGTACCGCTTCCGGCAAGGGCGGCACCTGGCTGCTCGACCCGTACAACATCAACATCACCAGCGCCGCCAGCTCCGGCACCTCCAGCGAAAGCCCGTTCACGCCGAACGCCGGCGGCAGCTCGACCCTCAGCTCCGCCACGCTCAACGCGTCGCTGAGCGAGGGCGCCAACATCATCGTGCAGACCTCGTCCGGCCCAGGCACCTCCGGCGACATCAACGTGCTGGACAACGTCCAGGCCCAGGGCAACGCCAGCCTGACGCTGATCGCTCACCGCAACGTCAACATGACCGGCACCAGCATCACCCACGCCGACGGCGCGACGCTGAACGTGTCGTTGCTGTCCAACTTCAACAACAGCGGCAACGGTTCGGTGGCGCTGAACAACGCCACCATCCGCACCAACGGGGGTGATCTGACCATCAGCGGCGCGGTCGACCCGAGCGGCTCCTTCGCCAGCACCAACGTCAGCAGCGGCACCGGCGTATTCATCCGTTCCAGCCTGATCGACACCAACGGCGGCGACGTCACCATCCGCGGCGCCACCTCGGCTACCCTCGCCGCCGGCTCCAGCGCCACCGCTATGAACATCTCCGCCAGTACCATCGATGCAGGCGGCGGCGACATCAACATCACCGCTGTGCAGGCCAGCACCAGCGGCACCGGTGATGCCTTCATCCTGCATGGCGGCAGCAGCCTGCTGACCGAAGGGGCCGGCGCCATCGATATCAGTGCCGACAACCTCGGTACCGGCAACGGCACACGTATCTTCAGCACCAGCAACACCATCGCCGCCAGTGGCTCAGGCAACGTCACCCTCAGTGGCAACGCGGCCTCCGGTTTCGGCGTGCTGATCTGCTCCACCGCCAGCAGCTCGACGCAGAACCTCGGCGTCGGCAGCGGCACCCTGACGGTCAAGGCCAACAGCCAGAGCGGCCGTGCGCTGTACCTGGCGGCCGCAGGCGATGGCGCGATCAACCTGACAGCCAGTGACTCGGGCAGGATCGTGCTCGCTGGCGACAGCGGCGGCAGCTACGGCACAGTGCTCAACGTCACCGGTGCCGGCGCCTCGATCAACCTGCTCAGCGACGGCGACATCACCGTCGAAGGCAACAGCTCCGGCGGCACCACGCCCTCGCTGGGCCTGATCACCTCTGGCAGTGGCAGCAGCATCAACATCGCCAGCACTGCCGGCAACGTGCGCCTGGCTGCCGACAACAGCGTGATCAACACCGGCAGCGGCTCGTTCCGCGCATTGTTCCTGGATGCCAGCGGCAACAACTCAGCGATCCGTGTCGGCACTGGCAGCGGCAACCTGACGCTGCAAGGCAACAGCATCTCCGGTCGTGGCGTGGACCTCGCGCCCTCCGGCAGCGGAGCCGCCATCGAACTATCGACCACCACGGGCGATATCCAGATCAACGGCAACAGCACCAGCAGCTTCGGTGGCTACGGCATCTTCCTCAACTCTAGCGGCGCCTCGCAGGGCGTCAGCATCACCACCCAGACCGGCGACATCACCCTGCGTGGTGACAGCGTAGGCACCTCCGACGCCATCGCCCTCGGAGGTAGCGGCCAGGCCTCGACCAACCGCATCGCCTCGCAGGGTGGCAACATCCTGCTCGACGGCCACTTCCATTCACCCGATACCAGCGAACTGGATCACGGCATCGCCCTGCTCAGCGTGACCAACATCATCCAGACCACCGGCAATGGCAACGTCACCCTGGTCGGCCGCTCGACCGGCTCGGGCGACGGCGTGGACTTCTACAGCAACGGCAACAACCTGCTCAGCGTGGAAAACGGCAGACTCAGCATCACTGGCCAGGCCAACAATGCCAACGGCCTCAGCGTGCTCACCGGGCAGACCGAATTGCGTGCCACCGGCAGCGGCTCGATCAGCCTCGACGGCTATTCGCGGACGGGTAACGGCATTCATTTCTACCCTTCCAGCAACGGCAGCTCGGTGACCATCGCCAGCAACAGCGGCGACATCAACCTCAACGGTCGCACTGACGGCGGCAGCGATGCCAGCGGGGTGTTCATACGCAGCGGCTCGAACAGCATCTCGCTGAATTCGGCCAGTGGCGACATCAAGGTCAGTGGGCGTGGAGAGAACGGCGCCAGCGGCATCACCTTCAACGGCACCAGCAGCGGCAGCAACAGCCTGCTGACTGGCGCAGGCGGCAACCTGACCCTGGAAGCCTTCAGCCGCGGCGGTACGGCACTGAGCTTCGTCAGCGGCAACAACCGCCTCGGCGTTCAGGACGGCATCCTGCTGATCGACGCCCAAGCGCCTGGCGGCACCTACATCGCCCACGACAGCGACAACACCAGCATCGGTGCCAGTGGCAGTGGCGCGGTGGTCTATCGCCTCGGCGGACTGATCAATGCCAGCATCCTCGGCAGCGATGGCGAGGCGACGCGTAGCCATCTGCAACAGCAGATCGCCGGCAGCGCCTGGAGCCAGGTTCTGTATCCTGACTACCGGCAGACACCGCTGGCACCGCGTATCGACCTGATCGACCTCGATCTGTCGCAGTTGCAGGTATCGATACCGAGCGAAAACTGAACAGGCGCGGCGCGACGCCACCCACGTCGCGCCCGCCCCATGCGTAACAAGGCCAGGCCATGACCGACGAGAAGTTTTCCCTCGAACACTTCGAGCAGCTCTGCTACTCGCGCCAGCACGAGGCGGCCGCACGCGAACTGATCCACCTGCTGCTGATCATCGACCGACATTACGGCAAGTTGTCCGGCCAGTTCGTGCTCTCGGTATCACCGGCGATTTCAGCGACGGATCTCGAAGCCCATGTGCTGACGCGCATCACCAGCGCCATCACCACGCTGTTCTCCGACCCTGGTTTCCAGATCAGTCCCACCGGCTTCGATCAATTGATCAACTTCCAGCGCTGGCTGTCCTCGCTGTTCGCCGCCAGTGCCTTCGTCAACGCCGACCATATCCTGCGTGCGCTCAACCTGTATGGCGGTGAAGACGGCCGGTTCGAGGTGGCACCGACAGAGCTGGTGAAGTTCTGCGTGCTCTATTCGTCTGAATCGCAGTTGCCGCTGGACGTGGAACTGCTCTGGCAACAGAACCGCAACCTGACCGTAGCGCTGTGCATGGCGCTGCTATCGCCACGCTTTCTCGGCACGCCAGCGGCGCACTCCAAGCGTGAGGCGCTATTGGCCTGGCTGCCAGAGCGACTGGACAGCCTAGACAGCCTGGATCAGCTGCCGGTGGCGATCATCCATGACGTGTACATGCACTGCAGTTACGCCGACCTGCCGCAGCGGCACCGCATAAAGCGTTCCATCTGCCGTTTGGTGGAACGCAAACTGGCGAACAACGGCATCAACTCGCTGCCGATAACCACGCCTCGCCCTGCCGCCGGCAAGCCAAAAATGCTGGTGGTGCTGGAGTGGTTCTCCGGCGGCCATTCGATCTACCGCACCCACTCCCGAACGCTCGAGGCCGCTCGGCAGCACTTCGACCTGCATGCCGTGGGCTATGCCAGCAACGTCGACGATCTGGGACGCGCGGTGTTCGACGCGTTCACCGAGCTGAGTGCACCGAACGATCTGCTGGCCTGCGTACGCCAGGTGCGTGAACTGGCCGCCGAGCTGCAACCGCAGGTGCTGTACATGCCCAGCGTGGGTATGTTCCCGCTCACCCTGTTCGTCGCCAACCTGCGCCTGGCGCCATTGCAGGTGGCAGCATTGGGGCACCCGGCAACCACCGGCTCACGGCACATCGACTACATCAGCGTGGAGGAGGATTTCGTCGGCGACCCGGCCTGTTTCGACGAAAAGCTGCTCCTGCTGCCCAGCGACGGCCAGCCCTACCGCCCCTCGGCCATCCCCACCGAGCTATCGCTGCCCGAGCGCACCGATACTGACGAGGTGGCCATCGCCATCGCCGCCACCACCATGAAGCTCAACCCGCGCTTTCTGCAGGCCTGCCAACAGATCGCCCAACTCACCCAGCGCCAGCACGGCAAGCGAGTGCGCTTTCACTTTCTCATCGGCCAGGCGCAAGGCCTGCTCTACCCGCAGCTACAGCGCCTGATCCGGCGCTACCTGCCCGATGCGCGCATTTACCCACACCAGCCCTACCAGGGCTATCTGGGCGCCTTTAGCCGTTGCGACCTGTTCCTCAGCCCGTTTCCGTTCGGCAATACCAACGGCATCATCGACGCCTTGACCGTCGGCCTGCCCGGCGTGTGCAAGACCGGTGCGGAGGTGTTCGAACATATCGACGAGGGACTGCTGCGCCGCGCCGGCCTGCCGGACTGGCTGATCACAGGCAGCATCGATGACTACATCACTGCCGCCGCACGTCTGGCCGGAGACTTCACCGAACGCCAGGCGCTTTACGACTACCTGTCGGACGGCAACGCGCTGCAACGTCTGTTCGAAGGACGCGCCGAGGTGTTCAGCGAACGTCTGCTCGAACGGCTGAGCGGCTAGCCCTTCTCGACCTGCCGCAATAGCGTCTCACTCAACGCCTGCGCCGCGCTGGACAGCTGATGCCCGGCCTGGTGCAGCAGGCCGACGCGGCGCGACACCTGCGGCTCGCTCAGCGCTAGGCAACGCGCGCCCAGTTCTTCCATTTGCTGTCGGCACAGTTGCGGCACGGCGCTGACGCCGAGGCCTTCGGCAACCATGCGCCCCACCGTGACCAACTGATGGCTCTCGAACGCCACCGGCAGCTTGCCATGGCGGGCGATCACGCTGTCTTCCAGCAACAGGCGCACTGCCGAGGGCCGCTGCAGGGTGATGAAGGGTTGCTCCAGCAGTTGTGCCCAGGTCAGCGCTGACTGCTCGGCCAGCTCACTGGCAGCCGGCACCACGGCGACGAAGCAGTCGTCATAAAGTGGCGTGAACTGCAGCCCGTCGAGGGTCGCCGGCTCGAAGGCGATGCCCAATTCGACGCGGCCGTCGCGCACCATGTCCAGCACCTGCTCGTTGATCACGTCGTGCACCGCCACGTTGACTCGTGGGTAGGCGTCGCGAAAGGCGCGCAACGCTGCTGGCAGGCGATTACCGGCGAACGACGGCATGGCTGCCACCGCCACCTTGCCCATCTGCAGGGTGAAGTGCTGGCGCAGCAGGTCCTCGGCGTTGTCCCAGTCGGCCAGCAGGCGCACGGCAATCGGCAACAGCGTCTCGCCCTCTGGCGTCAGCGCCACGCTGCGAGTGGTGCGTACCAATAGCTGACCACCCAGCGATTGCTCCAGGTTCTTGATCGCCAGGCTCAGCGCTGGCTGCGACAGATGCAGGCGCTCGCAGGCCTGGGCGAAGCTCAGGCTTTGCGCCACGGCGAGGAAGGCGCGTAGCTGCTTGACGGTCATTTATTTATTTACCTGATCAATCAAGAGGAAAAACAAACTTAACAAATAAGCTCGCAGCACTGAAGCTTGGCCACAGCCTGGCAGTGCACCTGCCCCACAACAACAAGAGGCAGCCTCGAATGAGCGGACTCGACAAACGCGTCGGCAGCTACGCAGAAGCCCTGGACGGCCTGCAGGACGGCATGACCGTGCTGGCCGGCGGTTTCGGCCTGTGCGGCATCCCCGAGAACCTGATCGCCGAGATCCGTCGCCGTGGCGTACGCGACCTCACCGTGGTGTCCAACAACTGCGGCGTCGACGGTTTCGGCCTCGGCGTGCTGCTGGAAGACCGGCAGATCCGCAAGATGGTCGCCTCCTATGTCGGCGAGAACGCTCTGTTCGAGCAGCAGTTGCTCAGCGGCGAGCTGGAAGTCGAACTTACTCCGCAAGGCACCCTGGCCGAGAAGCTGCGCGCCGGCGGCGCCGGTATCCCCGCGTTCTTCACCGCTACCGGCTACGGCACGCCGGTCGCCGAGGGCAAGGAAGCGCGCGAGATCAACGGCCGTCACTACATCCTCGAGCCGGCCATCACCGGCGACTTCGCCATCGTCAAAGGCTGGAAGGCCGACCATTTCGGCAACGTGGTCTACCGCCACACCGCGCAGAACTTCAACCCGGTGGTCGCCACCGCCGGGCGCATCACCGTGGTCGAGGTCGAGGAGATCGTCGAGCCCGGTGAACTCGACCCGACGCAGATTCACACCCCCGGCATCTATGTCGACCGGCTGATCTGCGGCAGCTTCGAGAAACGCATCGAAAAACGCACCCTGCGCGCCTGAGGAGAAAACCATGGCTCTTACCCGAGAACAAATGGCCCAGCGCGTCGCCCGCGAGCTGCAGGACGGTTTCTACGTCAACCTCGGCATCGGCATCCCCACCCTGGTGGCCAACTACGTGCCCGAGGGCATGCAGGTGATGTTGCAGTCGGAGAACGGCCTGCTCGGCATGGGCGCCTTCCCCACTGAAGACGAAGTGGACGCCGACATGATCAACGCCGGCAAGCAGACCGTTACCGCGATCAAGGGCGCGGCGATCTTCGACTCGTCGCAATCCTTCGCCATGATCCGTGGCGGCCACGTCGACCTGACCGTGCTCGGCGCCTTCGAGGTGGACGTACGCGGCAACATCGCCTCGTGGATGATCCCCGGCAAGCTGGTCAAGGGCATGGGCGGCGCGATGGACCTGGTGGCCGGCGCCGACAACATCATCGTCACCATGACCCACGCCTCGAAAGATGGCGAATCCAAGCTGCTGGAGCACTGCAGCCTGCCGCTGACCGGCAGCGGCTGCATCCGCAAGGTACTGACCGATCTGGCTTATCTGGAGATCGAGAACAACGCCTTCGTCCTGCGCGAACGTGCGCCGGGCGTGAGCGTCGAGGAAATCGTCGCCAAGACCGCCGGCAAGCTGATTGTCCCCGAGCACGTGCCGGAAATGCAGTTCTAGGTTGTCTACCGCCCTGCAGAACGCCACCACGCCTGGCGTTTTGCGGGGTATTTTTATTTGGTGTTATCTGCTGCACTCCCTGTAGGAGCGGATTCATCCGCGAAGCTCTCCGTCCTACCGCACCCAGAGGATTCCCCATGCAAGACGTCGTCATCGTTGCCGCTACCCGCACCGCCATCGGCAGCTTCCAGGGTAGCCTGGCCGATATTCCCGCGCCGGAACTCGGCGCCATCGTCATCAAACGCCTGCTGGAGCAGACCGGCCTCGACGCTGCCCAGGTCGATGAAGTGATCCTCGGCCAGGTACTCACCGCAGGCAGTGGCCAGAACCCCGCACGCCAGGCCGCGATTCGTGCCGACCTCCCGCATGCCGTACCGGCCATGACCCTGAACAAGGTCTGCGGCTCGGGCCTCAAAGCCCTGCACCTGGCCGCCCAGGCCATTCGCTGCGGCGACGCCGAGGTGATCATCGCCGGCGGCATGGAGAACATGAGCCTGTCGCCCTACGTACTGCCCAAGGCCCGCACCGGCCTGCGCATGGGCCACGCGCAGATGCTCGACAGCATGATCGTCGACGGTCTGTGGGATGCCTTCAACGACTACCACATGGGCATCACCGCCGAGAATCTGGTGGACAAGTACGGCATCAGCCGTGAAGCCCAGGACGCCTTCGCCGCCGCCTCGCAGCAGAAGGCCGTGGCAGCCATCGAGGCCGGTCGCTTCGACGCCGAGATCACCCCGGTGCTGATTCCGCAGCGCAAGGGCGACCCCGTCGCCTTCACCCGTGACGAGCAGCCGCGCGCCGGCACTACGGCCGAATCCCTGGCCAAGCTCAAACCCGCATTCAAGAAGGACGGCAGCGTCACCGCCGGCAATGCTTCCAGCCTCAACGACGGCGCTGCCGCCGTGCTGCTGATGAGCGCGAGCAAGGCCCAAGCGCTGGGCCTGCCGGTGCTGGCGAAGATTGCCGGTTACGCCAATGCCGGCGTCGACCCGGCGATCATGGGCATCGGCCCGGTGTCGGCCACCCGCCGCTGCCTGGACAAGGCCGGCTGGAGCCTGGCCGACCTGGACCTGATCGAGGCCAACGAAGCCTTCGCTGCGCAGGCGCTGTCGGTCGGCCAGGAGCTGGGTTGGGACGCCGACAAGGTCAACGTCAACGGCGGCGCCATCGCCCTCGGCCACCCCATCGGGGCCTCGGGTTGCCGCGTGCTGGTCAGCCTGTTGCACGAGATGATCCGCCGCGATGCCAAGAAAGGCCTGGCCACCCTGTGCATCGGTGGCGGTCAGGGCGTGGCCCTGGCCATCGAGCGCGCGTAAGGCAGGAAAAACGTAGGGCGGGTTACACCCGCCCTACGGATCAAGGTAACCACCAGCTCGGCCTCGTGCCGAGCTTTGTCATATCCACTGCAACGCCCAGGCAAAGCCAACCTCGAATGCCTGGTTAAAGCCCTTAGACAACCATAAGAAAGAGGCGTCATCCATGTTCAACACCCTCACCCGCATGAGCGTGAGCCTGGTACAGAAGTACCTGCCCTCACCCTTCGTCTTCTCCGCCTTGCTCACCCTCGGCGTGCTGCTCGCCGGTATCTTCTCTACCGGACAGTCGCTACCGGCCATGGTGCAGCACTGGAGCGGCGGTTTCTGGACCCTGCTCGGTTTCGCCATGCAGATGTCGCTGATTTTCGTCACCGGCCATGCACTGGCCAGCGCACCGATCATCAACCGCCAACTCGACCGCCTGGCCGGTATGGCACGCACCCCCGGTCAGGCGATCATCATGGTCACTCTGGTGGCGCTGGTCGGTTGCTGGGTCAACTGGGGTTTTGGCCTGGTGATCGGCGCGGTATTCGCCCGCGCTCTGGCACGCAAGGTCGATGGCGTCGACTACCCGCTGCTGGTGGCGTCGGCCTACTCGGGCTTCCTGGTCTGGCACGGCGGCCTGGCTGGCTCGGTGCCGCTTTCCCTGGCCACCGGCGGCCCGGATCTGGCGCGCATCACTGCAGGCGTACTGACCGACCCGGTAAGCATCACCGAAACCCTGTTCAGCACCCTCAACCTGACCATCGTCGCATTGCTGGTGATCGGCCTACCGCTGCTCAACCGCGCCATGCACCCACGCCAGGGCGCCAAGGTCGCCGACCCGGCCAAACTGGTAGAGTCGCAAGCGGAACTGCCGTCCCGTGAAACCCCGGCCCAGCGCCTGGACGACAGCCGCATCCTCGGTCTGGCACTGGTGGCCATGGCCGGTATCTACCTGTTCAACCACTTCGCCAGCAAGGGTTTCGTGCTGGGCCTGGACGTGGTCATCGCCATCTTCCTGTTCTGCGGCCTGCTGATGCACGGCACCCCGGAGCGCTACATGCGCGCGGTGGACGAGAGCGTGCGCGGCATCGGTGGCATCGTCCTGCTGTTCCCCTTCTACGCCGGGATCATGGGCATGATGATGGGCGCCAACGCCGACGGCATCTCCCTCGGCCGGCAAATCACCGAAGCGTTCATTTCCTGGTCGTCGGCCGACACCTTCCCGCTGCTGGCCTTCCTCAGCGCTGGTGTGGTCAACGTGTTCGTACCGTCCGGTGGTGGCCAGTGGGCCGTGCAAGGGCCGATCATGCTGCCAGCGGCTCAGGCACTGGGCGTATCGCCTACCGTTACCGCCATGGCGATTGCCTGGGGCGACGCCTGGACCAACATGATCCAGCCGTTCTGGGCACTGCCGCTGCTGGGCATCGTCGGCCTCGGCGCACGCGACATCATGGGCTACTGCCTGATCATGCTGCTGTATTCGGGCGTGGTGATCTGCGGCGCGTTCTACTTCCTCGGCTGACCAGGCAGTGAGGCCTTGCAGGGTGGGCTGGGCGGGGATCCACTTCGGTCCACGCTGACCAACTCAGGTGGGCTAAAGCCCACCCTACGGGCTGACCTGCACCACTCTCATACAGCCAACCCACCCTGGGGTGAGCTTCAATCTGTAGGGTGGGCCGGGCGGCGATCCGCTTCAGCCCACCAGCGGCGGCCCACAGAGCTCGCCTCCTGAAAGAGCGGGCATCCCCCAAGCGGCCACGCCCGCTCAATCCCCCATCAGCCCCTGCGCCTTGGCCATGGCCACCGCTTGAGTGCGCCTCTGCACACCGAGCTTGACGTTGATGCGCCGCGCATGGGTCTTGACCGTGTGCAGCGAGATGAACAGGCGATCAGCGATTTCCTGATTGGAATAACCTTGCGCAATCAACTGCAGCACCGCCAGTTCACGCGAGCTGAGCAGCGCGGTACCGGCACTGGCGGGTTCATCCAACCGCGGTGCTGGCTCGAACAGTCGCTGATGCAGGCTCTGCCCGGCCTCCCCCGGCAGCAGACGTTCGAGCCATTGCGCCTGGCGCTGCTGCAACTCCTGCAAGGGCCGTAGCAGGCGCAGTTGCCGTGCCTCGCCGATGGCTTGCTGCAACAGGGCATCGGCCTGTTCCACCCGATCCTGTACCAGCAGCGTCTCGGCCAGGCTGACTCGACACTCGCAGGCCAGACTGAGATGTCCAGCGAACTGGCATTCATCCAGCAGCAGGCGCAGTGCATGTTCGGCAGCGCCGTGATGGCCGAGTAACAGATCGCTGATCGCCAGGTAACGACGCAGGCACGGCAGCAGATCGTAGAATTCGGAAGGCGCCAACTGCTGGCGTTGCTGCAACTGCTGCAGGGTCTGGGCAAACAGCTCACGCGCACGCCCGGTCTGCCCCTGATGCAACAGCAGTCGGCCGGCCTGCAGCTGCAGCACACAGCGGTAGCGCACCTCTGGAACGTGCGACCACTGCATAACCCGCTCGGCCTTTTGCAACCACTGGTGCGCCTCGTCGAGATCGCCACGGCTTTCCGCCAGCTCCAGCATGCCGAGATAGCCGGAAATGATGTAGGCATCCTCGCAATGCTCGGCTTCCTGCAGCCCCAGGCGATACGCCTGCTGCGCCGCCTCATTAAGGCCCTGGCGCGCCAGCAGACTGGCCCGCACCAGCAGCAGACGAGCGACCACCGGACTGTGATGGAAGCGCTCACGCAGCAACGCCAGCGACTGCTCGGCAAGCTCGGCAGAGCGACCTGCCTCGCCACGCATCTGCAGCAGCAAGCAGTGATCGGTATTGAGCAGCGCCTCGAAGATCAGGCTACCGTGCAGTCGCGCCAGACGCAGCCCCTGATCCAGCGCCTGCTTGGCCTGGTCCAGGGCATGTTCGGCCATATGCTGCTGGGCCAGCGCCTGATAGCAGAGCACGCGCTGCGACCAACTGCCCTCGTCCAGCACTTGTAGAGCTTCCTGGCAGTGCAGCCGCGCATCGCGGCGACCACACTGCCGCGCCAGAACGCCCATCAGTGCCTGCCAATGGGCAATCAGCTTGCTCTGACGGCGCTCATCCGGTTGCGGCATGAAATGCGCCAGCCCTTGAATGCAGGCGCGAGCTTCATCGAAACGGGCGCAGATGATCAGCGCCCAGGCCTGCAACACGATAAGCCGCGGCGAACTGGCGAACAGCCAATCGGGCAGCTCCTCACGCCATTGCAGCAGTTGCGCCACAGAGTGTCCCTGCAACAACTGCTCCTGGTCGAAGCGCTGCAGGTAATTGACCGCGACCTCGACCTGGCCGGCCTGCAAGGCATGTTCGACGGCCTCGCGAATATCACCGTGCTGGGCAAACCACTGGCAGGCGCGCACATGCACCGGCGCCGGCATCGGAGCACCCGGCATACGGCGCAGTACCTCGGCCAGCGGCCGCCACAGGCGAAACCAGGTACCGCTGCTATCCAGGCTGCGCACGAACAGCTGACGCCGTTGCAGTTCGGCCAGCAACTGACTACCGCGTCCGTCCAGCAGATGCTCGCAGAGCGACAGGGAGAACCGTGGCAGCAAGGCCAACGCATGCAGGTCGCTGCGCAGCTCCTCGTCCAGATCGGCCAGAACCTCGCGCTGCACATAGTCGCGCAGCACCGGGCAGCCATCCTGCAGACGCTGGCGCAGCGCATCCTCATCGGCATCTAGCAACAGCAGGCGAATCGCCGCCAACCAGCCCTCGCTGCGCGCAAGCAAAGTCTCTCGGCAATCGTCGGCCAGATTCACCTGCAGCACAGCCAACAGCTCGGCCAGCGGTGTTTCATCCAGCGCCAACTCTTCGCCATGAAGTTCCAGCAGGTCGCCCTGCAGCAACAAACGTGGCAGATTCCAGGCCGGCGTGCGGCGGCTGGCGATCCACCAGGTGATCTGCTGAGGCGCCGCGGCGAACAACCTGTCGAGACAAGCATCGAGCTGCTCGTCGGCTTGCCGCGGATAGTCATCGATGAAAATCCACAGGCGCCCCGAGCGCTCATGCAGCGCGTCGAGCAAGGCCGCTTCGCTGGCATCGTCGATCGACATCCGCATGGCCGCTGCCAGCCGTTCGTACAACTGCGCCGGTGTCAGGCTGCGACCACCGAGATCGAGCCATAGCCGCTCGATGGACGTGGGCGCGTGCCGCGCGCACTGGCCAAGCAGCACAGTCTTGCCGGTACCGGCGGGCGCGCACAGCAAGCGCAGGCGCGCCTCGCTGGCGAGCAAACGTTGCAACGGCGATGGACGAGTGATGATGCCCGGCGGCAGCCGTGGCAAATCGACAGGTTGCGCCTGCACCGGGCTTGGGCGGGCGATGGCAAGGGTCGGCATGGCAGCGGTTCTCTCTGCTTGTCATTGTTGAACCACCCGGCGATGGTACCCCGCTCACCTCTCACGACCACCCCTTGGCGCTTATGGCGCGAGATTCACACGGGAGGGGCGCGCAGAAAAAAGCCGGCGGCGCACAAGGCGACACCGGCTTGCTTCGGGCTGCTGCCAGGTCAGCGCACGCCGGCGTTACGCAGGGCTGCCGGGGTGAAATCCTTGGCCGATGCCTGAGTGCCGTACTGGATCGACATCTTCTCTTCGTTGGCCATGCCGACCGCGACATAGCGACCGGCGATGATGTCGTACAGCGCTTCCAGGGCGTAGACCGGGATTTTCTGTGCGTAGTGCTGCAGCAGCATCGCCTCGCCGACGCGCCATAGCTGACCACGGCCGTCATAGTGCTCGGACAGGGCGATCTGCCAGGAGTCTTCGTCGACATAGAAGCGGCGCTTGGCGTAGATATTGCGCTCACCGGACTTCAGCGTCGCCTCCACTTCCCACACACGGTGCAGCTCATAACGGGTCAGATCCTGGTTGATGTGTCCGGCCTTGAGGATGTCGGCGTACTTCACGCTCGGCAGCGCCAGGCGGTAGTTGTTGTAGGGAATGTACAGCTCGCGCTTGCCCACCAGCTTCCAGTCGTAGCGATCCGGGGCGCCGTTGAACATGTCGAAGTTGTCCGAGGTACGCAGGCCGTCCGATGCGGTGCCCGGGCCGTCATAGGCCACCTGCGGCGCACGGCGCACACGACGCTGACCGGCGTTATACAGCCAGGCCATACGCGGCTCGGTCACCTGGTCGAGCGAGTCGTGCACCAGCAGCACGTTGCCGGCCAGACGCGCCGGCGCAGTGACCCGCTGCTTGAAGAACAGCAGCGCATTTTCCGCCTTGCCCGGATCGATATCGGGGATGTTCTCCGGGAAAGCCACTTCGTCCTCGAAGTTCACCAAGGTGTAGGCGCCGCTGGTCTGCGGCGAGGCCTGCACGATGCTGCGCTTGAGATTGCCACCGCGGTAACGGGTGATGTGGTTCCACACCACCTCCAGGCCGTTCTGCGGAATCGGGAAGGCATAGTAGCGACTGTCGGTGAAGCCGGTCAGGCCGTTGCCGCCATCACGCAAGCCGGTTTTCACCGCGCTGGTTTTGGCCGCAGCGTTGATCGCATCCGGCACCGCTGTGCTGCGATGCGTCGGGAACACCGGCATGCGATAGCTTTCCGGGTAGCGGGCGAACATCGCCAGTTGCCCAGCCGACAGCTGGTCGCGGTACTGCTCCAGATTCTGCGCAGTAATGGTGAACAGCGGCTGCTCGCTGGCGAACGGGTCACTGAGAAAACCGCGTGCATCCACCTGTCCGGCGTCGCTGGCCAGACCGCCCGTCCAGGCAGGGATAGTGCCAGCCGCGTTGCCGGCCATCTCACCGCCCAGCGGGGTCAAACTGGCACCGAGCTTGGCCGCTTCCTGCTCGCTGACAGCGGCCAGCACACCGCTGGCCAGCAGGCTCAGGGACAGCGCGCCGAGCATCTTCAGGGTTGTATTCATCTGCATTCCTCAACTGATCCTGTTGGCCTAGAAGCTCACGCCGAAGCTGAGCGCCAGGAAGTCGCGGTCGACCGCGGTGTTGTACTCGCCGCCGAAAAAGTCGGTGTACGACAGGCTGGCGGTGTAGGTATTGCGGTAGTCGGCGTCGATGCCGAAGCTCACGGCCTTGGCGCCCTCGTTGAACAGGCCGTTGGGGCCGTAGCCGTCGACGTCGTGCGACCAGGAAATGTTCGGCTTGAGGTTGACCCCGGCGAACACGTTGCTGTACTCCCAGATGCCGCGAACGCGGTAACCCCAGGAGGTGCTGGTGACGAAGCCATGGGTGTCGCCGCGGAAGCCGTAGGCACCGAACAGCGAATCGCGGCCGTAGCGCAGGTCTTCGCGACTTTCCAGGCCGCCGACATGGGCCATGCCGATTTCGCCGACCAGGGTGAAGCGCCCGGCGCCCATCACCTGATCGAAGAAATGGGTGAAGGTGGTCTGCACCTGGGTGACTTCCTTACGCCGGTAACCGACGTTGTCCTGGCCAGGCCCGGCTGCGACCGGCGAGGTGCCGGGGGCGATGGGGTTGAGCAGGCTCAGGGTCATGTCGGTGGTGTTGATCTGCAGCGGCAGGTTCGGCCGGTAGCTGATCTCGCCCGCCCAGGCCGTGCCGGTGGGCAGTGTGGTGGAGAAGCTCAGGCCGTATAGGCGGATGTCCTCAGGATAATCGAGGAAGTAGCGACCGTTGCCGAGCATCACGCTCTGCGCCAGGCCAGCGCCGCTGCCTGGGGCGATGCCATTGGCGGTGCCGATGATCCCCGGTAGCGCATTCAGGGTCGCCTGCCCGGCGTTCTGCGTACTGACGATGGGCGTGCGGCTGTGGTAGTTCATGAAGTACAGGCCGTACTCGGTTTCATCCCCCAACCAGCGCAGCGCCAGGCCCCACTGACCGCTGTCGCGCGCATCACGATCACCGGCACGCGGCAGGATCACCCCCTCGCTGTCGACCTGGAAACCCTGGCCGAACGCGGCAGCGACCGGCTGCAAAGGCGCGATGGCCGGCGAACCGATGTGATAGCCGTTGTCGCAGCCATCGGCGGCCACATCGGCGGTGGAGAAGAAGGTGCCGCAGTTGTCGATGATGGTCTGGTCCCACTCCAGTTGGTAGAAGGCCTCCATGCTCAAGCGGTCGGTAAGGCTCTGCGACAGGTAGAGCATGTTCACCGGAATCAGGCCTTCCTTGATCTCGGCTCCCGGGCGGCGGAAGGCGGCCACGTCGATGGGGTTGATCGAGTTGATGCTGTTGCCGATGAAGGTGCTCTCGCCCCAGCTCACCACCTGTTTGCCGACCCGCACCGTGCCGGGCAGATCACCGATGGCGTAGTTGTGGTAGACGAAGGCATCGAGAATTTCCGCACCCGAGGACTTGGCGCCCTCCTTGCGATTGCTGTCATCGATGTCCTTGAACAGGCGGCTCTCATCCTTCAGCTCGAAGTCGTACCAGTACTTGCCGCGGACGAAGACGCCGGTGTCGCGATAGCGCAGTTCGAGATCATGGATGCCCTTGAAGATCTTCGAGAAGGTCTCGCCTTTCTTGAAGTTCAAGCGGCCATCGTCACCGGTCTGCGCCTGGCCCTGACCACCGTTGTTGGGGCCGACCAGATCGCGATCCGGGCTGCGCATCGACCAGCTGGCACCGACCGACAGCGAGCTGTCGAACTGCCCTTCGATCTCACCGATGTTGAAATTGACGGCCTGTGCCGGTGCGGCGAAACCGACGGCGACGGCCAATGCCAAGGTGTGCGGCTGGAATAGTCCGGGCCCTGTTGTTGTTGTCATGCGGGTCTCCTGATGTAGGGGTACAGCTGCAGGAAACCCTACGCAGCACCCACACCACGGATAAGCGCACCAAGGAGGGATTTCATCTGTCGCCCGAAAGGATGAGTGGCGCCCTGGCGCGGGCGCGCGCAGGCCGACCTCAACTTGCTGAATGACGGGGTATCAGGCAGGAGGGGAACTATTTGTGTCAGGCCATACCGGGCGTGGATCGACGGCTGTCGATCCACGTCTGGGCAGCTACGACGTCAGGGTGCCGCTGTCTCCGGTGCGCTGGCAAAGAAGTTGAGTTCACCGAACAGAGTGCTCGGCAGGTATTGCGGCAGATAGAACGCCAGCAGGAGCGAAGCGGTGAATGCCCCCAGTACCAGCAGGCCGGTGGATACTTTGCCGAGACGGCTCATAGACGGATTCGGTGGGCCGAAACGGTTGCTTCGCTCCCGACCCGGTAGCACGACCAGCAGCAGAAGAACCACGGTTCCCAGAGCCGGCAGCAACGCAGCGATCACGCCCCAGATCGGGCTCCAACCCAGATCCCGTGCACGACGCATCAGCAACGAGCAGAACAGCAGGCAAGAGACCACCAGCACCACAGCCAGGGCGATGCCCATCACTACCAGCTGATGCTGGAGCCCTAACACGAGGAAAATGATCAGCGCTGTCGGTATGACAAAAACGAAGGGCACATGAAACAGCCAATAACGCGCCAGGGATAGGCGTCCGGAGAAGTCGAAGACTTTCGGCAAAGGCGAGCAAGCGGGCTCATCATGGCTCAACGCGGCCTCACTGACCCGGTAATAGTCCGGCTCCTCATCGACGGCGGCGGCCGACTCCAGAATGGGTTCTAATCTCTCTCTCACAACAATAAGTCCTTATATTGAAGGTTCCAGCACTGACTGACGCTGGGTGTCAGTCAGACTCTTCCGTACCAGTCGATCCGCTCAAGTGATCGGTCAGGTCCCGCCTCAATGCGAAGGGAATGACGACCCACCCGAGCCCAGCGATGAGACAGGAGATCAGCACGGAAAACGCGACGTAGCTGGGGCTGATGCAGCCTTTTCTACAAGCGCTGAGCAGACAGAACAGTGAAAACGGGATGGTGACAATCACCGTCAAAAGGGAAGCGGCCAAGACCAGGGGAACATGGCCGGGGCTGACAAACAGGGCCAAGCTGACACCCCCTACGAACAGTAGCGCGGCCAGGTATAGCAGGATGATCGTCAGCTGGTTCAGAAAAATCAGTAAACGCATTCGTCCCTCCGCCAGCTCCACTCGCCATGAACATCGGAACCAAGCATCGGTAACGTTCGGAGAGACGGAAAACGCCCGTCAGCGGGAAAGTGCACCACGTACATACCACAGTCCTTAAGGTGCAGGTCTCGGTCAAAGTCGCCGAGAACCATGATATTGGCACGGCACCTTAAGCATTCCTTGACGCGGCGGCAAGCGCATGCAGCTCTAGCGCCAGCGATCGAGCAGGTTCACCGCCAGTCGGTCCAGCCAACCCCACAACCGTTGTTGCGCGCGCCGCCACCAGGGGCGCTGGCGCCAGTCGGCGAGGGTGATCTCGCGGCTGACGGCGAAGTCCTCGATGAAGCTGGCCGTTACCGCCAGGGTGAAATTCGGATCGAGCGCCTCGACGTTGGCGTCGAGGTTGAAGCGCAGGTTCCAGTGATCGAAGTTGCACGAGCCGACGCTGACCCAGTCGTCCACCAGCACCATCTTCAGGTGCAAGAAGCGCGGCTGGTATTCGAAGATGCGCACCCCGGCCTTGAGCAACCTGGGGTAGTAGCGCTGGCCGGCAAAACGCACTGGCGGATGATCGGTGTGGCGCCCGGCCAGCAACAGGCGCACTTCGACGCCACGGGCAGCGGCGCGGCGCAAGGCGCGGCGGATTTTCCAGGTCGGCAGGAAGTAAGGCGTGGCCAGCCACACCCGCTGCTTGGCGCCACGCAAGGCGCGCAGCAACGAGAGCAGGATGTCGCGGTGCTGCGCCGCATCGGCATAGGCCACGCGCCCCAGACCAGCACCGGCCGGAGGACATTGCGGCAGGCTCAACGCTGCAGGCCTGTGGCTGGGACGCCAGGAAAAGCGCGCCTGCCAGAGCTGCTCGAACAGCTGCTGCCAGTCGCCGACCAGCGGCCCCTCGATTTCCACCATGACTTCGTGCCAGGGGCTGCGTGACTCGTTGGGTAGCCAGAACTCATCTGTAGCGCCCGTGCCGCCGACATAGGCCAGGCGCCCGTCCACCAGCAGCAACTTGCGATGATCCCGATGAAAATTGCGGATGCCACGGCGCCAGCGCACCGGGTTGTACCAACGCAGCTGCACACCTGCCGCGAGCAGGCGCTCGCGCATCAGCGCGCCCAGCCCTGCCGCACCATAGGCATCGAACAGCGCCCGCACCGTCACACCCCGCTCGGTGGCGCGGCACAGGGCGTCGATCAAGCGCTCGCTGCACTGGCCATCTTCGATCAGGTAGAGCTCCACCTCCACCTGCTGCCGGGCGCCCTCGATGGCCGCCAGCATACGTGGGAAGAACGCCGCGCCATCGAGCAGAAGCTCGAAGCGATTACCCGCTCGCCAGGGATAAATAGTCCCACGCGTGGACACCAGTCAGTTCTCCGTGAACATCACGCACGTCGCGTAGCTCTTCGTCCTGCGGCGCGCTGACAAGTTCAACGCGCACAGCGAGACAGGCGAACGATACCTGTCATTGCGCCGGCAGCAACTGGCAACCCTGGCGCTCACCCAGCCAGACGGCGCTGTGGGTACGGCCCAGGCCGCTGGCGGTCACGCGCTTGGCGCTTTGCTCATCCAGCAGGCTGCTAATCGGCACGTACTGCGCGACATAGCCTTCGCAATAGGCCGCCGGGTTGCCACTGACGTAACGGCAGGAGCAGTACTCCTTGGCCGTGTAGGCACTGATGATGTCAGGGAACGCCTGCAGATACACACGGTTCGGCCAGGCCCAGGCCAGCAGCAGAAGCAATAGCAGTACCAGCACGCTGAGGAACGGATGACGACGGATCACGGCTGCACCTCCGCGGCAAAGGCCGCACGCACGCGTTTGAGCAGTTCGTTGTGCTGGAAGCTGCCATCGCGGTCATCGGCGTATCGCACCACCACCAGGTTCTCGCTGGGCATCACATAGAGGCCCTGCCCCCAATGCCCGAGCGCGGCAATGGTATCGGCCGGTGCATCCGGCCAGGGGCGCGCGCTGCCCGGCAGTTCGGCGTTGAGCCACCACTGCCCGCCCGGCACCGCATCGCCCGGCGCGAAGCCCTGTGGCTGATAATCGGCGAACGGCGTAGAGACGAAGTCGACCCAGGCCGTAGGCAGCAACTGGCGCTCGCCCCAACGCCCACCGCGCTGCATCAAAAGGCCGACGCGGGCCAGGTCGCGCGCACTGAGGTAGGCAGAGGACGAGGCGATGAAGGTGCCGCTGGCGTCGCGCTCCCACACGGCATGGCTGATGCCCAGCGGTTCGAACAACGCGGTCCAGGGATAATCGGCATAGGCCTGCTGATCGACCATGCCACGCAGGGCTGCCGCCAGCAGGTTGCTGTCGCCACTGGAATAACGAAAGCGCGTACCCGGCGCGGCGTCGGCCGCATGCGCAGCGGTGAACGCGGCCATGTCGTCGCGACCACGGGTATAGAGCATGGCCACCACCGAGGATTTCAGCGGGGCGTATTCGTAGTCCTCTTGCCAAGCCAGGCCCGAGGCCCAGTTGAGCAGGTGACCGATCTTGATCTGCGGGTGCTCGGCCATCGGCGGGTAATACTGCGCCACCGGAGCATCGAGCTTGAAGCGCCCTTGGCCATAGGCCACGCCGAGTACGGTGGCGAACAGGCTCTTGGCCATCGACCAGGTCAGGTGCGGCGTCTGCGCGGTGGTCGGTTCGGCGTAACGCTCGTAGACGATCTGCCCATCGCGAATCACCAGCAACGCATCGGTGCGCACGCCCTTGCGTTCGGCATCGTCGCGCGGGGCAAAGGCATAGGTTTCCAGCTCGTCGATGGCGGCCGAGCGTGGCGCGGGTTGACTCTGCCAATCGGGTTGCGGCCAGTGTTCCGCCTGGGCGGCGCTGGCGAACAGGACCAGCGCCAGGCTCAACCGGCTTAGGAAGGAAGTGGGCATGGCGGGCCTCGCTGAGAAATCGTGGCGCACCCTAGCACGCGCATGATGACGGCTTGAAGCGACGAAACCGACATCTCCCACCCTCATTTGGGCAGTTGGTAATCCTCTGGCCCCATCAGGTCGAGGCCGCATTCGAGGTTCTCGATCCAGTGCAGAAAGGCGCTGATCATTTCCCCACCGACGAAGGGCCGGCCATGCTGCGGCACGATCATCGCCACGTCCATCTCACGCACCATCGCCGCCCACAGACGACAGGCCTTGTTGCCAGCCATGTAGCGGCGGTGGAAGCCTTCCATGTTCGGCACGTGGTTGACGAAGTCGCGTACCGGCGTGGCGTCATCCACCAGCGAAGCGCCCATGTCGCCGGAGAAGAGAATCTTGCTCACCGGGTCATAGAGCTGGAAGTTGCCTACCGAATGCAGAAAGTGCGCTGGCACGGCCTTGAGCGTGCACTTGCCCAAGGGGATGTTCTGGCCGCGATCGGGCAACGCGATGATGCGATCGAAGGTGTTGATGCCGCGACTCAGGACCAGGTAGTTGGCCGTCAGGTGCGGCAGGAAGCGCGCCCACAGCTTGGAGCAGATCACCCGCGCGCGGGTGTGCAGCAGCCACTTGTCCAGCGAGGCGATGATGTCCGGGTCCTGGTGCGAGGCGAAGATATAGGTCAGGTCCTGCACCGGGATGTGCTTGGACAACTCCAGCGACAGCGGCGTGTAGGTCAGATCACCGCCCGGATCGAGCAGCAGGTACTGCTCGTTGTCGGTGATCAGGAACTGGTTGGACTGCACGCCTTCGCCGCTGACCAGGTCATCGAACATCAGGCATTGATGGCGGCCGTTATCAAACAGCACGATGGGCTCGCGGCGCATGGAAACCTCGTTAGCAGGCCTTTGAAAAACGTAGGCGAGGCAGGCAAGACAAGGCAAAAACGGCCGAAAAAAGCACTGGGCCCGCACTCGGGTTTACGTGCTGTAAATGAGCATTTTGAGGCCGTTTTTAACGCAGTATTGCCAACGCAGGTAGTTTTTCAACAGCCTGCTAGTGAATCGCGAGGCAACCTTATGCGCAGGCAGACCAGCCGGTACTGATATGGATCAACAGCCGGCGACAATCTGCCGCGCTTTCTCCAGGCGCTTGCTGCGCGCCGCCTCGGCGATGCGCAGCAAGCCCTTGTCGCGCTGCCACAGCGCGGCCCAGGGCGCCGGCCCCGCGGCGAAGGCTGCATCCAGTTCGTCAGCCAGCGCCTGCTGCTGGGCGAACAACCCGGCGAGCAACAGATGAGTGGTGGCGGCATTGGGCGCCTGTCGTGCCACCTCGGCACAACCGGCCAGCAGCCCCTGCAGGCGCAGCATCAATGATGATGACCAGCTGCATTCGCGGCCAACGCCAAACAGCCAGGCGGCGACGGCAGTAAGCACATGGACATCTTCCAGGGTGCGGAAGGGTTTGACGTAATCATCCCAGCCATCGCCGGCCAGGCGTTCGCCCTGCGCCTGGTCCAGATGCAGGCGGGCATGGCCGATATCCGGCATCAGCGGCAAAGCCGGCAGCGCTTCGATGCGCACCCCCGGCGCGCCCTGGCGTACCACGCCCAGTGCCAGCCGTGGCGACTCCTCAGCAGCGTCCTCGCGCGCCGCCACCAGCAACCAGTCGGCGCATTCGGCGGCAGTGACGAAATCCTTGCGACCACTGATGTACAGCCCGTATGTGCGCGTGCTCATGTCCGCCGGACGGGTGCTGCGGTTCTCCGTCACGCACAGCGCCCCGGCCGTCCACGGCGCCGCGGGCCACAGCACTCGCAAAGCGGCCTGGTAACCGGCGAGAAAGGCCAGCCCCGGCGTGGCGGCCTGCAGGCCACCTACCAGCGCCAGCTCGAACGGTTGCGGCGTACCGTCCAGCTGCGCCAGCAGGCGTGCGTACCAATCCTCCAGGCCCGCTTCGGCAGTCAGGCGCTCGATGGGCTGAAACAGACTCGACCAGGGCATCGCAGCTCTCCTCGCGGCAACACCTGGGTCGCCGTCACATAAGCGTCAAAAAAGCTTCACGGTGGTGACACCGCCGCTACCTAGCCTGAGATTGCCCAACAAGATCGACCGGCTGCAAGCATACAGCCGGCACACGGAGGATCTGGCATGACTCAAACCGCTCGCCGTCTGCAGGCCGAACGCCTGCAAGGCCCAGCCGCCCTGCGTGAAGCTCAGGCATTGCGCTACCGCGTATTCAGCGCGGAATTCGACGCCAAACTCAACGGCGCCGAACTGGGTCTGGACATGGACGACTACGACATCCACTGCCGCCATATCGGTGTGCGCGACATGCAAAGCGGTGAGCTGGTAGCCACTACCCGCCTGCTCGATCATCAGGCTGCCGCCGGCCTGGGTCGCTACTACAGCGAAGAAGAATTCGCCCTGCACGGCCTGACCAAGCTCGAAGGTCCGGTGCTGGAGATCGGCCGCACCTGCGTCGACACCGCCTACCGCAACGGTGCCACCATCGCCGTGCTCTGGGGTGAGCTGGCCGAGGTCCTCAACGAAGGCGGCTATCGCTACCTGATGGGCTGCGCCAGCATTCCCATGCAGGATGGCGGTATCCAGGCACAAGCGATCATGCAACGCCTGCGCGAGCGCTACCTGTGCACCGAACACCTGCGCGCCGAACCCAAGCACCCGCTGCCGCAACTGGACCTGCCGGGCAACGTCATCGCCGAGATGCCACCACTGCTCAAGGCCTACATGCGCCTGGGCGCCAAGATCTGTGGCGAACCCTGCTGGGACCGCGACTTCCAGGTGGCCGACGTGTTCATCCTGCTCAAGCGCGACGAGCTGTGCCCACGTTACGCCCGGCACTTCAAGGCCGCGGTCTGAAACCTGAGCGTGGGAACGAGCGTTGCTCGCGCGGACGGCTGTTCGCCATGCGCCTGCAGCGCTCGCTGCAACACGACAGCCTGACCGCCAGGCATCGCCAAACGACGCTATCCATGGATAATGCCGGCACACGTCTTCAAGCGGAGGCCTTGATGGCCAAACTGCGTCTATCCATACGTCTGCTTCACCTGGCCCTGGTAATCACCTTCGGCGCCCTGCTGGCCAGCATCGTCAGCCTGTACGAGCGCCTGGTGCGGCACGACCTGATGCCGTTGCGTCAGCGCCTGACCCGCTGGTTCCTGGCACGCCTGGGCGGCGCCTTGCCATTTCGCGTGCGGGTCGAGGGCGAGCTGCCGACGCAGCCGATGCTGTGGGTCGCCAATCATGTGTCATGGACCGACATTCCCCTGCTCGGCGCCCTGCAACCGCTGTCCTTCCTGTCCAAGGCGGAAGTCCGTGGCTGGCCGCTGGCCGGCTGGCTGGCGCACAAGGGCGGCACGCTGTTCATCCGTCGCGGCGCGGGCGACAGCAGCCAGGTGAGCCAGCAGCTCACCCAGCACCTGCAGCGAGGCCATCACCTGCTGATCTTTCCTGAAGGCACCACCACCGACGGCCTGGCCCTGCGCACCTTTCACGGTCGCCTGCTGAGCAGCGCCATCGACAGCGGTGTGGCACTGCAACCGGTGGCCATCCGTTACCTGCGCGACGGTCAACCCTGCTCGGTGGCGCCATTCGTGGGCGACGACGACATGCTGTCGCACCTGCTGCGCCTGCTGTCGAACTCGGCCTGCGAGGTCGAGATACGCCTGCTGGCTCCGATCCCCAGCGAATCACGCAGCCGCAACGAGCTGGCCCGGCATAGCCAGGCCATCATCGCCAGTGCCCTGCGCCTGAACGCCGCCGAGGCGGAACAGGTCGAAGCCGCCTGAGCTATCAGTCAGCCGGCGGCACGATCAAGGCGTCGCTGTCGAGCGAGGCCAGCAGGCGACTGGCGACGCTGCCCAGGAAGAAGCGCGAAACGCCTTCACGGGCATGGGTACCGAGCACCAGCAGATCGGCACCTGAGTGCTTCAGGGCCTCGCCGACTACCCCTTCGGGTGAGCCGATCTGTACCAGCAAGCGTTCATGGCCCAGCTTCGCGCCGATGGCATCCAGGCGCTCCACCAGTTGCTTGCGCAACTGCTCACGCTGGCTCTCCAGCACCTCGGCACTGACCCCGACTTCCATCACCGCGCCTGCCGCCAGTGGCTCCACCGCGCTGGCCACATGCAGGTTTTCCAGGCTCGCCAGCCCCAGCTCGCGGGCCCGGCTCAGCGCCTGTTGCGAGGTACGCGACAGATCCATCGCCAACAGCGCATGACGGTACTCGTGCGTCACCGGACCATTGACCCGCAACACCGGAAGATGGCTGCTGCGCACCACTCGCTCGAGCGTGGTGCCGACGAAAAAATCGCGCAGCGCCGACTTGCGATGCGCCCCCACTACCAGCAGGTTGGCCCCCGTCCCCTGGGCGCTTTCGACGATTACCGTGGCGGCTTCGCCAGTGCCCACGATCACCCGTGGCACGCTGCCGGCCTGCTCGCCGAGGCGTTCAGCTTGCGCCTGCAGCAGGGTTTCGGCTTGCTGCACCTGGCGTTGCACGTGTGCGGCCGGCGCATCGTCATCGATCACGTGCAGCAGGCTCCACTCACCGCCGCCCTGATGACGGATCAGTTGCACGGCACGCTGTACCGCATGCGCCGAGCGCTCGGACAGGTCGGTTGCTACCAGAATCTTGATCATCTCGTGTTCCTCCATCCGTATGACACCGCGTTACATTCAAGCGCCTCCCGAGTTCGCACGCCTTGATGCAGGTCAGCTCGGGCGCGGTAAAGCGCTCCAGGGCAGCCAGAACCATCGGCGATAACGCCCCGCTCAGCGCAGGTGATGCATGCCGATCCGGCCCCCTTTGAAATAGTGACCACGCCCGGCCCGGATTGACTGCACAAAAACGCTCGCTGCCCGGCGCGGCGACGCTTGGGAGCGTGGCCGCCGCCAGGCAACGGCAGGTCGGCGCGAGGGTTTGAGTACTGATCAATGCGAGCAAAGCGCCGGATTGCATCCGAACTATGGCTTGCTCGCGGCCAGCTCGGCGGCAGCGAAGGCCATCAGCTCGGGATAGAAAGCGCGGAAGTCCTCGCTGAGCGGTTCATACAACCGCTCCAGCTCGCTCAGGCTGCCGTCGAGCAACTGCGGTTTGGACAGGCGCCGCTGCATGCCGGCGATAACCTGCTCCAGCACCGCGAACTCGCGGTAGCTGCCCAGCCAGTCCTGCGCGGCCATGCGTGGCGCCATCAGCGCCAGGCGTCCCGGCAGTTCGGGCTCGGCCGCCAGCACCTGATAGACCCGCTCGGTGAAGTGATCCAGCGGCTGCAGCGCGTAGCTCGGCCAGTCGCGGGCCAGACAATGGTCGAAGAACAGGTCCAGCAGCATGCCGGCCATGCGCCGCCGCTCGACGGGAAAGCGGGCGCGGGCACGCGCCTGCAGCGGGTGGCTGTCGGTAAAGGCATCGATGCGCCGGTGCAGGCGAATGGCCGCCTCGATGGGCGCCGGCCAGGCCCCGTTCAGTGGGCCTTTGACGAAATCGCCATAGAGGCTGCCGAGCAGTTGCGGCGGCGCATCACCGCCAAGATGCAGATGGGCGAGGTAGTTCATGCCCCGAGCTTAACGCTGACGCCAGGACAATCGAAGCCGTCGATGGAGACTATTGGAACAATCGATCTGTATATCGCTCAGAGACGATATAAGGTTCGCCACATGACGATACGGACCGACACCACCATGGAAATCGACCTCGACGCCATCATCAAGGCCCTCGCCCATCCGGCACGCCGCGACATCCTCGATTGGCTGAAGGAGCCCGAACGCCACTTCGCCGCACAGGATCATCCGCTGGAAATCGGTGTGTGCGCCGGCAAGATCTTCCAGCGTACCGGGCTGTCGCAATCCACCGTTTCCGCCCATTTGACCACCCTGCAGCGCGCCGGTCTGGTGACCAGCCGCAAGGTCGGCCAATGGCACTTTTTCAAGCGCAACGACGAGCTGATCCAGACGTTCGTCGAGCGCCTCGGCCAGCAACTGTGATTTGACCTTTCCTTCGGAGAAACCACCATGCCCACACTGTTCGACCCCATTCAGATCGGCGATCTGCAACTGAACAACCGCATCATCATGGCGCCGCTGACCCGCTGCCGCGCCGATGAAGGGCGCGTGCCCAACGCGCTGATGGCCGAGTACTACACCCAACGCGCCTCGGCCGGCCTGATCATCAGCGAAGCCACCTCCGTCACGCCGATGGGCGTGGGGTATCCGGACACCCCCGGCATCTGGTCCGACGAGCAGGTTCGCGGCTGGAGCAACATCACCCAGGCCGTGCACGCCAACGGCGGCAAGATCGTTCTGCAGCTGTGGCACGTCGGGCGCATCTCCGATCCGACCTATCTGAACGGCGAACTGCCGGTCGCGCCGAGCGCGATCCAGCCGGCCGGCCATGTCAGCCTGGTGCGTCCGCTCAAGGACTACGTCACCCCGCGCGCACTGGAAACCGAAGAGATCGCCGATATCGTCGAGGCGTATCGTCAGGGCGCGGAAAACGCCTTGGCCGCTGGCTTCGATGGCGTGGAAATCCACGGTGCCAACGGTTACCTGCTCGACCAGTTTCTGCAGAGCAGCACCAACCAGCGCACCGACCGCTATGGCGGCAGCGTCGAGAACCGTGCGCGCCTGCTACTGGAGGTGACCGATGCGGCGATTTCCGTGTGGGGCGCCGGCCGCGTCGGCGTGCACCTGGCGCCGCGTGCCGATGCCCATGACATGGGCGACGCCAACCGCGCCGAAACCTTCGGCTACGTTGCCCGCGAACTGGGCAAACGCGGCATCGCCTTCATCTGTGCCCGCGAAAAGGCTGGCGATGACAGCCTGACCCCGCAACTGAAGAAAGCATTCGGCGGCGTGTTCATCGCCAACGAGCGCTTCACCAAGGATCAGGCCAATGCCTGGCTGGCAGAAGGCAACGCCGATGCCGTGGCCTTCGGCATCCCCTTCATCGCCAACCCGGACCTGCCAGAGCGCCTGCAACAGGATGCCGCGCTGAACGAGCCGCACCCGGAAACCTTCTACGGTTCCGGCCCGGTCGGCTACATCGACTATCCGCGCCTGTAATCGTCAGCCAAGCCCCTCCCCGGGCATGACACCTGTGGGAAGGGCTTTAGCCACGAGCAAACAAAAACGCCCCGCATTGCGGGGCGTTGGTTTATCGAGGTAATGGCAATCAGCGCTGATTGATCTGCTGCTGCAGGTTCACCACCTGACTCTGCAGGGTGTTGATGTTGCGCGTCATCTGCGCGCGAAAGGCATCGAACTCGGCGGTGTTGGGGCCGGCGCTCGGGGCCGGGCGATTGTCCAGCTCGCTGCGCAGTACCAACAGGTCCTGCTCCAGGCTGCGAATGGCCTGGGCCGGGTTGCCCTGCTTTTTCAGCGCATCGATATCGCCGCCGAGGGCCTTGATACGACTGTCGAGCTTGGCCAGCTCAGCCTCGGTGGCCTTGGCATCGCCCTGCGCAGACTTCAGTGCCGCCTGCTCGCTGGTCAGCGTTTGCAGACGCTTGTCGAAATCGGCGCTGGCGCCGATGCCGCTCTTGAGCTCTGTACCCAACTGCTCGACGCGCTTGTCCAGCGCAGCCTGCGCGCTAGCGCTCTGCTGTTGCTGCTTGCCCAGTTCGGCCAGGCGCGTTTCCAACTGCTTGACCTGCAGCTTGAGCGCCTCGCTGCCAGTGGTGACGCTGGACTCGGTCGCCACCACCTTGCCGGAAATATCCTGAATACGTCCGGCCGCTTCCTCGCTGATGCGCGCGAAGCTTTCCTGAGTCGCCACCAGGCGCTGCTCCATCATGCCGATCTGCTGCAGGCTCCACCAACCCAGGCCTGCCAGGGCGAAACTCAAAGCGCCAACCAGCGCCCACAGCGGCCCGGTGCTGGCACCCTTGACCACAGGCGCCTTGCTAGCGCTGGGGCGGCTGCTGCGCGGCGCTGGTTCGTCGCGCGGTTCGACAAACTCCTCACGGCGGTCCGGGGTCAGGCTGGGCAGGTTGTCGAGCTCGTCGTTGGCGTCGTTACGCATGGTCGGACCTATGGTTTGGAACGAAGAAACGGAAATGCCGCGCAGTATACCGATTCGCCATTACACCATCAGCGTCGCGCCAAGCAGGTGCGCGACGCACCGACGAAGGGCGCGACAGGGCCATCGACTCGTCTGCAACCCAGCAGTTTCGCAAAACATGAACTGGTACGCACTTTGCTTTTCTCCTGTCGCGAACACGCCGGTAGAGCGTCGCTAACAAGCCAGCAGGCGGCCTGAAAGTTCTGCAACGCACAAAAAAGAGTTCCAGTCGCAGGATGAAGGCTGGCGCGGTTACGGATGGCGAGGAAGGCCCGATTCCGTGACCCCTCAAGCAAACGGGGGAAGTGACAATGGAACTGAACAAAGAAGTGCTGGACTGCATGAAAGCGCTGCGTCGTCGCCTGCGTGACGAGCAGGCCATGGACATTCGCCTGAGCCAGGTGGACGCGATCGACGCCATGCTCGATGGCAGCATGAAGTCCGCAGATGAAGAAACCCGCCGCCTCGGTCAGCGCCTGGCGCAATTGTCCGATCAACCGCAGCGCGCGACGGTCACTGCACTGGCAGCGGCCGGGCTACAGTCCGGCGCGCCTACCGGCTCGGTGCGCGTCTATCGCGGGCAGCGCATCTACGCCTGAGACCCCATCTGCGCCTGCCACCAGGTGCAGAATTCATCCAGCGCATCCCACAGGCTGGCCCTGGGTTCGTAGTCGAGCAGATCGTGAGCGCGGTCGATGTTCAGGGAGAAATCCCTGGCCATCACTGCCACACCCATGCGAAACAGGCTCGGCTCCGGCCGCCCCGGCAGCACCCGACACACACCTTCATTGAGCGTCGCTGCCGCATAGGCCAGCGGCAACGGCACATGCCGCGTCACCGCGGGCAACTGCAGGCGCCGCAACACGTAATTGACCACGTCCCACAACGGCACCGGGGCGCCGTTGCTGATGTTGTACGCCTGGCCAAGCGCGGCATCGCCAACCTGCAACGAGCTGAACAGGGCATCGTTGAGGTTGTGCACGCTGGTGAAGTCGACCTTGTTCAGGCCATTGCCGATGATCGCCAGGCGGCCCTTGCGCTGCATGCCGATCAATCTTGGGAAGATGCTGGTATCACCTGCACCGGTGACGAAGCGCGGACGCAAGGCAATGACCTCGAGACCGAACTCCTGCGCGGCGAACACCTGCTGTTCGGCCAGGTATTTGGTCTTGCCGTAGTGATCGGAGAAGCGTTTGGGCACCTGTTCCTCGCGGATGTCGACATGGGACTTTCCATCGAAGTAGATCGATGGCGAAGACAGATGCACCAGGCGCCGGACCTTCTGCTTGAGGCAGGCGTCGACGATGTTTTCGGTGAGGGTGACGTTGGCCTGATGAAAATGCGCGTAGTCGCCCCACACGCCAACCGCACCGGCGCAATGCACCACCGCCTCGACATCCCGGCACAGCGCCTGCGCCAACTCCTCGTCGGCAAGGTCGCCCGGAACGAATTCGGCGCCGCGCTTGATCAGGTGCTGCACGCCTTCGGCGCGGCGACCGTTGACTCGCACGGCAAGCCCCTGTTCGAGCGCGAAACGAGCGAAGCGCCCACCGATGAAGCCACTCGCGCCGGTGACCAGAATCTTCATCGCCATCCCCTACCCTGGATTCTTGTCATTGCCGCACTCTAGCAGCGCCATCGTCGTGGCGCGCTGTCGGCAGCGGCCATCACTACGACCCTGCAGGCCGCTCATGGGTGCAACGGCACCAGCACCGAGGCAGAGTGAAGACGCAGCTGTTGGGTCAGTTCGCTGAGCAACGCCCCGCCATTGCGCCAGTGGTGCCAGTACAACGGCACATCGATGCAGCGCTCGGGTACCAGGTCCACCAGCCTGCCGCTGGCCCGCTCCTCACGCACCTGCAATTCCGGCACCAGGCCCCAGCCGAGGCCGCCTTCGGTCATACGTACGAAACCTTCGGACGACGGGCACAGGTGATAGGCGAAGGCCCCCGAGACACCGAGGCCTGCCAGATAGCGATGCTGCAGTTGATCATCCGGGCCGTAGACGATGGCCGGCGCACGTGCCAGTGCCTCGGCAGTGACGCCGCCGGCAAAATGCCGGGCGATGAAGACCGGGCTGGCCAGCGCGCGATAACGCATCGCGCCCAGCGCCAGGCTGCGCGCCCCCGCCACCGGACGCTCGGCAGCACACACGCAGCCAGCTACTTCGCCCGCGCGCATGCGCTTGAGGCCGACCTCCTGGTCCTCCACCACCAGTTCCATCAGCACCTGCTGGCTGGCACAGAACGCGGCCGTCGCCGCCGCCCACCAGGTCGCCAGGCTGTCGGCATTGATGGCGATGCGCAGGCGCTCGGGCAAGGCCTGCTCGTCCAACCCTGGAACCTGGCCCTGCAGGTCGCGTTCGAGCAGACGCACCTGCTGCACGTGGTTGAGCAGGCGCCGCCCGATCTCGGTGGGCGCCGGTGGCGTGGCACGGACCAGCACCGGCTGGCCGACCCGCGCTTCGAGCAGCTTGATGCGCTGCGACACCGCCGACTGCGACAACCCCAGCACCTGCGCCGCGCGTTCGAAGCCAGCCTGCTCCACCACCGCCGCCAGAGCGGCAAGAAGCTTGTAATCGAACAATCGATTTTCCTAATGAGCGATCAATAATATTGGTTTCCCTTATACATCCAGACGCCGCAGACTCGCCAGCATTCAGCCCAATCAGGAGCCCGCAATGTCCGGCGAAACCAACCTCGCGCGCCTGCTGCGCAGCATGACGCCGCAGCTCAACCCAGGTCAGTACGTGTTCTGCTGCGTCCCGGTCGAGCATGACTGCAGCGCCCTGCAACCGATCGCCAGCCTGCGCGAAGCCGAAGGCCTGAGCCTGGTGCTGACGCGCGAAAGCGCGGACGCCCATGGCCTGCACTATGACTACGTCGCGGCCTGGATCACCCTGCAGGTGCACTCTTCACTGGCGGCCGTCGGGCTGACCGCCTCCTTCTCCGCTGCCCTGGCGCAGGCAGGAATCAGCTGCAACGTGGTCGCCGGCTTTCACCACGACCACCTCTTCGTCCCCAGCGAGCGCGCCGAAAAGGCGCTGTCTACCCTGCGCGCCCTGTCGGCAGCCTCCATGCCGGAGCCGGCGTGATGTGGCAGAGCTACAGCAACGGCCTGCTGGTCGCCATCGGCCTGATCATGGCCATCGGCGCGCAGAACGCCTTCGTCCTGGCGCAGAGCCTGCGCCGTGAACACCATCTGCCCGTAGCCGCCCTGTGCATCCTCTGCGATGCGATTCTGGTCGCTGCCGGCGTGTTCGGCCTGGCCACGCTGCTGGCGCAGAGTCCGACCTTGCTGGCTATCGCCCGCTGGGGCGGCGCCGCGTTTCTGATCTGGTACGGCAGCCAGGCGCTACTGCGCGCCGCACGGCCGCAATCGTTGCAGGCGGCCGGCAGTGAACCACGCTCATTGCGCGCCGTGCTGCTCGCGGCCCTGGCGGTCACCCTGCTCAACCCGCATGTCTACCTGGATACCGTGTTGCTGATCGGTTCGCTCGGCGCCCAGCAGCCCGAGCCAGGCGCCTATGCAGCGGGAGCCGCCAGCGCCTCGCTGCTCTGGTTCAGTGCGCTGGCCCTCGGCGCCGCGTGGCTTGCGCCCTGGCTGGCCAGACCGCTGACCTGGCGCCTGATCGACCTGGGCGTGGCGGCGATGATGTTCGCGGTGGCCGCGCAACTGATTCTGGGCGCGCTGTAATCGCGCATAATGCGCCTGGCTCATTACGCCAGGAGCAACAATGGATACCTTGCATGCAATGCGCGTGTTCGTTCAGGTGGTCGAGCGCGGCAGCTTCACCGCCGCGGCCCAGACACTCGACCTGTCCACCGCACAGGTGTCACGGCTGATCGCCGACCTGGAGCAGCACCTTGAAGCGCGCCTGTTGCAGCGCACCACGCGGCGCCTGGCCCTGACCGAAACCGGCGAGCATTATCTGGAGCGCTGCCGGCAGATTCTCGATCAGGTCGACGAGGCCGACGCCGAAGCCCGCGGCGCCCACCAGACACCCAGCGGCCGCCTGCGCGTGCACACCATGACCGGCCTCGGCCTGCAGCACATCACCCCACTGATCGCCCGCTATGCCGAACACCACCCTCAGGTCGTGGTGGAACTGACCCTGGCCCAGCGCACCCCCGACCTGCTCGAAGACGGCCATGACGTGACCATCGCCTTCGCCCGCGACCTGCCTGACTCGCAACTGGTCGCGCAGCGCCTGGGGGCGATCCACAGCGTGATCTGCGCAGCCCCCAGCTACCTGGCTGAATACGGGATTCCCGAGCACCCGGCTGACCTGCAGCGCCATCGCCATCTGCGCCTGACCGATCCGCTCTACCGCGGCCAATGGGATTTCAGTGACGACCCGCTGCAGGCGCTGCCGGCCGAATGCTTCCAGGTCAACGTCGCCGAGGCGCTGGTCAAGGCGGCCCAGGCCGGCATGGGGTTCTGCCTGCTGCCCTCCTTCGTCGCCAGTCAGCCGCTGCGCGAAGGGCGCCTGCTGCGCCTGCTGCCGCAACACCGGCTGCGCGCGCTGAACATCTACGCGATGTATCCGTCGCGACGCTTCCTCGATGCCAAGACGCGCACCTGGGTGGAGTTTCTCAAGGCCGAACTGCCACCGCTGCTGCTCGCCGACGAGGCGGTGCTGGACGATACGCAGCACTGGGCAAGCCCGGAGAAATTGTTGCGCAAAAGGTAATGGTCATTCACCCGGATCGCGCTTTTTCGGGCTCAGCAGCCTCACTAGGATGACTTCGAACCCACGAAGAGTCCGCAAGAGGATCGCCCCATGAAAAACCTTATCACTGCCGCTGCCCTGTCCCTTTCCGCCCTGCTCGCCACTCAAGCCTGCTTCGCCGAAGAGTCCCCCGCGTTCGTCGCCCACCAGCAGGCCTATCAGCAACATTCGCACAGCGCCCCGACCCAGCAGGCGCAAGCCGTGAGCACGCAGAACGCCGATCAGCACGGTTGACCCCAGGCTTCCCTGGCGCCGCCCCTGCTCCTGACCGGCGCCCCTCGGGCCGCGGAACCGGCCCTTTTTCCCGAACATCGAGGCCATCATGAAACGTATCGTCTATCTATTGGCGCTCGCCTGTGCGACCACCCTGGCGCAGGCCGAAACGCCCGAGCAGTACCACTACGGCATGCACCTGGACATTGCCAAGGTCATCAGCCAGACCTTGCCGCAAGGCTGCGAAACAGGTGAAGCCCAAATGGTCTACCTGGACTCCAAAGGTGAGCAGCACACACTGACCTACCTGCGCATGGGTGAAGGCTGCGATTACTGACTACTGCCCGCGCCCGCACCGGCCGCGCAGAGCATCAGCCTGCCCCTGATCGCCGCCGCGCCAGCGATCCAGGGCCTACCGGGCTTATGCGAACTCGCTGTTCAAGCCCCCGCCATCCAGGCGCATGCATGCCCGCCCTGCGCCTCTATCACGCCCACCGCCGACCTTCACCGCCACCCTGCGCGAACACGCCAGCACAACGCGCCCGACGACCGGGAACCACACCCCGGCAAGCTCACGGTCTATGCTCAACAGAGGTTACCGAGTTGCGATAGCGCCCGATGCCTTGGTCATCCCGCTGGCAAGCGACCGCGCGCGGGTAGCACCGAGGTTGCACCAGCATGGCGCAGCGCATCGACCCGCCACGTCAGGCGAATGTTCCTCAGAGCCCGCGTCGAGACTGGCGAATACCCCTCATGCCGCGCAAGCCAGCATAAACTGGGGCTGGAGCGGCATTATCCAGCGCTGAATTAACGTCCGTCGGGGCAACGATCTAATTGGTTGCACCTAGTTGCACCAAGAACCAAAGCAGGTTTAATCTCCCGCAGCTTTTTTGCTGCCCGCCATTCATGGCGGCAACGCATCGGGCCGTCGCAGGCGACGTCAAAAATTGCCCAGGCAATTTTTCTACCGTGCATAACCTGACAATAAGTAGGACTCTCCATGGCTACTACCACGCTTGGCGTAAAACTCGACGATGCCACCCGCGAGCGCCTGAAAAAGGCCGCCGCGCAGATCGACCGTACGCCGCACTGGATGATCAAGCAGGCGATCTTCAATTATCTGGAGCAAGTCGAGAGTGGCCTGACGCCCGCCGAACATGCCGGCCTGGCTGCAGCAGCCGGTGAAGAAGCCCTGGAGTCGCTGACCGAACAAGGCCTGCAGGTGTTTCTCGACTTCGCCGAGAGCATCCTCCCGCAGTCGGTACTGCGCGCCGCCATCACCAGCGCCTACCGTCGCCCGGAGACCGAAGTGGTGCCGATGCTGCTGGAGCAGGCACGCCTGAACCCGGAACAGGCCGAGGCTTCGCAGAAGCTGGCCCTGGGGATTGCCGAGAAGCTGCGCAACCAGAAGAACGCCAGCGGCCGCCAGGGCCTGGTACAGGGTCTGCTGCAGGAGTTCTCGCTGTCGTCGCAGGAAGGCGTGGCGCTGATGTGCCTGGCCGAAGCCCTGCTGCGCATCCCTGACAAGGCCACCCGCGACGCACTGATCCGCGACAAGATCGCCAATGGCAATTGGAGCCAGCACCTCGGCCAGAGCCCGTCGATGTTCGTCAACGCGGCGAGCTGGGGCCTGCTGATCACCGGCAAGCTGGTGTCCACCCACAACGAGGCCGGCATGACCTCGTCGCTCAACCGCATCATCGGCAAGAGCGGCGAACCGGTGATCCGCAAGGGCGTGGACATGGCCATGCGCCTGATGGGCGAGCAGTTCGTCACCGGCGAAACCATCGCCGAAGCCCTGGCCAATGCCGCCACCCTGGAAGCCAGGGGCTTCCGCTACTCCTACGACATGCTCGGTGAAGCCGCGCTGACCGAGGAAGACGCCAAGCGTTACCTGGCCTCCTACGAGCAGGCCATCCACGCCATCGGCAAGGCCTCGCACGGTCGCGGCATCTACGAAGGCCCGGGCATCTCGATCAAGCTCTCGGCCCTGCACCCGCGCTA